>Ga0164242_10007742_pt1 | contig 11733 bp, 8 predicted proteins | sample OricomgcompostMG_FD_108783 | JGI IMG/M metagenome (GOLD analysis project Ga0164242, IMG submission 108783) | Miracle-Growth compost microbial communities from Emeryville, California, USA - Original compost - Miracle growth compost (MG) ... | reverse complement strand
TCTCATTCGCGTGTGTGCTCCTGGCCGGCGCCACGCCCAGTCATAGTGCGTACTGCCGGGATCGGCAGTGCGCAGCAGGATCGGCCGAATTCCGCCGCCGGGCTTTTCCTGCAGCCGTGGACAAGCGAATGTTCGGCTTCGTCGCTTTCCGATTGCTTGATGGGACGCCGGGAGAGTTCGAGCGATGATTGTCCGGTTTTGACGCAGCGCGGTCCCCAGGCATTTACGAAATCACCTAAGGGTAGTGCGCGAGGTGTTGATCTCACCGGGCATGCAGCCGTTCTTGTCGGGTGGCAACGCCTCTGCGGTTTTTAGATGTAGGAAAGCAAATAAAAGAAGTCGGCGCCATCGCTGGCGCCGACGTTATGATCTTGCATTAAAGGGTTCGGTCGAAACTGCTCACGGATGCATTGGTGTGATGTTTACCGGTTCGATCGAAGCCCGGGTGGGTGCTTGCCGCCGAAGGTTGTCGACCTGTTCTCTCTTGGCCGGTGCATCATCGGCTTTGTAATCCGCATCCAGACCGAGCCCCGATCCTAGTCCAAGACCGGTAAATGTGCTGGCGGCTGCGGGCATGGAGACTTCAACCTTGATCGTATCGCCGGGCTGCAGCAGCGTTTGCTCCGTTGCCTCGATTTCGATGACATGATCACCAACCTGTCGTGCGATCGTATAGTGAATCTTAGGCTGGTTGCTATTTGCAGCACCGGACGTGCTATTTGTGCTGATCGAAGCCAGCTGGAATGGCGAGGTCGCCACCTGCGATTTTGTTTCGGCGAGAAGCTTCTGATCGACCTGCGCCTGCTGCGAGATATCCTGCAATCTCGATTCGGTCGTCTGCAACTCGACGGTTAAATCATTGTCGCGTTTGTTCTGATACTCGATCCTGGAAAGCTTTGTCCGGCTGACTTCCTGTTGGGCCCGCGTGCGTTCGCTCTCGATCCTCAGTTTTTCGCTCTGAAGCTCTACAAGATTCCTCTTGAGGCCCAGCAATCTCGGCTGAGTTACAAGGCGCTTTTCACTCAGGTCCTGAAGGCCATTCAGCTCGTTCTGCGTCAGCTCGATCTGCTTGTTCTGCGCTTCGACGCGCTTGTCGAGGGTCGCAACTTCGCGCTGCAGAGAGTCCTGAAGCTGATTGATCGCGATCAATTGCGTTTCGTTGGCTTTCTCACGCAGGTCGAACACATTCTGTTCTTTATTCATAACAGAAGCTGTGTACTCGATGATCCCCGGCTCTCTCGTCGACTCGAGCTCTCGGGGAAAAGCAATACGATCGGCAGATGCAAGCTCGGCCTCAAGTCGTGCTTTGTGTGCGAGCAGGCGCAGCCGCTCCTGGCGGATGGCTTGGAAGCTTCCGGCCGTCGTCAGCCATTCGCGTTGAAGCCGTAGGCCGCCCGCGGCGGGGTTTTTGTACAAACCGCCGCCAAGGCTCAGGCCCTGCAATACCGTCATGCCTGCCGTGTAGGGATATTCGCCGGATTTTTCGACTGCGCCCGTCACGTAAATCGGCCGGAAATCGGTGACTTCTATCGACGTATCGGGGAGGGCCGCCAGGTGAAGGCGCTTTGCCAATTCCCGCGAAACAATGGTTTCCAACTCGCTCGTGGTATAGCCCACGGCGTTGATTGAGCCGACGAGCGGCAGGGAAATCTTGCCGGCCGGATCGACGGTGTAGATCTGGTTAAGCGCGGTCCAGGTAAAGACTTCGTCGCGGGACGGGCGCCATTCAAAGACCTGAAGGCGCAGCCGGTCGCGAACGTTCAGCCGGTATTCGGGCAATGTCGCGCTCGAGTGCGCATTAGGAGTATCCGCACTCGTCTCAGCTTGAACCATGCTTGTCGGAAAAAATAGAGCAAGCCCCAGAAGCGAAAGCGAGAGCGCTTGCTTCGTCGCATCGAGGAGGCGCATCCGATAGTCCTTTCTGGGAGCCGATAAAATATGCTTCCCGCCGGATTGATATTCGAACGGACTGTGAAGCAAAAATGATGCCATAGCCGTCTTCCTCTAATTCAGGCCTCTAAAGTCAGACTGGGCCGGTGATACGTGCAGGCATAGCTCAGTACTTGCTCGCTATGGCGTAATCGGTTTGGGATCAGCTCGTGATGGCGATCGCGCATAACTGCGGATTAACCCTGCAACCAAAGCTCATTCCGGATAGTCGACGTATCCAACCAGATCAAAAAACGGAGGTCTAGATCACCATTGGCGCGCGCTGGGTGAATGGCTTCTCCAAAAGGGGTAAGAGCGGTTTACCGCAATCGGCTGTGCAAATGCCGGGCTCCTTTTATCTGCGTGCCAAAAGCCAACGCCGTTTTGCTGCTGGCGGGGAAGGATCAGGAATTTGCCCTCGATCTTTACCATTATGCGCAATGCTGAATCGAAGTTTACCGTGGCGGCATCTATCTTGCTTCGGTGTGACAATTCACTTCCGAGCTGATTCCGCGTGGCCATTCTGATGTCTCTTGCATCCATGTTGGATTCTTAGATGAGCGTCGATTTCTCAATCATAACGATGCGCCGAGACGATGCTCCGACGAGCTTTGGACGTCAGAAAGTCCTAAGGGCGCTCGTCGAGGAACTCCCGGCGATCGGATGTGCACCTCATTGGGTTACGGTTCGCCAACTTAAAAGTCGCGTGCTCGGGTTGGGTCTTGGCTCGCTGCGATGGATCGGGCATCTTCTCTCGGGAAATGCGCTTCCGTTGCAATCGATCCTGGCACTTCAGGGGCGTGTTGAGCTTCCGGATGTTCCCAGGGTGACAGCAGACAATGGTGCCCCATCGCCCATAGTCTATATCGACGGCATTCGGCTCGCATGTTGCGGCGACGAGATTAGACGGAAAATCCAGGGGCGGCTCGTCATTGACTTCGATGATCTGATGAGCCGGCGCGTCGGGCGTATGCTGCGGAATAGCGAAGCGCTGTCGTTCGGGGCCTTCTCGTCGCTGCTTCCGGCCTTTGCGCAAAAGATGGTCCAGCGCCTGGAACCCGTCAAACGTGCTCTTCTCCGATTGGAGAAGCACTTGCTGAGGCGCGCCGAGATAAGGGCGGCTCGGACCGCAGACGCGATCGTGTTCGCTTCCTCCTACGAATCGAGGCTTTTTCAACGCTTCCTTCGTCGTTTTGCCCCACCGCCAAAAGCGAAGTTCCTGGTTTTTGGGCCGTCGTCGGCGAAGGGACCGGCGATCGCGCAAGTGATCATTGAGAGCAGGCCGGCACCGGAAGATCTCCGGTTTATCTTTATCGGCTCGGACACGTTGGAGCAGAACCGGGTCGCAATCCAGGAGCTCGTCAAGCTTTCGAGCGAGGGCGCGTTGGCTCTTCCGGCATATATATACGGCCGCATGACGCGAACGTATGAAGCGTCCGGCGATGTGGTGTTCTGCGGGTTTGCGGAGTCTCTCGAGCAGGTTTATCGGCCGGGCAGCATTTTATTGCTCGCGCGTTCGGTGCGGGGCGGTATCAAAACGAAAATTCTCGAAGCGTTCGAGCACGGCGTTCCGACAATTGGGACGCCATCGGCTTTCGAAGGATTCGAAGGGGAATACCCGTGGCGTGTCGATGAAGCCTACCTGCGTCGACTGGTGGGTGATCGGGCGGCTCTTCGCGAGACGTACCAGAAAGCCGTTTCAGTGGGTTCTGAAATCTTCTTACGCCAGTTCTCGCGGCAGCATTATGCGCGCGCTCTTAGCGATTATGTTCATAAGTGGACGGGCCCGACCGAGCAGGCTTCATCAGGTTCGGCCAACCGGGACAAGTTGGCGGCCTCGCTCGGCTGAGAGCCCTGTCCAGGCAATCAGGCGTCGATCTTTTCCAGTGCATCGTCGGCGTTTGAGGACGAATAGATTTTCTTTACGATCGATTGGCATTCGGCGACGTCGTGCGCCCATATGGAGCGTGCGGTTGCGGCAATGGCCGCCGCTTTCGCTTCGTATGCCTTAGCGGAAAGCGTTGAGAAAAATTGTTCGAGAGACCTGTCGACAGGTTCGTCGAGCAATACGCCCAAATTTCTGTCTTGCAGCCAACGGCCCGTTTCAGTGTGCCGGAGAGCAAGAGGCACCGCTCCATACAAGCCGCTCTCGTACAAGCGATTTGGCAGCAGCCAGTTCGAATTATCTCCTTCCTGGAAGTAGTCAATTGCCCAGGAAAAATGCGCCTTTTCGTAAAGGCGATTGAGATCTTCCGGATTGCGGTATGCGCCTAGAAAGGAGATGTTGGGATTGTTGGCGATGAGCTCATTGAAGTCGGAAAAGACAGCGGGGGCAGGGCGGCCGGCTGCCACGACTTTGATCATGCCCTTGCCGCGTTCCGTTAGCTTCTTGAGGATCTCCAAACTTTTGGAGCAGCGAATTCCGCCATACCAGCCGATCGTCCATGGCGGTCCAGCCGGCCGTATTGCAGCAATCGGCACGTTTTGCTGCATCAGGTCCAGAACCTTGTTATCGACGATTGCCACTGGCAACCGGAAGTCAGGCAAGGTTGCAAAGTACTCGCGGATGAAAGCCGGCGAGCTTGTAATGAGGAGGCTTGCGCGACGAGCAAGCGATCCTTCCAATCGCCGAATGACCGAGCCAGGCACGTTCTTTGCGGATTGCAGGCGATGGATGTCGAGACATTCGTAGGTCACGGGACAATCGCTGCCGGCAAGTGTTCGCACCCTCAGCGCCACGGCCAACATTTCTAGATTTCGCGCGACGATGGCGTCCGCGTTAGCGATGACGGGCAACAGCCGGCGGGCAGCCACCAGCGTTTGGGCGAGGCGGAGAGCGCGTTGTCCGAGTTTCGCATCGATGGTCCGGCCGAGGTCTATCGGGCGGAGGCCGTCGATGTCGTCGACGCGCTCCGCCGATCGGCGAAATCCAATGAGGGCGATTTCGGCCCCCCCTGCGGTAAACATGCGGATGCGCCGACGAATGGCCGGGTCCGAGAGATCGTGAACGAAATAGGCTATTTTCACGAGTACGTTTCGCCTTCTTCCTCTCGGCTTCAGCTTTGGCGAATGATAGCATCTTCGACCCAGCATGGGCCACAGTGGGTCTATAATTCTCGTGCTATTGAATGGCGATTTGGCTCGTTGCTTGCTTCTCTCGTGAGCGAACATTGATTCAAAACGCGCGGTAGCCAACGTCATCTGCAGGTAAATAGCCGACATGCTCCATGAACAGCGCACATCCAAGCGAATTCATGGCTTCGACGGGTTGCGGGCTACTGCGTTCCTTCTCGTCTTCGTGAGCCACAAAGCGCCTACCGCGTTAACTGAGCGATATGGCACGGCCGGTGTTTGGCTATTTTTCGTGTTGAGCGGTTTTCTCATAACTCGAATTCTAAGCCAGTCGAGTTCCGAGATTGAAGCCGGCAACACAACTTTCTTCAGCCGGTTGCTCGATTTCTACGTACATCGGACGCTGCGGATCTTCCCTATTTATTATCTTTTCCTGGCGGTTGTGATGGCTCTTGGCATCTTTGGCCTGATGGATATCGGAACCAAAGGCAGGCAGCTGGCCAATCTATTTTTTCTTAGCAACGTTTACGTTGAGTACCGCGGATGGGCTAATGATCTCGGTCATCTCTGGAGCCTCGCCGTCGAGGAGCAATTCTATCTGTTCTTTGCACCTTTGGCTCTTGCCTTGCCGCAGCGTCGGCTGCCGCTCTTGTGCATATCGATAATTTTTTTGAGCGTCGCGACACACCTCGTTCTCCTGTCGCGCGGGAGCTGGCATGTCAGCTTCGACGTCAATTCCTTCGTCAATTTTGGTTTGCTGGGACTGGGCGGGATTGCGGGCCTCTATGCCGATCGCCGGCTGCCGTCTTGGCTGGTCAGCGACGTCGCGATCGTCGTGACGTTTTGCCTTTTTCTTGTCGCCCCAATTTTTATGAGCGAACCATGGCAATACCTGCACTTGGGACGTATAAGCGGTTTTGCGATCGCGCTTCTGCTGGTGCAAATCTACCAAAATCAACAAGGCCTGGCCTCTAGCTGCTTGAACAGCCGTCCTCTCCGAGAGATCGGCGTCATCAGCTATGGGGCTTATCTGATTCATCCTGTTATCCATCTCAGCGGTATTTTGAGTTTCTTCGGGACACGTGCATCTTTTCCACTATGGGTCTCGATGACTTTTGAGCTGTCGGTTACCCTTGCTCTAGCCGCGATATCATGGCGCTTTCTTGAGAAGCCCATCAAAGCAACGAGTGATCAGGTTTTTGGATTTGCAGCCAGATCCGCCACCGTTTTTCGGTCACGCTTTCGATCCGCTAATTGATTTCTTGAGAGTCGCGTCCGGCACGCAGTGCCGAAGGAAGGGCGATTGGCCCAACATTAAATGCCAAGTTGAAAACGCGCGGCGCGCGAATATGACGTTCGGCTACGTTGATTTGCCGGTTTCTACCGCTTTTGGAGAAGCCGCATGTTGGTTCCGCACCCCAAGAATTACGATGTATGCAGCTTCCTAAGTTCAGCCAATATTGAGTGGACCCCCTTACGCAGGCCAACGAGTTCCCGGCGTCAGCGCATTCGGAAATTACCTGCGCGATAAATTGCGGATGAAATTTCGCCCCTTAATTCGCGCTGCGCGGCTCCTTTTTTTCCCTCTAGTACCTTCGGCTTAATGCCGGCAGCATCCGCGATTACCCCCTTTGCGCCGATTGAATTCGCTGGGCCAGTAGAGACAGATGGAGGCTGTCGTTTTGGCGTTTTACTACTGGATTTGCGGGACAGAGAACAATCGATGTCAATGTTTTCTTCGCGTGATCTTTCGGAACTCACGTGCGCTGCTGAATCTTCGAAGCTTCGTCTAGGTAATTTTCCAAGGCATTTCGTATTGGCTAAGGCCCGCGGGCAGACGGCCATTCCAGATTGCCATTTCCGGATGTGTGCTGACGGTATGGCGTCGGTCGTGGACTCAAGGTCTACGGGCGCTGCTCCGAGCGAGTCACCGGTGGGTGGAAAATGGAAGCGCGCACTTGATTTGGCTGTAGCCGTCGGAGCACTCATCGCCCTTGCGCCGTTGCTTGCGATCATCGCGGTTGGAGTGAAACTGACGATGGGCGGACCCGTTATCTATCGCCACCAACGCGTCGGTTTCGGCGGAAAATTGTTCGATTGCCTCAAATTTCGGACCATGATTTCCGACGGCGATATTATATTGCAGCGATACATCCAGCAAAATCCAGCGGCTGCGGAGGAATGGCAATCATCGCGGAAACTGGTCAAGGATCCGCGCGTTACGCGCTTCGGTTCTTTCCTGAGGAAGACAAGCCTCGACGAGCTGCCGCAATTCCTAAACATCGTTCGTGGGGAAATGAGCTGCGTCGGTCCGAGACCCGTGGTCGTCGCGGAAATGGGGCTTTATGGCGAATACGTGCCTGCTTATCTCAGCGCGCGTCCTGGGGTTACCGGGCTTTGGCAGGTTAGCGGTCGTAGCCGCCTCAGCTATCATGAGCGCGTCAGACTAGATGCCGAATATGTGCGCGGATGGTCCTTCGGCAGAGATGTCGCTATATTGATGCGGACATTGCCGGCCGTCATGAAAGTCGATCAGGCGGTCTGAGGCCCGATCAGCAAGCGCCCATTTTATATTACATCAGATTTCGGGCTCGCTCTCTTGGCGATTGCCTGGCCGAGGTGCTGCCGCGGCCGCGAGTTCATAAACTTATTCAAATCGGCGATGCGCATAAACTGCGTTTGGATTGAGCGCAGGCCTAACGCCGCTATCCGCGCGCGGACTCGTGCTCTATTTTCATTGCAAAGGCGTCAAATCGACTATCGCGCCGCTTCGCCGTGGCCCGCTGAATCCGGCAAAAAGGCGGACGGAAATTTACCACATTGCGCTCGCGCGATTAACAATACGCATGTTGTACGATTGAGTGCATGTTAAAAATCCGCTAATGACTAAATAAAAATACTTATAAATTATAAACCAAATACGCTTCGTGCGGTTAGCGCGGGCAATGTGGCGCGGAGTCAGTAGTATGCGTACCCCCTCCCAAAGCGCGTCTAGCGCGTCTTTCATACTTCAGAATGAGGCAACGTCTCGTGAAGCGGTAAAGAGTGGAGAACACGAGCCGGCGAAACGCTCAACCAATTCGCCGCTTGTTATCGTGGAAAAACGGTCGTTTGTGCGCGGCTGCATTCAGGCCAGTCTTTCGAGCAGCACGTCTTTTTCCGTTGTCGGTGTCTCGACAATCGATGAATACCTCGAGCGCTCGGCAGATCTTCAGTCTGCGGTTCTTATCCTTTGTGCCGTCGGCGCGGATGTTTCCTCGGTATCCGAGCAATTAACGCGACTGCATGAGGCGCGCTGCTCGGCGCCAATCGTCGTTCTTTCCGACGAAAACGACATAGATCTCATGATGATGGTTTTGGACAGCGGTGCGAGCGGCTTTATGCCGACCGACATCTCGTTGGAGGTGGCGGTGCATGCATTGCGGCTTATCGCGGCGGGGGGCCAATACTTCCCTGCGATCAGGCTTAGCGCGCGCCGGGCCTACAGCGAATCGGAAAAGGCCGTTTCTCATCCGGCGTACAAATTTACGCGCCGGCAGGCCGCTGTCATCGACGCCCTTCGCAAGGGCAAGGCCAACAAAATTATCGCTTACGAACTCAACATGTGTGAGAGCACGGTAAAAGTGCACGTCCGTAACATCATGAAAAAGCTGAAGGCCAAAAATAGGACGGAGGTCGCATATTTGGCTAACGATCTATTTATTGATCCAACGCTTTAATTTTATGGAACCATATTTCAATCTCTCTGCGGGACACTGAAGTTTGAAAACGTACAGCTGGATCAGCATCCAAGGACTGCTGATGAGAATGGGAACGGCAATTGCTTTTGGACGCCTCCGAACCGATCGTCTCAGTCGTCATTGCCGCTCACAACAGCGAGCGTTATTTGGCGGATTGCCTCCGGTCGGCGGTCAACCAGACCCTTCGCAATATTGAAATTATCGTCGTGGACGATGCGTCTACGGACGATACTCTCGCTGTCGCGCGCGATCTTGCGGAAACCGACGATCGTATTCGGATTATACCGCTGGCGAGCAACGGCGGGCCGGGGGCTGCTCGCAATCATGGCTTGGCGGCCGCGCGTGGACGCTGGATTGCCGTGCTCGACAGCGATGACTTCATGCATCCCGAAAGATTGGAGCGCCTGACTTCGGAGGCGGAAGAAAAGCAAGCAGACATCTGCGCGGATGATCTGCTTGTCTTCGGGGCGGATGCGAGACCGGCTCCGCTCCTGTCGAGACGCCAGCGCCGCTTGGGCTGGATTACGACCGCAGAATTTGTTCTTTCAAACGCGATTTATAAGCGCGAACCGGCGCTCGGATATTTAAAGCCGGTTTTTCGCCGGGCGTTTTTCGACCGCCATGAGCTTCGCTATGATCCGTCTCTTTTTATCGGCGAAGATTACGAGCTCCTGGCGCGAGCGCTGATCAAAGGCGCCAGATTTCGCCTGGTGGACAATCTCACTTACTTTTACCGGAAGCATCCAGCGTCGACGTCACACCGCCTGGCTCTCCGGCACATCTCCCAGATGATCGTTGCCGACGACCAGTTGCGAGCGATGATTAGCGATAAACGTCGCGATGTTACGCGCGCTTTCGATGTCAGGAGAGCTTCACTCGAGCGTGCGGCGGCGTTCGACAAGTTGGTCTCGGCCATCAAGACTCGGTCTTGGCGGGAGGCATCCAAGATTGTCTTCGGTGAGCCTCGGACAATCCCGATGCTGGCGGAGCCGGTATCTGCCCGGATTGGCCGGATCTCGAAACTCTTCCGGCGTTCTGCTGGCAATACCGCAAAGAAGCAGGTCTGCCTCGTTTCCCGCCAGCGGCTCATCGGGCATACCAACGGAAGCTCGAATTACTTGCTCCAGATTTGTGCGGCGCTGCGGGCGGATGGCTATGCCATCACCCTCGTGTCGCCAAACCCAGGTACGTTCGGCAGGATGCCGTTTCTGTTTCTGCGGCCGGAGATGTCGGTTTTCGACAAGATCTGCATCCGCGGCGCTTGGCGCATCGGGCGACGGCTCTATGTCGCGAAGGATCCTCGCGTAATTTTTTCCGCTGCTAAGTCTGTCGTTGCGAAGCTGTTGCGCCGGGTCGGGGTTAACATTCCGGGTTGGGATGTTGCCGCGCCTCCCGCGATTGCCGCGCCCTGGCTGCGGCAGGATCAACTTTACATCAGCCGGCACGCCCCGGCTGCTGATTTCATACTTGCCGATTACGCATTCGCGACGCCTGCCATCCCTTATTGCTTGAGTCCAGGTGCGCGCTCCGCGGTCGTCATGCATGATTTCTTCTCACAGCGAGCTGCACGGTTCAAAGCGCAAAATCTGAGCGATTCGTTTGCTTCCTTAGATCCTGCGGAGGAAATCGCGCTGTTGGGACAGGCGGATGCCGTCATCGCTATTCAGGACGTCGAAGGGCGAGAAATCGGAAAGCGCCTTCCGCACCGCTCTGTGCTCCTGACGCCGATGCCAGCGCAAACGGTCGATGCCCCGCAAGCGGGCGCGGGCCGAAGTCTTCTCTTCGTCGGAAGCAATACCGCGCCGAATGTCATCGGCTTGAGGTGGTTTCTCGAAGGTATTTGGCCGATGATCTTGGCGCGCATTCCAGATTGCAATTTGCGTGTCGCGGGAACGGTCAAATCGGCTTTCGACGTGAGCCCTCCGCAGGTTGAATTCCTTGGATTGGTCGATGATCTGAAGCCACTCTACGAGAATGCAGCGGTTGTGATTTCGCCTCTGACTGTCGGCTCTGGTCTCAAAATCAAGCTTGTCGAGGCGCTTGCGCACGGCAAAGCGGTGGTCGCGACCACGGTATCGGTCGAGGGAACGGACGATGACGTGCGTTCGGCGCTGGCAGTTCACGATGCTCCCGAAACTTTTGCCGCGGCGGTCGTCGATTTGCTGTTGGACGATGATCGCCGGCAGGCTCAAGCGACCGACGCGTTGCGCGTTTGCCGGGAGAAATATTCGAGTGAGAGTTGCTGCCGCGAGCTCCTTGCTTTTGTAAATTCGGGGGCGCGTCCTTCGGAGCGGGATACGCCATCTCGAAATTTTCGGGTGCGAAGATCCGCTGAAAGCTTGGCGTCACCCGTCGAGATGCTGGAATCGGAACCGCAATGAATACTTATACGGGAAGCGTTTCGGTTCTTATCGCGGCTTACAACGCCTCGGGCACGATCCGGCAGGCCGTCGTCTCGGCGCTCGCGGAGCCGGAAGTCAAGGAGTGCATCGTCATTGACGACGCTTCGGGTGACCGCACCATCGATGAGGCGCGTATTGGGGCCGATGGATCTCCGAGGCTGAAGATCATACCGCTTAAGGAAAACAAAGGCCCGGCGTTCGCGCGAAACCTGGCGCTCGACGTGTGCCAAGGTGCGTACGTCTGCGTGCTCGATGCCGACGATTTTTTCATTCGCGGACGCCTGCGCCGACTCTTGAGCCAGATCGGCGACGCCGACTTCGTCGCGGACGATATTTTGATCGTCCCAGAAGCGAAAGCAACCGCGGCGAATATCCTGGAGCATCAGGGCTTTTTCGAACAGAGACAGGAGCAGCGTCATGTGCTCGATCTCGCAGCGTTCGTGTCGGGCAATATCCCAGACCCCCGTCGGCCGCGCGCCGAGCTTGGCTTCCTGAAACCGCTCATCCGCCGGTCGTTTCTCATTGAACACAACTTGAGATATGACGAACAGCTTCGGCTGGGCGAGGATTACGCGCTTTACGTCGAGGCT
>Ga0164242_10007741_pt1 | contig 11734 bp, 7 predicted proteins | sample OricomgcompostMG_FD_108783 | JGI IMG/M metagenome (GOLD analysis project Ga0164242, IMG submission 108783) | Miracle-Growth compost microbial communities from Emeryville, California, USA - Original compost - Miracle growth compost (MG) ... | reverse complement strand
CTCCCGGGCTTCGCGGGTGCCGAGGTGCTCCTGGCCGGCGCCGCCGCCCGCGCCGCCTCTGCCGTCCATGTGCCGTGCCTCCCGACCGCCTGCTGCCGTCCGTACCACCCGATCGTACGAACCGGCGCCCCGGGAACGCGGTGCGGGCCCGCCACGGGGACCGCGGCCTGCTCGTGGTGACCCAGGCGCGGCCCCGTCGCGGGCCCGGTGGGGGGACCGCCGTCTAACCCGTGGGGGTCATGACAGCGGCGGGTACGCGTTCTGCACCAACTGGTGGAACTCGGCCGAGAACCAGTGGCCGGCGAGCGGCGAGTCCGGCAGCGCCCCGGTGGGGTTGTTGCCGTTGCGGGCGTTGCCGCCGTAGTTCGGGTCGCACATCTGGTCGAAGCCCTTGCCCTCGTCGTTGTCGATCGGCTGGCTGGCGCCGTCGGACTCGCCCGGGGGCTTGATCCACACGTAGGCGTCCACCCCGGCCGCAGGCGCCGCCGTGGGACGCTCGCCGATGCCCGCGCCGGACTGGTTGCACCAGTTGCCGGCATGGATGCGGCGGTCGATGCGTCCGCCGTCGACGTAGGTGTCCACGCTGGTGGTGGCACCCGGGCCGGTCGGGCGGGCGCTACCGCCCCAGCCGTTGCGGCCGGTGTCAATCAGCATGCCGATGGTGCTGTTGAAGCCGACGCCGACCAGTTCGTCGCGCAGCGCGGTGGCGTACGACTGCTCGTCGACGTAGTCGTTCCAGTCGACCCACTTGGACGACCGCACCGAAGTGCCGTTCACGGTGTCCGTCACCTTGAAGTACGGCTCCACCGTGGCGCTGTAGTTCGCCGTGTTGGTGATGAAGCCCTGGACGTCGTCGACGGTCGCGCCGCTGGTGGTGGCGGCCTTCAGGAACTCCTGGGCAGCCGGGGCGAAGTTGCTGTCCCAGCCCAGCCAGGCGTGGTGGCCGGCGTCGATGTAGTTGTAGGTGTTCGGCAGCGCGCCCAGCTTGGCCAGCGCGTAGCCGACGCCCTTCTCGTAGTTGCCGTTCTGCTTCATCGTCGCGCACTGCGAGGTCGCGCCGGCCTGACCGTCGGCGTTCGTGACGATGTTGGGCAGCGAGTCGGGCTCGATGATGTCGACGATCCGCAGGTTGGCGTACGCGGCGTCCGACATGATCGACGCGATCGGGTCGATGTAGTCGTGCTCATAGGTGTCGATGTCGTCGGGGCCGAGTTCGCCGTTGGAGGCGAGTGCCGCGCAGTCCCGGCCGGGGAGGTCGTAGATGACGAACTCGATCGTCAGCGGTTGTCCGTCGGCCTGTGCGACCGCCTCGTCGAGGTGGTCCTTGAGGCCCATCGCGCCGTCGGCGCCCTGGATGGTGGCGATGCGGTCCAGCCACACGGCGGTCGACTGGTTGGCGATCGCCGAACCGCCGTCGCCGGCCGCCTCCGCGGACCACTCGGGATTGACGTACCCCTTGGCGCCCACGTACGGGTTGTCGACCCTGCTGCCGCCACCCGGCGGGTTGGTGGGAGGCGTCGTCGGCGGGGTGGTGGGCGGCGTGGTCGGAGGCGTCGTGCCGCCGGTGCCGCCGCCGGTGCTCCCGGAGGCGCCACAGGTGACGCCGTTGAGCGTGAACGAGGCCGGCGCCGCGTTGGAGCCGCTGTAGCTGCCGTTGAAGCCGAAGTTCACGGTGCCGCCGCTGGGGACCGCGCCGTTGTACGACAGGCTGGCGGCGGTGACGGAGGCGCCGGACTGGGTGATGGTGGCGTTCCAGCCCTGCGTGACCTTCTGGTTGCCGGCGAAGCTCCAGCCGAGCTTCCAGCTGGTCAGCGCGTCACCGTTGTTGGTGATGGTCACCGAGGCGCCGAACCCCGTGTCCCACTGGGACGTGATCGCGTAGGAGACGGAGCAGCCGGACGTCGCCGCCGCGGCACTTGTGGTGTTCAGCGCAGCAGCCACCGCGCCGGACGCGACGACGAGCGCGCCGGCGGCCAGTGCAGCGGTTCTGCGTCGGACTATCGGGACTGCCATGTGCGGACTACCTCCATAGGGGGGAAGGACCGTCGAACGGGGTTCGGGCGGTCATGGGAGGTGGTGCGATGGTTCATGGGAGAGTTACACGCCCTTAATGTGGGAGCGCTCCCATAGTGGGGAGGGGGTCTGTGCCTGTCAATGCTCGAAACACGACGACACTGAACGCGCAGGCAGTCCAACTGAACACGGTCAGCAACCCCGGTGGAGTGAGTGCAGGGTGTCGAACGTTGACGGCAACCCGGCCGCTGACGACACATCGGCCATGGCTGGCCGCCTTTGCGCGCCAGGGCTTCCTCTGCCGTCGGCACCGTGCCCGCAGACCCGCCCGCAGACCCGCCCGCCGGGCAACCTCGCGTAACGTGCTCCCCACGGATTTACCGGCGGGTAGGACCGGCCGGTTGGGACGACCGAGGGAGCGGGCCGATGGCGCTGGACGCGGACGTCGTGGTGGTGGGCGCGGGGCTGGCCGGCCTGGTGGCCACCGTGGAGCTGGCCGAGGCCGGTCGCAAGGTGATCCTCCTCGACCAGGAACCGGAGGCCTCCCTGGGCGGCCAGGCGTTCTGGTCGTTCGGCGGACTGTTCTTCGTCGCCTCCCCCGAGCAGCGGCGGATGCGGGTGCGCGACAGCGTCGACCTCGCGTGGCAGGACTGGGTCGGCACCGCCGGCTTCGACCGCCCGGAGGACCACTGGCCGCGCCGCTGGGCGGAGGCGTACGTCCACTTCGCGGCCGGCGAGAAGCGGTCCTGGCTGCACCAGCGGGGGCTTCGGGTCTTCCCCGTCGTGGGCTGGGCCGAGCGCGGCGGCTTCCTCGCCACCGGCCCGGGCAACTCGGTGCCGCGCTTCCACATCACCTGGGGCACCGGCCCCGGCGTCGTGGCGCCGTTCGAGCGCCGCGTCCGGGAGGCGGTCGCCCGCGGCCGGGTCGAACTGCGCTTCCGGCACCGCGTGACCTCGCTGACGAAGTCCGCGGGCGCCGTCGACGGCGTCGCGGGCGAGATCCTGGTGCCCAGCTCCGCCGAGCGCGGCACCGCCAGCTCCCGGGAGGCCGCCGGCTCCTTCGAACTGCGCGCCCAGGCCGTGATCGTCACCTCCGGCGGCATCGGCGGCAACCACGACCTGGTGCGCGCCGCATGGCCCGCCCGCCTGGGAACGCCACCGAAGAAACTGCTGTCCGGTGTGCCCGCCCACGTCGACGGCCTGATGCTGGGTGTCGCCGGCGACGCCGGCGCCCGGCTGATCAACGGAGACCGGATGTGGCACTACACCGAGGGCATCGAGAACTGGGACCCCATATGGGCCCGACACGGCATCCGCATCCTGCCGGGCCCGTCGTCCCTGTGGCTCGACGCGACGGGAAAGCGTCTCCCCGTGCCTTACTTCCCTGGGTTCGACACCCTGGGAACGCTGGAGCACATCATGCGATCGGGCCACGAGTACACCTGGTTCATCCTCACCCAGAAGATCATCGAGAAGGAGTTCGCCCTCTCCGGTTCCGAGCAGAACCCCGACCTGACCGGGAAGAACGTGCGCGAGGTGCTCAAGCGGGCGCGCCCGGGCGCGCCGGGCCCCGTCGAGGCGTTCAAGCAGCACGGGGTGGACTTCGTGGTCGAACGCGACCTGGCCTCCCTTGTGCGCGGCATGAACGACCTCACCGGGGACGGCCTGCTGGACGAGGCCGAGCTGCGGCGCGAGATCGAGGCCCGCGACCGCGAGATCGCCAACCCCTACACCAAGGACCTCCAGGTCACCGCGATCCGGGGAGCCCGAAGGTACCTCGGTGACCGGCTCGTGCGGACGGCCGCGCCGCACCGGCTCCTCGACCCGAAGGCCGGCCCGCTGATCGCCGTGCGGCTGAACATCCTCACCCGCAAGTCCCTGGGAGGCCTGGAGACGGACCTGGACGGCCGGGTGCTGGCCGGGCCGTCACCCGAGGCCGGCCAGGACCGCGGAGAGCCGCTGCCGGGCCTGTACGCGGCCGGTGAGGCGGCCGGCTTCGGTGGCGGGGGCATGCACGGCTACCGCTCGCTGGAGGGCACCTTCCTGGGCGGCTGCCTGTTCTCCGGGCGCACCGCCGGCCGAGCGGCGGCCGAGGCCACCGCCTGACCGCCCCGGGTGCGGATGCAGCCGCACCCGCTCGGGCGCCGGGAAGGCGAGCCCGTCCGTGACGGGAAAAGTTGCTGGCCCCCCGGCGCCCCCGAACCATGGGAGGGGTGAGCGACGGCGCATACCTCAGGTTTCCTCACCTGCACGGCGACATGCTGTGCTTTGCCGCGGAGGACGACATCTGGACCGCCCCCATCGGCACACCGGGTGCCGATCCCGGCCGCGCCTGGCGGGTGACGGCCGACCGCACCCGGGTGGGGCCACCCAGGTTCTCCCCGGACGGCGGGTCCATCGCGTTCACCACCTGGCGCAGCCTCGATCCGGAGGTGTACCTGGTGCCGGTGGAGGGCGGCGCCCCCAGGAGGCTCACCTACTGGGGGAGCACCGACACCCGGGTGTGCTCCTGGACGCCTGACGGGAACATCCTGGCCGTCTCCTCCCACGGCCAGCCTTTCGCCTACCACACCTGGGCCTACACCCTGCCGACCGCCGGCGGCCCCGGCGGCGCGCTGCCCTGGGGGCCCGTGTCGGACATCGCCGTGCGCGACTGCGAGGACGGCGAACGGCGCACCCTCCTGCTCACGGGCACCCCGCCGCACGAGCCGAGTGCCTGGAAGCGCTACCGCGGCGGCGCCATGGGCCGTCTGTGGCTGCACGGCTGCCGCCTGGTCCCGGACATCGGCGGGCACCTGGCCTCACCGATGTTCGTTGCCGGGCGCATCGCCTTCCTCTCCGACCACGAGGGCATCGGCAACCTGTACTCCTGCCACCCCGACGGCACCGACCTGCGACGCCACACCGACCATGCCGACTTCTACGCCCGCAACGCCTCCACGGACGGCGAGCGGGTGGTGTACCAGTGCGCCGGCACCCTGTGGCTCGTCGACGACCTGGAATCCCCGAACGCCGAGCCGCGCCGCCTGGACGTCCGCCTGGGCGGCACCCGCAGCGGCCGCCGCCCCTACCAGGTGCCGGCGGCCGCCAACCTGGACTGCCTCACGATGGACCGCACCGGCCGCGCCAGCGCCGTGTGCGTCCGCGGCAGCCTGTACTGGCTCACCCACCGCGACGGTCCGGCCCGCACCATCTCGGACGTCCCCGGTGCCCGGGTACGCCTGGCCAAGATGCTCGGCGACACCGGTCTCGTCGCCTACGTCACCGACGCGGGCGGCGAGGACGGCATCGAGCTCGCCCACCTGCCCGGCCGGGCCTCCAGGGCGCTCACCCGCGGCCCCGAGGAGCCGGCCGACGTGCCCGGCGACATCACCGGCGACCTCGGGTTCGCCCCGCAGGCGGACAGCGACACCGACGCAGTGCCGGTGGGAGCCGGCGCACGCACCCGCCCGGGTGAGCGGGCGGACAGCCGTTCCGCCGAGGACGCGGACTCCCCGGGCGGCGGGGGTGGGACCGAGGCTGCTGATATCGCCGATGCCACTCGTACGGGTGACCGGCGCGGCGACGCCGGCGCGTCGAGCACCAGTGGCACCCAAAAAGTCACCCCGGCGAGTGACCGATTGGTGCGACTGTCGTCCGAGATCACCGGCCGGACCACCGGTTCGGGTGACGGCGGACGTCGGCGTCCCACGCTGTCCGCACCCGACTCGCCGCACGCCCGTCTCGCGGTCGGCCGCCTCGGACGAGTGACCGAGATGGCCCCCTCCCCCGACGGCACCACCCTCGCCGTCGCCTCCAACGACGGCCGACTGCTGCTGGTCGCCACCGGAGAGGGCGAGACGTCCGGTGGCGACTTCGAGCCAGGCGCCGCCGCCAAGGCAGCCGGCAGCGTCGAGGAACTGATCCGCTCCACGAACGGCCCGGTCCGCGACCTGGCCTTCTCCCCCGACTCCAGTTGGATCGCCTGGTCCCATCCCGGCGTCGGACGCTCCCTTCGCTCCATCAAGATCGCCCGACTGGCCGACCATACGATCATCGACGTCACCAACGGCCGCTTCGAGGACGAGCAGCCGGCGTTCACCCGCGACGGCCGTTACCTGGCGTTCCTGTCGTGGCGCGGCTTCGACCCCGTCTACGACGTCCACACGGGTGACCTGTCGTTCCCCCTGGGGTGCCGCCCCTACCTGGTCCCGCTGAACTCGGCGATCCCGTCGCCGTTCGCTCTGCGCGTGGACGGCAGCCCCGTCGGCGCCGGTCTGGATCCCGGCGAGGGGGGCGGCGACGGCCCCGTCGTGGTCGAGGCGGAGGGCCTTCCCAGCCGTGTCACACCGTTCCCGGTCGCCGCCTCGAAGTACAGCGCCCTGCGCCCGGTCCAAGGCGGCCTGGTGTGGCTGCGGTGGCCCATCTCGGGTGCCCTGGGCGAGACGTTCGTCAACCCCGCAGATCCCTCCGCCCGGCCCACCCTGGAGTACTTCAACCTCGGCAAGTCCCGGCGCGTCGAACTCGTCCGCCACATGGACTGGTACGAGGTCAGTGGGGACGGCCGGCGCCTGGCGGTCTTCGACGAGGGCGAACTGATCGCGGTGCCGGCCACGGAGCGCGGTGACGAGGACACAACCGTCTTCGTCGACATGCGCCGCATCCTGCACGAGGTCGAACCCACCGCCGAGTGGCGCCAGTCCTATGACGAGGCAGGACGGCTGATCCGCGACTACTTCTGGGCCCCCGACATGTGCGGCGTCGACTGGCCCGCCGTACTCGACCAGTACCGCCCCCTGGTGGACGACGTGGCCACCCCAGACGAGTTCGGCGACCTGCTGCGCGAGGTCCTCGGCGAACTGGGCACCTCCCACGCCTACGTCCAACCCGCCCGCCGCAACGAGGGGCCGCCCCACTACCAGCGGCCCATCGGGCTGCTCGGCGCCGACTTCCGCCGCACCAAGAACGGCATGTGGGAGGTCGCCCGCATCCTGCCCGGCGAGTCCTCCGACTCCAAGGCCCGCTCGCCGCTGGCCGGCACGGGAATCCGTGAGGGCGCCGTCCTCACCCACGTCGACGGCCGGCCCGTCGACGCGGACGCCGGCCCCTACCCGCTGCTGGCGGGCGCCGGAGGCACCACCGTGGAGCTCACGTTCGCCCCGCCCGACGGCCGCGGCGCTCCCCGGCGGGTCGCCGTCGTCCCCCTCGTGGACGACCGTCCCCTGCGCTACCAGCACTGGGTGGCCCGCCGCCGCAGCATCGTGCGCCACCTCAGCGGCGGCCGGTGCGGCTACCTCCACATCCCCGACCTGGGCGGCTCCGGTTGGGCCCAGTTCAACCGCGACCTGCGCAAGGAGGTCGCCTACGACGCCCTACTGGTGGACGTGCGCGGCAACGCGGGCGGCAACATCAGCGAACTCGTCATCGAGAAACTCACCCGAAAGGTGCTCGGCTGGGATCTCACCCGCAATGCGCAGCCCGTCTCGTACGCCGGCAGCGCCCCACGCGGCCCGGTCGTGGCCATCGCCGATGAGGCGACCTCCTCCGACGGCGACATGATCACCGCCGCGTTCAAGCTCCTGGGTCTGGGCCCGGTGGTGGGCAAGCGCACCTGGGGCGGCGTCGTCGGCATGACCGGCCGCCATCGCCTGGGTGACAACACGGTGATCACTGTCCCGATGAACGCCGCGTGGTTCGACGCCTACGGCTGGGCCGTCGAGAACCACGGCGTCTCGCCCGACATCGAGTCCCTGCGCACCCCTCTGGACTGGGCGGAAGGCCGCCAGGGCCAACTCGCCGTGGCCGTCAGGACCGCCCTGTCGCTGCTCGACGAGCACCCGGCCGCCGTGCCACCCGACCTGTCCACCCGGCCCAACCGCGCCCGGCCGCCCCTGCCCCCGCGTTCCTGAGCCGCTGCTGCGGCGCGGGGCCTCCTTGTGGGCCTTTCGCACCCTCCCTTGCGCGCCTGTTCGAGGTCCCCTTGTGGGCGCTCGGCGTCCGTTGCGTCCCGGCCTCGCGCCCTTTGTGGCTAGGGTGGCGCCCATGTGGCCGCAACGGTGTCAGGGGGCCCGGTGATCCACTACAGCGAAAACCTGGCGTCGGTACGCGCGGACATGCTGCACGGCTTCTTTGCCGGGTGGCCACAACGACCCTCGCCGGAGCAGCACTTGGCTGTCCTGCTCGGCAGCCACCGGTCGGTCGTGGCCCTCGACGACGTCTGTGACCGTGTCGTCGGCTTCGTTAACATGCTCAGCGACGGCATGCTCACCGCCTTCATCCCCTGGCTCGAGGTACTCCCCCCATATCAAGGGAACGGGATCGGCACCGAGTTGACGCGTCGCATCCTGGAAAGCGCCGAAAACCTCTACTCGGTCGACCTGCTCTGCGACCCGTCACTGGTGCCCTTCTACGCACGCTTCGGGATGTCCGGCGCCACCGGGGCCCTCCTACGCCGCCCCACGGCCCTGGGAAGCCCTCCTCCAGCCGGCGCGTGACCCGGCAGGCCGTGAAAATGCAGAAGGGGCACCCCGTCTCCGGGGTACCCCTTCCGTTCGGCGGCGCGCCGGCCGATGGCGCGGGCGTCACACCGCGGTCAGCTCAAAGGGACGTCAGGCCCAGTCGTTCTGGCTCTCGTCGTCCTCGTCGAGGTCGGCGGCACGGTTGCGCGCCTGGTCCTCGAACTCGGAACGACGCTCGCGCGCCTCCTGCGCCACACCGCGCTCGCCCTGCTCGGGACGCTGGGCGTCGGCGGACTTGTTCCGCTTGCCCATGGCGCCCTTGGCCTGCTCGGCGTAGTCCTCGGCCTTGTCCTTGAACTGATCGAAAGCACCCATGGTTACTCCTCCTGGAGTTGTGGGGGATGGGGCCTCGACAAGACTGACACGGCCGGACACCCCTCGCATCCTGGCGCAATAACCGCAGGTCAGCGCACGATTACAGTCACTCGCTGTGATGAAGGGTGGCTCTCGCCTGTTCGTCGGCCGCGCCGCCCCGGCCGACCAGGCCGCGCTTGGTCCCCAGGCTGCGTGCCAGGGCGGGCTCGGCGCGGCGCATTTCACGGCGGCCGAGAGCCCCGCCGATCAGCGACGGCAGGTAACCGCGAACGGGTTGCATGCCTCGCAGCCACCACTGCCCGTATACGTGCGGGGAGCGGCGCACGATGCCCTCGGCGATCCGCTCCACAGCCGGCTCCAACGGATAGGTGCGGTTGGTCGGCCACGGCAGTCGGGCGCGCAGCTGCGCCAGGGCCTCGTCCTCGTCGGCCCCGCGCACCATGTCGGTGTCCGTCCAACTCAGATAGCCGACGCCCACCTTCACTCCCTTGTGGCCCAACTCTGCCCGCAGGCTGTGTGCGAACGCCTCCACCCCGGACTTGCTCGCGCAGTAGGCGGCCATCATGGGAGCCGGGGTGAGGGCCGCCAGCGAGGCGATCTGGAGGTAGTAGCCCCGGGATTCGACGAGTGCGGGCAGGAAGGCCCGCGCCGTCGCGATGCTGCCCAGCAGGTTGACGTGGATCACCCGGTCGAAGGCGTCGGGGTCGGAGTCCAGGAAGGGCCCGCCGGTCGCCACACCGGCGTTGGCGACCGCGATGTCCACCCGGCCGTAGCGCTCACGTACCTCACCCGCGATCTGCACCATCGCCTCACGATCCGTGACGTCAGCCGTCCACGAAGCGGTGGGGGAGCCGATCGACCGGGCTACGCCCTCCAACTCCTCCGGTTCCAGACCGACAAGCGCGACCTGGGCGCCACGGGCCGCGAGCTTGCGTGCCAACAACGCGCCGACTCCCCGCGCGGCCCCGGTGATCACCGCGACCTGCCCGTCCAATGATCCGGTCATGCGCTCTTCTCCTCCTCGGTGGCGCGTGCCTGCAGTTCGCCGGAGTCGGCCTCCGCTCGGCCGTCGGATGTCCCGCCCGGGGCGAGATGGTCGGCTGCCAAGCCGCGGATGGCCGCCGCAACCGCGGAGGCGTCCTCGATGGGCGTCATGTGTCCCAGGCCGGGTAGCTCGGTCAGCCCGGTGCAGCGCGGCAGGGACTGGGCCATGTGCCGGGCGTGCACCGCAGGCGTCAGCTTGTCGGCAGTGCCCACCAGTACCACAGTCGGGGCCCCCAGGGCGGCCAGGCCGGCGTCCAGGTCGAGTTCGGCGAGGACGTGGCCCCACGCGCTGCGGTCGCGCGCCCGGCAGGCGTGCACGATCCGCGCGGTGAACTCGACCTGTTCGGCTGTAGAGGACGGGCTGAGCACACCGTAGCGCAGCGCCGCCTTCGATATCCCGCTGACCGGTCCGAGCGGCATCCGCGACACCAGCAACTGGCGGTGCAGCGCCCTGCGCAGCCAGCGCACGCTGAGCCGCGGCGGCATCACCCTGGCCGAACCGAGCAGCCGGGCGCTTCCGGTACTCGCCAGCAGAACGGCCGCGGTACGGCGCCGCACCGCTTCCCGCCCGGAGGCCGCCATGATCGTCATGCCGCCCATGGAGTGGCCGGCGACGACCGCCTGCTCGTCGTCTCCGAGCGCGGCCGTCATGACCGCTTCGAGGTCGTCCGCCAGCGCGTCGGTGCTGTAGCCCCGCCGGGACCGCGGTGACGCGCTCAACCCGTGGCCGCGCTGGTCGTAGGCGAAGATCCGGAAATTCGCGGACAGGTCGCGCACCACGGGGGCCCAGAACAGGGTCGAGCACGTCCAGCCGTGCGACAGGACGATCGTCGGACCGTCAGAGCGGCCGTGCTCCTCGACATGCAGGCGTGTCCCGTCCGCGGACTCGGCGGTGAAGACGCGGCGCGGCTGAACCCTTTCGTACGGTGAGGTCACGATGCCACCTCCGCGGTGAGAGCACCCGGCACCGCGGCGTCCGCTCCCGCTGGGGCGATGAGCCGGTACTCCGACAGTTTCAGTTGCCGTGTGGCCCGGTGGAACTCGGCGGTGGTGCCGGGCCACGCGGTGGTGTTGCGGCCGTTGGCGTCCAGGTACCAGCTGTCGCATCCGCCGGTGTTCCACACCGTCTTGGCAGCGCGGCGCTGCATCTCGTCGTTCCATGCGGCCACCGCCTCGGGCCTGGCGTCCAGGGCGGCCGCCCCGGTGCGGTCCAGGGTGCGCAGGTAATCGGCCACGTAGTTGAGCGATGCCTCGATCATCAGGATCATCGAACTGTTCCCCAGGCCGGTGTTGGGGCCGATGATGAACAGCAGGTTGGGGAAGCCGTCGACGGTGCACCCACGCAGTGCCGCCATGCCGTTCTTCCAGTGCTCGCGCAGGCTTCGGCCGTCGGCCCCGATCACGCGCTCGCCGATGGGCATGTCGGTGACGCGGAAGCCGGTTCCGAAGATGATGGCGTCGACCTCGCGCTGCGTGCCGTCGGCGGCGACCACGGAGGACCCGCGTACCTCGGTGAGCGCCGAGGTCACCACTTCGGTGTTGGGCTGCGTCAGCGCCGGGTAGTACGCGTTGGACAGCAGGATGCGCTTGCAGCCGATGCGGTAGTCGGGGGTCAGCCGGGCCCGCAACCGCGGGTCCTTGACGGACCTGCGCAGGTGCTCTCGGGCGATCCGCTCGGCTGCACGCATCAGCCCGGGGCGCTTCACGAACGCGCCCACCTGGAACTCCCGCACCGTCCACAACAGCCCCCGGCGCAGCTTGGCGGTGCTCGGAACCCTGGCGTGCAGCCAGCGCTCGGCCCCGCTGATCGCCCGGTCCATGCGCGGCATCACCCACGGCGGTGTGCGCTGGATGACCGTCAGCCT
>Ga0164242_10007740_pt1 | contig 11734 bp, 10 predicted proteins | sample OricomgcompostMG_FD_108783 | JGI IMG/M metagenome (GOLD analysis project Ga0164242, IMG submission 108783) | Miracle-Growth compost microbial communities from Emeryville, California, USA - Original compost - Miracle growth compost (MG) ... | reverse complement strand
CCGCTGAACTCCAGCGGCCCGATCTTGGTGACCGCCGAGAACCTCGACACGGTGGCCATCGAGCCCTTGTCCAGGTACTGGAAGGGCTCCCGGTCGGCCGGGTCGGCACCGCCGAGCTCGGCTTTGATGGTGCTGGCGACGTGCTTGGCGCCCTGGATGGCACCCTGCGCCATTCCGGGGACGCCCTCGACGGCCGCCATGTCCCCGATGACGAACACGTTCGGGTGGCCGGGCACCGACAGGTCGGGCAACACCTTGACCCGCCCGGCGCGGTCGAGCTCGACGTCGGACTGCTCGGCGAGGTCGCGGCCCAGCGGGCTGGCCGACACACCGGCGGACCACACCTTGCACTGCGATTCGATCCGCCGGATGGTGCCGTCGGAGTCCTTGACGGTCAGCCCGTTGCGGTCGACATCGGTGACCATGGCCCCCAGCTGGATCTCCACGCCCATCTTCTCCAGCCGCTCGGCGGCCTTGCGGCCCAGCTTCTCGCCCATCGGGGGCAGCACGGCAGGAGCGGCATCGAGCAGGATCACCCGCGCCTTGGTCGAGTCGATGTTGCGGAACGCGCCCTTGAGCGTGTAGTTGGCCAATTCGGCGATCTGCCCGGCCATTTCGACACCGGTGGGGCCCGCACCGACCACCGTGAAGGTCAGCAGCTTCTCCCGCCGGGCGGCATCCCGGGACCGCTCGGCCTGCTCGAAGGCGCTCAGGATACGGCCCCGCAATTCCAGGGCGTCGTCGATGGTCTTCATGCCGGGCGCGAACTCGGCGAACTGGTCATTGCCGAAGTAGGACTGCCCGGCGCCGGCCGCGATGATCAGGCTGTCGAACGGGGTGTCGTAGGTGTGGCCGAGCACCTCCGAGGTGACGAACTTACCGGCCAGATCGATGTGCGTGACGTCACCGAGCAGCACCTGGGCGTTGCGCTGCTTGCGCAGCACGACGCGCGTCGACGGCGCGATCTCGCCTTCGGACAGGATCCCGGTCGCCACCTGGTACAGCAGCGGCTGGAACAGGTGGTGAGTGGTGCGGGCGATCAACTTGACGTCGACGTCGGCCCGCTTGAGTTTCTTGGCCGCGGTCAATCCGCCGAATCCGGAGCCGATGATGACCACCTGGTGGCGTCGTCGGCTCTGCGCAGTGACTTCAGGCTGGGCACTCATGGGAATGTGGTTGCTCCTCGACGGCGACTGCGTTCATAAATACGCTAGTCGACTGGGTTGGTGCTCACCGCATTCGCTGGTTGTGGGATTAACCACTCGGGCCCATTATCAGCCGAAATGGGCTAATGCCCCGTGGCTGACGTGCAGCGTCTGGCCGGTGATGTGCCGGGCGGACGGCGTGGTCAAGAACACCGCCAGGCGGGCGATCTCGGCGGCCGCGCTGGGCGGGGCACTGGTGAGTCCGTCGTAGCCGGGGCGCGCGCCGGCGCCGGAGGCGACGACGTTGACGGTGATTCCCCGGGTGCCGAAGGCGGTGGCTTGCCCGGCGGTCCAATTCGACAGTGCGGCCTTGATCGCCGCGTCGGCGCTGCCGTCGACCGGGTTGTCCGGGATCACCGAAACGATCGTTCCACCGGAGCGCAGGTGATCGCCGACGGTCGCGACGGTCAGCACCGCCGAGAGCACCGTGGCGTCCAGGGCGTTGCGCCAGGCGGCGGCCTGATCGGCCAGCGAGTAGGCGCGCGGATCGCCGCCCTGCCAGCGCGGCGCCGGCACGTTGACGATGGTGTCCAGGTGGTGCGGGAACAGGCCGCGGGCCTGCAGCAGGCTGGCCGGGTCGGTGTTGTCGCATACGACCGCGTTGGCCTCGAGTTCCTTGGCTGCGACCTCGAGTTCGGGACCCCGCATCCCCGCCAGCGTCACCTTGTGGCCGGCTTCGGTGAAACCTTCGGCTACGGCGCGACCCAGCTCGGTGTCACCACCGGTGACCAGCACATCCATCGGTAGGACCTCCTCGTGTTCCCAGCTATGTTACTGGACGGTAGCCGGTTTTCGGGCCTGGGGCGGAACTCGGCGCAGACACGATCCGGCCACGGTCCGGAAAAAGCGGGCCGACGACGGCACCCGCTGTGCGGCTTCGCCGCGCTCGCGCTTCCCATTAGGCTGCGAGCCATGTGGCGAACCCGGGTGATCTCCGGTGCGGTATCGGTCATGCTGGCGGCGGGATTGACGAGCCTGACCGGATGTAGCTCCGAACCCGGCACACCGTCGATCACGGTGTTCGCGGCGGCGTCACTGCGGCCGGCGTTCACCGAGATCGCCGAGCAGTTCACGACCGATCATCCCGGGGTAGACGTGGAGTTCAACTTCGCCGGCTCCTCGGACCTGGCCACCCAGCTGACCCAGGGTGCGGGCGCGGACGTGTTCGCCTCGGCCAACACCGCCCAGATGGACAAGGTCGCCCAGGCCGGCCTGCTCGACGGCGAGGCGCTGCCGTTCGCCACCAACACGCTGGTGATCGTCACCGCCCCCGGAAACCCGCACGCGGTGCGGTCCTTCGCCGATCTGGCCGCTCCCGGCCTGGCCGTGGTGTTGTGCCAACCACCGGTCCCGTGTGGAGCGGCCACCCACAAAATCGAGGACGCCACCGGTGTCCGGGTGCACCCGGTCAGTGAGGAACCCGACGTCACCGACGTGCTCAACAAGGTCACCACCGGCCAGGCCGACGCCGGTGTCGTCTACCGCACCGACGCGATCCACGCCGGCGACAAAGTCGCCACCGTCGAGTTCCCGGAGGCCGCCGGGGCGGTCAATACCTATCCGGTCGGAGTGCTCAAAGATGCGGCGCGACCCGGGCCGGCCCAACAATTCGTCGATCTGGTGACCGGTGCAGCGGGGCAGAAGATCCTGCACGCGGCCGGCTTCGGCAAGCCCTGATCCGGTGCACCGGCCCAACGACCTGCCGGGCTGGGTCTACGTGCCCGCCGCGATCGGCGCCGCGTTCGTGGTGCTGCCCCTGGCGGCGATCGCGGTCAGGGTCGACTGGCCGCATTTCTGGACGTTGATCACCAGTCCGTCGTCGACGGCCGCGCTGCGGCTCAGCCTCAAGACCGCCGCGGCCAGCACCGTGCTCTGCGTCGTCCTGGGCGTGCCGATGGCGCTGGTGCTGGCGCGCAGCCGGGCCCGGGTGGTGCGGCTGCTGCGGCCCCTGACGCTGCTGCCACTGGTGCTGCCGCCGGTGGTGGGCGGAATCGCGCTGCTGTACGCGTTCGGGCGACTCGGCCTGCTGGGGCGCTACCTGGACGCGGCCGGGATCCATATCGCGTTCACCACCACCGCGGTGGTGCTGGCGCAGACCTTCGTGTCGCTGCCGTTCCTGGTGATCGCGCTGGAGGGCGCGGCCCGCACCGCCGGCATCGACTACGAGGTGGTGGCCGCAACCCTGGGCGCACGGCCGAGCACCGTGTGGTGGCGGGTGACGTTGCCGCTGCTGACGCCGGGTCTGGTCTCGGGCGCGGTGTTGGCGTTCGCGCGGTCGCTGGGAGAGTTCGGGGCGACTTTGACCTTCGCCGGGTCCCGTGAGGGTGTCACCCGGACGCTGCCGCTGGCCATCTATCTGCAGCGGGTGACCGACGCCGACGCCGCGGCGGCGATGTCGCTGGTGTTGGTGGCGGTGGCCGCGGTGGTGGTGCTGGGGTTGGGCGCTCGCCGGCTGGCCGGTGTCTGGTGACCGCCGTGGCGGACGGGCTGACACTGCACGCGGTGGTGGCCGAGCGGGGCCTGGATGTGCGGGTGAGCGTTGCGCCGGGGGAGGTGCTTGCCGTCCTCGGACCCAACGGCGCCGGGAAATCCACTGTGCTGCATGTGATCGCCGGACTGCTGCGGCCCGACACCGGTGTGGTGCGAGTCGGCGATCGGGTGCTGACGGACACCGGAGCGGGCGTGCATGTCGCCACCCAGGACCGTCGGGTCGGTCTGCTGCTGCAGGATCCCCTGCTGTTTCCGCACCTGAGTGTGGCGGCCAATGTGGCGTTCGGTCCGAACAGCCGGCGTCGCGTCGGCCGGCGGCAGCGCACACGGGCGGTGGCGGCCCCGTGGCTGCGGGCGGTCGACGCGGTAGATCTGGCCGAGCGCCGGCCGCGCCGGCTCTCCGGCGGACAGGCGCAGCGGGTCGCGATCGCGCGTGCCCTGGCCGCTGAACCCGAGGTGCTCCTGCTCGATGAGCCGCTGGCCGGGCTCGATGTGGCCGCCGCGGCCGCGGTGCGCTCCGTGCTGCGCGATGTCATCTCCACCGCCCGCCGGACCACGGTGCTGGTCACCCACGACCTCCTCGACGTGTTCGGGCTGGCCGATCGGGTCCTGGTACTCGAGTCGGGCCGGGTCGCCGAGATCGGCGCCACCGCCGAGGTACTGGCCGCGCCCCGCAGCCGATTCGGGGCGCAGATCGCGGGATTCAATCTGGTGGCCGGGGTGATCGACGGCGAGGGCATGCTGCGCACCCGGTGGGGGGAGCGGTGGCATGGAACCGCCGATGACGATCTGGCCGTGGGGCGACCGGCGGTTGCGGTCAGCACACCGCAGGCGGTCGCGGTGTATCGGGAGCCGCCGCCACACGGCAGTCCGCGCAATCTCGTCGAGGTGACCGTCGCCGACGTACAAGCCCGCGGCAGCGCGATCCAGGTCCGTGGCATCGACCAGCCGGACGGGGCCCCGGGCCTGGCCGCAGACATCACCGTCGACGCCGCTGCAGAGCTGCGGCTGGCGCCCGGGCAGGTCGTCTGGTTCGGTGTCAAGGCGCAGGAAGTGACGCTGCGCGCGACACACCCCGGCGTGGATTAACTTGCGTACGGGTGCGGACGGGGTAGGTTTTTCTGCCATGAAGCAGGTGGACCCGACCTCAACGGCCCACAGGGGCATCCGAGCGCTGACCGCGACGACGTGGGCCGTCGCGATCGCCGGTGCGCTGGCGTTCGCCACGGCGACGCCGGCCTACGCCGACCCGGTGCCGTCACCGCCCCCCGCGCCGTCGGGAAGCGCCGACACCCCGCCGGCCGACACCCCGCCGGCCGACGCCCCGCCGGCCGACGCCAACACGCCGCCAGCCGACGCGAACGCGCCGGCACCCGTCGCCGAGCCGGGCGCACCCGAGGTGGGTCGGGTCGATGACGCGGCCGGCGGTTTCAGCTACGTCCTGCCGGCCGGATGGGTGCAATCCGACACCAGCCACCTCGAATACGGGTCCTCGTTGCTGAGCAAGAAGACCGGCGAGCCGCTGTTGCCGGGGCAGCCGGCGCCGGTGGCCAACGACACCCGGATCGTGCTCGGCAAGCTCGACCAGCGGCTCTACGCCAGCGCCGAGACCGACAACGCCAAGGCCGCCACCCGCCTGGGCTCGGACATGGGCGAGTTCTTCATGCCCTATCCCGGGACCCGCGCCAACCAGGAGAGCACCCCGCTGGCCGGGGGCGGGCTGACCGGTAGCGCGTCCTACTACGAGGTCAAGTTCACCGACCCCGCCAAACCCGTCGGCCAGATCTGGAGCGGCGTGATCGGTGTGCCGCCGGCCGACGGCAGCACCGCGGCCCAGGCCGAGCGCTGGTTCGTGGTGTGGTTGGGTACCGCGAACAACCCGGTGGACCGCGGCGCGGCCCAGGCGCTGACGGAATCGATCCGCCCGCTGCCCGCCGCACCGGCTGAGCCGGCCCCGGTGCCCGGCGTCCCGGGTGTTCCCGCGCCCGCGCCCGCGCCGGAGCCCGCTCCGGCCCCGGCGCCGTGATCACCGGCTGATCGCAGTCGCCCCCGCGGCGCTAGCAGACCGATTAGCCTGGCGCCGTGAATGCGCAATGGGATGTGGTGGCGGCGAACGGCTTTCTGGCCGAGCGTTCGACCACGCTGACCAGTGTCGGCTGGGTCGGCTACATCATCATCGGGGCTATCGCCGGGTGGATCGCCGGCAAAGTCATCAACCGTGGAGCCTCCGGCATCCTGATGAACATCATCACCGGGATATGCGGCGCGTTGCTGGGAGGGTTCCTGCTGAGCTTCAGATTCGACACCGCATCCGGCGGCTGGTGGTTCACCCTGTTCACCGCGACCCTGGGGTCGATCCTGCTGCTGTGGCTGCTCGGGCTGGTGCGTAAACGCTAACCCGTTCCGGGGCAAGGGCGCGCAGAATGGCGTCATGGGCACACCGCAGTCCAACGTGACCATGAGTGCCTGGCGGGTGCAGCAGCCCGGCCCGATCGCCGGCAAGCCACTGCGCCGAGTCAGCACCGCTATGCCGCGGCCGCAGCCGTCGGAACTGCTTGTGGCGGTGCGCGCCTGCGGGGTGTGCCGCACCGATCTGCACGTCGTCGAGGGTGACTTACCGGTTCACCGCCCCGGGGTGACACCCGGCCACGAGGTGGTCGGCGAGGTCGTCGAGGTCGGCGCCGAAGCCGGTGCGGACTTCGCCGTGGGTGACCGGGTGGGGATCGCCTGGCTGCGGCACACCTGTGGGTCCTGCCGGTACTGTCGCCGGGGCGCTGAGAATCTGTGTCCGCAGTCGCGCTACACCGGCTGGGACGAGGACGGAGGCTACGCCGAATTCGCCACCGTCCCTGCGGCATTCGCCCATCACCTGCCCAGCGGTTACAGCGACAGTGAATTGGCGCCGCTGCTGTGCGCGGGCATCATCGGCTATCGGGCGCTGGCACGCGCCGACCTGCCACCCCGCGGCCGGCTCGGGCTCTATGGGTTCGGTGGCAGTGCGCACATCACCGCGCAGGTCGCACTCGCCCGCGGCGCAGAGGTGCACGTGATGACCCGCGGCCAGCGGGCCAGGGAGTTGGCGCTGCAGTTGGGTGCGGCCTCGGCGCAGGGGGCGAGCGACCCGCCGCCGGTGCCCCTGGATTCGGCGATCCTGTTCGCACCCGTCGGCGAGCTGGTGCTGCCGGCCTGTGAGGCCTTGGATGCCGGCGGCACCTGCGCGATCGCCGGGATCCACCTCAGCGACATCCCGCCGCTGAACTACCAGCGCCACCTGTTCCGCGAACGCCAGATCCGGTCGGTGACCTCCAACACCCGCGCCGACGCCCGCGAGTTCCTCGACTTCGCCGCGACACACCACATCGACGTGACCACACCGGAGTATTCGCTAGGTGAAGCGGACCGGGCACTGGCCGATCTGGAGGCCGGCCGGATCGCGGGGGCGGCGGTGCTGTTGGCGTGAACCGCCGGCGTCGGCGCTACCGCCGGTCAGGCGGACAGCTGCCACACCAGGGCAGCGGCCAGTGCGCCCACCCCGTTGAGCGACCAGTGCAGTGCGATCGGGGCGATGAGGCTGCCGCTGCGCCGGCGCAGCCAGCTGAACACGAAACCGGCCGCCGCGGTGGCCAGCACCGCGAGTGTCACCCCGGCCACCATGCCCACAAACCCGCCTCCGAACAGCCGGGTGAAGCCGACGTTGCTGCTGGTGAGCCCGAGCGAGGTGGCGATATGCCAGAGCCCGAACAGCAGTGAGCCGGCCGCGGCGACCCCGCGGAAACCCCAGGCCCGGTGCAGCGCGCCGTGCAGCGCACCGCGAAACGCCAGCTCCTCGGGGATGACGGTCTGCAGCGGGATCACCAGCATCGACGCCACCAGGGCCCCGGAGACGGTGGCGTAGTGATTGTTGAGGAACAGCGGCCGGGTCACGGGCAGCAGGGCACCGGCGGCGACGACCGACACCACCACCAGCACCGCGGCCAGGGCGTAGCCGACCCCGGACTTCCAGTGCGCGCGGCCCAAACCCAGTTCGGCCCAGCTCAGGCCGTTGCAGCGGACCAGAGCCACCAGGCCTACGGCGGTCGCGGGGACGGTGGCGACCGCCGCCCAGGGCGTGGTGAAATGCGCGACCAGATTGGCCAGCGCCAAGACCACCACGACGACGGCGACGTCGACGAAGGCGCGAAACTGGTGCAACGCCGAGAGTTGCGACAACAACGGATGCCGCCCCCCGGGCGCCGCGAGATCGTGGCAAGGCATTGGACGGGATTCTACCCGCGGCCCGGCCCCGGCGTCGTGTCGCCGGTTGCGGCCGGCCTCGCGCGGGTCAGCGCGGCCCGTGGGTCTCGCACAGCACCCGCGCCGGGTTGCCGGCCGCGGTGTTCTGGCTGACCACCTTGCCGTCGACGCTGACCGTGCAGCTCAGCGTTCCCGGGCCGACGCCCTGGGCGCTCAGCGAGTAGGAGGCGGGGCTGGCCATGTTCGTCTTGGAGCCGTTCAACTGGATCGACCAGGGCAGCGGCGCGTTGGTGGCGTGCGCCTGCCCGTTCTGGGTCTGGTAGGTGATGTAGCCGGCGACACCGGTTCCGGTCAGGTCGTAGCGCACCGGCACCTTGGTGAGGTCCGGGGTGGCGCCGGCCGGGGCGGCGGTCGCGGCCGCGGCCGCGGCGATGAGGGCGCCCAGCAGCGCCGTCGCCTTGCGGGACATCGGTGACGGGTGAGCAGTCATGGCCGTCACCTTATCTCGCCGTCGGCTTCGGCCATGCCGGTTCGCCACGTCCAGTCGGTGATGCGGGGGTCGTCCTCGCCGTGCTCGCGGGTGTAGAGCCGGGCGGCGAGCCGGGCGTCGACCATCTGCTGGCGCAGCACCGCACTGCGTTCACCCAGGCCCGGCACCCGATCGATGACGTCCATCACCAGATGGAAGCGGTCCAGGTCGTTGAGCATCACCATGTCGAACGGTGTCGTGGTGGTGCCGCGCTCCCGGTAGCCGCGCACGTGCATCTGGTCGTGGTTCGTCCGCCGATAGGTGAGCCGGTGGATCAGCCAGGCGTAGCCGTGATAGGCGAAGATCACCGGCTTGTCGCGGGTGAACAAGGCATCGAACTCGTTGTCGGGCAAGCCATGTGGATGTTCAGTCGCAGGCTGCAGCCGCATGATGTCCACCACGTTGACGACCCGCACGGCCAGGTCGGGCAACTCCCGGCGCAGGATGTCGGCGGCAGCCAGTGTTTCCAGGGTCGGGATGTCGCCGGCGCAGGCCAGCACCACGTCGGGCTCACCGGCGGCGGTGCCGGCCCAGTCCCAGATGCCCAGGCCCCGGGTGCAGTGCGCCACCGCCTCGGTCACGTTCAGATAGGCCAGCGCCGGCTGCTTTCCGGCGACGATCACGTTGACGTAGTTGCGGCTGCGCAGGCAATGATCGGTCACCGACAGCAGGGTGTTGCCGTCCGGCGGCAGGTAGACCCGCACCACCTCGGGGCGCTTGTTGGCCACCAGGTCGATGAATCCGGGGTCTTGGTGTGACGCCCCGTTGTGGTCCTGTCGCCAGACGTGGGAGGTCAATAGATAGTTCAGCGAGGCGATCGGCCGCCGCCACGGCAGCTCGCGGCTTACGGCCAGCCACTTGGCGTGCTGATTGAACATCGAGTCGACGATGTGCACGAACGCCTCGTAGCAGTTGAACAACCCGTGCCGGCCGGTCAGCAGATAGCCCTCCAGCCAGCCCTGGCACAGGTGTTCCGACAGCACCTCCAGAACCCGTCCGTCGGGGGCGACGTGATCGTCGCCGGCCTCGATCGCCGACATCCAGACCCGGTCGGTCGCCTCGAACACCGCCGAAAGACGGTTCGAGGCGGTTTCGTCGGGACCCATCAAGCGGAACCGGTCGCGGTTGCGATCGATCACGTCGCGCAGGTACGCCCCCAGCACCCGGGTGGCCTCGTGGGTCTCGGTGGCCGGTGTGCTCACCGGAACGGCGTAGTCACGAAAGTCCGGCAGGTCGAGGTCGCGCAGCAGCAGCCCGCCGTTGGCGTGGGGACTGGCGCTCATCCGCCGATTCCCGCGCGGCGCCAACGCCGCCAGCTCCGGGCGCAGCCGGCCGGATTCGTCGAACAGCTCCGCGGGACGGTAGCTGCGCAACCATTCCTCCAGTTGCCTGCGGTGCTCGGGGTCGGTACGGGTCTGTGCGAGCGGCACCTGATGCGCCCGCCAGGTGCCCTCCACCTGCGTGCCGTCCACGATTGCCGGCCCCGTCCAGCCCTTCGGGGTGCGCAGCACGATCATCGGCCACACCGGCCGCATGGTCGCGTTGTCGGTGCGCGCGGTTCGCCGGATCACCGCGATGTCGTCGAACGCGTCGTCGAGTGCCGCCGCGAGCAACCGGTGCACGACGGCCGGGTCGTCGCCGGCGACGGTGATCGGCCGGTACCCGTACCCGCGCAGCAGCGCCTCCAACTCCGATTGCGGGATCCGGGCCAGAACAGTCGGATTGGCGATCTTGTACCCGTTGAGATGCAGGATGGGCAGCACCGCGCCGTCGACGGCGGGGTTGAGGAATTTGTTGGAATGCCAGCTGGCCGCCAGCGGCCCGGTCTCGGCCTCGCCGTCGCCGATGACACAGGCCACCACCAGCTCCGGGTTGTCGAAGGCGGCACCGAAGGCGTGCACCAGCGCGTAGCCGAGCTCGCCGCCCTCGTGGATGGAGCCCGGCGTCTCGGCGGCGACGTGGCTGGGTACACCGCCGGGAAAAGAGAACTGCCGGAACAATTTTCGTATCCCGTCGGTGTTCTCCCCGATCCCGGTGTACACCTGGCTGTAGGTGCCCTCCAGGTAGGCGTTGGCCACCAGCGCCGGCCCGCCGTGGCCGGGGCCGGTGACGAAGATGACGTCGGCGTCGCGGTCGCGGATGATCCTGTTCAGGTGGGCGTACAGCAGATTGAGCCCGGGCGTGGTACCCCAGTGGCCAAGTAGCCGGGGCTTGACATGCTCGGGCCGCAGCGGCTCGGTCAACAGCGGATTGTCCAGCAGATAGATCTGACCCACCGACAGATAATTGGCGGCACGCCAGTAGGCGTCGATGCGTGCCAGTTCATCGTCTGAGATCGCAGGCGGTGCCGGCGGCGTGGTCTCTGCACTCATCTCTGCGATTGTCCGCGTCGAAGCGGAGCCCCGGCAACCATTCAATACCCTGTCAGGGTGCTGCTGGAATCTGTTCGCGTCCTCGATCTGGCCGGGGGTGACGCGGACGCGGTCACCCGGTTGCTCGCCGATCTGGGGGCCGACGTGCTCAAAGTGGAGCCCCCGGGCGGTAGTTCGGCGCGCACCGCCCCTCCGCTGCTGGGCGGCGTGAGCATCTCGTTCGCGCTGCACAACGCCAATAAGCGGAGCGTGACCTTGGATCCGGCCGATGAGGCCGACCGCCGCCGGTTCGACGAACTGGCGGCGACCGCCGACATCGTGGTGGACAGCGGCCGGCCGGGGTACGGCGCCGACGTCGGGACCTGGCTTTTCGGGACCTCGTGTGCGGAGCTGGCCGACCGGTTCGGCCACCTGGTGACGATGTCGGTCACCGACTTCGGGACGAGCGGGCCGCGTTCACCCTGGCAGGCCACCGACGCGGTGCTCTACGGCCTCTCCGGTGCGCTGTCCCGATCCGGCCCGACCACCGGAACGCCGGTGCTGCCACCGGCCGGGATAGCCTCGGCGACCGCTGCGGTCCAGGCCGCTTGGGCGGTGCTGGTCGCCTACTACAACAGGCTGCGTTGCGGCACAGGAGATTACATCGACTTCTCGCGTTTCGACGCAGTGGTCACGGTGCTCGACCCGATATTCGGCGCCCAGGGCCAGGTCGCCGCGGCCCGCCGCGGGGCGAGCCGGTGGCGTGGTCGGCCCCGGAACCAGGACGCCTACCCGATCTACGCGTGCCGGGACGGCTACGTCCGGCTGTGTGTGCTGTCCCCGCGCCAGTGGCGCGGCCTCTGGAGCTGGCTGGGGGAGCCCGCGGAGTACGCCGACCCCAAATTCGGGGTGATCGGCGAGCGATT
>Ga0164242_10007739_pt1 | contig 11734 bp, 12 predicted proteins | sample OricomgcompostMG_FD_108783 | JGI IMG/M metagenome (GOLD analysis project Ga0164242, IMG submission 108783) | Miracle-Growth compost microbial communities from Emeryville, California, USA - Original compost - Miracle growth compost (MG) ... | reverse complement strand
TTGCCGGATCTGCTGAATGCTGTCATCATAATCTTCTTTGGTCTGTAAACCCTCACAGGGGCCTTTACAGTTGCCCAGGTGATATTCCAGACACACCTTAAATTTACCTTGATCTATATTGGCCTTTGTCAGATTGAGCTTACAGGTTCTGAGCGGAATATTTTCTTTAATCAGATCCAGGATTTCCCGAACGCGCCAAACATTGGTAAATGGGCCGATATATTCCGAGCCGTCTTTTATCTTATTACGGGTCAGATAAATCCTGGGGAATGGTTCTTTTTTAATGACGATATAAGGATAGGTCTTATCGTCTTTGAGCATGATATTATACTTTGGCTGAAACTGTTTAATCAGCGAATTTTCCAGTAAGAAGGCGTCCTGCTCGGTATCAACTATGGTAAATTCAATGTGATCAATGCGCTGTACCAGTTCATGCGTCTTATAATTACTTAGCGTCTTATTAAAATAAGAGCTGACCCTTTTACGCAAATGTTTTGCCTTGCCCACATAGATCAGATTGCCTTCTGCATCAAAATATTTATAGATGCCGGGCTGCTTGGGAATACTCGGTGCAATTGCTAAAAACGCTTCAGAAGTCATACTGCAAAAATAAGTAAATCCAGACTGGGAAAATAAAGTCACCTTATTTAACTGGTAATCAATAATGATACGACTTTACTTTAAGGTTTTAATCCATCCATTAAGGGGTATTTAAAAAAATATTTTGTTTGGATTTTTATTTTCACTTACTTTGTACTACAAAGTACTTTTAGACACGATTTATATAAGCGCTTCCTAATTTATTTTCTATGGCAAAGCAGACCGATTACCGTCAGACCAACGCTTCAAAGCGACCAGAATCTCCCACCGGAGCGTCGGACAAGGCGCAGTACCAACAGGATTTGAGTGCCATCCGCACCATGATGGAACGCTCTTCCAGATTTATTTCCTTAAGCGGGCTCTCGGGAGTGGCCGCCGGTCTCACCGCGCTATTAGGTGGCGGATATGCCTACTTCCTGGTCAAAGAAGCGGGAAGGGATTATCTCACCCATACTTCCCTGAGCTATTCGGGGGATTTAATGACCCGTTTAATCCTACTGGCCCTTATTGTTTTAGTACTGGCGCTTGGGCTGGCCACCTATTTTACGGTGCGTAAAAGTAAAAAGGCAGCATTAAGCATATGGACGACGGCCACCAAACAGCTTTTATCTGCATTATTTGTTCCGCTTGTAATCGGTGGCATCTGCTGCATAGCGCTTATTTACCATGGACATATTGAGTTAGTTGCGCCCGCTACACTGATTTTTTACGGTTTATCGCTTCTGAATGCCAGTAAATATACCTATACAGAAATCTACTATTTAGGCATACTGGAAGCGGCATTAGGATTAATGAGTTCATTCTTAGTGGGCTATGGGCTGATTTTCTGGATGCTGGGCTTTGGCGTCTTACATATTGTATACGGAATTGTAATGCAGCGGAAATACCGTTAAATTTGCCCACCAATCATGATTAATATTCAATTACTTAATAAAGATTTTGAGAGCCGGGTACGCCTGGGGATCATGAGTATCCTGATGGTCAGGGACTGGGTGGAGTTTAAGGAGCTCAAAGAGCTCCTGGATATCACCGACGGCAACCTGGCCAGCCACGCCGGCGCGTTGGAGAAAAACCAGTACCTCCAGGTACGGAAGGAATTTGTCGGCAAAAAACCGAGAACCACTTATGCCGTAACGCAACTTGGTCGCAAATCCTTTCAGGATCACCTGACCGCATTAGAGAAACTACTGGGACAATCTTAATTTTTTTTGCCTTTACACTTTGAAACACAAAGTACTTTTTAATAAATTATAAAATATAAAAAAATGAACCTCAAAAGAAAATTAAAGCTGTTCTTACTGGGACTGCTGAGCTTTATTATCCTGTTCTACAAACATGAGCCGGGAATCAATGTGCTGATATTCTCCTTGATAGCCTGGTTGTTGATGGTTTATAGCGAAAGCGGATTTTCCAGATTTAAAAAAGACCGAAATTTCTGGATGCTTTCATCCTTTGTTTGGTTGACAGCAGGGGCTTTCACGTTTTACGGAGATCCGGGGTCCTTTTTTGCCCTGCTGCTGTGTTTTTATAGTCTGGGGATCTATATGACAGACAAAACTTTTCAGCCCCTGCTCTACCCTTTACTGCTGGCCTATAGTCTGGGGTCCTTTATTGTCCGGGTGTTTTTTATTTACCAGTGGCTTCCTTTAAAAAAGCGGACCACAGGCCAGAAAATAGCTGAGCCATTGCCTTCTTCCCTTTCGAATGCCGATGACAATGGCGCCTCCACTGGCCCCGTGGAGCAACCCGTACTTGCCATTACAGCTGCCATACCCCAGAGGGATACCCCACTACCTACGCCCTCACTTGCGGCGGAAGGCATACGCCAGCAAACGGAGGCAAAATTAACTGCCCTGCAGCTGTGGTGTAGCACCTGGCTACTACCCATCTGTATCATTTTACTTTTTGTCATCGTTTATATGTCCAGCAGCAGTTTATTTTCCGATATCCTGGTAAGGATCATCCCTAACCTTGATTTTCCGATGCTTTATTTTGTCACCATTGCAGGTTTTTACTTCCTGTTTAATTTTATGTACCTGCTGCCGATCCCCTGGTTTTCCACGTTAAATGATAAAATTACCAGCTGGGACAGTCCGGCGCCTGCCATAATCAGCGGACAACAGGATGTCAACCGGCAACAATTTCTTTCCAGGCATGAAAAAGCAGCTACCCTAACCCTGAGTCTTCTAATAGCGCTCCTGCTGGTTTTTATTTTAATATACAGCTATGAACTTTACCGGGGAATCCATGCGGCAAGGCTTAGCCAGGCCCTCCATGAACAGGTTAATTCCATCATACTTTCCATTGTAATGGCCGTAGCCGTCATCATGTATTATATAAGACCGGGGAATCTATCTGTTACAGGCAATAAGCCTATTGAGTCATCCGAACACAAACCGGATCTCCTACATAAACTGGCTTACGGCTGGATACTATTAAATGTGGTACTGGTAATTTCCGCAGGCCTCCATAATCTGGCTTATACCAGTCGTTACGGCCTGACCCATTTAAGAATCGGCGTGTATATTTTTCTTACCCTGTGTCTTATCGGCCTGTATTTCACCTATGTAAAAATCAGAAGACAACGCAGTTCCGCCTATTTAATCGGCACTATGTTTAAAATATTTATTGCCACTATTGCCCTTAACAGTGTCATCAACTGGAGTGCTATTATCACGAGGTATAATCTTCGTTATATGGCTACACCTGATCTGAATTATTTATTATTGCTAGAGTATAATGGGCTTACCCTCACTCCGCTTATAATGCAGGATCCCCGCTATAAAAACGACCAGGAATTAAAAGATCAAGTTCTGAATAAATTATTTTGGAACAATACCGGGGTAAAAAGAGATTGGCTGTCAAGCACTTTATATTTCAATTTTGAAATGCATCAGCTTAAAAAACAGGGCTATTTAAAACCCAAGAAGAAATAATATCAATAGCATAAACAATATAACATAGCCGAACAAAAATGGGGTTCTTTTTAAGATAATGTATCAAGCAGCATTATCTTAAAAAGAACCCCATTCATTATAACATATCTAATTCAAATAGAGGTCGTCTATTTATTGTATTATTTTTTATGCTCAGCTTAGTTTAAAGCGTCAATAATGGCAACAAAGTCATCAGCTACCAGAGAGGCACCACCCACCAGTCCGCCGTCAATATCCGGCTGACTGAATAGTTCTTTGGCATTATTCGCTTTTACGCTACCACCATATAAAATAGAAATCTTGTCTGCAGTCTCCTGTCCGTATTTACCGGCTAAATGATCTCTTAAGAATTTCTGGATTTCTTCTGCCTGTTCGCTGCTGGCTGTTTTACCGGTACCAATAGCCCAGATGGGTTCGTAAGCAATGATAACTTTGGTAATCTCGTCTTCACTTAAGTGAAATAAAGACTCTTCCAACTGTGTGGCCACAAAGGCATTCTGGTTGCCGCTTTCTCTGATTTCCAGGGATTCTCCCAGACAAAAAATTGGCGTAACACCGTTTGCTAAGGCAACGTCTACCTTTTCTGCCAGAAACTGATTGGATTCTCCAAAATATTCTCTTCTCTCAGAGTGACCGATTAAGGTATGGTAAACACCAACGGATTTCAACATTTCCACAGAAAGTTCTCCCGTATAAGCGCCAGAGGTCTTCGAATAGATATTCTGGGCAGAGATATAGACATTTTCCCTGTCTCCAACGATTTCTTTAGCGGCCTGCAGGTAAGGCGCAGGAACGGCAAAAATAACCGCATGCCCTTCTCTGACAGAAGTGGATTTAGAAAGGATATCACTTAACAGATCCTGACCCTGCTGCAGGGTCAAATTCATTTTCCAGTTTGCTGCTGCAATTTGTGTACGCATATTCAATTTTTGTTCAAGTTTTGTTTAATCAATATGTAACTGAGATGATGATTTGACCAGACAACAGCGCTTAGCGCCGCCTTCCGGTCTGGTCAAAGATATGATTCAAAATCTGAATTTCCCGTTTATCCAGGCTGCTCAACTTAAAGCGAAGCCAGTTTTCAATATGTACAACAGCCTTTTCTATTTGATAATCAGTTAAGTTATGACCAGTGCCCCATAGAAACGACCTGACATGTCTGGGCGGCATCTCAAGACCAAAAATATTACAGCACAGACCAATATTGGATCCTGTAGTCAGCTGTGTCCCTACGCCAATTCTGGTATAGTCTCCCATCAGCGCCCCGAATTTCTGTCCTACCGACCGGTAATCCTGTAACGCAGCGTCATATACCCGTACCATGCCAGCCGTATTTTTGACGTTACTGCCTCCGCTTCCCGCCCCGAAATTGCAAAAAGCGCCAATAATACTGTCACCCAGATATCCATCATGTCCTTTATTAGTGCCTTTATGGAAAATGCAGTTCTTGATTTCTCCTCCCAGCACGACGTCACTACCGGTAACCACAGGACCGTACAGCTTCGTACCCATTTTCAGTGTGGAATTATCCCCTAAGAAAAGGGGGCCCCGGATCAGGCATCCTTCCATCACCCGGGCATTTTTTCCGATATAGATCGGGCCGTTTTCTGTATTAAAGATGGCAAAATGCACCTCAGCACTTTGTTCTATCACCACTTCATGGCTGCCCCGGATTTTATTGCCAGAGGCCTCGATGGCCTTTGCATCCAAAAAAGGTCCGCCTTTAGCCAGCTGGAAGTCTATTGCGGATCTTATATCGGCTCCTGCAAAATGCAATAAGTCCTCTGGATGGAAAACCTGACGCACCTCCCGGGCCTCTGTCCAGCGAATCTTCTGTGGAGCGAGTAAGGTAAATAACGCTTTATTGGGATCTGCCTGATTAATAACGGCATTTCTAATGTCACTTATGGCCAGTTTTTCTTTTAATCTGACGGCTAGTACCTGTTGTTCCGCCTGATCTTCCTTATCATTTTGCCTGGTAATTAGGCCAGCCCCAAGGCTGATTCCACTACCCTGCTTTGCATCAAATAAAGTATTTAATGCCACAGGTCTTAGTCCCGCAAAAACCAGGTAGTCTCCCCGCTCTATACACCTATCCTCTCCAGACACATCAGACAGGAAATCCTCTGTAATCACAGAGAAGGTGACTGTTCCCTGATCCTGATTGTTGAAGGTCCACGCATCCAAAATCGAAATGCCGCCTGCAAGTAATTCCAGGATCGTCTTATTTTCTGTCAAAGGACTTAACCGGTCTCTGAGCGACCGGGTCTCAAATAGGTAGATTGCCATAACTTTCGAATAAAGTTCCTAAATCGGAGTTTAACCGTCAAATTTTTATGCAAATCTAAATAGACCCTTCCCCATTGGCCTAAAAAATGCTAAAAAAATCTTATTTTCAGCCCCTGGCGTGGAACTTGTTAACGAGCGATTATATTTCTATTATTTTTGTCCAAACTCAAAAAAACATTATTTGTGAAAGCACTTTTTCTCTTTTTTGCATCAGCTAGTATACTCATGTCCTGTGGCGCCACCAAGGATAAAAAAAAGAACCAAAAAGAGGAAAAAGAACCCAAGACCGGCCTTTACCCGGCAGATTCTTCTTATTTCAGGCCGCTGACGGACGCTGAAAAGGAGCATTACAAAAATGAGGTAGAAGCAGAATACCATAAAATAATGGGGCCGAATTTTAACGGCGAGATTCTGGTAGCTAAAAACGGCCAGGTTGTTTATGAGGATTATAAAGGTATTGCTGATTTTAGAAAAAAGACGCCAATAACGCCAAATACGGCGATGCACCTCGCATCGATCTCTAAGACTTTTACGGCGATGACCATTTTACATCTCTGGGAAACGGGCAAACTCTCCTTAGATGATGACCTGCAGAAATATTTTCCAAAATTGCCTTACTACGGCATTACGATTAAAATGCTACTCTCTCATAGAACAGGGTTACCGAACTATGTCTATTTTATGGAAAAGGGCTTTGATCGCAACAGAAAAGCCACCAATCAGGATGTCATCAACTTTATGATGGTAAATAAGCCTAAGATCACCGCTAACCCGGACAGGGCTTTTCAGTATTGCAACACCAATTTTCTATTACTGGCTTCCATTGTGGAAGAAGTCACCAAAATGCCTTTCCCGGACTATATGAAGGACAGCGTCTTTAAGCCGCTGGGCATGAATGATACCTATATTTTTTCGGCCAAAGACACGCCCACTTATAACCCGACTTACCAAGGCAACAGACCATTCCCTATGACCAATGTGGATTGTACATACGGAGATAAAAATGTGTATAGCACGGTCAGAGATCTGCTTAAATGGGACCGCAGCCTATATGCACATACGTTTTTAAAGGCTTCTACCCTACAGATGGCCTTTACTCCTCAAAGTCATGAACACGCCTCTATGCATAATTACGGATTAGGCTGGCGTACTTATTTTAACCCAACGACCGGTGATTCTATTATTTACCATAATGGCTACTGGCATGGCAGCAATACGGTATTTAACCGTATTATCCAGGATACGGCCACCATTATCCTGCTAGGTAACAGGTACAGTCCCAATAACTACAATGCGAAAAAGCTGACGCATATCTTTACTGGTCATAAGGATTATTAAATGACACAGCTTCACAAAGTAAGTGTGTAAATGTAAGGACAATAAAGCATAAGGGCAGTAAGCATCAAGTCAAAAGTTTGCAGTCGTTGCAATGAGTAGCATTAATTTTTATAAATGCAGGCAACAGCTGTACATAAATACTATCCATATCTTTTTCACACATGCCGATATATAGAAAATTTGAACCTGACAATGTTTTTTCTTTGTTATTCGCAAAAGCATCCAATTCTTTAAAGCAATGAGTTTTCAAGTGATGACATAATAAAATAGTAGAACCGCTCAATGAGCGGATTTTATTCATGGGTATTTCCCTTATGTGCATCATCTAAAAATTTCTTCTCCGTAGCTGTTAAGTTTACAATTATTTTCTTTCTTTTTACAATTACCTTATTATTTGATTCTAAGAGTTCTATAGGTGCTTGGACAGCAACCTTTGCCAGTTTGTTGCTGACTGTTCTGTATGTATAGATCGGCGCCCATCCGTCTTCAGCTTTTAAATAGTGGTTAGCATCTCTCTTCGGGTAACATTTTGTTCAGGAGTCCCTTTGCCACTAGTTAGCACTAAATATACTTCTCCAGCTTTTTTATTAACTTTGGTATAGATCTGTGATTGGTTATTTCTGACCCATCTTTAGAAAGCGCTGCTGAGAATTTACTCAGCTCATCTTTACTGCCCCACTTTCAGCTTCAAACGCTGGTTCTAGAAAGACCGTGGAAAGCTCGACTACAGCATTTACCCTGGACTTATCCTCCGTAAAATTATTTTCATAGTTTTTAAGAATATTCCCATTTCTGTCGCAAGGCGGAATAGTTAAAATGTGGCTATTGCTGCATTCATCCAAATAATTTTTAATTAAGTGTGCAAAGACAATCATTTTACTTTGCATTATGAAACAATTTCTTTCGTAACTATAACTTCTGCCCCTGAAGCTGCAATTATTTCTATTATACCGTCATAGGTAACAATCATATAATTGACTGCCCAATCATTGTATATATCATAAGACAATCGGTTAAAGGATTCAATAAAGTCTCCTTCTTTTGTTATATACAAAGACCAATCCTGTAGAATGAATGGAATTTCATCTAATGTCCTTAAATGATAACTTTCATCAAAATTTCTATAGCCATAATAATATTCAAAGTGAATTGTTACAATTTCATTTTGATTACTTTCATTTCCAAGTACAATAGTCAAACCATCTTTATGCACTAATTCTTTAAGAAATAGTTTGTTTGGAATATTTGGAAGAGGCTTCCATATTTTAATACTATTCTCCATATCTTATTTTTGTTATAGACCCATTAGGAAATTGTCTTTCTAAAGTTGGACTTCCTTCCTCACTTTTTTCCCTTACAATAATTCTTGAACCATCTTCAAGAAGGCCAACTTTTCCGTTATATGGCAATAAAAAACAACAAACAGTTTTTTCAAATATTATTGGAATAATCATTCATGATCACTAATAGCTACTTTAATCCCTATTTTCCAAAATCTATTTAAAAGCCGGATGAAACCGCTCCAATGTTGATTTTAAGAACTGTTTGTCCAGATGCGTATAAATTTCGGTAGTGGTAATGCTTTCATGCCCCAGCATTTCCTGGACAGCCCTCAGATCCGCACCGCCTTCTACCAGATGTGTCGCAAATGAGTGACGTAAGGTATGCGGTGAGATATTCTTTTTAATGCCGGCAGCTTTTGCCAGGTCCTTAATAATTAAGAACACCATCACACGCGTAAGAGGCTTTCCTCTTCTATTCAAAAATACAAAATCTTCATATCCCGGCTGAATCACTCCTACCCTTCTTTGGCCCTGTTCATAAATTTTAAGATAATGCATGGCCTCCCTGCCAATAGGCACTAACCTCTCTTTATCTCCTTTACCAATTACCCTAATAAAGCCGGTCTCCAGAAAAAGCCAGCTTTTTCTAAGCCCGACAAGTTCACTTACCCTGAGCCCACAGCTGTATAATACTTCCAGCATGGCCTTATTGCGATGACCTTCAGGCTTACTGAGATCGATGGCGGCAATCATGGCTTCTATCTCTTCAAAGGAGAGTACGTCAGGCAATTTCCTCCTGGTTTTCGGAGCTTCCAGCAGTGTAGTGGGGTCTGCCTTAATAAGCTGCTCTGTCAGTAAATACTTATAAAAACCTTTAATACCGGATATCAACCTGGATTGCGTCGTGGGCTCCAGCCCCAGCTCTGCCACAAACCGGATAAAACCTTGCAGATCTTTTAAGGTAAGCTGATGTGGTGCCATCTTTTTACCTTCCAGTTCCAGGTAGCTGGTCAGTTTTTGAATATCACGCAAATAAGCCTCCACCGAGTTGGGACTCAGAGACCGCTCAAGTTGAAGATAACCTGCAAATCCTTTTATAGAAGACTCCCACATTATTGGCAAAGTTATTCTAAAATCTTAGGTTTGTTGTACTATTCGTGAAGTTATACAAAGAGTCGTCGTTTTAACCAGGGAAAAGATGAAAAAAATCAATTTAAAGACCTTTGCCATAAAGGCCGAAGAAAAGAAAAAAGGATTCAGGAGGTTTATCAATAAATTAGAAAAACAGCCTCCTAAGAACTTAAATGAACTGGCCATAGAGACGGACAAACAGGTCTGGCAGGAGATTGACTGTACCACTTGCGCCAATTGCTGCAAAAAAATGACGCCCACCTTCACCCCAAAAGACATTAAAAGGGCGGCCACCTTCCTGCATATGACACCGGCAGCCTTTAAAGAAAAATGGCTGGTCAAACAAAAAAAAGAGAAAGACTGGGTAAACCGGCAGCAGCCCTGCCAGTTTTTGGATCTGTCCACCAACCTTTGCACTATATACGAGGCCAGGCCTTATGACTGTGCCGGCTTTCCACACCTGGCTAAGCAGAAAGTCAAGGATTACATCCATATCCATAAGCAAAATATCATGTACTGTCCGGCTACTTACCGGTTTATTGAGTTATTAAAAGACAAATTGAAAGGCTATCCCGTCAAAAAGGACCTTAGCGGCCTTAAAATAATCGGCAAGGGGAACAAACGCAAGTCACCCATTATCCCTGTGGAATAAATAGCCTTAGCCGGGCGTTTGGGTTTACTGGATAAGCTTTGTACTTTTGCCGCGATAAACCATCATTCTATCTAAATTGAACATATGTCCGAAAAAAACATATTTCTCCTAAGCGGCGTAGTCAGAAACTACAGCTGGGGTGGGACAACTTTTATCCCCCGTTTATTACAACTGGAGAATAAAAGTAACGAACCTTTTGCTGAGTATTGGATGGGAGCCCACCCATCTGCTCCATCCACACTGGACATGAATCACCAGAAAAATGCTTTAAACCAACTCATTGAACAGGACGCGGCCAGATACATTGGCAGTGAGGTCTTTGAGAAGTTCGGTGAATTGCCTTATTTGTTTAAAGTATTGGATGTCAAAGAAATGCTTTCTATCCAGGTACACCCTTCTAAATCAGAGGCGGAAAAAGGCTTTGATAAGGAAGAGGCGGAAGGCAAATCCATCAGTGACCCTACCAGAAACTATAAAGACCGCAATCATAAGCCCGAGGTCATGGTAGCGCTTAGCGATTTTTACTTATTGCACGGCTTTAAAAATGAAGCGTTACTGCGCCAGACATTATTAGACACAGCGGAACTTACGCCGCTTTTAGCAGAATTTGACCGCTCCGGCTACAAAGGACTCTACCAATACGTTATGGAATTACCTCAGGAAGAGGTAGATAATTTTCTGGAACCTTTGGTAAAATCTGCTTTAGCGACTGAGCCTGCCAAAACAGCGCCGGCTTACTGGGTTAAAAAGCTATATCCCAATGGCATTAGCGAATCAGAAGCCCTGACTAATATCGACCGGGGAATTTTCTCCATCTATTTTTTCAATATTGTATATGTAAAACCAGGCCAGGCTGTTTTTCAAGGAGCCGGTGTTCCGCACGCCTATTTAGAGGGACAGAATGTGGAACTGATGGCCAATAGCGACAATGTGCTCAGAGGCGGTTTAACGCCTAAACATATTGATGTACCTGAGCTTTTAAAGCATACGACTTTTGAAGGCATTGAACCCAATATCATGGATGGAGATCAACTGGATGATGCCACGTGGAACTATCCTTGTCCGGTGGGTGATTTTGGCATACAAAAAATTAACCTAACTGAAGGGGCCGCTACTGAAGGGCATAGTAAATCAGGAGAAATCATCCTGGTGATGGATGGCGACATCAATATCTCTGACAATGCGGATCCGGGGAGTCAAAACGATCTTCACTTATTCAGAGGGGAAGCCTGCTATATCTTACCGGGCACCCAGTACAGGGTTTCCAGCGATGAAAGCGGACAGGCTTATAAAGCATTCGTTCCTTTAGCCTAGATCCGGCTAAGCGATCTGGTTGGCTTTCTGTGTATCCTGCCCACCCGTCTACCTTATCTTTTTTTGGATATGCAAAGAGCGGTCTGGCAATTAAAGTCAGACCGCTCTTTTTATGCGGCTTGTGTTCATTTGTAGTCTTTTACACTACAAAACTTCAACCCTTAATTCAGTACATTATAATCTCCTTGTAG
>Ga0164242_10007738_pt1 | contig 11735 bp, 9 predicted proteins | sample OricomgcompostMG_FD_108783 | JGI IMG/M metagenome (GOLD analysis project Ga0164242, IMG submission 108783) | Miracle-Growth compost microbial communities from Emeryville, California, USA - Original compost - Miracle growth compost (MG) ... | reverse complement strand
TCTGGAGGATCGAATGAAAATTGCAAAGGACACCGTCGTGTCGGTCGCTTACAAGCTATCGGATGCGCAGGGCAATCTGATCGAGGAAAGCGACGAGCCGATGGTCTATCTGCACGGCGGCTATGATGGCACGTTCCCCAAGATCGAGGAAGTGCTGGACGGCAAGGAGCCGGGCTTCGAGACCCAGATCCAGCTTGAGCCTTCCGACGCTTTCGGCGAGTACGATCCCGAACTCGTCAAGATCGAGCCGCGCAGCCGTTTTCCGGAACCGCTCGAAGTCGGCATGCAGTTCGAGGGCACGCCCGAAGAGGGCGACGAGGATCTCGACACGCTCATCTACACCGTCACCGACGTCGCCGAAGACAAGGTCGTGCTCGACGGCAATCACCCGCTTGCGGGCATGGCCCTGCGTTTTGCGCTGACCGTCAAGGAAGTGCGTCAGGCCACCGAAGACGAGATCGAGCACGAACACGCGCACGGCGCGGACGGTCTTGAAATCGTCGACGAGGACGATGACGACGACAGCGACGAAGCCGGTTCCAAACCCACCCTGCATTGATTTGAGTCACGCGCCGGCGGCAACTGCCGGCGCGTGTTGCTCGATGCCTCGCTTTACGCCTCTCCTGACGTCGCCGCTTCGCGCTCCGCTGCGCTTTGCTTCCGCTTTGCTTTTCTTCACAGCGCGACGTTTCAACGCTCGTTGTATTTTCGCTGCTAGTTCGACGGTGCCGTCTGGGTGCCGTTCGGCGTCGCGGGCTGTCCCTGCTGACCGGTCCACGGCGGCGTCGCCTGAGGCGGCGCCGGCGGCATGACGGTTTGCGGCTCGCCGGACCCAGGCCATGGCCCCGGGCCTTGTGCGGGCCACACCGGCGCGCTTCCCGCACTCGCGCCGCCTGGCGCCCCCATTCCGCCCATATTGTTCGTGCCGCTGGCGCCGTTCACGTCGGGCGCCTGCTGCATACCGGGAATCTCCGTCACGTCGGGCATCGACGATATCTCGGGCATGTCCGGCAGCGCCGGTTCGCCGCTTTCGCCCGGCAGCACGGGCGGCAGTTGCGGTGGCAGGAGCGGCAGATGCCTCGGCACGTCGTGCACGCTCACGCGCAGCGGCGTGCGCCGCGTCATGTTCGCATCGATCTGAAGCCACTGCGTGAGCGGGTCGCGCAGCGAGAACTCGATACGCGTAACGTTAGCAATCCTGATTCCTTTGTCGTTGCGCAAGGGCTGATCGATGATGAAGCTGTGTGTGAGCCTTGCATTGTCCGGGTTCACGAGGATGATTGGACCCCGGAAGTTTTCCGCGAGTTTCACGAGGCTGCGTCGCAATTCGGCATACCCGTCGCGGGGCGTGCGGCGAAAGCGCAGCCACGCGAAGCGGTCCGGGCGCTCGTACTGTTCGGGCATCGCGTTGCCCTGCATGAAGATGACGATGGCGCGCGCATTGCGGCGGCGTGCGAATTCGGCCGCGTGCTCGAGCCAGAAGCCGTTGGCGATCACGCGGTCCTCGAATTCGCCGTTGCGGCCTCCGGCGTTCAGAAAGTGATTGTTACCGTCGGGCACGTTCAGGGCGATGAACACGGTGTCGCCGAGTTGCCAGCGTGTATTTTCCCGATACGGACGAAACCGCGAGACCTCGCTTTCGCGGGTGAGCGTCAGCGGATATTGGCCGAGCGAATTGGCGTCGGCGAAGAAGTTCTGGCGCAGGAAATCGAGCCGCTCGACCGGATCGTAACCGCCTGCGCCGGCAATGCCGCAGGTGACCCAGTCGCGCTGCCCCGGCACGAATATGAGTGGCGCGCGCGACGCATTGAGCAAGGCGCGGCGCCGTTCGTAGAGGTGATCCGCGCACGTTTCGCGCGTCCCTTTGAGGTTGCCGTCATAGACGACAAAGGAAATTTGCGGGTCGAGGCCGATCGCGTCGATGAGGCGCCGGAGCGTGGTTTCGTCGCCGGGCTCGGTGACGACGTTCGCCACGACGGCGAACGAGTACCGCGACGCAGGCCCTTGCGCCTGCGCGGCGAGCGGCAGCCCGAACGAGAGTGCGAACAGCGCCAGGCCGACGAGGGTGTTTTGCAACCCAACGCTCAAGCTTTTTTGCGGTAGCGATTGCGGTGCCGTTTGCGGGCGTCGCACCGCTCGCCGCTCGCTGTTCAGATTCAGGAAGCGCGAAGCAAAAACGCCCCGGCCATGCGGAAATGGCCGGGGCGGCGCCGTGTGGCGGCGCTCAGCGTTTGGCGTCCGGCGCCGTGGCCAGCTCATGCAGTTCGTACAGCAAATCGAGCGCATCGCGCGGACGCAACTCGTTCGGATCGAGCGCGCGCAGGCGTTCGGCGACGAGCGCCGCCCCCGGGTCTGCCTCCGGTGCGTCTTCCACGCGGGGGTGCGCGTCGAAATCGTCGTCTTCGGACGCGGCGGGTGCGGAAAACAAGTCGAGCTGCGGCGTGGGCTGTCCGGCCGAGAGCTGCTCCAGATGCACGAGATGCTTGCGCGCCGCGCGGATCACGGGGTTGGGCACGCCTGCAAGCTGTGCGACCTGCAATCCGTAGCTCTGGTTAGCCGGGCCCTCGCTCACCGCGTGCAGAAACACGATGCCGTGCCCATGCTCGACCGCCGACAGGTGCACGTTGGCTGCCTGGGCGAATTCCGCGGGTAGCTGCGTGAGCTCGAAGTAGTGCGTTGCGAAGAGCGTGTGGCAGCCGTTGCTCGTGAGCAGATGCCGTGCGATAGCCCACGCGAGCGCGAGGCCGTCGAATGTCGAGGTGCCGCGCCCGATCTCGTCCATCAGCACGAGACTTTGCGGCGTGGCGTCGTTGAGGATGGCGGCGGCTTCGGTCATCTCGACCATGAAGGTCGAGCGCCCGCCCGCGAGGTCGTCGGCGGCGCCGATGCGCGTGAAGATGCGGTCGATCGGGCCGAAGCACGCACGCCTGGCCGGCACGTAACTGCCCACGTAGGCGAGCAGCGCGATGAGCGCGGTCTGGCGCATGAACGTCGATTTACCGCCCATGTTGGGGCCGGTAATGAGCAGCAATTTGCGCTCGGCGGTAAGCGTGCAGTCGTTGGCGATGAACTGCTCGACCTGCGCCTCGACGACTGGGTGGCGTCCCTGTTCGATTTCGATGCCGGGTGCGGCGGAGAATTCCGGCGCGCTCCAGTCGAGCGCGCGCGCACGCTCCGCGAAGGCGGCGAGCAGGTCGAGTTCGGCGAGCGCCGCTGCGACGCGCTGGCAATCGGGAATGAACGGCAGCAGCGACTGGAGCAGCGCGTCGTAGAGCGCTTTTTCGCGTGCCAGCGCGCGCTCCTGGGCGGAGAGCGCCTTGTCCTCGAACGCCTTCAGCTCGGGCGTGATGTAGCGCTCGGCGTTCTTGAGCGTCTGGCGGCGGCGATAGTCGTCGGGCACCTTGTCGGTCTGGCCGCGCGTGACCTCGATATAGAAGCCGTGCACCTTGTTGTATTCGACCCGCAAATTGCCGATGCCGGTGCGTGCGCGCTCGCGCGCCTCGAGGTCGATCAGGAACTGGCCGCAGTTTTCGGACAGGTCGCGCAGCTCGTCGAGTTCGGCGTCGTAGCCGCGTGCCATCACGCCGCCGTCGCGCACCATGGCGGCGGGCTCGGGCGCGACCGCGCGCAGCAGGAGGTCGGCGCATTCGGCGGGCGGCTCCAGCGCCTCGACGATGCATGCGAGCGACGTCGAATCGCCGCCCGCCGCGGCGACTTGCTCGCGCAGCGTGGGCAGGGCGGCGAAGGTGTCGCGCAGGCTCGAGAGATCGCGCGGGCGCGCCGACAGCAGCGCGAGACGCCCGGTGATGCGCTCGACGTCGGCGATCTGGCGCAGCGCGCCGCGCAAGGCGTCGACGCTCGCGGGCGGCGGCGCGTCGAGCAGCGCGCCGATGGCCTGCTGGCGCCTCTGGGAGACGCCCGCGTCGCGCGGCGGATGGTGGAGCCAATGCCGCAGCAGGCGGCTGCCCATGGCGGTGCTGCACGTGTCGAGCAGCGAGCACAGCGTGGGCGATTCGGTGCCGCGCAGCGTTTCCGTCAGTTCGAGATTGCGGCGCGTGGCCGGGTCGAGACCGATGTATTCGGATTCGGCTTCGACCTTGAGGCTGCGCACGTGGCGCAACTGCTGGCCTTGCGTGGCCGCGGCGTACAGCAACAGTGCGCCGGCGGCGCCGCAGGCGCTCGTGAGCGCCTGCGCGCCGAAACCGTCGAGGCTGGCCACGTCGAGCTGGTCGCACAGGCGCTGCTTGCCCGAGGCGATGTCGAAATGCCAGGCGGGCACGCGCGTCAATGCGCCCAAACCCGCACCTGTTCCCGCCGGCGGCGCCCAGCCCGAAGATTCCGCGGGCATTTCCGCGACGAGAATTTCGGCTGGGCGAATGCGCTCGAATGCCGCCGCGACCTGTTCCGGCGCGACTTCCGCGAGACGCAGCGCGCCGCTCGCCAGATTGAGCCACGCGAGCCCGACGTTGACGGTCACGCCGCGCCGGTTGTGGCCCGGGCAGACCGCCATCAGGTAGACGTCGTTTTTGTCCGAGAGGAGGGCGGCGTCCGTGAGCGTGCCGGGCGTGACCACGCGCACGACCTTGCGCTCGACCGGGCCCTTCGACGTGGCCGGGTCGCCGATCTGTTCGCAGATCGCCACCGACTCGCCGAGCTTCACGAGCTTGGCGAGGTATTGCTCGACGGCGTGATGCGGCACGCCAGCCATCTTGATCGGATTGCCCGCCGACGCGCCACGCTGCGTAAGCGTCAGATCGAGCAGGCGCGCGGCTTTCTCGGCGTCTTCGAAGAACAGCTCGTAGAAGTCGCCCATCCGGTAGAACACGAGCGTGCCCGGGTGATCGGCCTTGATGCGCAGGTACTGCTGCATCATGGGGGTGTGTTGCGCGATGTCGCCGGCGCTGGCGGTGTGTGTAGCCATCCTCGGTGTCTTGCTAAGGGTTCAGGGCGTGAGTGTAACCCGCGTCGTGCTCGTGTGAGCCTGGCCGGATGGCCAGGCACGGGTTGCGCTCGCGGCGGCAGTGGTGGAACCGCTGCGGTTCATTCGTCGACGAGCGCCTGCATGTCGACCGTGCGTGCGTTTGCCGCGCTGCGGCGCATGGCGAGCCAGATCATCGCGGCGACGAACAGGCCGAACACGACGATGATCCACTGCACGGGTATCTTCGCCGTGAGCAGCAGCGCATAGGCGCCGAGCATCAGCAGCACGGCGAGATTCTGGTTGAAATTCTGCACGGCGATCGAGTGGCCCGCCGAGAGCAGGGTCGCGCCGCGGTGCTGGAGCAGGGCGTTCATCGGCACGATGAAAAAGCCCGCGAGCGTGCCGAGCAGGATCATCAGCGGATAGGCGAAGAGCAGGTAGAAGGGCATGACGAACGTGCCGAAGCGTATGCCGCCGTCCGTCGGAAAGAGCCCCTTGCTGTAGAACGCCATCGCCACGGCGACCACGCCGCACAACACGCCCACCGGCAGCACGCGCAGCGACGCGCGCAGCGACACCCAGGCGGCCGCGGCGCCCGCGCCCAGCGCGATGCCGAGGCCGGTCACGCCCTGCATGACGGCCGCCTTCGAGAGCGAGAGACCGAGATTCGCGTCGGCCCACTTGAGCACGAGCAGTTGCAGCGTGACGGCGGCGCCCCACATCAGCGTGGTCACCCACAGGGCGATCTGCGCGAGCTTGTCGGCCCACAGCACGTTGAAGCAATGGGTGAAGTCGCCCACGAGGCGGCGCGGCTCCTTGAGCCGGTTCTCGTAGCGCGCGCCGGTATCGGGAATGCCGAAATTGATGAGCGCGGCGAGCGCGTAGGTGAGCATCACCGCGAACATCGCGAGGTCGGCGGCCGAGTGGATGAGCGGTATCGGATGACGCGCGACAAACCGATCCGCGTAGGTCGAGACGAGCGCGCCGCCCATCATCGTGCCGACGATCGTCGAGAGCACCGTGGCCGATTCGAGCCACGCATTCGCCGCGACGAGTTTTTCGGCGGGCAGCAATTCAGTGAGGATTCCGTACTTTGCGGGCGAGTACGCCGCCGCACCGAAGCCGACCACGCCGTAGGCGATCATCGGATGCACGCCCGCGATCATCAAGAGGCAACCGGCCGCCTTGAGCGCGTTCGAGACGAACATCACGTGGCGCTTTTGCAGCGCATCGGCGAAGGCGCCGACGAAGGGCGCGAGCAGCACGTAGGAGATCGTGAAAAAGATCTGCAGGAGCGGCGTGACCCAGGCCGGCGACGAGATCACCGTGAGCAGCGCGATTGCCGCGATCAGGAGCGCGTTGTCGGCGAGCGACGAAACGAACTGCGCGGCGATGATCGTGTAGAAGCCTTTCTTCATCGCGGGGTGGATCCGTGGTGGAGCCGGAACAGGCCGTCGGGACAACGGCCTGGCTGGCGCGGCGCGTCATGCCGCGACGTGGCGCGCGAAACAAAAAAGCGGCCGAAGCCGCTTGACTCGTCGGGGCAGGCGGGGCGCGACGCCCCGTTGCCTGCATTCCGTCGCAACGCCATGGGGCTGGCCTGACAACGCTCCCGGCGATTGTGACATGTGCGGCCGCGTGTTGCAGCGGCTGCGGCGCTCGAGCCTGTCTCGCCCCGAATTACGCGCGATTACGCATGGCGCGCGCCTTTTCAGCCCTGTTTCAGGCTTCCTTCTTCACGCGCGTGTACTTCGAGAGAATGGGCACCATTTGCGCGTAGATCTTCGGGTTGCCCGCGACGACTTCGCCCACGTGCAGGAAGTCCGAATCGCCGGTGTAGTTGCCGATCAAACCGCCCGCTTCGGTCACGAGCAGGCCGCCCGCGGCCACGTCCCACGGATTGAGGCCTTGTTCGAAGAAGCCGTCCATGCGGCCCGCGGCGACGTTGGCCAGATCGAGCGCGGCGGCGCCCGGGCGGCGCAGGCCGGCGCAGGCGCCGGTCATCTCGGCGAAGAGCTCGCAGTAGCCTTCGAGGCCGTCCTTCTCGCGGAACGGGAAGCCGGTGCCGATCAGGCCGTCGGCGAGACGGTCGCGGCGGCCCACGCGGATGCGGCGGTCGTTCAGGAACGCACCGCGGCCGCGCGAGGCGGTGAAGAGATCGTTGCGGGTGGGATCGTAGACCACGGCCTGCGTGACGATGCCCTTGTGCGCGAGCGCGATCGACACGCAGTAGTACTGGAAGCCGTGGATGAAGTTGGTGGTGCCGTCGAGCGGATCGATGATCCACTGGTACTCCGACTCGTTCTCCGAGTGGCCGGACTCTTCGGCGAGGATCGCGTGATCGGGGTAGGCGGTCTTGAGCGTGTCGATGATGGCGGCTTCGGCGGCCTTGTCGACCTCCGTGACGAAATCGTTATGCTGTTTCTTCGAGACCTGCACGAGGTCGAGATCGAGCGACGCGCGGTTGATGATCTGTCCGGCGCGGCGCGCGGCCTTGACAGCGATGTTGAGCATGGGATGCATGAGCCAGGATCCTTGTTGTCCGGCGCTCGCGAGCATGCGGCGCGCCGGTGGTGCGAAAGATAAAAGCGTCTGACGATTGGACAGGGCGCGAGCCGGGATCGGCTTGCGGGTCCTGTCCCGCCAACGGAGACGAATTGGATAAGAGCGGGGCGCGGCGGCCTTGCCGGCCGGGCATCGCGGACTGCCGAAGAGCGGCTGGCGACGCGTATGACGCGCGAATCTGTCATTTTACCCGAGTATCGGCATGCCTATATCTTTTCCTGCGCTTATAGGTATGGCGAACGCCGTGCCGATAGCGATACCTGATAGAGGCCAGGCCGCCGACGGATTGACCTGCCCGGGCGCGTGCCGGAATCGTCGACGCCCGCAGGGCCGGGCAGGCTGGCCGGTTCGTCGGAGCGGATAGGCCGGGCGCTCAAGGCGCGATAACATAGTTATTTCTATATTCGCCGTCCTCAGAGATCGATCTTGGTGCACCCCGACTCACACGTTCCATCCGCTCAGGCGGCATCTGCGTCGTCCAGCGGCGACGCTCACGAGCCGCTGCGCGGCGGCTTCACTTCCACGCGATTCGTGCTGGTCGAGCCGAGCCACCCGGGCAACGTCGGCGCCGCGGCGCGTGCGCTGAAGACCATGGGTTTTTCGCGGCTGGTGCTGGTCGCGCCGCGCGTGCCGCAGGTCCATTGCGACCCGGAAGCCATCGCCATGGCGAGCGGCGCCGACGACGTGCTGGCCGCCGCCCACATCGTCCCGACGCTGGCCGATGCGCTCGCGGGCGCGCAATGGTCGCTTGCGCTCACGGCGCGTACGCGCGAATACGGGCCGCCGCCGGGGGCGCCGCGCCAGGCGGTGCGGGACGCTTGCCGGCAGGTTGCGCATGGTGGTGACATTGCGCTCGTGTTCGGCAACGAGCGCACGGGGCTCTCGAACGACGACGTCGAGCGCTGCAGCGCGCTCGCCCACATTCCGGCGAATCCGGCGTATAGCTCGCTCAATCTTGCCCAGGCGGTGCAGGTGCTGGCCTACGAACTGCGGCTCGCCTACCTCGGCGACGGCGAGCCCGGCGCTGCGCTGCCGGGTGCGGAGGCGGTGCCGGGAGCGTCCGCCACGGGTATGCCGCTCGCCACAAGCGACGACATCGAGCGCATGTACGTGCATCTGGAGAACGCCCTGATCGCGCTCGATTTTCTGGATCCCGCCAATCCGAAGAAGCTGATGTCGCGCTTGCGCCGGCTCTTTGCGCGCTCGGGGCTCGAGCGCGAGGAGGTCAACATCGTGCGCGGCATGGCCAAGCACATCCTGATGCTCAAGGGCAAGGAAGGCGGGAAATAGCCCGCGGCTTCGCGTCCAACCTTGATGCCCGCGGGGGCTTCCCGGCTTGCGCATACCGTTCGCCTACAATCCTTGTCTGATCACAAGCCGATCAGCGCGGTTGCCAAGGCCGCAGACGAGCCGCGCGCGCCACGTGTGACACGTGGTACACGGGGCTGTTTCCCCCCTGTACCACGTCCAGCGTGTGATAGCCATGTTCAAGAGACTTCGCGAAGACATCGCCACGATCCGCGAGCGCGATCCTGCCGCCCGCAGCGCATGGGAAGTCCTGACCTGTTATCCGGGTCTGCACGCGCTCGTCCTTCATCGCTTCGCTCACGCCTGCTGGCGGGCGAAGCGCCGCTGGCTCGCGCGCTATGTCTCGCAACTCGCGCGCTTTCTGACCGGCATCGAGATCCATCCGGGCGCGACCATCGGGCGGCGCGTGTTCATCGATCATGGCATGGGCGTCGTGATTGGCGAGACTGCGGAGGTCGGCGACGACTGCACGATCTATCAGGGCGTGACGCTCGGCGGCACGTCGCTCACGCGCGGCGCGAAGCGCCATCCGACGCTTGGCCCGGGCGTGATCGTGGGCGCGGGCGCGAAAGTGCTGGGCGGTTTCACGGTGGGCGCGCAGGCGAAGATCGGCTCGAACGCGGTCGTCGTGAAGCCGGTGCCGGCAGGCGGCACGGCAGTGGGCAATCCGGCGCGGATCGTCGCACCCGCGAAGCGTGCGCCGGAGCAGGCGCGGCCGGCGTCGGCGCGCGAGGGATTCTGTGCCTACGGCATCACGCCGAATGCCGACGATCCCGTGTCGCTCGCCATTCACGGTCTGATCGATCATGCCGCCACGCAGACGCAGCGCGTCGATGCGATCGTCGTTGCGCTGGAGCGGCTGGGTGCGCGGCTCGAGGCGCTGCACGGCGCCGACGCGGCGCTCGCGGAGCTGCGCAGGCTTTCGGCGGGGCTGGAGGGCGGGGCGGTGTCGCGCGAGCCTGAACGCACGCAAGAAAAGGCTGCGGCGCGCGTTTGAGCTTCGCATCCTGATTCATGAGCGATCAGGCCGGCGATCACGAGTACGGGCTGGGTATCGGTCCTGCTCGAGGGCCGTTGCACTGCATTCAGGCGAAAGTGGCCTCACGCCGGTTGCGAGATCAAATTCCGCAGCCGTTGCACGGCCGCGATGCGCTCAATCGAGCGGCAACATCCTGAACCCTTCGGCGTCGACGCGCAAATAGCCGCCGCGCGGCTTGCCGTGATCGAGCTCCCAGTCGGGCAGTACCCAGCGCGTGCCGCCGGGTTCCTGGTGGCGCGCGGGACGATGCGTGTGTCCGTGAATGATCGCATTCGCGCGTGCGCGCTTGAAGAGCGTCGCCACGCCTTTGGCCGTGACGTCGTATTTCGGCAGGGCGGGCCGCTCGCGGCCGGCCTCGCTCTTGCGGCGCATGCGCTCGGCGAGCGCGCGGCGCCAGCGAAACGGCCATGCGAGAAACAGCAACTGCGCGAGACGGTTGCGCGCGAAACGACGAAAGAACTGGTAGCCGCGGTCGTCGGTGCACAATGCGTCGCCGTGCGCGAGCGCGATGCGCGTACCGAATGCGGTGATGGCGATGGGGTCGGGCAGCCAGATGGCGCCCGTGGCCTTCATGAAGCGCTTGCCCAGCAGGAAGTCGCGGTTGCCGTGCATGATGTAGAGCGCGATGCCGCGCTCGGAGAGCGTGTGCATCAGCGCGGCCATGCGCGCGAAGAACGGTTCGGCGAGCATGTCGTCGCCGATCCAGTATTCGAAGAGGTCGCCGAGGATGAACACCGAGTCGGCCTGATCGGCCGTCACGCTGATGAAGTGCTCGAACGCGGCGACCGTGCGCGGAATCGCTTCGCTCAAATGCAGGTCGGAGATGAAGAAGAACGGGCGCGCCGCATGCGGACGCTTGCCCTCGCCGGGCACGCCCGCAGCGGCCATCCCCAGGCCATGCAGTACCTTTTCCTGCCACATGAGTGAAGCACGCGCCCTGTGACGTTATTCGATGACGACAGCCTTCTCGATCACGACGTCGTCGACCGGCACGTCCTGATGGAAGCCCTTCGAACCCGTCTTGACCGACTTGATCTTGTCGACCACGTCGAGGCCTTCGACGACCTTGCCGAACACGGCGTAGCCCCAGCCTTGCGGCGTCGGCGACGAGTGATTCAGGAAGTCGTTGTCGGCGACGTTGATGAAGAACTGCGCCGATGCCGAGTGCGGATCGTTGGTGCGCGCCATGGCGATCGAGCCGCGCTCGTTCTTCAGGCCGTTGTTCGCTTCGTTTTCGATCGGTGCCTCGGTGGGCTTTTGCTTCATGCCGGCTTCGAAGCCGCCGCCCTGGATCATGAAGCCGTCGATGACGCGGTGGAACACCGTGCCGTCGTAGTGGCCGTTCTTCACGTAGTTGAGGAAGTTGGCGACCGTCTTCGGTGCCTTCTCGGCGTTCAGTTCGAGCTTGATGACGCCGTGGTTCGTGTGCAGTTCGACCATGATGGATCCTTAGTCAGTGGCTTGGGGGAAAGGGCGGCGCCGTAGCGGTACGAGGCGGGGCGCATGAGCCCTCGCGTGTACCGTTGCAGCGCCGCGTGACGAATAGCGTGGCAGCTTCGCGACGCCTCTACTGCGTAGTTACTTGCCGACGACGGTGGCCGACTGGATCACGATTTCCTTTTGCGGCACGTCGGACATCGGGCCGCGCGAGGTGGTGGGCGCCGCTTCGATCTTCTTCACGACGTCCATGCCCTGGGTGACCTTGCCGAACACGGCGTAGCCGTTGCCGTCCGGATTCGGATAGTCGAGGTTGGCATTGTCCACCGTGTTGATGAAGAACTGCGCCGTGGCCGAATTCGGATCGCTCGTGCGCGCCATCGCGATCGTGCCGGCGGTGTTCTTCAGGCCGTTCTTGCTCTCGAGCGGGATGGGCGCGCGGGTGGGCTTCTCGACGAAGCTCGT
>Ga0164242_10007737_pt1 | contig 11736 bp, 13 predicted proteins | sample OricomgcompostMG_FD_108783 | JGI IMG/M metagenome (GOLD analysis project Ga0164242, IMG submission 108783) | Miracle-Growth compost microbial communities from Emeryville, California, USA - Original compost - Miracle growth compost (MG) ... | reverse complement strand
TGGCTAGCCCACTGCGCCCCGGCATGGAAGTACGCGGTCGTGTTGGTCAGGGCCACCGCGCCCTCCAGGTAGCCGACGGCCTGGCGGAAGGTGGCGGCGGTCTGCGGCGCGCCCAGGTCGGCGGCGTCGAGCTTCAGCCGGTCAGCCAAGGCCCTCTCCACCATCGGCTGCTCCTCCAGCCGGAATGTCTGCGCGGCGCGGGCCTGCACCTCCGCCCGGCTCGGCTCCGTTAGGTCACATTCGTCGTAGGCCCAGACGGTCACCGGGTCGAACGGGTCCAAGATGCCGGGCCGGGTGCCCGTCTTGAGGCTGCCGGGCGCGGGGTCACCGCACCAGGGCGCGTCCCAGACACCGCTGGCCTGACCGCCGGGGTAGTTGGTGCCGCGAATCTCCACGCCGGTCAGGTGGCGCGACGGCTCATCAGCGGCCACCTCCGTCCAGAGGGTGGAGGCGTACAGGCCGAACGCGGTCGGGTTCAGCGCCGGAGCCTCAAAGTGCAGCGGCAGCGGCGTGGTGTAGGTGGTGACGGGCGGCATGGTCATGGCGGTCTCCTAGGTGTTGATGCCCAGCGCGGCCAGCTCGGCGCGGGCACGCTCGTCGGCGGTCTGGGTGGTCTGGCGGTGGTCAGCCTGCTCGTCGCGATCGAGGCGGTGCTCCAGCTCCAGGGCGGCGTGGTCGATCGTGCGGCCCAGCAGCCGCGCGAGCTGTTCAGAGCGGCTGGCCCGGCCACGCAGCACCGCAGCTCCCGGTGGCCAGGCGCACGCCAGCAGGTGCGAGAACGCCGCGTCGATATCGTCGGCCAGCGCCACCAGCGCCGCCGCCCAGGAGCCGTCCTCCAGCATGTTGTCGGTGACCTCCGGCAGCGCCGGGCGCTTGGCCAGGTCGATCAGCGTCATCATGGCGTAGCGCCGCTTGCCCGGCTCCGCAGCCAGGTGCGCCGTCTTGCGGCGCGCGTCGGCCTCCGCCAGCCAGCCGACGATGGTGCCGACAAGCTCATGGGTGGCCTCGGCCAGCCAAGGCACCGACGCCTGGCTGCATGCGAACCGGGCGGGCCGGTCGGCGGCGGCGATACGGGCAGCCAGCGGGCCGGTGACGTCGGCGATTTCGCGGGCCAGGCTCCAGTTCCCGCTGTAGTGGGCGATCGTCATCCCGGCCCGCCGCCGTTCCCGCAGTTCGGCTTGGGAGTACCGGGGCGGGCGCTTAAGCTGCGGCGCGCCCGGCACCGACGCCCGGTAGGCCGGAGTGCCGTACCGGCGGACGGCGCTCATGCGGACGTCACCACCTCGGCGGCGGCGTGCTTCTCGATCGTGTCCAGCAGCGCGTCGGCCTGGTCGGGTGCGATGCCCATGTCGCGGGTCAGGTACGTCCGGTGCCGCCACCACGCCAGCGCGGCCCGCGCCTCCGCCACCCGTGGCCCGTCGGTCTCGCCCCGGCTAGCCAGCACTCCCAGCCGGGCGCGCCAGCTCTCCATCGAGCGGGTGCGCGGATGGGCGGCGGCGGCGGCCTGGTCACTGGCGGCGGTTGTCATGTCGGCCAGTGTGTCACTCAAGGGTGCAAGCCACTTGGCGAAATATGTTGCGCGGCAGGGCACTTCACCGACAAGGGCGGGCAAGTCGCCGGGGTAACTGGGCCTACAACGTGGGAATTTGAGGCCACGGATGCGACAGACCCGACCCGGAAACAGGAGCAGGTCGGGTCTGGCGGTCGGGCGCGCCCTCCGCAGCCGGGTGCCCGGCGGCGCCGCTGGCCGGATGTGTACGGTCTCTGGCTGTGGACTTGCTGAAAACTATGGGCGCTGGCGTCCTGCTATCGGTTCTGGTCGCATGTGGAGGGTCCCACCCGACTGGTGGCACAGCCGCCCCCGCTGGTTCGCCCAAGAACGCAACCTCCGCTGCGCCGGTAGCCCCATTGCCCTTCAACGCCAGTGGTCTGCTCGCTGGTACCGCCCGGCCGAACCTGCCTGACGGCGAGCCGGGCAAGGTGTCCGTCGTGCAGATTGGCCCGCTTGACGCCAACGCCAGCGGCTCCGCCACGTTGCCATTTGCCTTCCGCAACAACACCAGCGAGGGCATCTCACACATCGACTGGTCAGGAACCGCTCGCAGTGCGGGCGCAATCGTCGCTACGGGGAGCAGCCAGGGCACAATCCCTGCTCAAGTGAAGCCGGGCGAGGTAGGGCTTGCGTTCATCTTTTTCGGCAACGGTGCAAAGGCTCCGCCGCCGGACGCTCAGTACCAGTTCACCGTGAAAACCAGCAAGGCCGATCAGGACGCCTTCAACACCGCCCCGCTCAAGGTCACCGAGGCTAACTCGTCCGGCGACGCCATCGTCGGCGCTGCCGTCAACCAGACGGGTGAGTCCGTCGAGGGACCGTTTGCCGTCTCTGTCTACTGCTTCGACGGCGACAAGGTGCTCGGCAAGCAGGGCGCTTTCGCTGAGCAGGACGGACCGGTTGCGACAAACGAACAGGTCACTTTCACGGCAAGTCTCAACGGCGCAAACTGCCCCACCTTCACCGTCGGAGTGGACGGATACTTCTCCAAGTAGGTTTTTGCCGTTTCCACACGACGCCGGTCTAGGGGCTTGCCGGCTCTGAATCATCTTGTTGGGAAAGGGCGGCGCTGATTTGGTCTCCTGCCGCGTCCGTGATGGGCACTAACCCGAAGCGGAGTGAATTCGTTGACAGGCCGGTGACTTCTTGCCGATCACGGACGAAGCCGAGTTTGTAGCCCTTCGGCATCTCGCGGACTACATGCATTGGAACCACGAGCGCGAAGCGCCTCGGTCCACCCGGCCAAGGGGCTTCCGATCGGTCAACCGGCACTCGGGCCTTATCGGTAACAACGGCCTCGGCGATGAACCCGACCCGTCCGCGCCAAATAAACAGGCGGTCGCCTGGCTCCAGTCCACGTACATGGACCGTGCTGCGCGGCACACCCCACAAGCCGACGTCCTTGCAACGATCCCAGTTGTGAGGTTCCTTGCTTGATACAGCGCCGACGAATGAGCCCACGTCCAAAACGTACTCTTGGCGGCATCGACCTCTCCGAAGGAGCGCGGCGCGGGCTGCCGGAAACAGTCGGCGCTCATCGTTAGTCTTGGCGAGTGCCAGCGGACGACAGTGTGTATCGGGAACTGCTGCTCACTCCAATCCGGAAGTGCGCTGACTATCTCCCCAAGATGGGCTACCAGGACGAAGTGGACGTGGACGGCTTCACGGCGATGTACGGCTCAGACCCGCTCTATCACTGGGTCGGGCTTGATTCGCCGATGATGTTTGCAGCGCACAAAGCGGCGGGGGGAATGACCAGCGTCTACCGCCAGCTCGGTATCGGGTGCGAGCGCGTGTTTCGACAGATCCTCCGCGATGGATTCGGCCTCGACGCCGAGCAGGTCCAGTGGGCCTACGAGGTGGTTGACATCTCCGATGACGAAGCTGACGAACCTCCATCGGGCAAGCCGAAGAAGCCACGCAAACTCACACTCGACGGTCGCGTAGAACTCGCCGATGTTGCGGACCCTGCCGCCGCCGGTCGGATGAAGGACTGGATCGAAGGGCAGAAGAAGGCGCTTAACATCACGGCCGACCTAAAGGGCGCAGTGTTCGAGGTGCGCCAGGGATACAAATCGGCGGACAGCAAGCGCCAGAACGCCGACCTGAGCAATGCGGCGCAGGGTTACGGGCATGGTTTCCTGCCGAGCCTCATCATCATGAGCACCCAGATCAATTACGCGGTACGTCAGCGTTACGAGGTCGGGAACCTTCCAGTGCTGACCGGCGTCCTAGGACTGAACGATCCTTTGAAGAGCACCTTCGACTTCTCCCGAGACGTCATCGGATACGACCTAGCCGGATTCTTCGAACGAAACAGTCGTGCTCTTCGAACCGAAGTCGAAGGCATCCTCAAGAGCCTATTGGAGCCAAAATGACATATGTGGACCGCACGAAGCACTCGCGGAATCAGCACCTCACGTTCAAGGCCAATCAGGGCGTCGGGAGACACGGCTGGCTCCGTCTTACCCCCGCCTATGGGGTGAAACTCGTACGCGAGCGCATTTCTCACATGCCGGCGGGATCAGTAATCACCGACCCGTTCTCGGGGACGGGGACCACACCTCTCGCTGCCGCCGAACTCGGACACACAGGGCAAAGCATCGACCTGAATCCGTTTCTCATATGGCTCGGGCGCACCAAAACAAGGCACTACTCCGATGAAGCATTGGAGGTTGCGCGGGAGGCGGTCAGCGCAGTCACCAGCTCGGCGCGTACCACGCTCGACGAGCCATCTTTGTGGCAACCGAACATCTACAAGATTGAGAAGTGGTGGACCCCCTCGGCTCTCCGGGCGCTCAGGTCGATCAGGCACGCGATCGACGAACGCGGAATACGAGACGAGGCGACTGACTTGCTGGAAATCGCACTGTGCCGGACGCTTATCGCTCGCAGTTCGGCCGCGTTCAATCACCAGTCGATGTCGTTCAAAGCGGTTGAAGATAGTGAGGGTCTATTTGATCTCGACGACGCCGAGGACACGCTAACCACTTTCTCTAGGAAGGCGGCCGAATCGGTCGCAAGTGCGGCCTATGACCTGATCGGCGACGCCAAGATAGTCCGTGGAGACTCGCGCACCCCGCCGCCCGAACTCGAACCCTGCGACCTGCTGCTGACTTCACCGCCCTACGTGAACCGCATGTCGTACATCCGCGAGCTTCGTCCCTACATGTACTGGCTGCGGTTCCTCGACGATGCAAAGGAAGCAGGAACCCTGGACTGGCAAGCCATCGGCGGCACCTGGGGCACGGCGACCTCAAATCTCAATACTTGGAAGCCCGAAACCGAGACGCCAGTCGCCGCCGAGATGGCGCTGATTTGCGAAGCTATTGCCGCAGATGGCGGGAAGAACGGGCCGCTCTTATCCACATATGTGCACAAGTACTTTCATGACATGTGGATACATTTCCAGGCGATCACCGCGAAGGTGAAAGTCGGCGGATCGGTGTCCTACATCGTCGGCAACAGCACCTTTTACGGGCACGTCGTCCCCGCCCAGGAGTGGTACGCGGCGATGCTAAAGGAGCTTGGGTATGCCAACATCGCTGTGGATACCATCCGTAAGCGCAACAGCAATAAGGCGCTCTACGAGTACGACGTGCGTGGAACTAGAACATGAGCGAAATCATCAAGGAACGGCGTGGGGTCCGCCTGGTCCAGTCGGCTGACGGACGGTTCGCCGTGATCGCCGACGGCGATGTCCTTGTCGAGACCAAAGTCCTGTCATACGCAGAGATGGAGTTCGACGAGGCGGTGGAGGCACGCGACTCGGCGAAGCAGCGACGGCACCGCGAACGCGCGTTCTACGACATGCAGGCGGTTCGCAGCGACTCCTTTGAGCGGCGCGCGACGAACGCTCGCAAGACAGGGGGCAAAGGAGGACGCGGAGGCGTCTAGGACGCCTCGGCCAGGTAGCGGTACAGCGTGGCCCGGCTGATGCCCAGGGTGGCCGCGATGGTCGGCACCGGCTCGCCGCTGTCGCGCATCCGGCGGGCGAGCGCGGCCTTGTCGGCGTCGAGCTTCTTGGGCCTGCCGATGGGCATGTCACGGGCCTTGCGCGCGGCCCGAGACGCGGCCCGGCGTTCGCGGCCCAGCTCCAGCTCCAGCTCGGCGAGTGACGCCAGCACTCCGGCCACCATGCGCCCGGTGGCGTTGGAGGTGTCGATGCCCTCGCGCAGGGACCGCAGGACGATGCCGCGCTCGCCGAGGTCGCGGATGGTCAGCATGACCTCGGCGGCGTTGCGGCCCAGGCGGTCGATGCCGACGACCACGATGGTGTCGCCGGGCCGGGCGTAGTCGAGCAGCCCGGCCAGGCCGGGGCGCTGCTCGCGGGCGGAGGTGCCGGTCAGCTTGTCGGCGTACACGCGGGCCGGGTCAACCCCGGCGGCGGTGAGCGCGTCTGTCTGGGCGTCGAGGGACTGGTGGCCGGTGGACACGCGGGCATAGCCGAGGAGCTGGCCGGTGCTGGTCAAAAGGGTGTCGGTGGTGGTCGTCATGGGCTGACCCTATCTCATAAGTCTGGTCTACGATATTTCGATACAAGACAACTTATGAGACTAGCGAACAGCGCCGACGCCACTGCCTGAAGCGTAGTGCGGTTGTGTCTTGAAACTAAAGTTTCGAGACGGGTGTGCAGCTACAGCGGGCGGCGGAGCGTGCGCGCCGGAGGCCAGTGCGCTAGCGGATCGTAAACGTCGGCGCGGCGCGGCGGCGGCGTGGCAGTCTCCGGCTCCACCTGCGGGTCGGCAACAACGGGTTGTTCAGGATCGGCGTCGGCCAGCTCGACGGCATCAGAGTCGGCGCTGAGCATCCCGCTCGGCAACGATTCCACCGGCGGCGGGTCATCGGGTAGGCCGGGCTGGCTGACGGGTTCACCGGCACGGTGGCGCGCCACGGCCAGCCACTCGCCGAGTTCGTCGGCGCTCAGCCCATCCGCAGCCAGGACGCCGCGCGCAATCTGGAGCTGGAGTTCCCAGACCGGATCACCCGGGCCGACGACTTCGCCGACCAGTTCGCGGAGTTCGGCCACTAGCTGGGTCTGGAGGTCGGCGGGTGACAGCTTGCCGTCGGCCACATCGCGGGCGACTGACGCCGCCGCCTTGATGGCATCCTCTGTGGTGATGGTGGTCATGGGATTACCTCCGCTTCGATGATGTTCCCGCCGCCGATGGCGGCGCGGGGTTCACGCTGGGCGACCAGGGCCAGCAGCTCGGTCTCCAGCCGGTCGATGATGGCCGTCGGGTCGGTGGACAAGTTCACGTCCACCTCGGTGCGCTGAGGCGCGTGCAACCCGTTCAGCCGGGCGTCCTTCTCGATCATGTCTGCGATGGCCTTGGCGGTGGCGACAAGGCCCTGGGAGTCGCCGCGCTGCTTGGCGGCAGCCAGCTCGGCGAACAGCACCGACTTCGTGATCCGCAGCCCCTCGCTGGCCGACCGGCGCGCGGCCTCCGGCGACTCCGGCGCGGTGCGTTCCAGGTGGCGGCGCACGGCGTCCTGGGCGGACTGACGGCCACGGTAGCCAAGCGTGTTCGCAATCTCGGCCCAGGTGCGCCCGACGGCGCGGAGCCGGAACGCCTCCTCAGCGCGGGCGCGGGCGTCTTGTCGGTTGCCGGTCGGAGCCATGTCCTGATTGTGTCCTGATTGGGTGCAGAACCAGAACACCGACAAGGGCGGGTAAGTCGTTGCGCCCGTGGCTGATTGGGGTGCCGCCGCCCGCAGCCCGCGTCCGTGACGCCGCCTCTCCCCGCCTCCACCGCTCTTTACCTCCGCCGCCGCCAGCCGCCGTCCATTGAGCCGAACGCGCCCACGGGACGGCCACGCGCCGGTCCCTTAAGGACCCGGCGCGACCGGCGCGTACCCTGTCGGCGAAGCGGCGCACTCCGGCGCACTTGATAATGAAAATGCCGTCTGAGCTGTGGTTTTGAATGCGCTGGTCGGTCACCCGCGCGTATCGGCGCGTACCGGCGCACTGAACACCGACAAGGGCGGGATAGTGCGCGTTTGCGGTGGTCAGGCGGTGTTTTTGAACGCGCCGGTTACGCGCGGCGCGTTGAATCGCTGACCTGGGCTTTTGCCATGAACGCGCCGGTGCGAATCGGCGCGCTTGACCTGGGCTTTTGTTCACAGTGCGCCGGGGCGTCAATCGGTGCCGTCAGCGACCGGCGCGGGGTCAGTGAACGGGTCGCCGTTGCGGTTGGCGGCGTGCCACTCAGGCCGCTTGTCGGTGCCCTTGTTGATCACGTAGTCCAGCTTGGCCAGCCGGGCGTGCGCGCACCGCAACCGGCTCTTGGATACCTGACGGGTCTCGGCGGGCAGCGCCTCCAGCGCCCGCACCGACGTGCCGGGGCGGTCCTTGATCAGCTTCCACACGATGTCGTCGTCGCTGTGGTCCCGCTTCGTTTTCTGGTCAGCCGACACGGTGTTGCCGCTCATCATCAGCCGGTGCTGACCGTCGTCGGTCGGCTTCAGGGTCAGCAGGCCGGGCGGCACGTTCACACCGCGCCGACCGAACGCCTCAAAGGTGCGCGGGGTGTCGGCGGCGGCCGGGCCGTCCAGCCGGATGGTCGCCAGGGTGTCCACGGCTCCCTCGATCGAGCTGTGCCCGCGCGCGCCCTTGTCGGGGTCTTTGCCGAGGTGGTGCGTGATGACCCGACCGACGGCATCGCACTCCACCGCCAGCGTCTTGAAGCCCTCGATCACGTCGGCCACCTGGGACGAACTCTCGTCAATGCCCAGCGCCGACAACACGGTGTAGAGGCAGTCGAAGATGATGAACGACCCCGGCCTGATCTGACCCCGCCAGTAGGCCCGCGTGGCGTCATCGCTCAGGTTCAGCATGGCGCTGCGCCCGAGCAGGTCGTGGTAGTTGATCCGCCGCAGCAGGGCCGGGTCGGTCACGCCCGCTTTCGACAGCTCGTACTGCATCATGTCAGCGCCCATTTCGGTATCCAGGAACGCCACGTCGGCGTCGGCGGGCAACCGGGTGGCGAACCTGCCCACGAAGGTCCCGCCGGTCAGCAGCGCCCGCACCAGGTCCACGTTGGCGGTGGTCTTGCCCGCCTTGCGCTCTGAGAACAGGCCCAGGCTCTTGCCCAGCGGGATCAGACCGTCAACGACGAACGGATCGGCGGGCGGCGTGTAGGTGGCCAGGTCTACCCGCGTGGTGATGTCGGCGTACCCGGCGGCGGTGCGCGCGGCGGTGATCTGGCGACCCCGCTCCCGCACCGCCAGCCTGGTCGCCTCCAGCTCGGCGGACGCCTCGATCTTCAGGGCGGCGAGCTGGTCGGTCGTCAGCGCGGGCAGGGCGGCGAGCTGGGCATCGGTCGCCCCGGCATTGACCGCCTTATCGCCGCTGAACATCACCTCCGGCGCGTTCTTCATCGGATCACGCCCGGCGTTGCGCTGCCCGATGTCAGCGGCGATCTGGCGCGCCCACGGCTCCGTGCGCCCGTCGAGCACGGCCAGGGCGTACCGACGCGCCGCCCACCGCTTCACGCGCTTGTCGGTGGCCTGCTGAGCGGCTGAGGCGGCGGCGTGCTTGGCGTTGGCTGATCGCGTATTGAACGGGTTGAAGCCCTCGTCGCCCTTCCGCTTGCCGTTCACGTCCACCCGGTCGTCGGTGGCAGCGGGGTCGGCCCGCCGCTTGCCGAAGTTGGCGGGCAGGTCAACGCCGCAGGGGTGCCCGTTGTGGCCGTTCGTGTTGGCCTCAGCGGCTCCGGCGGCGGCACGGCTGCCGGGTTCATCGCTAGACTTCACGGTGTTCCTTCCTTCGGGACATGACTCTTTGCCGGAGTCGTTGGGGGTGGTGCCGCACCGGCACATCGCGTCGAGGCCAAAGCACGCGGCTGGTGCGGCATCACTGCATTTGAGCGTCAATCCGTATGTGTGGCAGGCCGTTTCGGCGCGGGCGTGACCGTGTGCTCGTCCAGCCACGCCTCCAGATCGCGAATCCGGTACCGGACCCGGTTGCCGAAGCAAATCCACGGTGGGCCGATTCCCTTGTGTCGCCAGGTTTTCAGGGTCGCCGGGCTGACCCCCAGGATGGGCGCGGCGGCAAACGAATCGACCGCCTCACCGGGCGCTGACGCGCTCGCTGTGGTCATGGTGTTGTTCCTCTCGCGGGGGGTTGCCGGGGGTGTGTCTGACGCTAGCGGGGCGGGGTGAACGCGCCCGGCATGTTCGCGGTGACTTCACCGACCTGGGCGGGCTTGTGCCGCAGAGCCTTTCAGAGGTTGGCGGCGGTCACTTGGCACTGCCGCTGGCGGTGAGGTCCTCGCCCTCCAGCATCCGCAGCAACTTGGCGGTAGGCACACGCTTGCGTCGGTGGCTCAGCCAGATGACGGGCAGGTGTCCGGTCTTGACCATCTGGTAGGCGTACGGCCTTGACACACCGAGGTATTCGGCGGCGGTCTCGATGCTCACGGTGGGCGGTCCCTCGCGCAGTCGCTCCAGTGACAGGCAGCGTTTGGTCGTATTTGTGTCGGTTGAATCAGCCATGTCTATAGCCTGACGTGGATAGTGATAGTCGTCTAGGCAGTTAGCTATCTTTAGGGTTATCATCTTTTCGTGACTACTGATAATCCTGCGTTCACGCCGATCGTGGGCGATGTGATCGCCAGCGGGATTCGCCGCGTCAGCGGCAGGCGCGGCAGCGACAACGGCCTGATCGAAATCCCCCTGTACGGGCATGATTTCCGCTACCAGGTGCGCATCGACCGCAGCGCCGGAACGCCGCGCCTGACAGAGCTACGGATGGTCTGTACCGATGACGGCGGTGACATCGACCCCGCCGCCGTGCGGCAGGTGCCGGTGCGCCGATTGGCGCGGGCGGCGGCGCAGTTCATCTCCATGACCGAGTACGGTGTGGCCAACGTCGGTGACCTGTTCGACCCGACCGCGCAGGCCCGGCCCGACCTGGAGCCAGGGCGCCGCCGCCGCAACCTCGGCCCTGAGCATTACCGCCAGGTCGCCGCCCGGCTTGAGTACGCGCGCGAGATTGGGTTGCCGCCAAGGGAGCACGTCTCCGACTACTACGGGGTGGCCTTGCCCACCCTGGACCGCTGGATCAAACAGGCCAAGGAGCGCGGCTTCCTGCGCCGCGACTGGAGCACCACCACCGCCGACACCGTGGAGACCGTCCGATGAGCGCCGACCCACAGCTCAAGCGCGCCCGCCGGGCGGAGCCGATCACCAAGCACAAGGCCCGAAACGGCGCGGTGACCTACAACTTCCGCGTCGATGTCGGTATCGGGCCTGACGGCACCCGCCTGCGGCAGCAGTTCACCTACGCCACGCTCGCCGAGGCGCGCCGCGAGTACCGCCGGATCACGACAGAGGTAGCGGCGGGCACCTTCGTGCAGCGCGACAAGACCACCGTGGCGGCGTTCTTGGCCGGGTGGCTGGACGGTCGGCGCGACGTGCGACCCGGCACGCTGGCCGGGTACCGCCACGCACTGAAGCCGGTGATTGACCACCTTGGCGCGGTCCCGTTGCAGCACTTGCGAACCGCCGATCTGGACGCCCTGGTGGCGCTGCGGATGGCTGGTAAGCCCGTCGCCCAGCGCGACAAGCGCGGGCGGCGCAGCGCGGAGGTGCTGACCTGGCTGCGGGCGCGTCCAGACGGTGCCAGCTACGGCGAGATGTACGCGGAGTTCGGCAACGCCGGGGAGAAGGCGTTGGCCCGGCTGATGGCTGCCGGTGAAGTGACCCGGCCCGCGCGGGGGCGATACGCCGCCGCCCGGCCTGGCGACCCCGAGCGCCCGAAGGTGGCCGGTGGAGTCAGCGCGCGCACGGTGGTCACCATGTTGGTGGTGCTGTCGTCGGCGCTGGATGACGCGATGGCCCAGGGTCTCGTCGCCCGCAACGTCGCCCGGCTGGTCAAGCGCCCCAAGATCACGGCTGCCGAGATGGCCACCTGGACACCCGACGAGGCCGACCGATTGCGCGCGCATATAAGTAGTGACCGGCTGGCCGCGTGCTGGCTGCTGACGCTCGCCGGGCTGCGCCGGTCTGAGGTTCTGGGCCTGCGGTGGGCTGACGTGGACCACGATGCCGCGACCATCACCGTGTCTCAGGGCCGGGTGGTCGTCGGCGGCGGCACCGTGACCGGCGCGCCGAAGTCCATCCGCTCAGCGCGGACGCTGCCGATGCCGCCCGACGTGATGGCCGCGCTACGGGCGTTCAAG
>Ga0164242_10007736_pt1 | contig 11736 bp, 12 predicted proteins | sample OricomgcompostMG_FD_108783 | JGI IMG/M metagenome (GOLD analysis project Ga0164242, IMG submission 108783) | Miracle-Growth compost microbial communities from Emeryville, California, USA - Original compost - Miracle growth compost (MG) ... | reverse complement strand
TTCAGCAAGCTGAGCGAGGCGCTCTACAACTTCCGCTACAACGGTCAGGCGCTGCCGCAGGCGTTCAGCCAGCTGCAGGCCTGGACCGGCATAACAGTGGACGCGTTCCACGGAGTCGACGCATATGTCAACTCGATCGCCGCCGCGCTGCAGAAGCTCTCTCGCACCGACCCGGTGCGAGCCAACTTCATCGCCCAGCAGCTCGGCATCGACCCCGGTACGCTCCAGGTCATGGAGAAGTACGGAGCCGGCGCCTCCGCCTACGTCAAGTCGCTGCAGGGTCTGGCTCCCACCAACGAGCAGATCAAGAACGCTCAGGAGCTGCAAGCCGCGTGGGCCGAGCTGCAGCAGAATGTCACGGCTCTGGCCCGTGAGATCGCCAACGACCTGTTCCCCTGGGTGGACCAGACTCTGCAGCGGATGACCGCCTGGGTCGCGGCGAACAAGGAGTGGATCGCCACCCGCGTCGCCGACGAGGTGAAGCGCCTGGCCGACTTCCTGATGTCGATCGACTGGGACGGAGTGGGGCGCGGCATCCAGGCGACGATAGACCTCCTCGGCAAGCTGACCAGCGCGGTCGGCGGCCCACAGAACGCGGTGGAGATACTGCTCGGGCTCTGGGTCGGCTCCAAGTTTCTGTCGGCCATGGCCGGCATCGCGGCGATGACCACTGCGCTCGGCGATCTCGTCGGCGCGGCCGGGGGCACGGCGGGACTGGCCGCCATCGCGGCGCTGCTCGGCATAGACGCGGTACAGAACACGGTCAAGCCAGTCACCGGCGGGGACCTCAAGGGTGGTGACCGACGCTTCGGCTGGCAGCAGGCGGCTAAGGGCTACGTCCCGGGTCAGACCTACTATGATGCGGCGGCCGATAGGTATCGGCCGCTCACTGTAGACGATAAGCCAGTCAGCAAGTCCAACCCTCTGCCCGTCGCGCCCGTGGACACGGGCACCACTGGAGGCATCGCAGACCCCAACTTCGGCCGCGCCTGGCTCGGTAACGCGCTCAGCGCCATGAGCGGGGGCACGCTGACTCTGCCGCCCGGTGGAGTGGCGGACCGGGGCGGGGGCGGTGCGGGTAGTGCCGGGGGCAACCCCGGCACCAAGGGCTGGTGGACGCCGGAGCGTCAGGCGTATGTCTACAGCCGCCTCCGCGCCGGAGGCCTGTCGGACATGGGCGCACGCGGCCTCGTCTCGCGCTGGATGAACGTGGAGGCCAGCGGCGGCCCCGACAGTGTCAACCCATACAGCGGCGCCGAGGGCATCGGGCAGTGGCTGGGTGCCCGCAAGACGGCTCTCCACCGCCAGTATGGGCCGAAGCCGACGCTGGACAACCAGATCGACTATGCGCTGCAGGAGCTGAACGGTCCGGAGAGCCAGGCGGGCCGCGTGCTGAAGTGGGCCAAGACGGCGGACTGGGGCGCGCGCGGCGCCTCCATGTTCGAGCGCGCCGAGGGCTACAACCCGAGCACGGGCATCGACAACTGGACGGACCGGACCCAGCGCGGCATCCCGAACGTTACCGTCCAGGTGGCGCCCGCGCCCGCACAGGAGGACGGAGCGACCCGCGCTCGCCGCCAGGGTGCCATGAACAGCTGGATGGGCGACTACCTGCTGAGGGGCGCGAACCGCATCCCGGCCCAGGACGTCGGGGCCGGCGCCGCTGCCAAGCAGTCCACCATTCAGAACAGTCGCACCGTGACCACCAGCACCAACAGCAGCACGGTGCACGTCGGGGACGTGCACGTCAACACGCGAGCCACCGACGCGGCGGGCATCGCCAGCGACATCCGGCGCCAGCTGCGCAGCAGCATGACGCTGGCCCAGGCTAACACGGGGCTCGCCTGACGTGGCCTTCCCAGTGAACATACCCGTCGCGCCGGGTCTTCCCCCGCTCATCCGGGCGACCGACTTCGTGGCCTTGACGGTGGAGCTGCTCGTGGCCGATGTCCTGGGGCTGTTCTACGGCTTCACCCGTGAGCAGTGGGGTATATATCAGGGCGGTGGTCTGGTCGTTGCGGCGGACACCGTCACCGCCTTCAGCTACAAGCAGAGTTGGTCGGTGAGCGACTTCCCCTTGGAGCGGGGTGCATTCGAGTCCTACGACAAGGTGCAGGTGCCGTTTGACGCGCGGTTCACGTTCGTGGCCGGGGGGAGCTCGGCCCGGCGCCAGGCGCTCCTGGACTCGCTGGCGGCCATCGCCGGTAACCTGGAGCTCTACACGGTGGTGACCCCGGACGCGGTGTATGGTCCGGTCACCATCACCAACTATGACTATGACCGGGCGGCCAATCACGGTCTCGGGTTGCTGTCCGTGGACGTCTGGACGCTTGAGGTGCGGGAGACGGCGACGCAGCAGAACACCACAGAGAGCGGTTCGCCCGTCATGGGCAGCACCTCCTCGCCCAACAACGCAGCCCAGACCATGACAGGGACGGTGCAGTCTACCCCGGCCACCAACGCGCAGGTGGGTGCCATGTTTGGCGGAGGGCTGGCCTGATGCAGATCGTACCGCTGCAGCCAACGCCGAACCAGACGGTGGTCGTGTCGCTCGACGGACAGGTCTGCCAGATCAACGTCTACCAGACGGCGCGAGGGCTGTTTACTGACCTCTACGTGGACAACTCGCTGGTGATCGGGGGCGTCCTCTGCCACGACAGGTGTCGCATAGTGCGGAGCGCCTACCTCGGTTTCTCTGGCGACCTGTCCTTCTTGGACAACCAGGGGACGAGTGATCCGGACTACACTGGGCTCGGCCCCGACGTGGGTAGTCGGTTCAATCTCGCCTACCTCGAGCCGGGGGAGTTGTGACGTGGCGTTCACGCGCAAGAAGATCGACGTAGAGTTCAGCCTGGCCAACGGGCAGTTCGAGGGCGGTGGCAACACCGTCACGATCAGCGGCCTCCGCGTCTCGGCCAGCATCCTGAACCTCAGCGCCAACAGTGGGCAGGCCGAGATCGCGGTGTACGGGCTGCCGCTCAGCATGATGAACCAGCTCAGCACGGTCGGTATGGACTATGCTCGTCAGTACCAGAACCACGTGGAGCTGCGCGCGGGCTCGGACGAGGAGGGCATGACCGTCGTCTGGTCCGGGGACATCTACATCGCCTTCGCTGACATGCTGGACATGCCCATGGTATGCCTGCGCATCAGCAGCCGGCCCGGCGCCTTCCACGCCATGAAGCCCGTCGCGCCGGTCAGCATCAGAGGCTCAGCGGACGTCAGCGGGATGATGAAGCAGCTGGCCGGTCAGATGGGATTCGACTTCGAGGACGCGGGCGTGCAGGTGAAGCTGGCCAACCCGTACTATGCCGGCACCGCCTGGGACCAGGCGATGCAGATCGCGCGGGACGCCGGCATCTCACTCGTCATGGACAAGAAGACCATGGTCATCGTGCCTCCCGGCAAGTCGCGCAAGGGGGACGTCCCGGTGATCGCGCCCTGGACAGGCATGAAGGGCTATCCACAGTTCAACCAGAACCAGATCGTGGTGACGTCTCTGTTCAATCCGGCCGTCAAGCCCTTCGGAACCGTGGAGGTGCACAGCGACCTCACCTCTGCCAACGGCCAGTGGGTGGTGAACAAGCTGGAGTATGCGCTGGAGTCGATGATGCCCCACGGCCGATGGGACATGATCATAACTGGCATCCCGAAGGGGAGGCCGACCATTGCCTGACGGATACTTCGGCCAGCAGGGCATCGGCGACATAGGTGACGAGTACAACGTTGTGCGCTTCCTGATCCGACAGGAGATCGCCAAGATACGTACGGGTGTTCCCGTCAAGGTGGTAGCAGTGCACGGCGGCGGTGTCGGGCCGGCGCCCACCGTGGACCTCCAGATACTGGTCAACCAGACGGACGGCCAGGGCAACAAGACCGACCACGGCATCGTGTACGGCATTCCGGTGAGCCGCAACCAGGGCTCCTCCTACGCAGTGATCAACGACCCGCACGTCGGCGACGTCGGGCACATGATGATTCAGGACCGCGACATGTCCGCCGTTAAGGCGAACGACGGGGCGCAGTCCAATCCCGGCAGCTTCCGGCGCCACTCGATGTCGGACGGTGTCTATGTCGGTGCGATGCTGAACCCGGCCGTCCCGACCCAGTACGTGCAGTTCCACGACGACGGGGTGACCGTGGCGGACCACAACGGCAACATAGTTGAGATGCGAGGCGGCATGGTGAAGATAACGACGGCCGAGCTCCACGTCACCGGAGACGTGACGGCGGGCGACGGTGCGGTCAGCCTCCTACACCACCTGCACTCCGGAGTTACGCCCGGCGGCGGCGACACCGGGGCGCCCGTAGGAGGTAGCTGATGCGCACGCTTCTGCTAGATACACTGGCCTGGGACCTGGTGGTCGACGCGACAGGTAACATCGCCGTCGCGGCTGAGCCCTACTCCCAGTCGCAGGACGCCGCGAGCGAGGTGCGCACCTTCGCCGGGGAGGTCTACTTCGACACGTCCAAGGGCATCCCCTACTTCGAGCAGGTGCTCGGGAAGTCCCCCCCGCTCTCCCTGGTGCGGAGCTACATCGTCGACGCAGCGCTGCTCGTGCCGGGGGTGACAGGTGCGCAGTGCTACTTCACCGGATGGACGGACCGACGTCTGTCCGGGCAGATACAGGTAACCAACAGCGACGGCGCGACGAGCGCTGCAGGCTTCTAGGAAGATGGCAGACACCAGCGTACCTCAGCCGACGTTCGGCCCCAGCGGCTTCATCGTTCCGTCGACGCAGGCCATCCTGGATGGGGTGTTCTCGGACCTGCAGGTGGCCTTCGGCGGGAACCTCAATCCGTCACTCAGCACGCCCCAGGGACAGCTCGCCTCGAGCGAGGCGGCCGTGATCGCGGACGTGGACGCGACGTTTCTGTACTACACCACGCAGGTGGACCCGGCCTACGCCGAGGGTCGCATGCAGGACGCCATCGCCCGCATTTACTTCCTGGAGCGCAACCCGAGTCAGCCCACCGTCGTGACAGCCACGTGCACGGGCCTCGCTGGGGTGGTGATCCCGGCGGGCTCCCTGGCGATCGCTGAGGACGGGCAGCAGTACGCCTGCACCGACGGTGGTGTCATCTCCGTGTCGGGTCATGTGGACCTGACGTTCGCCTGCGTCGTCCCCGGCCCAGTCCCCTGCCCCGCCGGCTCGCTCAACCAGATATACCGGTCCATTCCTGGCTGGGACGCCATCAACAACGCAGCTGACGGGGTGATCGGAAACGACGTGGAGAGCCGGGCGGCCTTCGAGGCACGTCGGGCGGCCAGCGTGGCCGTGAACAGCAATGGGAGCCTGCCCTCCGTGCTGGGGGCCGTGCTGTCGGTGAGCGGGGTGATCGACGCCTACGTCACCGAGAACACCAGTAACTCGATTCAGGTGGTGGGTGGTGTCTCCCTGAACCCCAACTCCATCTACGTGGCGGCGGTCGGAGGTACGGACGCCGACGTGGCGCGCGCCATTTGGAGCCGCAAGGCTCCGGGCTGTGCCTACAACGGCAACACCTCGGTCACTGTCCAGGATACGTCCCCTGGCTACTCGCCGCCGTACCCCACCTACACCGTGCAGTTCGAGCGGCCCGACCCTCTCCAGGTCATATTCAGCGTTAGGCTCAGCAGCACACCGCTGGTTCCCTCGGACGCAGTGGCCCAGGTGCAGGCGGCGATCGTTGCCGCGTTTGCGGGTGAGGACGGTGGCCCCCGCGCCAAGATCGGAACCGAGCTCTTTGCCTCTAGGTTCTACGCCCCGGTGGCGGCGCTCGGCTCGTGGGTGCAGATCGTGTCCATCGAGGTGGGTTCCGTCAACGCGCCGGCCGCCGTATACGCGGCCAGCATTGCTGGTACAGTGATGACGGTGACTGCTGTCACCAGTGGTACGATCATGACAGGTCAGTATCTTGTTGATGAGACCGGCCTCGTGGTACCAGGTACCACGATTGCCAGTCAGCTGAGTGGGACGCCTGGTGGGGTCGGCACCTACGCGGTCAGCACATCACAGACGGTGGGTGCTGAGACGATGAGCTCCGTGACCCCATCACTGTTCGACGTCTCAGTGGACATTGACCAGATACCCGTCACGTCGGCAGCGCACATCTCGGTGGAGCTGGTCTGATGGCCGACGTGGACGACACCGGGCCGCCCTATCCTCCGGCGCCTGCGCCAGGCAGCAACGCCATCGGCAGCTTCATCATTGGGGAGAGCGCCGTTGGGACCATTCCGCCGTTCGACGTCTGGAAGACCGTCATCTCTCAGTACGCGAACAGTCCGATCCTTACCCAGCTCATCGAGAACATCTACGCCTACCTTGACCAGACCAAGAACTTCGACGCGTTCTTCGACCTCATCTGGAACGTCGACACGGCTCAGGGTTACGGTCTGGATGTCTGGGGGCGCATCGTTGGTGTCACCCGCATTATAGCGGTGCAGAACACCCGCCGCTTCGGCTTTCAGGAGGCGAGCCCCGGCGTCCTCAGCTTCGGAGACGCCGGGCCGGCTATTCCAGGTCTGTCCCTTGGCTTCGAGGAGGGCGGCGGCTGGATGTCGTTTGGTTGGGGCAGCTTCGGTCGCCAGTTCAGCTGGACCAACGGTAACTATGTTGGTGGCTCGTTCTACTTCGGCGAGGGCCTCACCAGCAACTTCCGGCTCAGCGACAATGCCTATCGGCAGCTGATCCTCGCCAAGGCAGCCGCGAACATCACGAACGGGTCGATCGCTGCGATAAACGGCATCCTCCGCAGCCTCTTCCCTGGGCGAGGTAACGCCTACGTCGCGGAGGGGAATGGTGGTCAGGGCACCTGGTTCGGGTTCCAGGAGGAGCACGATGCTCTAGGCTTCAACCAGGCCCCCTTCTACAGTGGCCAGGCGCTCGGCTCGATGAAGATGGTCTACGTCTTCAAGTTTGCGCTTACCGCTGTTGAGCGGACCATCGTGCAGAATTCCGGTGTGCTGCCGAAGCCGACTGGCGTCGCCGTATTTTACTCAATCCCCGGCAACTGAGTGATGTTGCCTGGTGTACCCCACTGACGGAGCTTTCCCCCAATGAAGATTTCCGACCTTCCCGACAAGTTCAAAATTCCCTTTGGCAACTCGGCTGGGGTGGGGTTCATCCGCCCCATCCCGCTGCCGAGCCAGATCGGCATTCAGAACGGGGCGGCCTCGCTCACGGACGGCTTCCCCCCGCTCACCTTTCTGTCCCCGGATGCCGGTGGCTATCCGCCCTTCGGGCAGGACTTTAACGGCATCCTGAACGAGATCACATCCAACACGCGCTGGCAGAATGCGGGGGGGACCTTCACCTTCGACAGCGACTTCGCATCCGCGATCGCTGGTTATCCGAAGGGCTCCATTCTCCTCTCCAGCACCGGGACGTTTCTCTGGCTCTCGACTGTCGACGACAACACGAACAACCCGGACAGCAACCCGGCTGGCTGGACGCCGCTCAGCACGGGTCGCGTCCGGCTGACGGCCAACCTCGACGTCTATGTGGCGACCACCGGCAGCGACACCAGCGGCGACGGCTCCTCCGGGAACCCGTGGGCCACGATCCAGCATGCGGTCACCTACATCGCTACCACCATCGACCTCAACGGCTTCGCAGCGACGGTGCACGTTAGCGCCGGCACCTACGCGGCTGGGTGTGCCGTCAACTCGCCCTTCGTCGGAGACACTGGCAGCGTGGGCGTCACGATCCTTGGTGACGAGACGGGGACCTACTCCAACGTCCTCATCAACAGCACCGAGGCCTCGTGCTTCACCGTCACGGGGGGCGCCAAGCTCAGCGTGCGCGGCTTCAAGCTGCAGAGCGCAGGGTCGAGCACTCCGGCGAGTGGTCACGCGTTCAATGTCGCCCAGAACAGCTCCCTCAACTACGGGCACATCAACTTCGGCGCCTGCGCTCAGAGCCAGGTGTTCATCTCACTCTCGAGCGTGGCAGTCATCACTCAGTCGTGCGTCATCAGTGGTGGGGCCACGATCCACCTCGAGATCGCCTCGATCAGTCAGATCATCGCACCCACCGCCGGGGGCAACACGATCACTCTGACTGGCACGCCGGCCTTCTCGAACGTGTTCGTGCTCTGTCGCGAGATGGCGCTTGTGTCGATCACTAGCGCTGACCTCACCTTCTCCGGCTCTGCGACGGGCGTGCGATACTTCGTCACTGGTAACTCGCTGATCGACACCAACGGCTCTGGTGCTAACTACTTCCCTGGAAGTACGGCCGGCTCGACGGCGAACGGAGGTCTCTATGTCTAGGCTCGGGCTCTGGGTCGCGATACTTCTGCTTCTCACGAGCGCCGCGCTGGCGCAGTCCTCCCCTGGACTGCGCTACGGGCAGGTGCCGACTGCTGCGCAGTGGAACAGCTACTTCGCCGCCAAGCAGGACACGCTCAGCTTCGTCCCGCTGAACCCGGCGAACAACCTCGCGGACCTCAGTAGTGCCGCTGCCGCGCGTGCCAACCTCGGTCTCACCGGGGTCGTCACCCTCGGGACCGGAACCTCCGTGGTCAATCCGGGGACCGGCAAGCTCGAGGCTGTCCAGCCGATCAAGACCGTGGCGACGGCGAGCTACGCCTTTGGCGTCAATGACCTCTACTACCTGGTCGAGCGCTCCAACGGCGGCTCAGCCATGTCTGACACCGTACCCGGCTTCGCGACGACCGGACTCGTCAACGGGACGCCGCTCCAGATCGCGAACGTCGATCCGACTGGTGCGATTACGCTGTCGGCCAGTCCTGGTACAACGATCAACGGCGGCAGCAGCGTCGTCATTGGACCGGGGCAGTTCACGACCTGGGTCTGGAACGCTGACGCACTGGAGTGGGTCTCGACCCAGAACACGACGAGCGCTCTGCTGCGTGCCAGCAACCTATCGGATGTCGCGAGTGCATCCACGTCCCGCACCAACATCGGTGCGGCGGCGTCGGGGGCCAACTCCGACATCACCTCGCTGAGTGCCCTCAGCACGCCGCTGAGCGTCACCCAGGGCGGGACGGGTGCCAGTACAGCCACCGCCGCACGGACATCTCTGAGCGCGGCCAAGTCAGGCAGCAACAGCGACATCACTGCACTCACCGGCCTGACGACCCCGCTCAGCATCGCGCAGGGCGGCACCGCCGCGACGACTGCCCCGGCAGCTCTGGCAGCGCTCGGCGCCTTCGGGGCGATCCACATCCAGACCTTCACGGCGTCAGGCACCTACACGCCCAACGCCAATCTGATCTACGCGATCATCGACTGCGTCGGGGGTGGCGGAGGTGGAGGTGGTGCGATCTACGCCAGCAACGTTGGAAACGCAGGCGCCGGGGGCGGGGCCGGAGCGTTCTCCGAGGCTCTGGTTACCAAGGCGATGATCGGCGCTTCCCAGACCGTCACGATCGGGACGTTCGGTACAGGCGGCACCCCGAGCGCTCAGGGTGGAGCGGGCGGACAGACCTCCGTCGGGACCCTGTGTGTTGCTCCTGGCGGGCAGGGCGGACTGAGCGTCTCCGTGTCAGCCAACTCCACCCCCGGTGGGGCAGGCGGCGCCGCCGGAACCGGCAACCTGCGAGCAGTCGCAGGGCAGCCTGGCGAGCCAGGGAACGTCATCAGCTCCGGTCTTGGCGCCCTCCCCGGCGGCAACGGCGGCAGCGGGCCGTACGGGGGCGGGGGGCGCTCGTCTAACTCCAATGGAAGCCCGAACAACGGAACAGCAGGCTCGGGCTTCGGTAGTGGCGGCAGTGGTGGTAGCGCCAACGGCAATGCCGGGTCCAATGCAAACGGGGCAAACGGGACAGCGGGCTACGTGCTCATCCTTGAGTTTACCTCGCAGTAGAGAGTTAACACGAGATGAAGAACTATGCTCATGTCGCCGACGGAGTCGTGGACAATGTTGCCCTGTTCAACGATGAGGGGCCTCCGCCGGACTGGCCAGACTTCGCCAACTGGCACCAGAGTGATGTCGCTCAGATAGGGTGGACGTACACGGGTGGCGAGTTCTCCCCGCCTCCGCCGCCTCCCCCGTCGCCACCCGCGCCCACCACTGCGGTGATCTATGCGATATGTCAGATCACGCTGGCTGGTGGTGAGGTCTCGTCGGTGACGACAAGCGCCAATCTAGCCGGGGTGCTGCGTCTTGACGTTGGCAAGTACTGGGTGTTCTTCGCCCAGGAGCAGGAAGACACCAGCTACCTCGCCCTCGCGTATGACAGCGGCACGGTCCGCGCCTACATCGACGAGGCAGACAAATTCGTGGACTACTTTGTGGTCACGATAACCGACTTCGCCGGCAACCCAGTCGACCCGGCCGGGGTGAGCGTCGAGGTCAAGAGAGTAATCTGATGCCGGAGACAAGAATGGCAAAAGTCTTCTACGAGAAGGAAGTGAACGGCACTACCATGCTGTTCAATGTTACGACCCCCGCCGGGGACCAGGGCTCGTACGTGCGCACGCTGTGCAACGGACTGCCCTTCTGGTGGTTCGCCACCATCCCGACCGGGCACGTCGTCGCCTGTGACTTCACCGGGGCACCTGTTGCCACCAGCGACATCGCGACCAACGACGCGCTCATCGCGGCGATCACGGTGCAGCCGGCCGACGTCCTGACGTACGAGAGCTGACCTGTGGGTATCAGCCAGCAGGGCGCCACGTTCACCATGACTCTCGAGGGCTTCGAGAGTCACTGGTACGCGGACGTGGGCGGTACGGGCACCATCGGTGACGGCTTCACCTGGGCCAGCAGGGTGTTCCAGCGCTGGTGGACCACCAACCGCCCCGGCATCAAGTTCGGCCCCGGTGCGACCATGACCCGCGCCGAGGGTCAGCAGGTGCTCATGCTCCTGATGAACGAGGAGTACGGCCCCGCCGTGGATCGCCGCTTCCGAGGCTGCAACCTGACGCAGTGGCAGCTGGACGCGTGCTACTGCGACGTGTACAACGCGGGGGCCGACGCGCTGGGCGACCAGTGGGCGGCCCGTCTTGCCGCCGGAGACGTCGCCGGAGCCGCCGAGCTTCTCCGGACCAACCGCGTCACCTCCAAGGGCAGGCGCGTCGCCGGGCTGGTCAACCGGCGGCGCGACGAGGCGGAGCTGCTGCTCTACGGTGACTATGCCGTCGGCCGGCTGGGCACCGTCGTGACTATGCCCCCCGCTCCCGGTCTGCTGAGGCGGGGGGATCGCGGTTCGGAGGTGCTCGCGCTGCAGACGCAGCTGGCCTCCGTCCGGGCCTACTCCGGTGCGCTCGACGGTCTGTTCGGGCGGGCCACGGAGGCGGCTGTCCTGGCGTTCCAGCGGGGCCACGGTCTCGACGTGGACGGCGTGGTCGGTCCCGCGACGTCCAGGGTCCTGGCGACCTTCGCCGGGGCCAGCAAGCAGGGTTAATCCAACGCACAGAAGGAGACGTGCATGTTCAGGAGACTTCTATCAGGTGCCCTCGTGGTGCTGACTCTCACGGTGATGCTGGCCGGCTGCACCACGCTGGACAACATCAAGAGCGCCTACAGTACTGCTACCGGGGCCACCGTGCCATACTCGTTGGTGCAGGCGGCGATCGCCACCTATACGGGCTTCGAGAAGACCGCCACCAACTACATCCGCTACTGCACGCCGACGCCCGAGCCCGCCGGCTGTGACGACAGTGTGATCCAGCACAAGATCGATCCGGCCATCCGGTCGGGTCGCGCTGCCGCTGACTCGCTGCTCATGTTCTACGACGAGCATCCGGGCGCGCTCGGCCCGCGTGGCCTGTACGACGCACTGGTC
>Ga0164242_10007735_pt1 | contig 11737 bp, 6 predicted proteins | sample OricomgcompostMG_FD_108783 | JGI IMG/M metagenome (GOLD analysis project Ga0164242, IMG submission 108783) | Miracle-Growth compost microbial communities from Emeryville, California, USA - Original compost - Miracle growth compost (MG) ... | reverse complement strand
GCCCTTCGTCCCCGCGTGCGGCATCGTACCGGGATCGCGCACGTCACACCGGGTTCGGCGGATCCCCGCCGGCCTGTCGCAGCCGGGGGCGCACGTCGGGCGCACGGGTGCTCGGAGGCGGCGTGGGCGGACGTCGCCGTGGTGGCGGAGGGGGCCGCCGTGCCAGGGTCGGTAGCGGCCGACCAGGGCGCACAGCCGCGCGTCGCGAGGTGCCGGTCCCGTCTCCTGCCAGTGCCGGGGCCGGCACCGCCGTTCGCCCTCACGGCCGGAGCCGGCGGCGTACGCTGTGGCCCCACCGCGGGTGTGCGCCGGGCGCGCGCCCATGGGCGGGCAAGGGGAGGCCAGGGGATGGCGCAGGGTCCGATGGGCCTGGGGGACGCACTGCTGGAACGCGACGGGCCGCTGGCCGCGGCCGACGCCGCGCTGGGCGCCCTCTGCGGCTCCCGCCCCGTCGGCGGCCTGCTGGCGGTCGCCGCCCCGGCGGGGTTGGGCAAGACGTCGTTGCTGGCCGAGGTCCGAGCCCGGGCCGGCGAGCGCGGCTGCACCGTCCTCGCGGCCCGCGGTGGCGACCAGGAGCAGCAGGTCGCCTTCCACGTCGCCCGGCAGCTGCTCCAGCCGATCCTGGCCGGCTCCACCGACGCGGAGCTGCACGAGACGCTCGGCGGCTGGTACCCCATCGTCGGCCCGGCGCTGGGCCTGTGCGCGCCCGGCGGGGCGGCGCCCGACCCGCAGGGCCTGCGCGACGGGCTGGACTGGGTCCTGACCCACCTCGTCGTGCGGCATGCGCCGGTGGTGCTGGTGCTGGACGACGCGCACTGGGCCGACCCGCAGTCGCTGACCTGGCTGTCGGCGTTCGCGCCGCGCACCGACGACCTCGCGCTGCTGCTCGTCGTGGCCTACCGGCCCGACGAACTGCCCGCCTCCGCAGAGGCGTTCCGCGGCCTGCCGGGCCGCGCCGGGCACCGCCCCATCGGCCTGGAGCCGCTCACCCCCGAGGGGGTCGCCGGCCTGGTGCGGGCGCGGCTGGGAGCGGAGGCCGACGAGGAATTCTGCCGCGAGTGCTGGGCCGTCACCGCGGGCAACCCCTTCGAGGCGGTCGAGCTGACCGCGAAGGTCGGCGAGCGCGGGCTGCCGCCGGACCGGGCCGGCGTGCCGATGCTGCGGGATCTGGCCGCCGCGGCCAAGGGCAGCGGCCTGATCGCCCGGCTGGAGCGGATGGGGCCCTCCACCGTGCGGCTGGCCTGGGCCGCCGCAGTGCTCGGCACGCAGGTCGAACCCTCCCTGGCCGCCGCCGTCGCCGGACTGGGCGCCCGGGAGGCCGCCGGCTGCGCCGACCGGCTGCGCGAGGCGCGGGTGCTGACCGGCAGCCGCACCCTGGAGTTCGTCCACCCGCTGATCGCCGGCGCCGTCTACCGGGCCATCCCCGACGCGCTGCGGGTCGCCCTGCACGGCAAGGCCGCCTGGACGGTCGTCGAGGCCGGGCTCGGCCCCGCCGCGGCCGCCCGGCACCTCATGGAGACGCATCCCGAGGGGGACCCCTGGGTGGTGCAGCAACTGCGCGCCGCCGCCCAGGAGATGCTGCGGGCCGGTGCCCCCGAGGCGGCCCGCGACCACCTGGCACGAGCGCTGCGCGAACCGCCCGCCCCCCGCGAACGGGCCGCTGTCCTGTACGAGTTGGGCTGCTCCACGCAGCTGCTGGAGCCCACCACCACCGTCCACCACCTCCAGGCCGCCTTGGAGGAGCCGATCGACGACCCCGGCCTTCGTGACAGCATCAACTTCCGCCTCTCGCAGTCCCTCGCGCACAGCGACCGGCTCAGTGAGGCCGCCGACGTCGTCGCCCGGGCCGCCCGCGAGGCCGGCACCGCCCGCACCCGGCTGTGGATGCAGGCCGAGCAGTTCATGTGGGACGCCTTCCGCGCCGACGAGCAGGACTCGCCCGGCCGCTCCCGCCGGCTGGCCCGGCTGGCCGACCGCGTCACCGGCCGCGACCGTACCGAGCGATACATCCTCGGCCTGCGCGCCTGGGACGCGGTGGTGCGCGGCGAGCCGGCCGGCACCGCGCTGCGGTACGCCGAACGGGCCCTTGACGGCGGGGCGTTGCACTGGGCGGCAGAGGACCGCGGCTTCGAGGTGCCGGTGCTGTCCTGCCTCGTCTACATGTACGCCGACCGCATGGAGCGGGCCGAGGAGCTCTTCGCCGAGGGCATCGCGGAGTTCGAGCGGCACGGCTGGCGCGGCGCCCACCTGTCCTTCGGGTACCTGCTGCTCGGCTATGTCCGGCACCGCAGCGGCCGGCTGGCCGAGGCGGAGGAGCTGGCCCGCGACGGGCTGCGGCTGGCCGAGCGGGTCGGCCGCGGCACACCGGTCCAGTGGTACGCGGTGACCGTCCTGACCGGGGTGCTGATCGCACGCGGCCGTACCTCGGAGGCGGTGGTGCTGGCCGCCGAGTACGACTTCCACGCCCCGTTCCCGGCGGCGGTCACCTTCCCCGACTCCCAGGCCGGCTACGGCGAGCTGCTGCTCGCGCAGGGCCGGGTGCGGGATGCGGCCCAGGAGCTGGCGGCCGTGGGCCGGCGGCTGGACCGGCGCGGCATGCGCAACCCGGGCTGGTGCCCCTGGGAGTTCGGCCTCGCCCTCGCCCAGCACCACGACGCCCCCGAGCTCGCCCGGCGCACGGCCCTGGACGCCCTGGAGCGGGCCCGGCGGTTCGGCGCGGCGTCGGCCGTCGGCCAGGCGCTGCGGGTGGCCGCGCAGGTCGGCCGGCCCGAGGAGCGGCTCAGCCTGCTCGACGAGGCGGTGGCCTGCCTGGAGGGCTCCCCGGCCGTCCACGAACTGGCCGCGGCCCTGCTCGCCCGGGGCAACGCGCTGCGCTCCGCCGGCCGCCCCGCGGAGGCGGGCGCCGCGTTGCGCCGGGGCCTGGAGTTGGCGCGCGCGTGCGGCGCGGACGGGTTGGCCCTCCGCGCCGAGTCGGCCGTCCGCGCCGGCCAGGGCCCGGCGGACATCACGACCGCGCGCTGAGCCGGATTGCAGGCGGGCGGCGCCGAGGGCCCGGGCGGCCGCGGCAGCGCCGCTGCCGGGCGCCTGTACCGTTGCCGACGCGACGGGTCGTGCGGAGGCGTGAGCTGCTGGTGGCCCGCTTCCGCGGAGCCGGTCCGCGGGGCGGGCGACCCGGTCCGCGCCCGCCTCCCGTCGTCCGCGGGCTACCCGTACGATGGGCCGCATGTCCTTCCTCCGCCGCCGCGCTGCCACGCCCACCGGGCCGGACTTCGACGTACTCGCGATGGACCCGGGGGACTGGCCCGGCGACCTCGGCGCCGGGCTGCTGCCCGGGCCCGACGGAAGCTGCCAGGGGATCTACCTGCGGTACGACCTGTTCGGCGGCCGGGGCCCCGCCATGCTCATCGGCAACCTGCCCGAGGGCTCCCCGGCGCGCGAGCTGGCCGAGGGCGAGGTGCCCTTCGAGGTCGCGCAGCTGCTGGCCGCGCTGGGCAACGACGAACCGGCGGTCGTCACCGAGGTCGAGGGCACCCCGGTGATGCTGGAGGACGGCCCGCTCATCGTGCGGCGCATCAAGATCTCCGAGTCGCGGGTTTCCTGCGCCCAGTTCGAGCGCAGCGACGGCGTGCAGGTCACCATCGCCACGTGGGACCGGCCGATCACGGACGACCTCTACCAGTTGCTCAAGCCGCTGCCCGCCGAGATGTTCCAGGCCGGCTGAGCCGCAGGAAGCGCACGTGTAAGGGGTGCCCTCCAAGCGGGGGCACCCCTTACACGTGTCCGCGTCAGCCAAAGGACGTCGGTCGGAGGTCAGCCGAGGGCGGAGGGCAGCACCCTCACATCGCTCGCCAGGACGTACTCCACCCGGTGGCCGAGTTGGATCTCGTAGTACAGGTTCTTGCCCCGCACCACCTGGTGGCTCGCCGGGTCGAACGTCACCGAGTAGTAGTACTCGCCGTGGACCAGGCCGCCGACGACGTACCGCTGTCCGGCCGGGACGGTGTACGGCATCGGCGAGAGCGACTGCACCGGCACGCCGGCCGGGTAGGCGCTCGCCTCCGGATAGGCGCGGCCGTAGACCGGGATCGAGGCCAGGCCCTTCTTCGGCGTGATGACCAGACCGGTCGCGTCGACGGCCGTCGGATGCGCCTTCGGGTCGTAGAACCACGCCTTCTGGCCGAGGTACCAGATCGCGGTCCAGTCACCCTGCCGTCCGGCCACCGCGAACTGCTGCCCGGTCGATGCCCGCGCGCCCACGTCGTTGACATCCGTGGTGCTGGCCCCGGTCGCGCCGTGCAGCCCCACGTCCTGCACCAGCGGCGCGTCCGTGCTCGGCGCGGTGTACAGCCGCACCGCGTCCGAACCGTGTGCCGGGCAGGCCACGCCCGAGGCGGTGCAGCCGGTGTACAGCGGCTGGTTGGTGGCGTAGTCGGGGTCGATCGTCACCTCACCGCCCCAGGAGCCGGCCGTGGCGTGCACCGGCGCGCCCAGCAGCGCCATGTAGTGGCCCCAGTCCCAGTAGGGGCCCGGGTCGGTGTGCATGCCCGGCACCGAGGAGCCGGTCGGGCCCGGCACGTTGTCGTGGCCGAGGATGTGCTGGCGGTCCAGCGGGATGTCGTACTTCGCGGCCAGGTAGCGCACCAGCCTGGCCGACGAGCGGTACATCGCCTCCGTGTACCAGGCGTCGGGGTCGGTCAGGAAGCCCTCGTGCTCCACGCCGATCGACTTGGCGTTGGTGTACCAGTTGCCCGCGTGCCAGCCGACGTTCTGCGTTGCGATGTGCTGGTCGACGTGGCCGTCGGCGGACCGCACGGTGTAGTGCCAACCCAGGTACGTCGGGTCCTGCACCAGCTTCAGCGTGGTGTCCCAGGTGGCCTCGGTGTCGTGGATGACGATCGTGTCGATCTTCTGGCTCTGCGGGCGGTCGGCCAGGTCGTAGTTGCCGTAGTCGCCCGGGGCGGAGCCGGTCTGCTGGTACGGCGCGGGCAGCCATTCGCAGCCCAGCCCCGGCGGGCACTCCGTCCCGGCCGAGTCGTCGGCCCGCAGGCCCACCTTCGCGGCCTGGTCCGGCGCTGCGGCCAGCGACGGCAGCGCGGTCAGCCGGACCGCCTGGCCGTTGTCGGTGGTACGGGACTGGCCCTGCCGGATCACGTCGAAGACGTCGTCGGCGAAGGAGTCGGCGGTGCCGCGGTCGTCGGCACCCGAGTAACGGGCCACCGCCGCGTACCAGTCGGCCGGGTCGGCGCTGGTCTTCTCGCCCAGGGAGCGCTGGGTGGCGGCCAGCAGCGCCGCGCCGCCGGCCACGTTCGCGTCCTCGTCGGTGCGCAGCGCGGCGGCGGACAGGCCGGTGAGGGAGGCGGCCCGGTCCAGCGTGCTCAGCGAGGCCGAGGTGGGGGCGTGGGCCGCCGCGGCCGTCGCGGCGGACGTGGACAGCGGCCGGGAGGTGTCGCCGCGTCCGTCGCCCCCGTCACCGCCGCCGTCCACCGGGTAGTCGGCGAGCGCGGTGCGCAGGTCGGTCAGGTGCATCGGGCCGTAGCCGCCGCTGACGCTGGGCACGCCGTTGTGGTCGTCCCAGCGGGACTCCATGTAGGACACGCCCAGCAGCACCTGGAGCGGAACGTGGTAGCGAGCGGCGGCGTCGCCGAACGCCTTCTGGAGCGCGCCGTCCTGGGCGGCGCCGGGCTCGGCCGCCTGGGCGGTGCCGGCCATCGGCAGCAGCGCGGCGGCTGCGACGAGCGCCGTCAGGGCGCGGGCGCGGCGCCGCGGCGCGGGCACCGGACGGTCGCGCCGGGGAGCGGAACGGGGCACAGCATCCTCCTGACGAGGGGAACCTGAGGAGCGGTCCCCAGAGAGGTATCGGCTGTGCGTGCCCACGTCAACTACCCGTATACGGCGTCTTCTTGGCACGTCAGCGCGGTCGCGGGCTCCCGCGCGCAGCGGCACGGGGGGCTGCTCCCGCGACGGCGTGACACGGTTTCCGTGCGGCGGGTGCGCCCACCTGCCGGGCGTCAGTGGCCTCTACCAGTGGGGGCACAGGAGAGGACCGCCGGACCCGTGGGGACGGCAGGCGGCGCGGCGGGCGCGGAGAGCGCCCGGAGGAAACCGACCGGATGGGCGGTCCGTCCGGCCCAGCCCATCAGCGTGTGCCGACCGCCGCCCGGACCGCCTTGCGGGCGCGCCCGCAGTCGTCGTGGAGCCGCCGCAGCAGCAGCCGCTGCTCCTGGCCGGCCTCCGCCGCGCCGGGCCCGGCCGGCTCGGTGGACCGCATGGTGCGCTGCACCGCCGTCTCGTAGGTGCGGATCTCCCGGGTCAGCACCAGCATCAGGTTGACCAGGAACGCGTACCGGGCGTCCGGTCCGAAGCCCTGTGCCTGCTGGCTGATCTGCCGGCGGGAGGTCGGGTCGTCGCCCAGTACCGACCACAGCACGGCCAGGTCGTAGCCGGGCAGGTACCAGCCGGCGTGCTCCCAGTCGACCAGGGAGGGCCCGGCCGGCGACAGCAGCACGTTCGACAGCAGGGCGTCGCCGTGGCAGAACTGGCCCTGGACGTGGGTCAGTCCGCGCAGCAGCTTGTGCAGGTCGTCGCGGTCGCGGTCGGTCAGCAGCCCCAGTTCGTGGTAGCGGGAGATCCGTGCCAGGTAGTCGATCGGCGCGTCGAAGACGCCGGCTGCCGGCCGCCAGGCGTTGATCCGGGAGTAGGCCGACAGGGCGGCGCGGACGTCGGAGCGGGTCGGCGCCTGCACCGGGTGCCGCTGCGGGGTGACGACCCGCCCGGGCATCCGCTCGATCACCAGCACGCAGCTGTCCGGGTCGGCGGCGATCAACCGCGGGACCCGCACCGGGGGGCGCTGGCGGACGAACGTGCGGTAGGCGGCTATCTCCCGGCGGAAACGTTCCGTCCAGGCGGGGGAGTGGTCCAGCAGGCACTTCGCCACCGCCGGGGAGCGGCCGGAGGTGCCGATCAGCAGGGCCGTGCGGCCGCCACGGCGCAGCAGCTGGGCCGGCGCGAAGTCGGGGCAGATCCGCTGCACGGCCGCCACCGCGGTGCGCAGCTGGGCGGCCTGGGGGCCGGTCACGTCGATTCTCCCGCCGAGCGGATGGGAGGTGCCTCCGGCCGCGGGCCGCCGCACGGCGGCCGGGCGCGGGCGCAGCACCGGTTCCGCGACGGGAGGGCGTGCGGGCCGTGGCGGCGCGGACACCGGGGACGTCAGGGGGTACATGAGTGGCAGCGGCTCCCTTCGTGAGCGGGTGGGACGGGCACGCACCACCCGGCTCGCGCGCCGCATCCTGGGGAATGCGGCGCGGGCCGGAGAGGCGCGTTCCTACCTGACACCCGTGCGCGGGTGGCAGACCATCTGGCGCACCCTGGCGAACCCTGGCGAATAGTCAGGAGGCCCGTACCGAGGGGATTCCCCGCGGCTAGTGTCGAACCTGCCGAGGAACCTGGGGGCTTGACGTGGGCAACGAAGCCAATACCCGACTCGCGGACCTGTTCGGCCTCACCGGATGGTCCAAGGGCGAACTCGCACGGCTGGTCAACCGGCGGGCGGCGGCCATGGGCCACCCGCAGCTGGCGACCGACACCTCGCGGGTGCGCCGCTGGATCGACACCGGCGAGACGCCGCGCGAACCCGTGCCACGGGTGCTGGCGGCGCTGTTCACCGAGCGCCTCGGCCGTGTCGTGACCACCGAGGACCTCGGTTTCGACCGGCATCGGCAGTCGGCCAGGCGCACGTCCGGCGACGACGTCCTGCCGTGGCCGCCGGATCGGACCGCCGCGGTCCTCACCGAATTCACGGGAATGGACCTCATGCTCAACCGACGCGGACTGGTGGGCGCGGGCGCCGCGCTCGCCTCCGGCACCGTACTCAGCACGGCCATGTACGACTGGCTCCACACCGATCCCGCGCTCGCCGCCGACGCGCCCGACGTGGACGACCCCCTGGCCCCCGATCCGGGCGCCCGCGACCGCTACGAGGCCGCCCCCGTCGGCGAGCAGGAGATCGAGTCGCTGGAGCGGTCCGTGGAGGTCTTCCGGGCCTGGGACGCCTCCCGGGGCGGCGGCCTCCAGCGCAAGGCGGTGGTCGGCCAGCTGAACGAGGTCGGCGGCATGCTCTCCTACCGCCATCCTCCCCACCTCCAGCGGCGGTTGTGGGGGGTGGCGGCCAACCTCGCCGTCCTGGCCGGGTGGATGTCCCACGACGTCGGCCTGGAGCCCACCGCGCAGAAGTACTTCGTGATCGCCGCGCACGCCGCGCGCGAGGGCGGTGACCGGCCGCGCGCCGGCGAGGCGCTGTCCCGTGCGGCCCGCCAGATGGTCCACGTCGGCCGGCCCGACGAGGCCCTGGAGCTGATGCGGCCCGCCCTCGGCGCCTCCGAGCGGGCGCAGCCGCGCACCCGCTCGATGCTGCGCACCGTGGAGGCGTGGGCCCAGGCGTCGCTGGGCCGCAGCCAGGAGACGCACCGTGCCCTGGGCGCCGCCGAGGAGCTGTTCGCCGCCGACAAGGGCGACGAACCGCTGCCCGGCTGGATGCAGCACTTCGACGAGGCCGACCTGCACGGCATGCAGGCGCTGGCCTACCGCACCCTCGCCGAGCACGACCCCACCGCCGCCGGCGCCGCCCGGGACCACGCCGAGCGCGCCCTCGCACTGCGCGGCGGCGGCCGCGAGCGTTCGATGATCTTCGACCACCTCTCGCTGGCCTCGGCCTGCTTCCTCGGCGGCGAGCCCGAACAGGGCGAACGGCACGCGCGCGACGTGCTGCTAACCATCGGCCAGACCTCCTCGCACCGCACCTGGGACCGGCTGGCGCAGATGCACCGGCTCACCGACCGGTACGACGACCACCGGGGCGTCCGGGCCCTGCGCGAGGAGATCGAGGACGCGCTGCCGAAGAGCCGGGCCAAAGGCCGGGTCCCGCGCACCCGCGCGGTGTGACGCCGCCGACACGTCATACCGCGGCGATGCGCTGACGCCGTGTCAGACGCCGCTCTCGGCCGTCGGGCCGTGCGGAAACCGGGCCGTGCGGCGACCGACGGTCATCGGCCGGCCCCGTCGGTGTCCCCGACGGGGCCGGCCGCGGTCGTCCTGCCCCGCTCCCGGTGCGCGGTCCGGGACCGCTCAGCCGATACGGGCCACCAGGACGCAGGCGTCGTCCTCCCGGTCGGGCACGCCGAACTCCTCGGCGATCGTCCGCAGCACGTCCTGGGCCGTCCGGGCGCCCTCGAACAGCTCCGCCATGGACAGCAGCCGCTCAATCCCGCCGGGGCGGTCGCCCTCGTCGGCGGCCCGGCCCGGGACCAGGCCGTCGGTGTACAGCAGCAGCAGGTCGCCCGGGTGCAGCTCCTCGGCCGCCTGGCCGTAGCGGGCGCCCGAGGTGGCGCCCAGCAGGACCCCGTCCGGAGCGTCGAGCACCCGCCCGATGCCGTCCCGGTACAGCAGCGGGGCCGGGTGCCCGGCCTGCGCCCAGTGCAGCACCCGTGCGGCCGGCTCGTAGCGGCAGCACAGGGCGCTGCCGAGGGCGGGCTGCGGGGAGGTGTCGAGGAGCTCGTTGAGCCAGCCCATCAGCGGGCCCGGCTGGAGCCCGGCGACGGCCATGCCGCGCAGGGCCCCCAGCAGCATCGCCATGCCGGAGGTGGCGGCCACCCCGTGGCCGGTGAGGTCCCCGACCGTCAGCAGCGAGGAGCCGTCGGGCAGTTGCATCGCGTCGTACCAGTCGCCGCCGATCAGGCCGCTGGTGGCCGACGGCAGGTAGCGGGCGGCCAGGTCGAGGGTGACCGGGCCGCTGCCGGACTGGAAGCGCTGGGCGCCCCGCCACGGCGGCAGCACCGCCTCCTGCAGCTCCACCGCCATCCGCCGCTCCGTCTGTGCGATCTGCCGCTGCCGGTCCAGGGAGTCGCGGGTCTCGCGCAGGGTGCGCTCGCTGCGCCGCAGGTCGCTGACGTCGCGGATGACCGCCCACATCGACACCGTGCCGCCGTCCGGCCCCAGCACCGGTTCACCCACCATGTGGACGGTGCGCACCGAGCCGTTCGGGCGGACGATGCGGAACTCGCCGTCGATCGGACGGCCGTCCACCAGGCATCCGGTGACCATCTCGGTGAGGATCCGCTGGTCCTCCGCGAACAGCCACGACGGCAGCTCGTCGAGGGTGAGCGGGCCGTCCTGCGGGGAGCGTCCGAAGATGCGGTAGAGCTCGTCGGACCACTGCACGCCGTCGGTGAGCAGATCCCACTCGGCGCTGCCGGCCCGGCCCAGCGCGCCGACCGCCGCCGCGTCCGGCGGTGCCGCGGGCAGGTCCAGGGCCGCGCGCGGGGCCGGCACGGCGGGCTCATGGGGCGCCGCTTGCGCCTCGAAGCCCTCGCGGAGTTGGTCCAGGTGCGTGCTGAGGTCGTCCAACTGGTGCACGGCGAGATCGCACAGGGCCCGCTGCCAGCGAACGCGCGGGTCCTCGGTCGCCGCCACGTCGTCCCCGGTGTCCCGCAGGACGGCGTCCACCCGGGAGCGCAGCTGCCGGGCCTGGGTGATCAGCGCGTCCACGGCACGGGGCTCCGGCGGTTGGGCTGCGGTGTGATCCGCGTGCGTGCGGGACGGCATGACGCGCTCCGATGCTTCCGGGCGGGGCCGCCTGCACGGGCAGTGCCGCGGCGGCCGGGACGGCTGGGACGGCTGGAACAGGGGGGGACGGCCGGCCGGAGGGCCGGCGATCCACGACAGCGGCCCCTGAAGGAGCCGGTAACGACTGTTGCACAGTGAGCGATGGCCTGTAAGGGTTTCCGCGATACCCGATCCGGTGGTGCTCCCGGCATATGCCGTATGCCCCGTGGGGCGGAAGGGGAACGCGTGCGCGGCGGGACGGCCCCGTGGCGGCTGCCGGGACGGCCGGAATCCCCCTTGCGCGGGCGGTCCGCACTGCTCAGCGGGTACGGCGGGGCGAACCGGAAGCGACACCCGGCGCCCGGAATCGGTAGGCTTCCGCCGCCCGTCCCCACCGCGGTCCCCGCCGCCGCCAGGCATGAAATGCCCGGTGGCCGGTAAGGATGCGGGGCAGGCAGGCCCCCAGGCTGCGGAAATCCCGTTGCCAGAAGACCCCCCGCACCGGATGCTGACCTCATGTTCGATCCAGACATAGCGCCCAGCGGCACCCTTCTCGGCCTTCTCCAGCGAGGGCGCGGAGACGGGCCGCTGCATGCCCTCGCGGCGCCGCGGGCCGAGGCCCTCGCCGCGCTGGAGCAGTGCGTGCTGCGCGACCCCCGCCTCGACTGGCGGGTGGAGTCGCGCTCCCTCTACTACGCGCGGCTGTACTCCGACCTGGAGGGCCCGCTGGACGGGATCGAGCAGCACCTCTTCCACCCCGGCGACCTGCTCGCCCCCGACGAGCACCGCTGCGGTCTCGCCCTGTCCGTCCTCGGCCACCTCGCCGGGTACGGCCGGCAGGACGCGCTACGGCTGCTGCGGCGGTACGCCGCCACCGGAGGCTGCTGGTCCTGGGCACTGGACGAGCTGGCCGTCCGCGACGACGACGCCGGGCTGCGCGAGCTCGGGCCTGCCGTCGTCGGCCGCTTCCCCGCCGGCGAGGAGGGCGACGCGCAGCTGGCCCGGGCCGTCCGCGAGGCGTACGAGCCGCGCCCCTGGCGCCTGTGGGCCGAGGACACCGCCCGGCCCGGCACCGCCGCCCGGGTACGGCGGGCCACCGAACAGGGCTCCTTCGACCGCTGGCAACGCCAACTCCGCTCCG
>Ga0164242_10007734_pt1 | contig 11737 bp, 12 predicted proteins | sample OricomgcompostMG_FD_108783 | JGI IMG/M metagenome (GOLD analysis project Ga0164242, IMG submission 108783) | Miracle-Growth compost microbial communities from Emeryville, California, USA - Original compost - Miracle growth compost (MG) ... | reverse complement strand
CCGGGAAGCACAAAGAATTTGTCTCGCGAGGAAGCCGCGCCAGCGGCGGGGAAATTGTTTGGGCTGGACGGTTGCGGCCAATAGCCCCAAGGCGCAGCCGCCCCTCGCCAGGATTCACGACAAGACAAGGACGTACAGGCCGACCAGACTGCAAGGAGCCATGGCGGACTCGGTTTCTCCGCGTGACGGCTTGACCGGCATATGCCCAGATGCGGGCAAGATCCAGCCCCCAATGAAGGGCGCCCCCCCGCCGCAGACTGCGGCGCTGGATTGCAGGCGGGGTGTGCAAGCTCCATAAGGGGAAGGTCGGACGGTATGTCGGTGAACCGCCCCGCGTGACGTCAACCAGGAACCGCCAGCATCGAGGACGGCACGCATGCGCGCAACCTGCCGCAGCAAGCCCAGGCGTAGCGCCGCCCGCGCCGCCTTTTGGCGAAGCGCCGTTTTCACCGCAAGCGCAGAGCACCGACATGTCCAGGCTTATCCACATATTCTGTGCGCAAACCTGTGCATAACTGTTGAAGTTTTTATGACAGGCCTTATAGTCCGTGTCGCGCACCTAATCGGGTTGGCGTTTATCCATTGCGGCCATGGCCGCCTGACTTCAGGCACGCCTTTAGGTGCAGCTATTGAGGATATTGGGGTTGCCCACCGCGTCCCGGTCACATTGGGGCGTGGCGGGCCGGCCTGTGCGGCCCGCGATGGGCTGGCAAGCCGGCCGACGCTAACGAACAGGGTATATCGGAATGCCTCACAACCGGTGTGATCTGTCCCGGCCGCAAACCGGGACATTGATGCACTGCGTGGATTACGCGGCCACGGCATCAGCCACTTCGTCGGTTTCGACGGCTGTTTCCTGCGGCGCTTCGGCCCGGAAGATCGCGGGCATCCAGCCCGTACCCGCCACCAGCCGTTCGGCTTCGCTGGCGATATCGGCCTTCTTCAGCTTCGTCAGCCGGGAAGCCTGATCGGGCGCGAACTCGCCCACGGCTTCCAGAATCATGGCCTTGGAAACATGCTTGAAATAGCCTTCGGCAGTGGGCTGCCACCATGCCGCCATGTTCAGCCCCACGGCCTGCGCCAGTTCCACGCCGGGTTGCCGTGATGTGGCGCGGGGTGTGACCACATCCACGACCGCCGCCGTACATACCGCCAGCAGTCGCACCAGTTCATCTTGCGGCTTTGCCAGCAAGGCGGCGAACAGTTCGGCGCTGTCCTGCGGCAAATCCTCACCCGCGACCCTTTGCAGCTCGGCCAAGGTCACAGCGGCGGGCGATTCCGGCCAGTCCAGGGCCATGCTTCCCAGCCGATTTTGCATGGTCAAGCTCACGCCCACCGGCAAACTGTCGCGATGGTGGCGATTGCTCTGCAAGGCGGCCTGCACCATGCCATGCACCACGGCGGCCAGCGCCGCTTGCGGATGCCGGGCCAGTTCGATTTGCAGCGCAGCGGTGCGGTGGGCGCTCAAGCGTTGCGCCAGTCGGTCGGACATGGCGGCAGCCCTGGGCTGCTCATCTTCCTCGCCTTCGCTGTCGCTGGCGTCGCCCGCGCCGCTGAAACCCTGCCGCAGCCGCTCCAAGGTGCGCAACACCTTGGCTTCGGCTTCGCGCATCAGGCCGCTATGCACGACAATCTGGCCTTGCCGGTCAAGTGTGACGATGGCCCCGGCGACGGCTTTGACGTTCGGGCTGTAGTCCAGCAAACGGTCTTCCAGCGCCTGCAACTGTTCGCCCACGCTGTCGCCTTCGGCCTGCAAGGCTTCAGCCTTTTCCTCGTCGTCTTCGTCCAGTGCTGCATCGAGGGCTTCGCCTACGGCCTGCATCCTGGTTTCCAGCTTGTCGATGCGTTCGCTTTCCCGTTTGGTGGGGTTGCGCCGCTCTCGCGGGGCGCGCTGGAAGGTTTGCAGGTCTGCATAGGTAGCGGCGGGTGTGGCATCCACCCATGCCCAGCCTTCGGCCTTCACCTTGGCGGCGTGGCCGTCCAGCTTTTCGCGCACCAGCATTTCCAGCAGCGCGACATCCGTCACATAGACGCCGGTATCGTCTTGCGCGAACAGATCGCGGCGAATGCTGCCGCCCGCGGCTCCGTAGGCGTCCAGCCCCACGAACCGCACCAGCGCATGGGAAGCGTCAATTTCCCGCTCGGTCAGCCGTTCACGTAAGGTGTGGGGGCTGCGTTGCCAGTCCGGCGCATCGTAGAATGCCGCCTCCTGCGCCGTATGGTCATCAGTGATGGCAAGGGCCATCAACTGATCAAGCGTAACCGCGTCGGTGCGGTAATCGGCCAGCAGACGCGGCGAAACGTTCGCCAGCTTCAAGCGACGCTGCACCACCAGCGGGGTGACGCTGAAATCGGCCGCAATGTCTTCGATGGGCCTGCCCTCAGCCACCAGCGCGGCGAATGCCTCGAACTGGTCGGCCGGATGCATGGCTTCGCGCTGCACGTTTTCGGTCAGGCTCACCGTGCGGGCGCTGGCATCAGCCACCGGCAGGCACGGGACCTCCCACTCTTTCGAGATGCGGCGGGTCTTGGCCAGCAACTTTAGCGCGGCCAGCCTGCGGCCACCGGCCACGACGTCGTAATGCTCGCCGTCGCGGGTCAGAATCACGGTGAGGTTTTGCAGCAGCCCCACGCGGGCGATGCTCGCGGCCAGCGCGTCGATGGACTGGCCCGCCGTCTTGCGCACGTTGCGCTTTGAGGCGCGAAGCTGCGAGAGCGGCACCAGAATCAGGTTTTGCGCCGGGGCGGCGGTTTCCTGCGTGGTGGTGTCCACGGCTTGGGTTTCGGTTTGGGTGATGGCGTTCATGGTGAAGACTCCTTGCGATTTGCGAAAAATGCAGCAGCGAAAAGCGCGGCAAGGGTTGCTGCCCGCCCTGGCCGCGTAGGGGAATCAGGCTTTCAACTGGCGCATACCCTCGGCCAGCAGCCACAGGGCGCGATTCAGGCGAATGTCGGAATCAATGCCCTGCACCGCTCGAGTGCTTTGGCGGCGACCGTTGGCGCTGCGGCCACGCAAGCCGCCTTTGGTCAGGTTTTCTTGCACCCGATTAAACGCCATCCACAGATCGGGGCGGCGGTCGTCATACCGGCGCGGCATCAGAATCTGGCTTTCCGTGATGGGCGTAGGCTTGTCCGGGTCGTCGTACTTGAGCGTCAGCGCGGCGCGGGCGAAGATTTCCGCTTCGCCATCGTCGAGCGTGACGGCCTGCATGGCCTCGCGGGATTCCTGCACCCGCTCGAAGCCTTGCAAGACCTCATAAGCGCCTTCAATCACCTGCTCGGCAATGTCGCCCTTGTGCGGGATGCGAACATCGGCCACGGTGTTGCCGCATACCAGCCCATTGCTGCACACGAAGCGAAACGCCCCGGCCAGCATCTGGTAGCTGCTCGTGCCGTCGTGCGAGTTCAACAGGATGATTTCATGGGCGATGCTGTCGTTCACCTGATTGGCATGACGCAGGCGAATCATGTGCTTGGTGTGCTCGCGCCGGCCTTCGTTGCGTACTCGGGTCTGCGTCACCATGAAGGGTTGGAACCCCTCCTTCCGTAGTTCCGTCAGCACTGCCGCTGTGGGGATGTAGCGGTAGCGTTCTGACCGGCTTGCGTGGGGTGCCTCGGCATAGATGGACGGAACCACGGCCCTGATCTGGTCATCGGATAGCGGGGTGTCGCTGCGAAGGACTGGGGAGCGGGAAGCGAAGCGGGATGCAAGCATGAGGTTTCTCCTGACAAAAAAGGTGTGCTGTTCACCGCACACCGGATTCCAAGATTCGGAAGCCCAAGGCTTTTGAGCTGTTGTTGTGCGGTCGGCACGAAGAACCCGGTTGGCCTCGTTGCCACCGTCTTTCCTGAGTTCATCGCCCGCGACGGTCAGGAGCCCACGGAAGTGGGCCGTCAAGGAAGCAAGCGCCAGGTGGGTGCGGCCCGCAGGCGAAGCCGAGGACACGGCCTGGCGCGCCTTGACGGCACGCGGACACGGGCTACAGTCGCGGATCAGGTGATGAAGTCAGGGAAGATGGCTGGACAGGCAACAGCCCATCTTTGTGTGCGGACTGCACGCAAGCGCAAGCGCGCAGGCCCGAAGCCGAGAAGCCGGGCCGGAGGCGTCAGCCGAGCGCAGCGAGGGAACGATAGAAGCCCGGCAGGGGCGAAACCCCGCAGGGGATTCGATGCGCAGCACGACAGCGCGACCGGCCGCTGCTCAGGCCGGGGACGCTCAAAAACAACCTCATTAATTCACTGTTAGTGAATTTTCATTGACGATTGTCGTTGTACTGTGCTGTAATGACGTCGGCTAGGCGTATCTGCCTAGGTATTCGTTCTTTGAAGTAGTGCTCTTACCGTAGAAGCGAAAGGTTAGTGTGTATTGCCTGAAGTGATTCAGGCCGCTCCTTCATCCAGTGTTGGAGATTTTGAGGTGAGGCAGGCCGGGCAGCAATCGGTCAGCCGCGAAGGTCCGCCCTCGCGCCGCCCCGCGCATCCCCGTTAGCAAGCTGCAACCAGCTAATCGTGATTCGTGACGAGCGATCTGCATGGACGGGGCTTCATAGCCGCGAAGACTGGTGTTGGGCTTGCGCATCGAGTTGGCTCCTTTCGGCCTATCGCCTTGTTACGGGGCTTCGGCGTTGTGCCGAATTCGACAGGAGCATTCCTATGCAATACCACGCTTTAAAGAACAGCATCGCAACGCTCCAAAAGCTGCGCGATGCGCATTACAGCCAACTCGATGCTGGCGCTCTGGCGGAACTGGATAACGTGTTGCAGCAGCTTCGCGGCATGCTTGAAGGTTCGGAAAGGCGGGAGTTCGAACACGAAGACCTTGTGTTTCGGGCTCTGCGCATCATCGACATCGTCATTCGTGCAGTGAGCAATATCACTGACTGGATGAAATGATGAGAGTGAGCCAAGACGCAGCAAGCCCAATATTTGCTTACCGGAGTCACGGATGAATGTTGGACAAGCCATCAAGCTATGCCGGACTCGGCGAGGGCTTTCCCAGGCTGATCTTGCGCGGCAAGCTGAGTGCTCGGTGTCTTACTTATCAATGCTGGAAAACAACAAGCGCGACCCTACGCTTTCCACTATGAACAAGATCGCCCAGGCATTGCGCGTACCCATGGGTATCCTCTTTTTCCTGGGTGCGGAAGGTGGCGATCTAAGCGGCATAGACAAGTCGCTGCAGGGAGAACTTGCTCGCACTGCATTGGAACTGCTCAATGAACCCCTCGGCAACCAACGAGCCCTTCTATAGACAGCGGCGAATCGGCGCATTGCAAGCGCTGCATATCCCACTGGGGCTGTCAGCCGGTGACCTACTGGTGCTCGCCGGACGCGCCAATGCCCTGTACCGTCTTGCCAAATCCATTACCAAGCCAGACGGCAGCATCCGCAACACCTATGACGCACTGAAACCGTTGAAGCAAATTCATCGAAGAATCAAGAGCCAGATCCTGGATCACGTGAGCTTTCCCGCCTACCTGACCGGGAGCATCAAGGGTTGCGATTACAAGACCAATGCTGCACTTCATACCCGCGCCCGGATTGTGATCAACGAGGATATCAGTGGATTTTTCCCGTCCACACCGGCAGATCGCGTGTTCAACGTTTGGCACGGCTTCTTCGGGTTCAGCGAGGCAGTGGCGCAATGCCTGACACAACTGACTACCCGGCACGGTGAGCTGCCCCAAGGTGCGATTACCAGTTCCTTTCTCGCAAACCTCGTGTTCTGGCAGGATGAGCCAACGTTGCATGCCAAATTTGCATCCCAAGGGCTCACCTACTCACGTTACGTCGATGACATCGCCGTATCATCCAAGAAATTCCTGACCGACGAAGAAAAATCAGAAGTGGTGCGGCAGGTGTATGGCATGCTGCTCAAGCATGGCTATCGGCCAAAGCGAATCAAGCACGAAATTACTACGTCAGCCAAGCGCATGGCCGTCACAAAGCTCGCAGTGAATTCCAAGCCAGGTTTGGACCGGACCACGCGAAGCAAGGTACGTGCAATCGTGCGGGCTGTTGAGCGACGTGCCGCACTCGGGGAAGACCTTTTGTTTGATCAAGGCCCCTACGCCAAGGCAATGGGACAAGTGCTGCATCTGGCACGATTTCATCCTGGTGATGCAGCACCGTTAAAGAGGCGGCTGCTCGCATTGAAGAACGCCCCTGAGGCGCAACTACCTCACACGGAGGTCGAATGAAAAGAAACTGGGACATCATCCGTGATGTACTAATCGAGGTTGAGGCGCTGGACAGTGCGAAATTCGAGACGATTCAGTACGGCCCTACCAGTGAAAGTGATGAGTCAGAAAAGGATGCTCATGGCGTCCTGCTATGGAAAGCGGGATTCATTGAAGGTGCTGATGCCAGTTGTATGGATGGATGGGGATGCCGTTCTGGCGCAAGGGCTGACTTGGCCTGGGCACGACTTACTGGAGACGATACGAAGCAAGGCTGTATAGGAACGCATCAAGGCCACCGCTCAGGATAAAGGTATCGAGCTGACATCCGACGCCGTGAAGGCTCTGGGGAAAACAGCATTAGCAACGATCATCGGTGGCTAGCAATGGAAAAAGGGGCCGAAGCCCCAAAGGTCAGATCAGGCCGCGCTCGGCAAAGGACACCGTGTCTGCACCTGCCACAATGACGTGATCAAGAACACGCACGTCCACCAGCGCCAAGGCCTCCTTGAGCCGCCGCGTCAGCACCTTGTCAGCCTGTGAAGGCTCGGGACTTCCGCTGGTGTGATTGTGTGAAATGATGAGCGCCCCCGCATTCAGCCGCAGTGCCTCCTTGACGACTTCGCGCGGATACACCGATGCGCTGTCGATGGTGCCTCGAAACATCTCCGTATATTCGATCAGCCGATGCTGCGAGTCGAGAAACAGCACCGTGAAAACTTCATGGTCAAGGCCCGCCAGTTTGTGGCACAGGTACTGCTTGACGACCATCGGGGAACTGAATTCGGTACCGCGCTGCATCTTGTGCTCGATGGCCTGGCGTGCCGCATCCAAAATCTGATCCGTTGTCGCCGGGAGGTAGCGCCCCTGCGCATCGCACACCAGCAAAGCGGAATCGAAAGAAGGAAGAGATTGTTGCGTCATGATCGTGCTCCGGTTACTCGGGCGGAATTGCCCGGAACCGTGGCCAGCACGGCGCAGCGCAAGCAGTCAGGGGGCGAAGACGGCCGCCAGGCCGCAAGCGTGCCGGCACGCGTAGCCCTTGATGGCGCGAACGCCGTGATACGATGAAGGGAACAGCAAAGCCGTCTATTCTTCCAGCAGCAAACAATGCTGGTTGCGTTTGCAAGCGCAGCGCGCAGGCGTCAGCGATACGCAAGGCGGGCGCAGCCCGTCCCGCCAGGGATGAGTGGCTAGCGAACCTGGAGAACCGCGCCCGGCCCTGCCGGGGACGCACAAAGCAGGTAAGAGGAGAAAGCCCAACCGACGTAATCCCAGTCGGATACCGACGCATTGACCTTGACCTCTGGCCCCCAAACAGAGTATGCTTGTACCCAGGTGGATGTACCGGGGCCCTGAAAGGGTGTCTATCTGCCCCCTGGAAACAGGGTTCAGCCGTGCTGATATTGAAGAGCACCCGCGAAACGAAGCGCCGTCCATACGGCGCTTCGCCTTTTTCAGCGTCCGCTTTGCTACCGGCGATGGTGGCTCGGATCGCGCAGCGGCTCCCCCCGGAACACCTTGGCCGCCATCACCTGAAAGCGAATCCGGCCCTTGCGCCCATGCGGCACGCCGGGGCCAGGCGAACCCGGCTCACGCACATAGGCGCTTTCCACCACCATACGCAGCGCATCGCCTGCCTGTCGACGCAGCCGGAAATAAATTTCGTAGTCCACTTCCCGGCCCTGGTCGTCGATCGCGCGGATCACCAGCCAGTTTCCCTGGCCGGTAAAGTTGCAGAAATGCCCATCCAGCGTACGCACCAACGCCGGCAGCGACAACGACCAGCGATAGCGGTCGAAACAAAACGCCCGTGCCACCTGTCGATGGTCAAGTATCCGGCGATCTTGCCCCAAGGCGTCGAAGTCAAGTGTTTCGCCGTCCTTCGGACCGAAAGACACGCAATGCGACGTGAACTCGACCTCGATGCGTAGTGTCAGCGCCGGGTAGTGAGCCGTCGCCGCGATGGCCAGCTCGAAGGCCGGACCACGCATGTGTGAGAGATCGTAGCGGGTACCACCCACCTCGATGAAACCCTGCCCGACATAGTGCATCCACTTCATGGGGCGGCCACCCGATTGCCCATAGGAGGCAGCATGGGTTCTGCTGGCACGGACGACTCTTGCATCATGCCACTCCCAACACGGGTTCTGCGGGCACAACCGAGCTGCTCTCGGCTGCGTCCGACGCTGGTGTGCCAGGGGCCGTGCACCGGGCGGTTTCCTCGGCAGCGGTGTTGACGATGAAATCTGCCACAGTCTGCCAGCCGGCACGCAACTGTGCCTCGCCCTTGCCAACGTAGTGGCCCAGGGTCACGTCGCTACTCGTGGCATGGTTAATCATCCGCTTGAGTACACCGCCGGAAACCAGTTCTTCAGCAATCGTGGTGAAGGTCGCCCGCATGTCATGTCCCTGCACCGTCGTGCCTACCTGCTTGTTGATCCAGGCTAGCGTCTTGCGGGCATCAGTAATCGGAAACAGCGGTTCCTCGGGCTTACGTCCCTCACACGCTTCTTTGGCAATGGCCAATGCCTCCCGCGACAACAGTAACAGGTGATTGGTGCGGTTCTTGGTGTCGATCAGCAGAATGCGGCCTGTTCCGAGATTCACATCCCGTATTCTGATGGGCTCGTAATCGTATTTTTTCGCACCAAGGATCTCAATGCCTCGGCAGCCCGTGAGCAGTTGGAAGCGGTAGTAGTTCGCCGCCACACGACGGTGGCTGGCGCAAGCCGCCTGCCACCAGGCACTCAGCTTTTCCGCCGGAATCGGCGTCGGGTCGCCCTTGGATGGCGGAATCACGATGCGGTCGCGTCCCGCTGTTTCCTGGTTCAACGGGCTATTGGGGACGTGGATGCCATGCCAGCGCAGAACTGCCCGCAAGATTTGCATGGAATAGTCCGCTCGGCGCTTGGAACGCTTCAACAGATCGTTGTAGACGGCCCAGATGGCTTTCGCCGTGATCTCCAGCATGGGGGTGTGGGCCAACGGCATCAATCCACCATCGGCGAACTTCCGGCCATTCTTGCCGACCTTACCCGGTGTCACCATAGCCAGATATTCCGATCTGGTACGTGATTTGAGCGGCAGACCATCCTTGGCGCGGCGCTTTTTCTCGACATACTCCTTAACCCCCTCATCAAGTGTCAGCGCATCAACTGCCGCTTGTTGCCGCGCCCCGGCCTCCGCCTGTAACCGGGCATCCTCTTCGACTGGCCAGTCAATCCCTGCGCGCGCCAGGGCGCGGATACGCTGACCCTCCGCGCAAGCGTCAGCCAGCTTGATCTGACCGGAGCTATCCCCGTACTCCTGGGGCAGTGTGTACTGGCGTTCATCCTTTGCGCCCTTCACGGTATACCGAACCAAGACAGTGCGCAGACCATCGGGCGCGATACGCAACTGCACGCCGCGATCTATGGTGATCCTGTACGGCTTGTCCTTGGGCTTATGCGCTTCGACCGCGCGGTAAGTAAGAGCGGGCATAATTGGCTTCCTTGCCGAGACGGAACGCCGTCGCTGGGATGAAAGCAGCGGCGGGCTATCCGTGTCCGAGCTGTGTCCGAAAAATACGAAGATCGGATGCCATTCAATGAGACTATAAAAAACAAAATATATCAATAACTATTTGATTTATAATAGATTTAATTGTCTCACCCAATCCCATGGGATCTCATGAAAACCCGGATTTTAAGAAATCATAATCCGCAGGTCCCCTGTTCGAATCAGGGATGCGCCACCAGAATTCCTTTTAGCATCAAGAACTTACGCCACTCTAGCCAGTGGCGTTTTTTCTTGGTCGCCAGACATTGACCAAATCTTGACATTGCCAGCGTAGTCGGCCAGGTGCGACGGAGCCAGGTGGGCGTACTTCTGCACCATCTGGATGGTTTCCCACCCGCCCAACTCTTTCAGCACCATCAGCGGCGTGCTGACGCCATTCATGACGCCCTGGACATGCCAGGACGCCCAGGTGTGACGAAGGTCATGCCAATGGAAATCTTCGATGCCCACGGCCTTGCACGCCCGGTTGAATATGCGCTTGTCGTGTTCCTGGATTCGGACGCCTTCCCCGTTGTCGCGGGTGAATACCCAATTGGTGGCGGTTTTCAGGCGGCGTTCCAGCACATCGTAGGCGGCATCGTTCAAGGGCACCGACCGGGCGCGGCCTGACTTCGCGTTGTCGCTGGTGACATGGGTGGCGCGCAAGGATAGATCAACCTGCCGGGGGCGTAGGCCGAATTGTTCGCTTTCGCGCATCCCCGTCATCACGGCCACCAGGGCCGCGTCCTGCATCCAGGGCATGGTCATGGCGTCGATCAGCGCGGCGATTACTTCCGGCGGTTCCCATCGCACCCGCACATCGGGTTCGTAATACACCGGCAGCTTGGGCGCTTTGTCCAACCAATCCCAATCCACGCACAGGTTCAACATACGCCGGATGGTGGACAAATAGCGGTTCAGCGTGGCGCCCGTCAGGGGCGTGGGGGCTTTCTTCTGGTGAATACGGTGCGTCGGCAACGCATCCACGATATCGTCGGATGTTAAAGAACGAATCGACCGGCCCGCGAATTTCTCACGCCAGAATGCGACATGCCGTTGCTTCGTGGCGTAGTCGCGTTGCCCGGCCGTTTCCCGCAGGAACCGCACGGCGGCGTCTTCGAAATCCTTGTCGGGCATTTCGCCCAACTTGGCTTGGCGCCACAAGTCGGCTTTCAGCCTGTCGTGGTATTCCTGCGCGGCCTTGCGGTCGGTCGTGCCAGCAGAGCATCTAATTCGCGTTCCACCGCCCGGCGGGCTGATGGAGATTTGGTAGATACCGGACGTTTTATCTTTGCGGATTGACATGGAGTTTCCTCTACGGCCCGCAAGGACAGTCGGGCCACAGTATTGCGCGGGGCGGATAGTTCTGCAAGTCGGGCGGGCCACACGCGCCACACGCGGGAACCGGGCAGGCGGAACCCTATCTGGTGGCGCTTGGCAAATACGGTGCTGTAGGCAAGGCCCAGGCGGGTGGCCACCTCTTGCAGCGTCAGGGCTTTGTCGTCGGGGGCGTCCATGCTAGCCCCTTCACGGCAGCTTGTAGCGGTCGCGGCAAAAACCACACGCCCCGCCCACCAGGCGGCCGCACCACTCGCCGCAGTATTCACAGTCGCCCGGCACGCCCTTGGGCATTTCAGGCGATGGCCGGTTATCGACGGCGGCCTGCCGGTGCAATTCGGCGCGTTCCTGCGCCAGGTCTATTTCGTCGGCCACGGCTAGACCTCCTTTTCAAGCCGCGCAAGTTCGGCCTGCGCGTAGAAAATGATTTTCTTGATGTCGCGCAGCCGGGGGCTGTGGGCCACCTTGCCGTAGCGGTAGCAGGCCCGGAAGATTTCCCCTATTTGCGCGTTCATGTCCCGGTGGCTGATAAGGTGCTGTAATTCGGTCGCGCCGGCCGGCAGTTCGTAATAGCTGGCCGTGCTGCCATCGCTGACGGTGCTTTCCTTGGGGAAGCCGACCAGCACAGAATTGTTATCGTGAACGTCGGGGTGGCGGGCAGCGCGCAAAGGCTTGGCCGG
>Ga0164242_10007733_pt1 | contig 11739 bp, 11 predicted proteins | sample OricomgcompostMG_FD_108783 | JGI IMG/M metagenome (GOLD analysis project Ga0164242, IMG submission 108783) | Miracle-Growth compost microbial communities from Emeryville, California, USA - Original compost - Miracle growth compost (MG) ... | reverse complement strand
TTGTAACATCTTCAACGACGGGGCTTTCGAGATCTATACCGACAAAGGCACCAAAGCGGAAGAGGCCCTGTTCCTCGAGCAGGGGCAGCCGCTGATCTTTGGCGCGCAGCAAAACAAAGGCATCCGCCTCGACGGGTTCAGGCCTGTGGTGGTAAGCCTTGATGACGGTTACAGTGCGGACGACCTCTGGATACACGATGAGCACGATTTTTACAAAGCGCAGGTACTTACCCGGCTGTATGACGATCCCCGCAAGGAAGAGCACCTGCCACGACCCTTCGGTGTATTTTATGAGTCAGACAGGCCTACCTATGAAGATCTCATGAAAGCGCAGATCGAGAGCGCCATGGAGAAAAAGCCTGCAGACCTCGACGCGTTGCTCTCGGGCAAAGAAACCTGGACCATCGAGGGCTAATAATTGCTTGCGCAGATAAAAAAGTAAGCGAGCGACTTAGTCGTCTCGCGCTACCGCTTCTCTTCATGACAGGTTCATATTTTATCGATATGAAAGATGACGGCATACAGCAAGATGCTGCCGAAGACCACCATGCTGATGGAGGCAATGCGGTTCAGCCACATGACGGTATTGAGCGTCAGCCTGTGACGAATCTTATCAGCAAGGAATACTTTGACTATGTCAGCCGAAAGGACGAATGCCAGGCAGGTGCCAAAGAGCACAATGCGGTAATCCGGCTCCAGCGCGCTGTTGGCCGTGCAGATGCCGAGCCAGAAAAGAACGACGCCCGGATTCAGCGTATTCATCAGATACCCTGAAAGCCATATCTTAAAATAATCGCGCTTACGTGTCAAGACCGGGCGCTCTTCACCTGCGCTGATGCGGAGCTTCTTAAAAAAAAGACCATACAGCCCCATGCCGATGAGCACAATGCCCCCCACAATGCCGATGAGCTTCTTCATCTCCCCCAGCTCATAGATAAAGGACGAGGCCACATTGCCCAACACCACATAGGTGGTATCGCTGAAAGACACTCCCAATGCAAAGCTGAGGCCGGCACGGAACCCATTATTCACGCTGAACTTAATGATCGCAAAAATGACAGGCCCTACCGAGAGGGACAAAAAAACTCCTAAACCTAATCCTGCTATAAGCGCTGTTATCATCCGGCTATAAAACGGGCTTGATGTAATTGGATTACAATGAAGGCAGGAATTTAAAGAAAAAATATGACCCCGGAAATTCCAGGCCGTCAGCACAAGCCGGCACGGACATGCAAGAAGCTTTCCCAGTCGGCAATAGCGCCGTTTTTCAGCACCCGTGGAAATTTATTCATGGCTCCTTCTTTCCCTTTGGAACGCAGGTATTCGATAAAATAGCTGTTGGGCAGGATCTCTACAAATACCTCCTTCAGGGCCGAGGTACGCTCCACTGCATAATCATCGTTGATCTTGCAGAGGGTTGCATCCAGCAGGGCTTTTACGCGCCCGGCGTCCACCTCCGTTTCATCCGTGCCGATATACCAGCGATGCGCGAAAAGGTTTTCATATTTGAAACCGGCTACTGTGAACTCGCGTATCGTAAGCCCCAGTTCGCGGGCAACGGTATCGATGGCGCAGTTCATGTTATCAATGGACATGTGCTCGCCGCACAGGCTCAGGAATTGCCTGGTGCGCCCTACGATCACCACTTCATATTTGGCAACAGAGGTAAACTTCAGCACATCGCCCAGGATGTAACGCCAGGCCCCTGCAGAGGTGGAAATGACCATCGCATAAGGCACGTCTTCCACTACTTCATGGATCATGTAAGCCTTTGCATCAGGCTTTACTTCGCCATCTTCGTTGAAATTATTTTCGTTGAAAGGAATGAACTCATAGAAGATACCCGCATTCAACACCAGCTTGATGCCCTTGGTACCTGGCCGCGCCTGGAATCCGAAAGAGCCTTCGGAAGCCATGTAGGTCTCGATAAAAGTAATAGGCTTGCCCAGCAGCTTTTGAAAGCTTTCCCGGTATGGCTCAAAGGAAACACCGCCATGGATATAGATGGCCAGGTTCGGCCATATTTCATGGATATGCTTCACCTTATGGTACTTAATGATCTCCTCGAAAACGATCTGTACCCAGGCAGGAACCCCGCAAACTGTTGCCACATCCCATTCGCGGGCCTTGCGTACAATAAGGCGGATGCGCTGTTCCCAATTGGGGCGGTGGGATATTTTCGTTCCGGGCTTATAAAAATAACGGAACCACCGGGGAATGTTCTTGGCGCTGATGCCGCTCATGTCCCCTTCGTAATAATCGCCACGATGGTACAGGTTGGTAGTACCGCCCAGCATCAGGATACCTTTCTCAAAAGAGCGCGGCGGAATGGGGAAGTTCACCATGGAATAAAGCTGCTTGATACCCACCTTGCGAATGTTGCGCAGCATATCGCGCGTCACAGGAATGTGCTTGCTGGCAGATTCTGAAGTGCCGGAGCTCAAAGCGAAATACTTGACATATCCCGGCCAGGTCACATCCGGCTGCCCGGCCTGGCATTTATGCCACCATTCGCGGTACATTTTGTCATAAGCATGAAAAGGGACCTCTTCCCGGTAACGTGCGATCCAGTTGGGTGATTCCAGTATCTGCTGGAAATGATAATGATGACCGAATTCCGTGTTGCGCGCCTTCAGCAATAACCGGCGCAGCACCTGCGCCTGGTATGCCCGGGGCGGTCCCAATGGAAAAGTAAATTGCTTACGGACACGGAGCGCTCTATTGATCAGACTACCGAAAATAGGCATTGATTTCCTGCTGATTGGTACAATAACAGTGCGCAAAGTTAAGCATTTAATGCTGTAATGTGCGAAGCTAAAAACATCAGGCCCGCTCAACTGCACTGACCAGCTTTTTGCTTTCGGCTTAAATCTTGGCTTATCTTTGCCGCATGATGAAAGCCACTTTATTAAAAGCCACGGAAACTGCCGGTCGCATCATCAGGGAATATTTCGACCGCAGCTTCGAGATCAGCAGCAAAGACACGCTCAATGACCTGGTAACGGAAGTTGACCGGCGTTCGGAAACAGCCATCATCGAGGTGATACGGGCCGAATTTCCGGATCATTTCATCCTCAGCGAGGAAGCAGGCGAAATTCCGCAGGACTCTGTTTACAAATGGATCATCGATCCCATCGACGGGACCGTAAATTATGCACACCGTATCCCGATCTGCTGTGTCTCCATCGGCCTGGAAAAAGATGGCAAGATGCTCATGGGTGCCGTGTATAATCCTTTCCTGAATGAGCTGTTCTTTGCCCAACAGGGTTTTGGCGCCACGCTGAACGACCGGAAGATCAGCGTATCCGGCCAGTCGCAACTGGAAAGCGCCTGCCTGGTGACCGGCTTTCCCTATCAATGGGAAGAAATGCCCAACGATCCGGCAGAGGTTTTCGGGAGATTCGTGAAAAAGGGAATGCCCGTGAGGCGCCTCGGCTCGGCAGCCATTGATCTTTGCTGGGTGGCCTGCGGCCGTTTCGACGGATTCTGGGAACACAAGCTCAATGCCTGGGATTCTGCTGCCGGCTTCCTGATAGTGGAAGAGGCCGGTGGCCGTGTGACCGATTTTACGGGAGCGCCTTATTCTCCTTATCAGAAACGGATCGTGGCAACCAATGGCAGGATACACGACGCGCTTTTGCAGGCCATTCACCAGAGATAGTTATTTCATTACCTTCTCATAAGAAACAGTATGCCCGACGAAAGAACAGAGGTCAGCAGCCTGGGAGAGTTTGGCCTCATTGAATATCTTACCAGGAACATAGAATGGCAGCAGGCGAGCACCATCGTAGGCGTGGGCGATGATGCGGCAGTAATAGACCATTTCGGAAAGCAGACGGTCATCAGCTCAGACCTGCTCGTAGAGGGCATCCATTTCGACCTTGCCTATGTGCCGCTCAAATACCTGGGCTATAAGTCTGTTGTGGTGAACCTCTCAGACATTTGCGCCATGAATGCGACACCGACGCAGTTCATCCTTGGCATCGCATTTTCCAACCGTTTCTCGGTAGAAGCGCTCCATGAATTTTACGAAGGTGTGTACCTGGCCTGTGAAAAATATAAAGTGGACCTGGTGGGCGGCGACACTTCTGCTTCCCAAAAAGGACTGATCATCAGCGGCACTTCCATCGGTGAGGTGACACCGGACCAATTCGTACAACGGGGTACTGCACAGCAAGGAGACCTGATCTGTGTAAGCGGTGATCTCGGTGCAGCTTATCTCGGGCTCCAGCTGCTGGAAAGAGAAAAAAAGATCTCCCGTGAAAATCCCGGTTTGTCACCGGATTGGGAAGACCAAAGTTATGTGATAAAGCGTCAATTGAAGCCTGAAGCGCGCGTGGACATTGTTGATTACCTGCAGGAGCGATCCGTCAGGCCTACAGCTATGATGGATGTAAGCGACGGACTCAGCTCGGAAATACTGCATATCTGCAAGCAAAGCAACCTCGGCTGCATACTCTATGAAGAAAAAATTCCTGTACATGACCAGGCCAGGCAATTGGCCTTTAAATGGGGGATCGATCCGACGGCCTGCGCTTTGCATGGTGGCGAAGATTATGAGCTGCTGTTCACCATCCGCCAGGAAGATTATGAAGAACTGACCTTATCTGAAGAGATCAGCGTGATCGGCTACATGACGGCCCTGGAAGAGGGCACGCAGCTCATCACCCGTTCCGGGAAATCGCACCCGCTGGTAGCACAGGGATGGAATGCATTCAGACAATAAGGGCAATACCGGCGACGATCTGGTGATATAATAATTTTTCACAGGAGACTTAAAAACGACTTTCAAGATGATCTTCTCTCAACGATGGACCATGCTGCTTGTAAGTGTCGGCATCTTCCTCTCGCTACGCTGCCCGGCACAGGCACCCACGCCTCCTTATCCTTTCAGCACACTTATTACAGGCATTGATTTCCATTTCAGCACCATCCGCTCTGCTGCAAAGGGCAGCGATATCTGGCCCGTGACCTGGGCTGCCGATAATGAGATCTATACTGCCTGGGGAGACGGGAATGGCTTCAGCAGTCCCAAAAAGGTCAGTTGGGGAGTGGCCAATCTCGAAGGTTCACCAACACAATGGAAAGGTACAGATATTTTTTACGGCCCGTCGGGAACAGACAAAGGAAAAATATCAGGGCTGCTGGCCATCGGAAATATCTTATATGGATGGAAAAATACACAAAATAAAAAATACCCTCTCTGTGACTTCAGGCTCATAAGATCAAACGATAGGGGGCGGTCATGGACAGACATGCCTGTCGTGTTCGGGGCAAAAGGTTTTAAGCCTGTATCATTTGTCAACTTTGGTCCTGGCTATGAAAATGCAAAGGATGATTATGTTTACATCGCTGGCTTTAAGATAGGTGAGCCGCCGCACCATATCTATCTTGCCCGTGTGAAAACATCCCAGATAGAAAAACTTGCAGCTTATGAATACCTGAAAGGCATTGGTGATGATAACCGCCCCATCTGGAGCAGCGATGCTGCTGCCCTCTCACCTGTTTTCACGGACAAAGGAGAAGGAAATTCTTTCCCTGTCATCATATACAACGCAGGACTGCATCGTTACATACTGACCGATTGCCACGGATATGCAGGACAAATAGGGATTTTCGAAGGCCCCCAACCCTGGGGACCCTGGAAAACGGTTTACTACGACGACCATTGGGGCAACCTGAAAAAGGGAGAATACCTGGGGTTTGAATTTCCAAACAAATGGGCCAGCCCGGACGGCACACAACTGGGCATGGTCTTCAGCGTGTATGGTTCGAACAATGACAACTGGAATGATGCCTGCAATATCATAACAGTTACACTTACGACTTCAAAAAATTCTTCGCGATAGTTAAAAACCTTGGCATAAGGTCGTATTCTCCAATCAATTTTTTCTTAAACGCAACTACACACCATGTTTCATGAATATACCTGCACAGATAATAAAAGCCTAAACTTATAGGGTTTATAGGGAAAATTCATTTATGCTAAGTATATTTGTCCACTATCCCTTGCCGGGGTCTAAATAAAACAGGTCACATATTGTCAATACTGAATGATATCATTTCCCTCACGCAGCATCTGGACAAGTCATTGTTCATGATGATCCTGACGGGCTTTCTGGCACAGCTTATCAATGGCACGATGGGCATGGGCTTCGGCCTGATCTCGACATCTGTTTTGCTGGGGATCGGTATTCCGGTGCCTGCTATCAGCAGCAGCGTGCATACGGCGGAAGTGGTGGCCTGCGGTGCTTCCGCATACAGCCACTATAAGTTTGGCAATGTAAACAAAAAGCTGCTCCGCCACATGCTCGTACCGGCCGTGCTTGGCAGCATCATCGGCGCTTTTCTGCTGGCAGAGCTGGGCAAGAAATATGCGGTGTATGTTCGCCCCGTCGTTGCTGCCTATACTTTGTTTATCAGCATCAGGCTATTGCTGAAAGCCATCCGTACGAAGCAGCGCAAGAAGCAGGTAAAACGGGTCGGCTGGCTGGCCTTTGCCGGGGCTTCGGTGGATGCTTTCGGCGGTTGCGGCTGGGGTCCTCTCGTCACCAGCACGCTGATCGCAAAGGGCAGGGCTCCGAAATATGTGGTAGGTACGGTGAACATCACACGCTTCTTTCTCACGTTTGCCAGCACCATCACCTTTTTCATCATGATCGGCGTAAGCCACTGGAAGACGGTGGTAGGACTGATCGTCGGTGGGGTGATCGCGGCACCCATCGGCAGCAGACTCGTAGGCAAGCTGCCTGCCAAACCCATGCTCATTGCAGTAGGTATCGTCATCACCCTCTGGAGCAGCTTCCTGCTATTTCAGACATTCTTTTTAAGCTGAAGGCTTAAAGCCGAAAGCTATTTCCGTGAAACGATGCGGATAGATCCCTCTGGCTGTATTCCGGTATTTTTCCTCCCTTGTAACTTTTGCCATAAATTTGAAAAATGCTTGCCTTCTTCAAACCGGGTCGTTTTATTCGTGCTTTTCCCTGGGTATTGTGCGCTTTTCTTTGGTTGCTTACGGCGCTCCAATACGCTTATCTTCCTGCGCAAATACCGACACATTTTAATTTCTCCGGCAAAGCTGATGGATATGGTTCCCGGAATTCCATCTGGATATTGCCACTCCTGTTAAGCATATTTCTCGGCATATTTTCATTTCTCATTCATTCTTACAGAAAAAAGCAATCCCTACATGATGGAAATAGTTCTGTTACACCAAAGTTTCACCTGCTCATCAGGTTGCTGCAACTCCTTTCTGTTTCCTTGGGATGCCTGTTTCTTTTCCTGGGTATCCAGACCATCAGGGAAAGCAAAGGTATGCCCGTTTTAAGCGGTGCTCTTTTTGTCATTATTGTACAAGGGCTGATATGGGTACCGATGGCCTATTTCTTTTATCATTATCTCAAAATGAAACGATGAAGTCTAATTGCTCTATTGGTTATTTGTTATGTGGAATACTGCTTGTATGCGTAACCCTCGTGCCGGCCCAAAGCCAGGATTCTCTTTTCGTGGAAAATTCTGTCACCCTTCATACTTCTACCGGCGACATACAAGGGACCTTGTGCTCGCCCGGCGCCGGAAAACATTTTCCCGTGGCGCTCATCATAGCAGGCTCCGGTCCTACGGACCGGGATGGCAACAACCCGCTTATGCGGAATGACAGCTATAAAATGCTGGCCCATGAACTTGCCAAAAAAGGAATAGCCAGCCTGCGTTATGACAAAAGAGGCATTGGAGAAAGCAAGGCCGCCTTGAAAGATGAAGCGTCCCTGTCTTTTGAAGACTATGTAGAAGATGCAAAGCAATGGGTTCGTTTGCTAAAAGCCGATGATCGTTTTTCAACAGTGACTGTCATAGGCCACAGCGAGGGCTCGCTCATCGGCATGCTGGCTGCTGGTAACGCCGACGGCTATATTTCGATTGCAGGGGCAGGAATACCGGCAAACGAGCTGCTGAAGCAGCAGTTGGGAAAATTGCCTGAGCCGGTGAAAGCATTTGCATTTCCTGCACTGGATAGCCTATCACAAGGCAAACAGGTGAAGAATGTGCCTGCGCAATTCAATGCCTTGTTCCGGCCAAGCGTACAGCCTTATTTGATCTCCTGGTTCAAATATGATCCGGCCAAGGAGATCAAGAAATTATCCATTCCCATTCTCATCTTACAAGGCACAAACGATCTCCAGGTATCGGTGGAAGATGCAAAAAAACTTTCGGCTGCAGCGCCTGCTGCAAAGCTTGTCCTGCTGAAGAACATGAACCATGTCCTGCGGACAGTGGAAGGAGACACGCAGGCCAATCTGAAAACCTATTCCGACCCTTCGTTGCCGATAGACAGCGAATTGGTCAGCGCTATCGCATCATTCTTAAACAAATGAACCAATAGTGAAAATGACAGGAAGCGCCGGAGCCTGATCATAAAAATTTCCGGTCAATGTCATGAATTGACATAAAGCCTCCCCGGCCCTCTCCGGTATGGATGCCAAATCCCTCATCATTTACTACTTTTGCAGTTAATTTTTACCCATGGCAGGAAGCAAGATCGATTATTCCCGGTATGAGGCTGTGATTGGCCTGGAAGTGCATGCGCAGTTGCTGACGGCCAGCAAGATTTTCTGCTCCGACGATACTACTTTCGGACAAGCACCCAATACGCAGGTCAGCCCGCTTACGCTGGGGCATCCCGGCACACTGCCTGTCCTGAACCAGCAAGCCGTTCGCCTGGCCGTTAAAATGGGGCTGGCCTGTCACTGCCAGATCGCCCGCGAAATGTACTTCGACCGGAAGAATTATTTTTATCCCGACCTACCCAAAGGATACCAGATCACGCAGCAGCATACTCCCATCTGCCGACAGGGATATATCCCTATTAAAACAGCAGAAGGCAACCGTAACATCCTCCTGCACCATATCCATCTCGAAGAAGATGCGGGGAAAAGCCTGCACGACCAGGATCCATTCAACACCTACCTGGATTACAACCGGGCAGGAGTGCCGCTCATAGAGATCGTAAGCGAGCCCGATATGCACAGTGCTGATGAGGCATATGCCTATCTCACCGAGCTGCGCAAGCTGGTACGTTACCTCGATATATGCGATGGCAATATGGAAGAAGGCAGCCTTCGCTGCGATGCGAATATTTCCATCCGCCTCAAAGGAAGCACTGAGCTGGGAACCAAGGTGGAGATAAAGAACCTCAATTCCATACGCAATGTAAAAAGGGCGATCGAATTTGAGATCAACAGGCAAGTCATAGCACTGGAGAATGGCGAAACCATTATCCAGCAAACGCGCAGCTTCGATGCCGGCGACGGCACTACAACGGAAATGCGCAGCAAGGAGATGGCCAATGATTACCGCTATTTTCCCGAGCCCGATCTGGCGCCTGTACGGATCAGCGAGGAAATGCTGGAAGCGATCCTCCGGGAAATACCCGCTTTGCCTGAAGAACGCCGCATCCGCTATATACAGGAAGGCGGGCTACGGGAACAGGAAGCAGCCGTGCTGACCGAAGACCGTGATTTTGCCGATTATTTTGAAGGGTTGATAAAAGCAGGCGCTTCCTATAAAGCTGCTGCCAACTGGATGCTTGGCCCCGTGAAATCGTACCTGAATGAGCAGCACCTGGATATTGCCGGCTTCCCCTTGAAAGCAGCTTCACTGGCACAACTGATCGCGCTGGTGGAAAACGGGACCTTTAATTTCTCTCTGGCGACTTCGGCTATCCTGCCCTCATGGATCGGTCAGCCGGAAAAAGACCCGCTTGAACTGGCCAAAACACTCGACCTGCTGCCGGAAACCGACGCCGGAATGCTGGGACAACTGGTGGACGATATACTGGCGGCCTACCCGGAAAAAGTAAAAGATTTTCAAAAAGGGAAAAAAGGACTGCTGGGCATGTTTGTGGGCGAAGTAATGAAACGATCCCAGGGGAAAGCAGATCCCAAATTGACCAATAAGCTGCTCCTGGAAAAGCTGAAGAATTGATACCTCTATAAAAAGAGATGGGGCCATTCGAAAACGGCCCCAGGTTAGATAACCATATCCTATGAAAAACCTGATACAAATATAGGTGGCTATTCAAATACTAAATTCACCCATATTGTGAATACAATATAATATCCAGCAAGCGGCGGGATTTGCTGAGTAAACGCAAAGCCATCGATCTGCTGTACCGGCACTTATACAGGATTGCCTACTTTTGCAAATATACCGGAACGTCCTCCGGCTGCGGCTGAAGGATTGCAAACGGTACAATGTCCTGATTATTGAATGAAAGCGTGCTCAATGCCAATGTCAAGGAAATACTTTCCCGTGATCGCTGTTCTTATGACGATCTTCGTTGCTTTCAGCAACGGATGTCGCCAGGAAACCAATGACCAGCTTACCCTGCATGTTACGTTGCAACATTTGCCTGCGCACATACGCACTGCTTACCTGGATGAAATACGCATTGCCGACACCCGTCTTATAGATACCGCTGTCGTGGATCCCGTGTCGGACCAGTTCACCTTCAGGAGCCTGGCTTCAGAGGAGGGCCTTTACCGTGTACGGATGCCGGGCGGTCCGCTTTTTTACCTGGCGCTCGGACCCGGCAATGTGGTGGTAAAAGGGGACTATGCGCACCTGGACAGCCTGTCTTTCGAGGGATCGCCTTCTTCGGAGGCGTTGAATATTTTTCTGCGGCAGCTAAACAACGCTTCCAATAAATTGTACAGCGCCTCACAACAGGCAGACACAGCCAGGATGTCTGATAGCCTCAGGACAGTTCTCCATGCTTCTGTATCAGAGCGGGCAGAAAGCCTGGAAGCATTTTTGCTGCAAACGGCCCGTTCGTCCAAAAGTCCGGTGGTATCTGCCTTCGCACTCAGCCTGTTGCACGATCCACAGGAATTAAAAGCTGCCGAGGGCATTTATGACAGTCTTTTGATCCGGTTTCCTCACCAAACCATGGTGAGCGATGCCGTAGCGTCTTACAAAAAATTCATGAATGATAACGGGCTGGATGCAGCCCTCCACATAGGCGATGAGGCACCGGAGATTGCCTGTCCTGATACTTCCGGAAAGATGGTCTCCCTGCATGCATTGCGGGGAAAATATGTGCTGGTGGACTTCTGGGCAAGCTGGTGCGCTCCCTGCCGGGAAGAGAATCCTCATGTTGTCCGGGCCTGGAACAAATACAAAGACCGAAACTTTGCAATCCTGGGTGTATCCCTGGATACGAAAAAATCTTCATGGGAAGAAGCCATTCTGAAAGACAGTCTCCAATGGCAGCAGGTCAGTGACCTCAAGGGCTGGAATTCGGCTCCTGCCGCCACATATGGCGTAGAAGCGCTTCCTGCCAGCTTCCTGCTGGATCCGCAGGGAAAAATCATCGCCGTCAATCTTATGGGAGACACCCTTTCCAATACACTGGGAAAGGTATTAAAATAACAAAACGGGGAAGGCTTAGTGGATATCGTGTGTAGCTTCGTCCTTGTTGTTTTTCCACCAGCGGAAACCTATGAATCCCACGATCGCCAGCGGCATAGCGGCCAGATACAGAATGCCTGCATTCAGTCCCCGCGCAGGCTTATCGCCCAATTGGGCAACAGTGCGGCTGCAGATGGAACATTGCGCCATGACATCCACGCTGAGTAGCATCAAGACAAACAACGATGCAATGACCAGAAAATGCTTCGCCTTCATAACAAAGGATTTTGTACAAAAATACAAAGATGGCAGCAACTGCCCAAATCAATAATA
>Ga0164242_10007732_pt1 | contig 11740 bp, 7 predicted proteins | sample OricomgcompostMG_FD_108783 | JGI IMG/M metagenome (GOLD analysis project Ga0164242, IMG submission 108783) | Miracle-Growth compost microbial communities from Emeryville, California, USA - Original compost - Miracle growth compost (MG) ... | reverse complement strand
GCCCGCTATAATACATTCCGGCCGATCCAAAAAGCCATGACCAGCACTAATATAAATTTAATGGCGCCCGCACCAAAAAGCATTTTACGCCATTTTAGCATGGAGCCTGAGAGGGGGGATGCCAGTTTAAAAACAAGGGCCACCAGCAAATAAGGAAAGGCCAGCACTAAAAGGGCGTTTTCTTTTAGTGCGCTGAGTATGTCCAGATTTAGCAGGTCATGGACAGCTCTTTGTGCGCCGCAGCCAGGGCAAAGCAGCCCGGTTAATGTCCTGAAGGGACATTTTGGGAACCAGGCGTAATCCAGCGGGTTATAGCTTTTATACACCCAGCCCAGCAGTACCAGCAACAGCGCACCCGCCGTCCATTTCAAGTAAGATTTAACGACCAAGGTTTTTACTTAAGCTGAAAAACATAAAACAACCATATATAATTCCGAATACAATACCTAGCCAAAAGCCAATATTCGTCCATTTTTTGGCCTCTTCGGATGCTTTAAAAGCGCCATCATAATCACCGGCATAAAATCTGGATTCCACTTTGGCCGCGTTCACAATGCCGGCAATACCAAAGGGCAGGCAGCAAATAAGTGTCACTAAAATGGATTCCACCAGCCAGGTCTTGGGCGGAGTCTGCCCCTGGGCCGGCGGGACACCTTGTTGTAGCGGCGGCTGCTCCGCCGCAGGCCTTGGACTGGCAGAATAGGTATAAGGAGGAGGCGTATCTTTAAATAAGATGCTCAGCTCAGCCACCGTTCCGGCAGGCTGCCATTCGGGCAACTCCTGGAACCAGACCTTTGTCTCTCTGCTTATATTTTCTTTAATCAGTTCCTCCAGCGTAAAGGGCCCGAAAGTCGTTATACCATTGGTGTAATAATATTTTTGCATTCAGTTTTTAGTTTTTCATTTTAAACTTGACGTAACGCTCGCCGGTCGGGATGCTCCGACCACTAAAACAAAGATAAGTTAATTCAGTGCTAACATTTATATTTTTTTGAATTGTAAGCACTTGCGGTCAAAAACGCTACTTTCAAGTCTTAAAATGGAATACCTGGACGCAGCGAAGCCCAAGCTTCTTATTTTGCTGAGAGCAGGCTTTGCCTTTCTTATTAATTTTCAAAAACCCGATCAGGGTTTACTTAGCCATGCCTGTTATTTTCTTATCAGTTTCTTACCAGTTCGGAGCCGAACGGAGTTAGTATATCCCTGAAAATTGCCTTACTTTTGTGTGGCGGCGCAGGATAGATTGGCGCCCGGTAACAACCAATTAAACCATTATTTATATAAAAATCATGCTTAAAAAAGGTGTATTTATTATTTTGGCGCTCGTCGTTTGTATTGCCGCCTGGTTATTTTTTGCCAAATCCGGCAAGAAAGATGTTCAAAATCAAAAAGAAGTTCCCCTTAAAATCAGTAAAAATACAGACAAACTCAATCAAAGCCTGGACGGCACCTTAGCCATCTACAATGCCTTGCATGACGGACTGGTCCGCTGGGCCCCTTTGGATTCCATCAGTCTGCTGGCCGGTAGCCTTAGCCAACAAACGGCGCAAATCCCTTTTACCGAGGTTAAAGCCGACTCCATCTTGATTCAGACAGCCAAAGACTTCGGACAAAACATTCGGGACGCCTGTCTGGCTATCACCAAGGATACAGCCATTACCGGACAACGCAGGGATTTCTATACAGCGACGGAAGCCTTATACAACTTGCTTAGAACAGTGCAATATGATAAAAAAATTATTTATCATATTAAATGCCCCATGGCTTTTAACGGCGATGAAGAAGGGTTTTGGTTAAGTGATTCCACCAAAATCGTAAACCCTTATTTTGGCACCAAGGATCCTACTTATCATAGCGGCATGATTGGCTGCGGCTCCGTAGAAGATTCTATTGCTTTTGTACATTCTTAAATGCTTTTCGCCGCAATTTCAGGATATCCCGAAGTCAGTCCATTTAATTTTAGGGCTTGCGCATTGAGGGATTTTGAAGGCATAGTTGTATTTTTGAGCACTTTTTCCATCAAACAAATCCTGGCCATAGCCAGGAATGTATAATATATTAATAAATATTATGATTCATATTACTTTTCCTGACGGAGCGGTCCGTGAATATGAGGCCGGTATCTCAGGACTAGATATTGCAAAATCCATCAGCGAAGGGCTGATGCGTAAGGTACTGGCTGTTGAGCTGGACGGTAAAGTGGTAGACGCCTTCGGGGCCATTAACCAGGACGCCCGTATTAAATTTCTGACCTGGGACGATAAAGGGGGTAAATCCACCTTCTGGCATTCCTCCGCCCACCTGATGGCTGAAGCGCTGCAGGAAATCTATCCTGACACTAAATTTGCCATCGGACCACCCATTGAAAAAGGCTTTTACTATGACATTGACCTGGGTGATCAGAAAATCACCGACGAAGACCTGGCGCTCATTGAAAAGAAAATGAAAGAGCATGCGGCTAATAAAGAACGCTTCAGCCGCAAAGAGGTATCTAAGGCTGACGCCATTGCCTATTTCACTGAAAAACAGGATCCTTATAAACTGGAACTCATAGACGGCCTTGAAGATGGGCAAATTACTTTCTATACCCAGGGAGAATTTACCGATCTGTGCCGGGGACCGCATATCCCTAATACTGGTTATATCAAGGCAATTAAACTGACCAATATTGCTGGTGCCTATTGGAGAGGAGATGAAAAAAATAAAATGCTGACCCGTATTTATGGGGTTACTTTTCCGGCTAAAAAGGACCTGGATGATTACCTGACCTTTCTGGAAGAAGCCAAAAAACGGGATCATCGTAAACTCGGTAAGGAGCTGGAACTCTTTGCCTTCTCAGAAAAAGTGGGAGCGGGGCTGCCGCTGTGGCTACCCAATGGTGCCATGCTCAGGGAAAGACTGCAGCAATTTTTACAAAAAGCGCAGATTGAGAGCGGCTATTTACCGGTTATCACCCCACATATTGGTAATATCAATCTGTATAAGACATCCGGTCATTACGAAAAATACGGTAAAGACAGTTTTCAGCCCATTAAAACCCCACATGAGGGTGAGGAGTTCCTGTTAAAACCGATGAACTGCCCGCACCACTGTGAAATTTATAAAACGTCTCCGAAGTCGTATAAAGACCTGCCGGTGCGTTTTGCAGAATTCGGGACCGTTTACCGCTACGAACAGGCAGGGGAGCTGCATGGCCTGACCAGGGTGCGCGGCTTTACCCAGGACGACGCCCATCTGTTCTGCCGCCCGGATCAGGTTAAAGATGAGTTTAAAAAAGTGATTGATCTGGTCCTATATGTATTTAAATCCCTTGGATTTAATGAATATACGGCGCAGGTCTCATTGCGTGATCAGAACGACCGCAGCAAATATATTGGTAGCGAATCCAACTGGGACATCGCTGAAGAAGCCATTAAGGAGGCTGCAGCGGAGAAAGGTCTTCCTACCATTGTCGAATATGGCGAAGCGGCTTTCTATGGCCCCAAGCTGGATTTTATGGTAAAGGACGCCCTGGGGAGATCCTGGCAGCTGGGTACCATACAGGTAGACTATAACCTGCCGGAACGTTTTGAGCTGGAGTATATTGACAGCGATAATACCCGCAAAAGACCGGTAATGATTCATAGAGCACCCTTTGGCTCCATGGAAAGATTCGTTGCCGTTTTACTGGAAAACTGCGCCGGAAAACTGCCTTTATGGTTGGTGCCGACACAGGTGAAAATTCTGCCTGTCTCTGATAAATACAATGACTACGCCAAGGAGGTGGAAAAGACTTTAAAGGCAGCAGATGTCCGCGTTTTGATTGATGAGCGTAGCGAAAAAGTGGGTCGTAAGATCCGCGACACAGAACTGGCCAAGATCCCTTATATGCTGATCGTCGGCGAAAAGGATGTAGAGGCAAAAACAGTGAGCGTACGTAAACAATCCGCAGGAGAGTTAGGTGCCATGCAGGTTTCCGATTTCATACAACTCATTGAAAAAGAAGTAAAAGAAAAGACTAGCTAAAATTTAACTTCAGGTAAGATTACCGGTTAATTTTGCGCTGTTTTTTTTCGCAAATAATAGTAAAGACGTCAGGGCTGGCTAAGATGCCTTAGCAGCCCTGGCGTTTTTTCATGGCCAGACGAGGCCGCATTAAAAGAGCCGCCCGGTCTTAAAATCCGGACGGCTCTTTTATTTATCTCTGAATATTTCCCCTGAAATGCTACACAAAACGACTCAGCTGCTCTGTAAGTTTTTTCAGCGTCTTTTTCTGATCCTTGATAAAACTGTTATCAGAAAACTTACCTACGACTGCTTCCATCTCTTTTTCATTCTCATACATCATCTTTCGGTAGGCATTGGTATAATCCTTTTTCCGGGAGATAACGATCTGATCCACCATCCACTTTTGAATCCGAAGATAATCCTCGGCCAGACCGGTAAGCTGGTCTTTGCTGAGCGTTGCCGGATTCAGGGCTAACACCTCGCTTAAGACGGCCAGCGCATCGGTTCTTTTTTGTTCTTCATATTTATCTCCCTGCGTTTTATAAAACTCATGGAGCTGATCCCAGCTCTGGATCTTACGGTTACGGACCCTGTCTTTTAAAGTTTCTACATTTTTTTCTAAAATCAACTGTCCGCCCACATTAAGCCATGGCTGTCTTTTGGGACTGGTCGGTAAATTTTCCAGTAATCCTTTCAGGTGTTTAACTTCATTCAACCTTTGTTCGGAAAATAAGGCCTGATAACCATAAAGACGAACCATATCATTATAACAGCGGTACGCATGCCGCACTTTAATGATTTCTACATTCCTTTTGCTATTTTCAATACCGCTGGCAAGGATGGTCAGCGATTCTACAGGCGAATCAGGATCTGAAAGGAGTTCCTTCCCTTTCTGAATTAAGGTATCCAGGTCAGGCTCTTTAAAAGGCTGGCCCTGAGGCGACTGGCTCTTAAAATAAGCCAGACCCGTGTATTTTTCCAAAAGTCGGATGGATTCCATCATTTCCCAGATCGTATCCGGTGCCAGGAAATCAAATTCCAGATGCTGGGCCTTTTCTTTACGCTGATCCCGGTCGCCGTATTTCCATGCATTTCTTTTCAGTGCATACATATTATACATAAACCAATAGCCTGGCATGATAACCAGCGCATTGGTGATGGGATGAATACTGATTAAAGAAAAAGGGAAAGGAATATTCAGCTCATAGTTATAATCTCCCTTGGCTAGCATCGTAAAGCTTGCGAACTTACAATTATGCTTTAAGGAGACACATAAGGCCGGCCAGAAGCCTCTACCCGCTACAATCTCACCATCAGCTCCCCTGGAGTTGTGATTGGAACCAATGGTGGCTCCCGCTGGAATATTGCTTTGCCCCATGACGGTAGCCGCGCATAAAAAGGAGTTATTATGGTGCTGTTCATGTCCCGGGAAAATCAGGGAGTTAAGGACCTCACAGCAAGAGATCGTGGCATTACTCCCCAGATAGGAGTTAATGAGACGGGCGCCATATTTTAACTGGGTATGGGAGGCGGTCACAAAGCGGACGGCTTTCACCCCATAGAAGATACGACTGCCATAGCCTACGCTTCCGTTGACGAGCTCACAGCCTTCCCCGATCTGAGTTCTCCCTTCCTCTCCGGAATTAATGGTCAGGTTTTTCAGTTTATTGGCTCCTTTAATATAGGCATCGGATCCAATCCAGACGTCCTTAATAATATTAGAGTTCTTAATGACGGTTCTGTCTCCGATTTTTCCATAAAAGCCCCGGGCAGTTTTAAATTCAGTTTCCGTGAGTTGTTTAAAGCCTTCCAATAAGGCCTCATCATCACGGTATTTGCTCCACAGCCAGGCATCCCCCGGTAACATGCCGTTAAATGGAAGTATCTTTCTGCCTCCGTTTTCATTACAGAGCTCCAGCCAGATCCTTACAGATTCCTGTTCGCCTTCTTTAATAATACCATTACCAAATTTACAGATATCTGTCGTCTGGATTTCATTGATATTAGTCAGAATGACTTCCTGACCGATTATATAATGGGAGAGATAATGAACGTTGTTGATGACACTGTTATCACCAATATCGCTGGAGATAATCGTTGAATCATATAACCCAACGGCCACTTTGAGATCACTGAAACTTAAGAAGAATGGTTCCAGCTTGCCAATACGTACCAGCCCGTAAAACTTGCAGTTCTTAACAAGCTCAGGATTAAAGTTGTCAGAAACGAGGATATTATTCCAGTTATCACTGGTATTTCTGTTCCTCACCAGCACTTCAATCTCAAAGGCGGAGAGCTGACGATATTTTGTACCATTTCTGTTTTGAAGGTTGCGTAGATAATACTCATCCTTTCCTTTTGGCAGGTATTGTTTCTTTATAAAATCATACCCTAGAGAATCCAGGGGTAATCGGGTAATATTATTCATCTGGTGCAGGTTTATGTTAGAAAATCCGGAGAGATAACCCAGGTAACGGGCAAATCTGCTTCCTAAAAGATAAAGCAAACAGATTTAGCGATCAATCGGGTTAAGATTAATTCCCTGGCTGGCCCAGCAGCCAGCCAGGGATAATCCTGATATTTTTGTTGGACAGATAGAATTTGATGTTACGACTTATTCCACCGTCACAGATTTTGCCAGATTTCTTGGCATATCCACATTACATCCTCTGGCAATACCAATATGGTAGGAGAGTAGCTGTAAGGGTATTACATTTAAAATAGGCGCAATAATTTCATCAGCCTCAGGAATCGTAATGACGCTGTCTGCGATGGCCGGTGTCACCAGATCTCCTTCGTTAATGACTGCAATGACCTGGCCTTTTCTCGCTTTAATTTCCTGCATATTGCTGACAATCTTTTCATGGTAGACATCCTTAGTGGCCACAAAGATGACCGGAAGATTTTCATCCACCAGCGCAATCGGACCGTGCTTCATTTCTGCTGCAGGATAGCCTTCTGCATGGATATATGAGATCTCCTTTAACTTCAAGGCGCCTTCCAGTGCAATAGGGAAATTATAACCTCTTCCTAAAAACAAGGCATCGGAACTATCTTTCAGACTTTCTGCAATCTTTTTGATAGACTCATTTTGTTCCAGGATTTTTTCTACCTTACCAGGCACGAGGGCCAGCTCAGAACAAAGTTCCTTGAAACGTTCTTCAGTAATTGTTTGACGATGACGGGCAATTTTAAAGGCCACAAGCATGAGTGCCGCCAATTGTCCTGTAAAAGCCTTGGTACTGGCCACACCGATTTCCGGGCCAGAGTGGGTATAGGCTCCTGTCTGAGAAATCCGGGAAATGGAAGAGCCTACCACATTGACTATGCCCATGATTATGGCGCCCTGCTCCTTAGCCTTTTCAATGGCTACAATAGTATCCGCGGTCTCACCACTTTGTGAAATGGCGATAATCATATCTCCGTTATGCACGATCGGATTGCGGTAACGGAACTCAGAAGCGTATTCAACTTCCACTGGGATCCTGCAAGTCTCTTCAATAATATATTCTGCCACAAGGCCGGCATGCCAGCTGGTGCCGCAGGCAATAATAATAATACGGTTGGCACGAGAGATTTCTTCCAGATAATTTTCAATACCACTGACCTGAATAGTACCTTTCTCCGCGTTGAGTCTGCCTCTCAGGCAATCTAAAATGGTTTTGGGCTGTTCAAAGATTTCCTTAAGCATAAAATGATCATAACCGCCCTTTTCAATAGTATCCAGTTCAAGGTCTAACTTGGTGATAAATGGCGTTTGCTTTTCATTACCCAGATTCTTCAAAATCAGTTCATCGGGTTTAACGATGGCAATCTCATAATCATTGACATACACCACTTCCTTTGTATATTCCACAATAGGAGTCGCATCAGAGGCCAGGAAATGCTCATTTTTACCAATACCGATTACCAGCGGACTGCCTTTTCTGGCCGCAATGATGGTATCCGGATTTTTCGTTTCAATCAATAAGATACAATAGGCACCTACCACTCTTTTAAGCGCAATACGCAGAGCTTCTTCTAAATTACCTCCATTATTTTTATAGATATCTTCAATAAAATTCAGCAGTACTTCTGTATCCGTATCGCTTTTGAAACGATATCCTTTCTGAAGTAAATCTGCCTTTAAGGATGCATAGTTTTCTATAATCCCATTATGAATCATGGCCAGTTCACCACTGCCAGATAAATGTGGGTGTGCATTTGCATCACTGGGTTCACCATGGGTGGCCCATCTGGTATGGCCGATAGCGGTCGTGCCTTCCAGTGATTTGCCGATGGTATAATTTTCCAGGTCTGCTACTTTTCCCTGTTTTTTATACAGCTTAATACCTCCGTTTAGCAGTGCGATACCCGCACTGTCATAACCGCGGTATTCAAGACGCTTTAGTCCTTTGATGACAACAGGATATGCCTGTCTGGACCCTACGTAACCTACAATTCCACACATAAATAATATCTTTTAGTAGTTTAATGGAATGCAAATGTAACTGAAATCAATCGTTTGCGTGAAAAATCCTATATTAAATATCAGTGTTTTTTGGATAACAATTATTTGTTATCTGAGAAAAAATCGCCGAAAATCAATCAGGAAAGTTTTGATCCTTGCTAACTTAAAAACCAGTAAATCAATTATTTCATACATTAACACCTATCATTATTTGCTGGTGGCTACTTCAACAAAAAACAAGCAGAAGGTTGATTAAGATTGTTAAATAATTTCTTAAATTTTTGCAAACAATAGTTCGTATTCAATACCATAATATTTTGATTGGCATGGGAATAGGAGCCCCAATTGATATTTTGAACAATTCCTGGCCGTCCGGTCCTTATAAAATTTACCCAATAACGATGAACAACCTGGGCGAAGGCCTTGTCTTTTGCGTTCATATGATCTCTTGCCTGATCATACCAGACATAACGCAGTTCGGATGCGTGATGGGCCGGCGGATATGTAAACCGGTACATCCAGACAGATCGTCCGGCTATGGACAGGGTATCAGCCAGGCGGCTGGCATGCATTTGATACATGTATTGGGATAATACGGCGGCCACGGCCAGGCTATCAGCAGCAGATCCGGGCTTTAATCCCCGCCGGGCTTTTCGGATATCTGACAGGCAATAAGGATAATTTATGCCAAACCAATCATATATGACTGTGGAGTCCGGATGATATAGTCTTTTATCCATATCCATAAAAATCTTACTCTCATTTTCATTAGCGCCAATCAGATAATGGACCATATTGCGGCCTTGTTTTTTGACATATAAATAAGGATTCCCCTGGATCACCTGCCCATCCATCACGGGACCAAAATAATTAGTGCCCTGCGCGCCGCCCAGAACTTCCGCTTCGGCCTGAATCAATTTTTGCGTGGAAATATTGAACAGCTCCCTGGGGTCTGTAATACCTAACTTGTCCATTACCCGGCCGCGAATCCTTTTAGCAGTTATCGAGTCCCGGATACACTGAAAACCTCCGCTCTCTAAAATAATCCCTGAATAGAGACCTTCAGCCCTTGGAGTGGCTATTAAAGCACTGGTTAATTTAGCGCCGGCAGATTCTCCCATCACTGTCACTTTAGATGGATCACCTCCGAACCTGGCTATATTGGACCGGATCCATTTTAATGCCTGAATCACATCCAGGAGTCCATTATTGCCCGAGCTCTTATATTGGGGTCCCAGATCACCCATATACATAAAACCAAAGACCCCTAAGCGGTAATTAAGCGTGATGGTTACAATCGAATCCTGATCAGAAAAGGCATTCCCGTTCATGCCATCGCCTGAACCAGAAACCATGGAGCCGCCATGGACCCAGACCAGGACCGGCATCTTTGCTTTAGGTGCCAAGGAAGGTGTATATACATTTAAAAACAGGCCATCTTCACTGCCCCTGAGCGGCGCCTGACCGGATCCGGGCTGGGCTGACTCGGACCTGAAACCCATACAGTCTAATGTATCGGTCCAGTTATCATGCGCTACCGGTGCTTTGAATCTGGCCGCCCCGGTTCTGGGCGCACTATAAGGGATTCCCATAAAAACATAGCTACGCTGTTTGTAAATACCTTTTATATATCCGTTTAAGGTTTTAACTGCAGGTGTAGGAGGCGGCGGCCGTTTTATCCGGACTTTTGACATACTGCTAACCTTATATGAGTATACCTTCTGAGCCCGCAGTCCGTTCAGAACAGGCATGACTACAAAAATCAACATGCCCATTACCGCTATAGATAAACCGGACAGCTCAACGGTTTTAGGTTCCTGAGTCCGCCTGTTATGCTTTCGTAGAATCATTAAAGTAGGAGTTTATAATTGATCAATCAGCTTTAAAGATAAAAAACTCTCCCCAACCCAGTATAATGGCCCCCGGCATTAACAAGCTTGTGCAAATTGAGCCTTGGAATCTGGTAAATCTGCCAGGGAATGCCTTTCTTTGTAAAAGACAGCTTAACTTCATCCCAAAAGCACCAGACAAGCATTTTTATTAACCCTGGCTAGACCACAATAAAGTTATGGCACTCACAGATCCGACCATAAATATCTCGACACCTGCCAGCGCTGATGCGCAACACGCTTCAGAGAAGCCGGCAGCCTTTTACCTGACTGAACTTTCCGAAAGCAACCAATTATTAAAGGAGTTACAAAAGCAAATCCGTCTGGTAGCAACGGGCAGGCTTATCACAGGCATCGCCATTATACTTTGTATTTACCGTTTATTCAGAACTTTCGGCGCTGCCGCCTGGTGGCTTGCCCTAATCATATTACTGATTACTTTTATTCTGCTACTACGCAGATCAGGTGATTTACAACAAAAGGAGACTTTTGAATCCAACCGTAAAAGGCTCAATGAGCAGGAACTCGAAGGCCTCAAAGGCCGGTTTGAAGCATTTGACGGGGGAGCGGGTATGGTGGGTTCAGATCATCCGTTTGCCTTCGATCTGGATTTATTTGGAAGCCGCTCGCTCTTTCAAAGAATCAATAGAACGGTGACTGTTGGAGGTAAAAACACGCTGGCCGCTTATCTGGCCAGTCCCGAGCAGGATAGTACCCTCATCAGGGGTCGACAATCTATGGTGAAGGCTATCCAGGATCTGCCAAAGTGGTGCCAGCAATTTCTGATTACCGGTTCATTGAACCAGGAAGATAAGCAAGACCAGGAAAATATCGAAACCTGGCTGGAAATGCCGCCGGTATATTATCCGAGTAAGCAATGGAAACTTTTGATAACGGTATTGCCGGTATTCACCCTCCTTGCCTGGCTGCTTTATATTGTTGGTCCGATACCTGCCTGGCCTGCTATCGGCCTCTCACTTATTTTACTGGGCATTACTGGCAGGCAGTCAAAGGTGATTAATGAAAGCCATCAGTTAATCAGCAAAAGAGCGGATACGCTTAAAAAGTATCATGAGCTGGTCGCACTTTTTATGAACCAACCCTTTGAACAGCCTGCGCTGGAGACATTAAAGGAAAAGCTCCATCTTCAACAACAAGGCACAGGAGGGTTTAAAAAGTTTATCCGGTTAATTGCCGCCCTGGATAACCGCCTTAATTTTCTGATGAACATTATATTAAACGGCCTGCTCCTGTGGGACCTTAACTGTCTTTACCGTATAGAGCAATGGAAGCAGATATTTAAAGGCCAGTTTGGAGAATGGATAAAGATCAGCAGTGAACTGGACGCCTTAATCAGCCTGTCTATCTTTAACTTTAACCACCCGGATTATGTCCGTCCGGAAATTGTAGACAG
>Ga0164242_10007731_pt1 | contig 11740 bp, 8 predicted proteins | sample OricomgcompostMG_FD_108783 | JGI IMG/M metagenome (GOLD analysis project Ga0164242, IMG submission 108783) | Miracle-Growth compost microbial communities from Emeryville, California, USA - Original compost - Miracle growth compost (MG) ... | reverse complement strand
AGTGCATAAAATGAGTTACGTGACTCACCGGAGGAAGATACGGGAGTGCGTCCCATTGTTGTGGCTCATCGCTGAGGTGGACAGGGCAGGGTTACCTCAGTCGGCAACTAATTGGAAGGATTGGTATCCGTATCTGCGCCGCAATTTAGCGACCCGCATGCCTATAATAACAGGCGCTCCCCTCGTAGCAATGCCACTAGTTTCGCGTTCGTATCCCTCCTTTTCACAACTGTGCAATCGCGCCACCGCCCGCTCGTCTCAACTTTTATTGAGATCCCACATGCGTGGATATTCGCTTACCAACTAACTCCATGTCCAGTTCTGATCCGCGCAATACAGAGACATTTAATATGGATGACCAATGGACCAGCGCCGCCCCCGGTTGGGACACAGGCAATGATGCCAAAGCGTGGGATGAAGACCCAGGCGCTGGTGGTACGTCGAAACTGTCATTCTCGCGGGCATTGCTGACACAACCTCACAGACCCATCGTTTCAATGGAGCAGCGACGCTGGCAAGGTTTACAGCAAGGAGATGTGCCAAGCAGCATTGCGAGGCGAGAAACTTCCGCCTGGAGATGTCAACGCCGTGTCTACCATTATCCAATTATGCACTCTGCGCGGCATCCGGTACCATCACGGATTTGCCACCGAGCTGCGCGACACGCCGGGCTACCCAGCCTTCACGCGTGCTCTGAATGCCCGCGCCATCATGAGCAATATTATTCCGGTCATAACACACGACGCTGCCGTGCCTTACTGTATTTGGTATCCCGATGTGGCATCCGAGGATACCTACCGGGAGCTGGCGCGATGTTACCCGCAGATGCGATACCAGGTCGGCCGTGCCTGTGCCGTCGCCGGGTACAGCAGCCTGTACAAGGAGCTTGACCTCCTTCCTGACATTTCTATTGCCGAGGAGGCGCAGGATAGCGTCATACGGAGCCGGAGAAATGGAGGCGAGGACAACCGTGGCAGCGCCGATATCCTCCAACATATCGTCGAGCAACCAGTGCGCTGGCAAGTGATGAATGACTATACAAGAGGCTTGGAAACGGACAAGCCACTACGTGCCAGGCATGGCCTCAACGGGGACACGGCAGTTGTTTCGACGCTGCAACTCAAGCGGAGTTTCGACATGCTGCGCAAGGAGTTTAGTAGATTCGAGAACGACAACTCACGACTGAGAGTACCTTACTCAATCGACGCGGAGCTTGCTCCGTGTTACTTCAATATCACCGAGGACTGGAACATCGACGAATACACATCATGTGCAGATGACGCCATAGTAACCGAACCGGCCGACCGGGGAGCAAAGCGGCCAGCGAGCGAGGCCATGCAGGAGCTCCTGTGGTCTCCCTTGCCTATCGACCTGCCCTGGGGCGACAAGGACCTCCTCATCCTGATGGCCGCGTACCATGGCGACGTCGACCGATACGCGCGCCTCCGGCGACCGCTGCACGTGTCCATGGCCGAGCGCAACTGCATTGTCCGCGGCATCTACCACAACACGCCGTTTGCGCGATGGTGTTCGCTTCAGCCAGACATGGCGGGATACTCTAACGCCATCACCGCGCGCTTCATCATGAGCGACGACCTCTCCCGTATTGCAGACGGCGCCGAGCCCGGCGACGATCGGGGGCTGCCACGACAGATCTGGTATCCGCGGCCGGCCGCTGCCGCGACGTACCGTGAGTTAGCACGCCGCAAGCCGGCCGCGATTCCTGCCGTAGCTCGCGCCCTCGTCATTGCCAACTACCAGGATATTTGGGACGAGCTACTGGACAGCATCGAGCCGTATCGCGAGCTCATGAAGGAGGCCGATGCAAGCCCGAACAAGCACTACCTTGAGTCTTTGAGGCGGATCTGTGCTCAGCGAGGCATAGATGCCGACGCCTTGACAAACATATACCCTGACTCAGTCGGCGAACCATTCTGCTCACTCCAGATCGAGAGCCCTAGTACGGTATTGGTCGACTCGCCTCGAGTCGATCATGTACCCTGGGACTACCAAGGCCCCGAGATCTACGACGGCTTCAGTGTAAACGTGAGCCAGGTCGAGCTCTTCATTGCTGCACCCAAGGAAGCCCGTCCGCCCTCAGGATTCGACACCGTGGATCTAGAGCAGCTATACTACGAGCGCCGCCATCAGCCGCCGAGTGAAGGAGATCAATCCTCCGGGGCATACGGTGGGAGAGGAAGAGGAGGCTACAGCCGCGGTCGGGGTGGAAGAGGGGGAGGCAGCGGAATAGCGTGGGGCGGTAGAGGAGGACGGTAGGGGGCTGGACACAAGGTACAGACCTGGGAGCCATCCTGCCCCAACACCGCTGAGCACAACGTGCTACGGCCTGGACATGTCCAAGATCCTTGCAGGTACTTACACGGATGCTCTTGGACATATACACAAAGTCGGGCAGCGACATGCTCGTATCTAGAGCTGGCCATACGGGGTTCAAATCGGGGCTGAGCTAAATGCCATAGAACCATTGTACCATCGCACATTTTACTCTCGGACAGCAGAGAGCAGCGGATCACCCGCCCTGTTCCGAGTTGGAATCGAGCAGAGTTTGTTTTAATGTTAATTTTGAATACCCACAACTTAACCACATGTCTCCATTACGATAAAGAAGTCATTGTGCTACAGCATAGACTCGGATATTTAGGCTCCCACCATACCATTGCCCCTAAATCAGACCCCTTGCTGTTCTTTCCCCTACAATACAGACCCAAATGCCACAGCCGCACAGCATCGCCTGATTATTGCGAATGGCCTCACACGATATATCTAGGTAGTCTCTAACCGCCGAGCCCCGCAGCACCGACGAGAGAGTCCATAGGTAGGAAAAAGGCCTCTCTCCACGTTTTGTCTCTTATTTATTTCTTGCTCTTTATCCCTATCCCCTACATTCCCAGCTCCCTGGATCCTTCGTATCCCTCCCATTCCCAAGGTAGGTATTTCTGCTTGGCCACCTACAATGTTTACGCCTGAAGTCAACCCCTTGGCTCACAGTATCATTAACGAACTTAGTTCCGGTCATCGTGTCCGGCGCAGCCCCTTTCTCTACCCAGTCAACCACGGCAGCCAGCAAGTTATGTTCCGCATCAAACGGAATCCCCTCTGCGGCATCATTACCGCCCTGGCCAAGGACCCATGCTCCAGGCCCGGTGGAGCAGTGGAACATGCCCGATATCCGGAAGAAACGAACGAAATCGTCCATCTGTGTGGTTGAGTAACCCATCCCTTGAGAAAGATGTTCATAAAATCGAGGGGTGTTAAAGCTCGTAATCTGGTTGTCTTGCTGGCCATGAAAGATGAGCAGTTTGCCACCCCTCTCTTGGAAGCTCTCGAGACTGCTGGGCCACGTCCGGATCCCGCCGGGATCCTTGATATCAGCTCTGACGGCGTCTTCCACCGTGAAATCGGCAGGGTTCCAGTCAGGATCGCCATAGACGGCATACCTGAACCAACCCTCTGAGGGAAGCCAAGGCTGGCCGTTATACAGGCCATCCGCAGTTTTGACCTCCCCTCCGGGGTTCATTCCCGGGTATAAAAGGGCGTCTTCTGGTGATTGTAGCGGACTCAAAACCTTACGGACAATGTCTACTTGCGCAGAAGTGAGGCAAGTATCACTCTTATCTGTCGAGTTACACTGAAGTATTTCGGGGTCGAATTGGCACAAGGTTGGATCTTCGATGATGCCGTCCGCCACGCCATCGATGAGATCGCACTGTCGTATAATTTCCTCGTGTATAAGGCCCTTCCAAACCGCTGGTTCGATAAAGTCTGGCGATTCCGTTGACCCGGTGAGAACAAAGAAGCCAGCCCTCCAAGAGTAAAGGTGGTTGAAGTCAACCGCTGGAGCTCCAGCCACGATGCCATCGAAATCGTCGGGAAACATCTCGGCGCCTTTAATCCCCTGTCTTCCGCCGAGCGAACAGCCAATGTAATACGATTTTGATACATTAGAGCCGTAGAATAACTTGGCTAAAGTTTTGCCCGCTTCGACACCGGTATGAAGCCTGAACCATCGAGTTAGCATTCGGGCAGTGTTCACTAAGGATTGAATCATCGTACGCTCTCCAGGCAAAATCTACAATGACTTCATTGTTGTCTAGAAACTGTATGCCAGATGTGCCATTGTGGCCATTGTTGGTGCCTACTGCTGCGAAGCCGTGAGCTGAGGCGTACGCTAGATCCTCGTATTTGATGCCTACAAGCCAGAGATGGTGTTAATGCCCGTCGGAGTTGCCTCACAACCAATCTTCAACTACTTACAGCCATCAATCCCTCCATTTCCGGTCGTAACCAACCGACCGTTCCACGTCTCCGGTAGCCACATTTCATAGACAATTCCGGACATCGTGGACGTCGGTATGTGCAGCGATACTCTACACAGGTCTGCACCAACAACTTGGTCGGGCCTATTGCATGAAGGATCATTGTCGGCCAGTGTGAGATTCGTGCCCGCTGGAATAAATGTGAGTACCGTTCTGGTCGAGTTGTCTATAGAGTTCTCCGGTGTGTAGGCGAGACATTTGTCTTGGAAATTTCGTGCTGACGCCCGCCACGGAAACACTCCGATAATGAGCTGCGTAAGAGTCAGGGCAAGAGCGAGTGTTATTACCATAGTGAAAAATGAGGCCATCTATGTTCAACAGGAATGAGCGGTGTAAATTCCAGGTCAGGTTTTGTGTACCTCGACCGCGTTGCCCCTCTTTAATATCCCCCGAAGATGGATCGTCGCGGGGTATCACAAACATAGATCCAAGAGACGTCGCGAACCACATTGGTCATTCCAGTCTCAACACCCTCTCGAGCATCTTCGGACTCTCTTCCAGAGCATTACCTGTGTTCCTGAAAATGACAAAAAAAAAAATACTCGCCAGACCTTGCCCTCAGTCAGTTCTACTTTCTTCAGAATTCTTCGCATGCGGACCTGCGGAGGAGCCAAATGCACTGATCTCCTCTAAACTCCCGGGACCAATCCTTTGTTTCTCGGGAGTCTCAACTCTAGGTCCTCGGCAGAGAGTGTAATCTAGCTGACTGGATCATCTCTCCGACCAATTGTTATTGTTTGACATTGCTGCTGCCTGTTGAGAGTCAGACGCGAACGGCGAAGCTGCCAGAAGATACTAGGGTATGTGAGCGTGGGGACCAATTGGACGCCCGTGCTCCTGGTAGTCCCCCCTATTTAATACCCACCAAATTCCGTCCAAATGTTCCTCCAGGTGTTGTTGCAATTGAACATTATAAACCTACCTACCCACCCTCCTAACGAACAACACAACCAATCATGGCATCCAGCGGAGAAGATGTGACCACCACCAAGCCCCTATACAAAGGCTCATGCCACTGCGGTTTCGTGAGCTACACCGTTGGCCTAGACCTTGTCAACCCTTCCCCTGAAACAGGCTCCGTCGTCACCAAGTGCAACTGCTCAATCTGCCACAAATCCGGCACAGTCCTCGCCATTCCCTCGCCAGGCTCCCTGAAGCTTCTTTCACCCCCAGAGGGTCGTGCCGCCCTCCAGGACTACGTATTCGACACAGGCAACGTACACCATTGGTTGTGCCCCAAGTGTGGCATCAAGTGCTTCCTTGAGGGTTGCCTTACCTATCAGGGCCAAGAGATAAAGTTTACGCGTATCAACGTCCTGACTTTGGATGAGAAGGAGGATGGGTCACCATTAGAGGACCTGAGGCAGCTTAAGCCGCTATATTGGGACGGCAAGTCGATATCTTGGGATGGAGACGTTCCCAAAGGGGCTCCAAAGGAGGCGTCTAAAGAGCCTGGTGAAGGGGGGATTTGGTAAAATGGATACCGTAATGCCACGATGTCTGAAAACCCAAAACTTTCATTGTTACAATGATCCTCTTACTCTTATAGATAACTTAACAGAGAAGATTAAAAGAGCTTAGGGAATTGGTTTATCTCTTGGTTCAAGTCCTCCCCATCGTGACCTTGCCGGGGAGGGTAGTGGGCAGTGAGGAGGCATCGCGGGCATTAAATGGATGACATATCTGTTTCATTCAATGCTAGGGGTCTGTCTCTATGGAGACAGACCCCTAGCACGTGCGGTAAAAGAGACGGCCATCGACATAACTATAACTATAAGTGTTATGACAATAAGTGGGCAGCCGTTGTGATGGCCTCGAGGGGGGAGTCGCTTCTTGCAAGATCTATTTTATTCTTATCTCCCTGTTCTGCTAAGACTTTACAGTTTCCGAAATGTTCGAAACCATGGCTCAATAGATGGAGGTAGGTGCCGATAGGCATCCAAAATCTCGCCCGATACCCCTTTACGACATCCCGAGCCGCGATCTGAGAACGGGACTTGCGTAACAGGGGTGATCCAGACGGTAGTTATCCGAGTATAGTAAGTCTTGGCTACTCAAATAATGAGCCCGATGGTGGTTTCGGATTCCTTCCTTTGGTTCCTAACACGGTCTTCAACGAAATTTGTGGTCGAGGTTGAGAACAAATTGTCTTGGGCAGCTGAAGCCCCACTATGCCGGGTCGCCGTTGTTTTCAGCTCCTGGTACACAATTCGAAGCTAGCGCCACAGGGTCAAGCCACCAACAGGTGCGGGGAGCTCTTTTGGAGCCACAGCCAATCAAGCCACGGATTTCCATCGAAAGGCATGGAAAGTCGATCCTCACGAGCTTGAATTTCGAGTGCTTCCCATGAGAATTTCTCCCTTGCGCTGAGCAACTCGTCTCTTCATTTTTTTATTCTGCGAACTCAAATATCACAGAACTTGAAAGCTAGAGAACCGCCCCTATTCCTCCTATACCCGACTATTCCTCCCCATGGCGTCCGCCGACGAACTGAAAGCCCTTGGCAACAAGGCTATCGCCGCGAAGAATTTCGACGAGGCTATGTAAGTTACGCCTGCTCTATAAACGTGTCAGGAGACACGATTGAGAAGCGGAGAGCCTAGGCGGCGATGATTTGAATTGCTAGGAGTGTGTGAGCTGACAAACCCACCCTAGTGAGAAGTTTACCGAAGCCATCGCCATCCAACCCGAGAATCACATCCTCTACAGCAACCGATCTGCTGCCTATGCTTCTAAGAAGGAATGGGAGAATGCCTTCAAGGATGCCGAGAAGACCACAGAGCTGAAGCCAGATTGGCCAAAGGGATGGGGACGAAAGGGGACAGCGCTCTACGGCAAGGGTGATCTGGTCGGCGCAACCGATGCATACGAAGCGGGCCTCAAGCTTGACCCGAACAACGCCGGCATGAAGAACGATCTCGCCTCGGTGCAGAGAGCAATCGAGCAAGAAGCTGGTGGAAGTATGTCTGAGAATACCCAACGAACCGCAGTGGCGCATCTGCTAACATGAACACAGACAATCCACTCGGCGGCGACCCTACTGGGGGTATCGGCAAGATGTTTAATGATCCCAACCTGATACAGAAGCTCGCCTCAAACCCAAAGACTAGCGCTTTCCTTGCCGATCCTACGTTTATGGCGAAGCTCCGGAACCTCCAACAGAACCCGAGCAACTCTCAGGATCTCTTTAGCGACCCCCGCATGATTCAGGTTCTCGGGGTCATGATGGGTGTGGAGATGGATATGGCTATGCCGTCCGAAACTGGAACTGGTGCTTCCGGTTCTAGTTATAGGGCAGCAGAGGCGGAGGACGAGGAGATGCCAGATGTGCCCCCGCCGAAGGCGTCGAAGAAGGCCCCTGAGCCGGAACCAGTTGTCGAAGAACTGGACGAGGAGGCGCTTGAGAAGAAGAAGGCCAAGGAAGCTGCCGATAAGGAGAAGGCCCTGGGGACCGAGAACTACAAGAAGCGCAACTTCGACGAGGCCATCAAGCACTACTCTGCCGCATGGGAGCTTCACAAGGACATCACGTACCTCAACAACCTCGGAGCCGCACAGTTCGAGAAGGGCGACTTCCAGGCATGTATCGAGACCTGCTCCAAGGCTGTCGAGGAGGGTCGGGCACTGTACGCCGACTTCAAGGTCATTGCCAAGTCTTATGCCCGCATCGGCACCGCCTACGAGAAGCTGGGCGACCTCCCCAATGCTATCGAACACTACAACATGTCGCTCCGCGAGCACCGGACGCCCGAGGTTGTCAGCAAAGTCCGTGCCGCCGAGCGCAACAAGATCGAGTCAGCCAAGGCGGCCTACATCGACCCGGAGAAGGCGGAGCAGGCCCGCGAGGAGGGCAACAAGAAGTTCAAGGAGTCGGACTGGCCGGGCGCGGTGGAGGCCTACACCGAAATGACCAAGAGGGCCCCCGAGGACCCGCGCGGGTACAGCAACCGGGCGGCGGCGTTCATCAAGCTCCTCGAGTTCCCCAGCGCGCTCGACGACTGCGACAGCGCGATCAAGAAGGACCCCAAGTTCATCCGCGCCTACATCCGCAAGGCACAGGCCTACTTTGGCATGCGCGAGTACAGCAAGTGCCTCGATGCGTGCGGCGAGGCGCAGGCCATCGACGCGGAGCACCTTGGCAGCGCCAACGCTCGTGAGATTGATCAGCAGCAGCAGAAGGCATTGACGGCCATGTACTCGGCCCGGGAGAACGAGACGGAGGAGCAGACGCGTGAGCGCCTCATGCGGGATCCTGAGGTAAGTTCACACTGGCGGTTACTCCGCATCCCGTATATTGGCTTGGTCGTGTGAGTATGTGGGTGGCTAATTAGGTATCGCAGATCATGGCTACTATGCAGGACCCGGTCATGCAGGCCATCCTGCAGCAGGCACAATCCGACCCGGCGGCGCTGGCTGAGCACATGAGAAACCCAGCGGTTAAGTCCAAGATCCAGAAGCTCATCGCTGCGGGCGTTATTCGCGTCGGTCGGTGAAACGGATCTCCCCCAAGGGTGAATGCCCCAGTCGTGAGCTCCCTTACCTTGGACGAGCCAAGATTCTCCAGAACGAAGTTCAACAGGGCCGATTATGTATGCAAACAGGAGGCTTCGGCGAGAGGAGTTTTGCTAAATACTTGGTTCCGCAGCAATGGTTGTATTTCTCGGACGGGGATTGGAGGAGGCAGTGGCGGGATGATGTGCACACTCGGGTGGTAATGAATCGCACGAGAGGATGATACGGACAAGTGCTGTGTATTCTAGGTGCCATATCGCGAACAAATCGATTCCCATCACTGTTCCTTGGAGCCAGTGACTATGATGCGTTAATTGCTCGTATCTACTCGGCCGCCCCCTCTTGGATACTGCACCCTGTGCTACCCTCGTCGACAACGGGGTGTTTCTGTGATGGGGCGGGTGTAATCACCACTGGAGGCTCGTAGCTTCGTCCGCCTCCCCGACTACCTTAATTTGGCCCGCCCGGCTCTGAACCCTGTATTCCGCCTATCTCTATTTTGGTTTCATCACTACAACACACCGAGCCCGTGGCTGGTTCTATCCAGAGTACTGGGAGGGTTACGCGGCAGTCATCTGCCGAAATGGCCATCGCCGAAGGTGGTCTCCAGTATATTGGCTCGCGACTAGCGGATTGTACGGTAAGGTACACACGGTGATGATCCCAAGAATACCAAGACCTTTCGCTCCCTTGACTCCCTGAAGCTGTTGACCCCCCGTCGTCTCTTAACACATGTGTCATGGCTAGACAATGTCTTGGGTTTGGGGGTCTCAGACCTGCACATTCTAGCATCTACTCTAGAGAAGCTTACAGGGAGCCCGCGGGGTGGAGTGGGGGATGCACGGAAGGTGGGGGGAAGAAGGTTGGAAGTTTGACAATGAGCGTGCTTCTTCCCGGCACAAGTATAAGCTGCATCACACCTGCCTGCCAGGCAACTCTTGGCGTAACGAACCTTTGGTGTCCGCCTTGAGAGACAGTGAAGGCGGGTACCACAGGGCACAGATGTGTGCGAACAACAGGCGAGGCCCGGCTGGAACAGTATACCGGTAAAAATACCCCGCATAAACCGCCGCCGCCGAACGGGTTGGGATTTTCCTTGCCCCACCATCCACACCAAGCTGTTCGAACAGTTTCCCGGGCGGAACCTGCCGCTGGACACTCTAATAAGCTCCGAAAACCTGCCATCAGCTGCTCTCCGGCAGCTCGAGCACACACCTTGGCTGACACGGCTGCACGGGTAGGCTTCGGCAATCGACTCAAGCCTGCTTAGACCAAGAATCCTCGGATAGTAAGAATGGCCGACACATCCTTCAGGCCGGCTCTAATCGTCGTCGACTTGCAGGAGGATTTCTGCCCACCTGTTAGTTGACCCGCCCCGTAGAGTGGCGCCGACTCGGCGAAGTGCGCGGACCGTTGCATCCCGCCGCTCCCGCCTTTTTGGGGTGGTGGTGGTGGTGGAGGTGGTGGTCCACGAAAGCTGACTTTGACACATCGTTATCTTTCCGCAGAACGGATCACTCGCCGTCAACGAGGGCCGCGACGTCGTGCCAGTGGTGAACTCGCTGCTGAGCCTCCCAGGCTTCGTAACCAGGATCGCCACCAAGGACTGGCACCCGGCGGACCACATCTCGTTCGCGGCCAATCACCCGGGCAAGCAGCCATACGCGGACACCTGCACGGTCGTCAACCCCAGCAACCCGGAGGAGCGGTACGAGACGCGACTGTGGCCGGTGCACTGCGTGCAGGACACCCCGGGGGGGCGGCTCGTTCCCGAGCTCGACGCGGCTCAGCTCGACAGGGTCATCGAGAAGGGCACGCACGCGGCGGTGGAGATGTACAGCGCCTTCTACGACCCGCTGACGGATCCGCGGGTCAGCGACAGCGGGCTGGCGGCGGCGCTGAGGGACGAGGGCGTCACGGACGTGTACGTCGTGGGGCTGGCGGCTGACTACTGCGTGCGCAGTACGGCGCTGGATGCCTTGAAGGAAGGGTTTAACACCTTCCTGATCGAGGAGGGTACTCGTGCGGTGGATGCCGCGAAGTGGGCGGATTGCAGGTCCGGGATCGAGGAGGCGGGTGTAAAGGTGGTCAGCGTGGATGGGCCGGAAGTGAAGCGACTTGGGAGGTGACGAAGACGTGAGGCTGAGCTCCTCCTTTACGGATTACTACTACCAACCCTACCTATCCGTACACTACCTAGGTACCTCTACACAGGTAGGCTCGGCTGTTCATTTTCGGGCTTCATTCAGTGTGTAGTACAACCGTGGTCAAGATGCAGCTTGTATATCAGCCATCCCTCACCCCCACCCATTTTGTCGGGCGACCAACCCAGCGGTGTCGGAGGAGTTAGTCTGGACAAAGGCAGGGAAAGCAAGGAAAGCATCACGTAAATCACAATCATGACGTTTTGCCAGGCACAGGGGTCCCACCCTGCGTTTTATCCTGATAGGGTAATAAACATTAAAGCTGGGATCATCTATTGGCCTGGTAGCGGCACAGTGCGACGCGAGGTGATCAGGGAGTAGGGAGCTTTGACAATCGCCGTCACCGTCACCGTCACCGTCTCCGTGTCGCCGTCGAGAAGGGGAGGCTATGCATTGTTGTCGAATAGGGGCTGTGTCAATATGTTGTTGGCCCAGACCCAAAGTCAGTTGACTCGAGGGCGAGAACAAAAGAGGCCCGAGAACAATATCAAGCAGAGTTCAGAACAATATTTACAGTTCAGTTGGGCCTTCCCCCCCAACGTGTGCTAACACAGAAAAAAAGGGCGGGTTCGCCAAGCCGCCACGCTAGCCGGGATAGTACTAGGAGCCAAACCAAATTACCCCCTCGGTCCCCTGCAGAATTGGCCAGTGGGAATTCTGCACCCAACTTTCTTCTTTTTTTTTTCT
>Ga0164242_10007730_pt1 | contig 11740 bp, 12 predicted proteins | sample OricomgcompostMG_FD_108783 | JGI IMG/M metagenome (GOLD analysis project Ga0164242, IMG submission 108783) | Miracle-Growth compost microbial communities from Emeryville, California, USA - Original compost - Miracle growth compost (MG) ... | reverse complement strand
CGCCCGGCAGGTGGCCGAGGAGCTGTCCAGCGCGGTCAGCGGCATCACCACGGTGCTGCGAGAGGACGAGGTACGCACCGCCGTCGCGGCCTTCGCGGACAAGCGGCTGCGCGAACTCGAGGCCGCGCCGCTGCTGGCCCGCGTGATCGACGCACTCTGCGACTCGGGCCAGCACCAGGCGCTGCTCACGACCACACTGCGGGGCACGCAGCGCTTCCTCGACGCCAACAAGTCGATCTTCCGGACCCGGCTCGGCGACGAGTCACCCGACTGGGTGCCGAACTGGGTCGACGACCGGATCTTCGCCAAGGCATTCGACGCCGTGCAGACGTTCCTGGCGGAGCTGGCCCTGCGCGACGACCACGAGTTGCGCGAGACGTTCGACGTCCAGCTGCGGGCCTTCGCCGAGCGGCTGCGTACGGATCCGGTGCAGATCGAGCGGGTGGAGCAGGCCAAGCTGCAACTGCTCGATCACCCGAAGATGCGCGAATGGCTCTCGACCCTCTGGGAGCAGGGCAAGGCGCTGGTCGTGGAGGGCGCGGCGAACCCGGGCTCGGATCTGCGGCGCAGCGTGGAGTCACTGACGATGCGCGCCGGTGAGGTGCTGCGCGACGATCCTTCGGTCGGTACGAAGGTCGACGAGGCACTGCAGCGGATCACCGGGCACATCGTCACGAACTATGCCGACGACCTCGCCGCGGTGATCTCCACGACGGTCGAGCGATGGGATACCGGACAGACCAGCCGCCGGCTGGAGCTGCAGGTCGGGCGCGATCTGCAGTTCATCCGGATCAACGGCACCGTGGTCGGCGCGCTGGCGGGCGTGGCGATCCACGCCCTCACTCAGCTGCTTTAGTTCAGCTGGTCTGGGTAGCGCCCACCTTCTTGCTCAGCTCCACGACGTGGAAGCCGCTCTCGAGATAGTCGTGCTTGGCCTCGAGGTAGCCGAGCTTGGCGTAGAAACCGTGGCCGACCGCTGCGGCGTCGTCGGTGAAGATGTGTACCTCGCGGACGTGGGCGGGCAACCGCTGCTCGAGTTCTGCCAGCAACCTGGTCGCCAGGCCTTTGCCCTGCAGGTCCGGCTGCACGCACAGCCGGCCCACCTGTGCCGTCGGGCTGCCGACGTACGCGCGCACGCCCGCGACGAGGCGGCCGGTCTCGTCGCGCAGGCCGAGCGAGTACATGTTCGGATCGGCGAGGTCGGCCGCGAGGGCATCGACCGATTGGGCCAGCGACGGCAGGCGCTTGTGATCCTCGTCGAGCGCGGCCTCCGAGGCGTACGCGGCGGTCTGCAGGGCCAGGACGTCGTCGGCGTCGTCAACTCCGAGGACTAGAACAGTGGTCTCCACGCCCATGAGCGTGGCATGAATCGGGCCGGTTGTCGGCATGCCCGGCGATTGATCACAACGCCTTCAGAACGGCGTCGCGTGGCCGATGGGTCCCAGGTCGAGCCACCATGTGCGCACGCCCGTCCAGCTTCGCGCGGCACGTCACCCGGCTCCGAGTCGGCGGTCAGGTCGTCATGGCGGCAAGGACGGCCCGGGGCCGGGCCAGCGGCTCGAGTCTGGCCAGGACGTTGAGGGCTGCGAGCCACACCAGGCAGGCGCCGAACATGTGGAAGCCGACGAGCAGTGGCGGGACGTGCAGGAAGTACTGCGTGTAACCGATCACGCCCTGTGCGAGCTCGACCGCGACCAGCACCCAGGCGGCGCGGATCGCTCCGATGCCGGCGTGTACGGCGTACAGCACCGCGAGCAACCCGACGCTCGCGCCGATGAGGATCATGACCGAGTCCGCGTGCAGCTGCGCCATGGACGACACCCGCAGACCGATGCGGCGCACCTTCCCGCTGGAGTCCAGGTCGCCCGCGTGCGGACCTGCGCCGGTGACCACCGTGCCGATCGCCAGTGCCGCAGCCGCGACCGCGACCGTCGCCCAGGCCAGGGCGCGCGCTGCGCCGGGCACCGCCACGTAGGCGGTATGCAGGCGTACCCGCCACCACAGCCAACCGGTGACGAGCAGGATCGCCATCGACAACAGGAAGTGGGCGGCGACCAGCCAGGGGTTCAGGTGCGTCCGGACGGTGAGCCCGCCGAGCACCGCCTGGGCCGGGATGGACGCGGCGGCCACCGTGGCCAAGGTGCGTTCCTCGCGCCGCAGGAGCGCGACGATCCAGGTGGCGATCGCGAACAGCGCCACCAGGAAGGTCAGCTGCCGGTTGGTGAACTCGATGATCCCGTGGAACGAATACGCCTTGGTGGGCGTGAGCGAGGCGTCGGTGCAACTGGGCCAGGTCGGGCACCCCAGGCCGGAGTCGGTCAGGCGTACGACCCCTCCGGTGACGACGATCAGCACGTTCACCAGCACCGAGCCGAGCGCCAACCGGCGCAGGGTGGCCGGCGAGCGGAGCGCCGACACCGCCCGCGGGCGGTCCAGTACGGCCGTCATGCCTACTCCCACTTGAAATAGCGGGCGGCCACGGGCAGCGCGAGGGCTGCCCAGACCAGCAACGTGATCAGATCGTGGACGGGCAGCGCGTGGCCGTACTCGAACACCTGGTGCAGGCCGTCCGAGAGCGCGGCCGACGGCAGGTACTGCAGCACCTGCCGGGCGCTGCCGAACTTGTCCAGCGGGATCGCGATGCCGCCGGCGAACAGCAGCACCATCCAGATCAGGTTCGCGGCAGCGAGGGTGACCTCGGCGCGCAACGTGCCGGCCACCAGCAGTCCGAGACCACCGAACGCCGCGGTGCCGAGCACCACCAGGAGCACGGCCCCGACCGGGTTGCCGTGCGGATGCCACGCCAGCGCGAAGCCGAGGGCGCAGATCAGCGCGATCTGCACCACCTCGAGCAGTAGCACGCCGAGGGTCTTGCCGCCGACCAGCACCGAGCGCGGCAGGGCCGTGGCGCCCAGCCGCTTGATCACTGCGTACTTGCGTTCGAAGCCGGTGGCGATCGCCAGGCCGGTGAATGCCGCGGACATGATCGCCAGGGCGATGATCGACGGGACGACGAAGTCGATGCGCCGGTCGCTGCCCAGCGAGTAGAGCAGCGGCAGGTTGAAGAAGAACAGCAGCAGCAGCGGGATGACCAGCGTGAGGCCGACCTGCTCGCCGTTGCGCAGCGCGAGGCGGAACTCCATGCGGGTCTGGGCAGCGAGCATGCGGCCGGCCGGTGCGGCGCCCGGCGCCGGCGTGAAGCTATGCGGTTCGCTCAACGTGGTCACGCTCACAACCGGCGATGCTGGCGAGGAGTTCATGGGCGCAGCTGCCCGCCCGTGAGCTCGAGGAAGACATCCTCGAGACTGCGCCGCTCGACCGAAAGGTTCTCGGCCAGCACGTTCTGGTTGGCGCACCACGCGGTGAGGGTGGCCAGCAGTTGCGGGTCGACCGACCCGGTGACGACGTACCGGCCGGGGGTCTGCTCGGCCGCTGCGACGCCGTCGGGCAGGGCGCGCTGCAGTGTGGCCAGCGCCAGCCCCGGCGGGGCGTCGAAACGGATCTGGCCCTCGGCACCGGCGCGGGTCAGCTCCTCCGGGGAGCCCTGAGCGACGACGCGGCCGTGATCGACGACGACCACCCGGTCGGCGAGCTCCTCGGCCTCGTCCAGGAAGTGCGTGGTCAGCACCACGCTCACCCCGTCCGCGCGCAGCCCACGGACCAGTTGCCACGTGCCGCGCCGGGCCTGGGGATCCATGCCCGCGGTCGGCTCGTCGAGGAACACCAGTTCGGGACGTCCCACCAGGGCGAGGGCGAGCGACAGGCGCTGTTGCTGGCCGCCGGACAGCCGCTTGACCGGGGTCTGGGAGACCGCCGTGAGGCCGACGGTCTCGAGCAGTTGACGCGGGTCGAGGGGACGGGCCGCGTACGCCGCGAACAGGTCGAGCAGTTCGCACGCCTTCGCCCCGGTGTAGCCCCCCACGCCCTCCTGCAGCATCACGCCCACCCGCGGGCGCAGGTCGGCCGCGTCGCGGGTCGGGTCCAGTCCGAGCACCCGAACGGTACCGGCGTCGGGACGGCGGAACCCCTCGCAGATCTCGATCGTCGTCGTCTTGCCCGCGCCATTGGGGCCGAGCAGGGCCAGGACCTGCCCGCGTTCCAGGCTCAGAGACAGTCCGTCGACCGCACGAGTCGTGCCGTACGCCTTGACCAGATCGGTGATCTGGAGCGCGGCGGACGGGTGTGGCACGCGTTCAGTCTAGGAATGCCCGGCGCGCACCCCGACGCCGACCTCAGCCGTCCTTGGCGTTGGAGGCGTAGGTGTCGACGTACTCCTGCCGTGACAGCCTCTGCACGGCCACGCGGATCGTGTCGGTGACCTCACGCAACACGCGCGAGCTGCGCTCCTGGTCGGCGAGGTGGGCGAAGCTCATCGGCGCACCGAAGTGCAGTTCGAGCGGGGCCCGGTGCCACAGCTTGTCGCCGGGCGGTTGCACCTCGCGGGTGCCGACGATGCCCAGCGGCACGACCGGAGCGCCCGACCGGAGCGCGACGCGGGCGACACCGGTGCGGAACTTGTACAGCCGCCCGTCCGGTGAGCGGGTGCCCTCGGGGTAGATGCCGAACGCGCGCCCCTCGGCGAGCACGCGCACGCACAGGTCGATCGACGCGGCGGCCGCGTGCGTGATGTCGCGGTCGACTGGCACGTGCCCCAGACCACCGAAGAACCGCTTCATCGCCCAACCGCGAAGACCGGGGGAGTCGAAGTATTCGGCCTTGGCCAGGTAGGTCACCTGTCGGCGCGCGACCGCAGGCGTGAAGAACTCGTCGGCGAAGCTGAGGTGGTTGGCCGCGATGATGACCGGTCCAGTGTGCGGCAGGTGCTCCACGCCTGAGACGACCGGCCGGTACGCCGCGCGCAGCGCAGGGGCCAGCGTCAGTTCCAGGGCACGGTAGAACACGGCGACAACGTACCGGCCCTGACTGCCCCCGCCGGTCAGCGGCCCACCTGCCGCCGCACGGACCTCGGCCGCGCCGGCGGAAAGGGTCCTATCGCGCGCGCCGGGCCCCCCATCGACCCGAGCCGGGAAATACGTCATACTGGTGTTGTGAAATTCGCGGGCACGACTGACGCCGGGCGGGACACCCGCTCGGCAGTGGCTCGCCTGATCCTCGAGCAGGGACCGCGCAGCGCCGCCGCCCTGGCCGAGGAGCTGCACCTCTCGCCGGCCGCCATCCGGCGTCACCTGGACGCCTTGGTCGCCGACGGACTGCTCGTCGAGCGCGAGCCGCGTCCGTCGGCCCAACGTGGCCGCGGGCGTCCGGCGCGCGTCTACGCCCTCACCGACTCCGGCCGGGCGGCGTTCCCGCACGAATACGACGATCTGGCCACCACGGCATTGCGCTACCTGCGCGAGACCGGCGGGGAGCAGGCCGTGATCGACTTCGCCCGGCATCGCGCCGAGCGTCTGGCCGATCTGGTCCGTCCGGACGTCGAGGACGCAGTCGGATCCGCCGACCGCGCCGATGCACTCGCCGCCTCGCTGTCGGCCCACGGCTACGCGGCGACGACCGAGCAGGCTCCCGTCGGGGTCCAGATCTGCCAGCACCACTGCCCGGTCGCGCACGTGGCCACCGAGTTCCCCGAACTCTGCGAGGCCGAGACCCGGGCATTCGAAGCCGTCCTCGGGACTTATGTCCAGCGGCTGGCGACGATCGCCCACGGCGACGGCGTCTGTACGACCTGTGTTCCGACCAACCAGATGTCGTCGGAAGAAAGTGTCCCCAACCCCACCGTCCGGAAGGACTGATCGGCATGACGACGACCGAGAACGCGCTGACCCAGGAAGAGCAGCTCGCTGCGCTGGGACGCTACGACTTCGGCTGGGCCGACAAGGACGTGGCCGGTGCCTCGGCGCGGCGCGGTCTGAACGAGGACGTGGTCCGGGACATCTCGGCGCGCAAGAACGAGCCGGCCTGGATGCTGGAGCACCGCCTCAAGGCACTGGCGACCTTCTGGAAGAAGCCGATGCCGACCTGGGGTTCCGACCTGTCGGGCATCGACTTCGACAACATCAAGTACTTCGTGCGTTCGACCGAGAAGCAGGCCGCTTCGTGGGAGGAACTACCCGAGGACATCAAGAACACCTACGACAAGCTCGGCATCCCCGAGGCGGAGAAGCAGCGCCTCGTCGCCGGCGTCGCGGCCCAGTACGAGTCCGAGGTCGTCTACCACAAGATCCGCGAGGATCTCGAGCAGCAGGGTGTCATCTTCTTGGACACCGACACGGGTCTGAGGGAGCACCCGGAGATCTTCGAGCAGTACTTCGGCTCGGTCATCCCCGCCGGTGACAACAAGTTCTCGGCCCTGAACTCGGCGGTGTGGTCGGGCGGTTCGTTCATCTACGTGCCGAAGGGCGTGCACGTCGACATCCCGCTGCAGGCGTACTTCCGCATCAACACCGAGAACATGGGCCAGTTCGAACGGACGCTGATCATCGTCGACGAGGACGCCTACGTGCATTACGTCGAGGGCTGCACCGCGCCGATCTACAGCTCCGACTCGCTGCATTCGGCGGTGGTCGAGATCATCGTGAAGAAGGGTGGCCGTTGCCGGTACACGACCATCCAGAACTGGTCGAACAACGTCTACAACCTGGTCACCAAGCGCGCGAAGGCCGAGGCCGGCGCGACCATGGAGTGGATCGACGGCAACATCGGCTCCAAGGTCACCATGAAGTACCCGGCCGTCTGGTTGATGGGCGAGCACGCCAAGGGCGAGGTGTTGTCGATCGCGTTCGCCGGCGAGGGCCAGCATCAGGACGCCGGCGCCAAGATGGTGCACTTCGCGCCGAACACCTCTAGCAACATCATCAGCAAGTCGGTCGCGCGCAACGGTGGACGCTCCTCCTACCGCGGCCTGGTCGAGGTACACAAGGGTGCGGCCGGTTCGAGGTCGACGGTGAAGTGCGACGCGCTGCTGGTCGACGACATCAGTCGCTCGGACACGTACCCGTACGTGGATGTGCGCGAGGACGACGTGTCGATGGGCCACGAGGCCACCGTCTCCAAGGTGAGCGAGAGCCAGCTGTTCTACCTGATGAGCCGTGGGCTGTCCGAGGAGGAGGCCATGGCGATGATCGTGCGCGGCTTCGTCGAGCCGATCGCCCGAGAGCTACCGATGGAATACGCCCTCGAGCTCAACCGCCTGATCGAACTGCAGATGGAAGGAGCCGTGGGCTGAGTGACAGCCAACACTGAACCCGTGCTGGCGACGGACGACCCGGTGATCGCCCCGACCGGTTCGTCCCCGGAGCGCTTCACCTCCCGTGACCCGGATCTCTTCGAGGTACCTCGCGGCCGCGAGGAGCAGTGGCGCTTCACGCCCACCCGCAAGCTCGGTGTGCTGTTCCAGCCGTTCGAGCCCACTGCCAGAGTGCGTACCTCCGTCACCGGCTTCGATGCCGAGGTCGTCACGATGGACGATCCGCGCGTCGGGCAGGCTCTGCAGCCGGCCGACCGGGTCGCGGCGCTGGCGTGGGACAACTCGGCGGCCGCCGGCGTCTACTCGATCCCGGCGAACACCGAGCTCGAGGAGCCGGTGGTGATCACGGTCGACGCGTCCGGTGGCCTGGCGTACGGGCATCTGGTCATCGAGGCCGGGCCGTATGCCAAGGCGACCGTGATCGTCGAGCGCACCGGTGACGCGACCACTGCGGCCAACGTCGAGATCGTGGCGCACGACGGTGCTGACCTGACCGTAGTCGGCTTGCAGAACTGGTCGCCCGAGGCGATCTACGTCGCGCAGCACGCGATCAAGGTCGGGCGCGATGCCACGGTGAAGCATGTCGTGGTCAATCTCGGCGGGGGAATCGTGCGCATCTCGCCCTATGTCTCCTATGCCGGACCCGGCGGTCGGGCCGAACTGCTCGGCGTCAGTTTCGCCGGCGAGGGCCAGCACCTCGAGACACGGCTCTACATCGACCACTCGGCACCGAACTGCTCCTCGAACGTGCGCTACCGCAACGCGTTGCTCGGCGAGAGCGCCCGCACGGTGTGGGTCGGCGACGTACGCATCCGTCCGGCCGCGACGGGAACCGACACCTACGAGGCGAACCGCAACCTGCTGCTGTCCGACGGCGCCCGCGCCGACTCGGTGCCGAACCTGGAGATCGAGACCGGCGAGATCGCCGGCGCGGGCCACGCCAGCGCGACGGGACGATTCGACGACGCGCAATTGTTCTACCTGCAGGCCCGGGGCATTCCGCAGGAGGAGGCCCAGCGCCTGGTCGTCCGCGGCTTCTTCGCCGAGATCGTGGAACGGATCGGCCTACCCGGACTGCAGGACCGCATCATGACCGCCATCGAGGCCCGCCTCGGCTTCACCAGCATCGAAGAAAGCGAAAGCCTGTGAGCAAGCTCGTCATCAAGGACCTGCACGTCTCCGTCAACGACGAGGCGGGGGCGACCGAGATCCTCAAGGGCGTCGACCTGACCATCGAGTCCGGCCAGACGCACGCCATCATGGGGCCGAACGGCTCGGGCAAGTCGACGCTGGCGTACTCGCTGGCCGGCCACCCCAAGTACACGGTCACCGGCGGCTCGGTCACCCTCGACGGCGCCGATGTGTTGGCGATGTCGGTCGACGAGCGCGCCCGTGCGGGCCTGTTCCTCGCGATGCAGTACCCGGTCGAGGTGCCCGGCGTCTCGGTGGCCAACTTCCTGCGTACCGCAGTCACCGCCGTCCGTGGCGAGGCACCGAAGCTGCGGCACTGGGTCAAGGAGGTCAACACCGCGATGGAGGCCCTGGAGGTGGACAAGGCCTTCTCGGAGCGGGGCGTCAACGAGGGCTTCTCCGGCGGTGAGAAGAAGCGCCACGAGATCCTGCAGCTCGAGCTGCTCAAGCCGAAGATCGCGATCCTGGACGAGACCGACTCCGGCCTGGACGTCGATGCGCTGCGCGTCGTCAGCGAGGGCGTGAACCGGGCCAAGGCGGACACCGGCCTCGGCACACTGCTGATCACGCACTACACGCGGATCCTGAAGTACATCAGGCCGCAGTTCGTGCACGTGTTCTTCGACGGTCGCATCGTCGAGTCCGGTGGCCCTGAGCTGGCCGACATCCTCGAGAACGAGGGCTACGCCCGCTTCGGCGTCCACGAGCCGGCGACGGTCTGACCGCTTTTGGCGCCCCGTCCGTAACAGTGTGGGCAGGACGCCAATCTTGAAGGGAACAGAGGTGGCATTCGACGTCGAGGCACTCCGCAAGGAGTTCCCGATCCTGAGCCGCGAGGTGCACGGCGTACCGCTGGTCTACCTCGACAGCGCCAACAGCGCGCAGAAGCCGCAGGCGGTGATCGACGCCGAGGTCGACCTCTACGCGAACCACTACGCCAACGTCGCCCGCGCCGTGCACACCCTCGGCAGCGAGGTCACGCACGCGTACGAGGGCGCCCGCGACAAGGTGGCGGCGTTCCTCAACGCGCGCAGCCGCGACGAGATCATCTTCACGCGCAACATCACCGGCGCGCTGAACCTGCTCGCGTACTCGTTCTCGAACGCCTCGACCTTCCCCGGCGCGGGGCGCTTCGCGCTCGGTCCGGGCGACGAGATCGTGGTCACCGAGATGGAGCACCACAGCAACATCGTGCCGTGGCAGTTGCTCGCGCAGCGCACCGGCGCGACGTTCAAGTTCCTCCCGATCGACGACGAGGGCCGTCTGGTCGAGTCCGCGATCGACGAGGTGATCACGCCGCGCACGAGGGTCGTCAGCTTCGTCTACCAGTCCAACGCGCTGGGCACGATCAACCCGGTCGCGCGGCTGGTCGAGAAGGCGCACTCGGTCGGCGCGCTGGCGATCGTCGACGCGGCACAGGCCGCCCCGCACATCGCGCTGGACGTGCAGGCCCTGGACGTGGACTTCCTGGCCTTCACCGGCCACAAGCTCTACGGCCCGACCGGTGTCGGCGTGCTCTGGGGCCGGCGCGAGCTGCTCGCCGGGATGCCCCCGTACGAGGGCGGCGGCGAGATGATCGAGACCGTCGACCTGATCAACGGGACGACCTACGCCGAGCCGCCGCACCGCTTCGAGGCCGGCACGCCGATGATCGCGCAGGCGGTCGCCCTCGGCGCGGCCGTCGACTGGGTCGGCGGTGTCGGCCTGGAGAACATCCACGAGCACGGCGTCGAGATCACCGGCTACGCGCTGGAGCGGCTGCAGGGCATCGACGGCCTGACCGTCATCGGCCCGAGGCAGAACCTCGACCGCGGCCCGACGATCTCCTTCGTCCTGGACGGCATCCACCCGCACGACGTCGCCCAGTTGCTCGACGAACACGGCATCGCCGTGCGCGCCGGTCACCACTGCGCGCGGCCGGTGTGTGTCCGGTACGGAATACCGGCCACCACGCGAGCGTCATTCGGTGTGTACACCACCACCGGCGAGATCGACGCTCTGGCCGAGGGGATCGTCAAGGTGCAGGAGATGTTCCGATGACCGCTTCGCCGGAGTCCATGTACCAGCAGATCATCCTGGACCACTACAAGAACCCGCAGCACCACGCGCTGATCGAGCCGTACGAGGCCGAGGTGCACCATGTGAACCCGACCTGCGGCGACGAGGTCACGCTGCGCGTGCACGTGGTCGACGGCGTCATCGAGGACCTCGGTTGGGACGGGCAGGGCTGCTCGATCAGCCAGGCATCCACGTCCGTGATGAGCGCTCTGGTCGTCGGCTCGAAGATCACCGACGCGATCGAGCTGCAGGAGAAGTTCCTCGAGCTGATGCAGTCGCGCGGCACGTACGAGATCACCGACGAGGACGAGGAGGCCCTGGAGGACGCGGTCGCGTTCGAGGGCGTCTCGAAGTACCCGGCTCGCGTGAAGTGCGCGCTGCTGGGCTGGATGGCGATGAAGTCGGCCGTGGCCGAGGCTCAAGGAGAGCAGTGATGAGCGAGACCAACACCCTGCCGTCGCGGGACGAGATCGACGAGGCGATGCGCGACGTCGTCGACCCTGAACTCGGCGTGAACGTCGTCGACCTGGGGCTGCTCTACGACGCCCGCGTCGAGGACGTCGACGGCCAGAGGTTGATCACGCTCGACATGACGCTGACCTCTGCCGCCTGCCCGCTCACCGACGTGATCGAGGACCAGTCCCGATCCGCGCTCACCGGCGGGCCGACGCCGCTGGCCGGCGACGTGAAGGTCAACTGGGTGTGGGTGCCCGCCTGGGGCCCGGAGCACATCACCGACGACGGCCGCGAACAGCTCCGCGCGCTGGGCTTCAACGTCTGAGCGGCGACATCCCGCAGGGCCGCTGAGCGAGCCCCACATGTGTGCGGTTCTGGCGCTGGCCCACGCCGAATCGTCGTCACGACCGCGCATGTGCACGATCTGGTTCCGCGGAACTCATGCCGCCAGGGCAGGTTCGGCGAGCGGTGTGAGCGTGCGTTCGCGCCGTGCCCGTCCGGCCGGGGCGCAGAGCCCCGCGCCGATGGCGCAGAGAGCGGCGGCTCCGTAGACGGCCGGTTCCTACTCACACTGAAGGCGACACCACCCGATACGCGCGGGACTGGGCGCTGGCCCACCTGGATCGACCGCTGGACGTCGCCCGGCTCGCGGCCGAGACTCGGATGAGCGTGCGCACGTTCAACCGGCGGTTCCGCGAGGAGGCCGGGCACAGCCCCGGGGCCTGGCCCATCGAGCAGCGCCTGGACCACGCGCGCCATCTGCTCGAGACGACCGACCTGCCCGTCGACGAGGTGGCACGGGCGGCCGGGCTCGGCTCGGACGCGACCCTG
>Ga0164242_10007729_pt1 | contig 11741 bp, 10 predicted proteins | sample OricomgcompostMG_FD_108783 | JGI IMG/M metagenome (GOLD analysis project Ga0164242, IMG submission 108783) | Miracle-Growth compost microbial communities from Emeryville, California, USA - Original compost - Miracle growth compost (MG) ... | reverse complement strand
GGCGGCGAACCGGCACAAGGTTCAGCTGTTTCCCATCAGCACCGGGCAGAACATCGGCCTGGGCAGCAAATCCCCCATGTGCCCGGGCCAGGTCGTGGTCGATCTAGGCCGCCACATGAACCGGGTGATCGAAGTCAACGAGGTCCTGGGCTATTGCGAAGTGGAGCCGGGCGTCAGTTTCCAATCTTTGTATGACGAACTGAACAAACGCAGCAGCCGCCTCATGATGTCCCCCACCGCCGGCCCGCCCCAAGGCAGCCTGCTGGGCAATGCCCTGGACAAGGGCGGCGGCGGTGGCGCGGCGGCAGATCATTTCGGCAGCGTCTGCGGCATGGAAGTAGTGCTCGGCAACGGCGACATCATCCGCACCGGCGACGGCAGCCTGCAAGCGGCCGAACACCTGAACTGGCATGTGTCCAAGTATAGCTTCGGGCCGGCGCTCGACGGGCTGTTCACCCAATCCAACTACGGCATCGTGACGCGGGCCGGCATCTGGCTAATGCTGCGCCCTCCCCATATCGAACCATTCTTCTTCAGCGCAGCCGACGACGACGACCTGGACGAGGTAATCGAACTCGTGCGCCCGCTGAAGCAGACCAACTTCGTACCGACCCAGATCCGCGTGACCAATGATCTGTATCTGATCGCCGCGGCCGAAAGCAACCCCGAATACACCACCTCGGGCGGGCGCACACAGATCAGCGACGAAGCCCGGCGAGCCTTGCAGCACAAGCACGGCCTGGGGTCATGGAACATCTCCGGCGCCCTCTTCGGCGCCAGCAAGCAGGCCGTCGCCCCGCAGATCGACAGGCTGCGCGCCCACTTCGCGAAGTCCTCGAAGATCCGCTACATCCCGCCCGAAGAGGCGCAGGCCGTAGCGCCGCTTGACATTGCCCGCAAAAACTATCTGGGCATCCCCAGCGACGGCGAGTTGCGCATGCTCAACTGGCGTCCCGGCGGAGGCACGGCCTGGTTCCTTCCCGGCATGCCCATGAACGGGCTGATCGCCCACCAGATGCAGAAGCATGCGCGCGAAATCTGCCGTCAACATGGCCTGGAATATATGGTTTCCAATGTTTGCGGGCCGCGCTTCGCCCGCGGCGTGCATACACTGGTGTTCAATCGCAACGACCCGGACGAGGCGGCGCGCGCCGACCAATGCTATCGGGCGCTGGCCGCCAGTTATGCCGAAAGAGGCGTCTTCGTCGGCCGGGCGCCCACCATGTACCAGCAGTTCCATCAAGAGCAGCGCATGTCCGGCATCGTCCAGGCATGCGACGCAATCAAGCGTGCCCTGGACCCCAACGGCGTCATCGCGCCCGGCAAGTACGGCATACGCTAGACACCGGCGGCGCCGCACCATCACATTCATCAGGAGGCAAACATATATGAAGCCCATCAAGAAGGCCGCAGCCGCGGCTCTGGCCCTATGCACAATTGCGGCCGCAAGCCTGTTCCCCGCAGCCACTGCGGCCGCGGCAGGCTATCCGGACAGGCCGGTGAAAATCGTCGTGGGCTTTCCTCCCGGCGGAGGTAACGACGTACTGGCCCGCCTGCTCGCCGAACGCCTGCAGGCGCAAATGGGCCAGCCCTTCGTTGTGGAAAACCGCCCCGGAGCCAACGGCTTCATCGCCTTCGACACGGTCAAGCGGGCCAAGCCCGACGGCTACACACTGCTGATTGGCCCCAGCAGCGGCATGACGGTCAACCCCGCCGTGTACAAGAAGCTGCCCTACGACCCGGTTGCTGATTTTTCCCCCGTCAGCATGATAGGCGGCTTCCCGCTCTTGATTGTCGTCAATCCGGCCACGCCCTATCGCAGCCTGGTGGATCTGGTCGGCGCCGCCAAGGCAAAGCCGGGAACCATAGACTACGGATCCGCCGCAACATCATTCCAGTTGGCAACGGAAATGTTCGCACAGCAGGCGCACCTGCGATTCAACCACATCCCCTATAAGGGCAGCGCCCAGGCGGTTCAGGCTGTGCTCGCCAACCAAGTGCCCATGACCTTCGGCGACAGCGCCGCTGTCATCCCGCAAATCCGCGCCGGCAAGTTGCGACCCCTGGCGGTCACCACCGGCAAGCGGATCGCCTCGCTGCCCCAGGTGCCCACCGTCGCCGAAGCGGGCGGGCCCGACTACCAGATGCTGCTGTGGTCTGGGCTCTTCGCACCCTCCGGCACCCCTGCCTCCATCGTGGCGGCGCTGCAGGCGGGAGTGCAACAAGCGCTACGCGACCCGAAAATGCAAGCCAGCCTCGACAAACTGGGCATCGAACCGATAGGCAGCAGCGCGGCAGAACTGGAGGCCACGATCAGGAGCCAGATCGCCCAATACACCGAGGTGGCGAAACAGGCGAACATCAGCATCCAGTAACTTGCCTGCGGAAAGGCCGTCGGTTTAAGCGGCCTGAGCACTTATCGCGGCAAAATCTTCGTTGGACAGCTCCACCGTGGCGGCCGCCACGTTCTGTTCCAGATGGGCGATCCGACTCGTGCCGGGAATGGGCAGTATCACGGGCGAACGCTTCAGCAGCCACGCCAGGGCAAGCTGCCCGTGCGTGATGCCCAGCCGCCGGGCAATTTGCGCGACCGCTGAATTGGGGCCGGCCAGCGCGCCCGCGGCGAGCGGATGCCAGGGAATGAAGCCTATGGCATGCTGTTCGCAGTAATCGAGTACGGCCTCGCTCTGCCGGTCGCTCAGGTTATAGCGGTTCTGCACGGTGGCGACCGGGAAATATTTTCGCGCCGCCTCAATCTGGGCCACACTCACTTCGCTCAGGCCCACGTGGCGTATCAGGCCTTCCTTGCGCATTTCGGAAATGACCTCGAACTGCTCGGCCTCGGGCACCTGGGGATTGATACGATGCAGCTGCCACAGGTCGATGCGCTCCAGCCCCAGCCGGCGCAGGCTCATCAGCGCGCACTGGCGCAGGTATTCGGGCCGGCCCAGCGGTTTCCAGATGTTAGGGCCATGGCGCGTCTGCCCGGCCTTGGTGGCGATCACCATGTCGGGGTACGGATGCAAGGCCTCGCGGATCAAATCTTCGCTGACATATGGACCGTAGCTGTCGGCCGTGTCGATGAAATTGACGCCCAGCTTCCGCGTCCGCGTCAGCGTGGCCCGTGCCTGCTTCAGATCGGTCGGCTTGCCCCATATGCCCTCGCCCGTGATGCGCATGGCCCCGTAGCCCAGGCGATTGACGGGCAGATCAGCGCCGATGAAAAATTGCCCCGACGCGGCCGCCGGTAGTTGCGTAGTCATGCTGATATTTCTCCTGGATGTTATTGAACGCCCGGAGCGTCTCCGTTCAGGAGACGCCGCTGAACGGCTTGCCAAATTTTGGCAAGATAGCTAGGATGGCATCATGAGCACTATGAATATTTCCCTGCCCGGCGCGCTCAAGGCCTTTGTCGACGAGCAAGTCAACCAGCGCGGCTATGGCACCAGCAGCGAATACATGCGAGAACTGATCCGGAAAGATCAAGACCGCCAGCATCTGCGCGGTCTGCTTCTGGCAGGAGCCGCTACAGCCCAAACGCCACCCGCCGATGAGGAATATTTTGCCGCGCTGCGGGCCCGCGTGCGCAATCCGCGGGAATGAGGCCCAAGCCCGTCATTCCCAGAGCCCTCGCCAGGCGGGATGTCGAGGATGCACTGGATTACCTTCTCAATGTAGCATCTGAACGGGTAGCGCTGGGCTTTGTCGATTCGCTCGAACAGGCGTATGCGCGTATCTCCCGCCATCCGAACGCAGGTTCTCCCCGCTATGCCCACGAACTCGGCCTGGCGGACCTGCGCCATTGGCGCCTGAAACGCTATCCGTACCTCGTGTTCTATATCGAGCAGCCCGATCACATCGATGTCTGGCGTGTGCTGCACGGTATGCGGGACATTCCCGAATGGCTGGGGGGCGTGCCCGCGCCTGGCGGGCCGCCCAAAGACGAAGATGTCGATAAATAACCGTCGCAGATCGTGGACGGTTAAGAAAACCCTGGGCCGCCGGGTTCCACCGGTTGGCTGCTTCGCCCTTTCCACCCGGCTGCCGGCCCAGGCTAGTCGTCGGCCTGGGCTCGACACACGAGTCCCGCAAATCTGCTAGAATGCTCGTCTTTCTGGGGACGTAGCTCAGCTGGGAGAGCGTCGCGTTCGCAATGCGAAGGTCGGGAGTTCGATCCTCCTCGTCTCCACCATTTACCCATCCCACACAGTCTCAAGTAGACTCATTTCCCGAAGTAAATCAAGATCTTATCCCGAAAATTAACCTCACATGGTCTCGGGTAGTCTCTTGCCATCTTATAGCTTTTAGCGGTATTTTTGACGGTACCTGTGTATTTCCATAGCGGAGATACCGTCAACCCATGGGGAGATACCGCCATGCCACCCCTCTCTGATACCGCCGTACGAGCCAACACGCACAGGGATAAGGCCGGCAACATTAGGGAGAAACCCTATAAGCTGGCCGATGGCGCTGGCATGTACTTGTTGGTGAACCAGGCGGGAAAGTATTGGCGCCTGGATTACCGCTATATCGGCAAGCGCAAAACACTAGCCCTGGGTACCTACCCCGACGTGACACTTGCACAAGCCCGCGAACGGCTCCAGGGGGCGCGCAGGCTACTGGCTACTGGCGTTGACCCCGGTGAGGCAAAAAGAGCAGCCAAAGAAGGCAAGAGAATTGCCGCGGCAAATTCCTTCGAGGCTATCGCCCGCGAGTGGTTTACCAAGCAAGCAACTAAATGGGCAGCCAGCCATGCCGACAAGGTAATTGCCCGGCTGGAGAACGATTTGTTCCCATGGCTAGGCTCGCGGCCAATTACCGACATTACGGCGCCGGAACTGCTGCGGTGCCTGACGCGGATCGAGCAGCGCGGCGCAATCGAAACCGCGCACCGTGCCTTACAGAACTTCGGCCAGGTCGCACGCTATGCCATCCAGACAGGCCGGGCTGAACGTGATATTTCCTCGGATCTGCGCGGCGCACTCACGCCATGGAAACGCACGCAATACGCGCATGTTGTGGAGCCTGAAAAAATCGCCGCACAACTGCGCAAGATTCACGACTGCACGGGCACGTTCCCCGTGATGTGTGCGCTACGCCTAGTGCCGCTGCTGTTTGCCCGTACTGGAGAATTGCGGCATATGCGCTGGCCCGACATAGATCTGGTTGCCGGGCAGTGGCGCTATACCGTGAGCAAGACCGGACGCCAGCATATCGCCTCTCTTCCCTCTCAGGCTGTCGCCATCCTGCGCGAGCTGCAACCTCTCACCGGGGACCATGAATATGTCTTTCCAGGGAGAGGCAAAAACCGCAGCGAGCCCATATCCAGTAACGCTATCTTGCAAGCACTGCGGCGGGCCGGTATCGAGAAAGAAGAACAGACCATACATGGCTATAGACATACGGCAAGCGTTCGCCTTAATGAAATGAGCCGATGGAATCCGGACGCCATCGAAGCGGCGTTGACGCACAAGATGCCAGGCACTCGTGGCGTATACGCCGGTCGCGCTCAGTACCTGGATGAGCGCCGCAAGATGATGCAGGCTTGGGCCGACTACCTGGACGCGCTAAAAGCAGGCAGCAACGTGGTGCCTATAGCACGGAAGGCGTGAATCAGTATGGTCGCGGCTAACCGAGTGGCAAAGCGGGCAACCGAACGGCGCCTTAAAAACCCTGTGCGGTTTTCCACCATTGTGGATGTGGACGCCACGCGCGTGCCAAGTGGAGCTTTGCTGAAACTCGTTAATGTGCTCGATGCCAACGCAATCGAGCACACCAACAACACGCTGCGCCTCTATATCGACGAATTCAGTTCTCGGCTTGCTTTTCTTGTCGGGTGCTACAAGGCCGGCGTCATCGCCATGAAGGTCTTTCCTACACCACGGGCAGAAAGGGAATATGCCCGCCGGCTGGAAAAATATGTTGCGGTTACAGGCGTGATGCCGCCCGAGCCGCAACATTGGCCGCCGATGGTGCGATATGACGCGGCTGTTATCGATGGCGCCTCACCACGGGACGTTGTGCAGCGCTACATAATGACAGTCAACAACAGACCCAAAGCGCCACGCGGACAGCCATCGAAAAATGATAGGGATCACTTAATAGTCGATACACTTGCTCTCATTGAAAGCTATGGGGTACGCCCCGCCGCTGCAAGGATATATACAGAGCTGGTCCTAAAAGCCAGTGGGATCAAGGTACCCAAGCTAGGCGATAAAGACGGCCGGAGCATGCGCCAGGTACGGCACCGCCCGGCCACGCGCGCAGCCACCAAAGAGGCAGCCGAGCTGCTTAATCGCACAGCGTACCTTATAGCCAAGCCGCCAGCACCATAAACTTCAAATACTAATCCGGGGCCTGCCCGCCAGCAGAATTCTCTCAAGCCGTATCAACGGCACCATTTGGGAGAACCTATTGTGCAAGACGATTCTAAGCTGCTGGCCGATGTGCGCACTCTCGCGGGCCGGTACGACAGCGCGCTATCTACTATGTGGCGCATCCTGGCCGAGCCCGACTGCCCGCCGGCAATAAAGTTAGGCCCAAAAACTCCCCGCTGGGAGGTCACCGCGATTGACGACTACATGCGCCAGCGCGCGGCGCGCTTCGCGGTGAAGAACTACCCTCGGCGCAAGCAGCAGTCCGCCGTAATGGGGGAGGTGTGATTATGGGTCACGAAAAGGAAAGCCCCCCGGTGGTGCGGGGGGCCGGCGAAAACACTTCCAACAGCACTATTCGCAAGCCAGATAATACCACCGGCTACTGGGTTGTGCCACGGCTTACACGGCGGGCCAAAGCGAAGTTAAAGAGGCTGCGTCCCTGGAACCATTTTCTGACGGTAGTGCAGCCCGCTCCCGATTTTTTCCCTGGTGCAGTAAAGACACCCCGCTGTCGCTTTTGCGGCCAGCCACATTTTTTCCTCGGCTGGGTCGCGGCAGGTGACCCTGGCATTCGCGCTTTGCCGTGCAAGCCGGAGGAACGATTCACGGAATGGCAAATTCCGCCGGTTGCTACCACCACAGTTTTGGCCAGGAGCGCGTAATGTTCACTCAGCATGCCCCCGCTCTCGCACAGCAATACCCTATCTTCCCATGCAAGCCGGATAGAAGCGCACCACGCACGCGACATGGTTTCAAGGATGCATCGCGCGACCCGGCACAGGTCAACGAGTGGTGTCGCAAGTATCCCGACGACTTGATAGGCGTCCCGACCGGCGCAGCATCTGGCCTGTTCGTGTTGGATGTCGATGCCAAGAATGGCAAGGATGGTTTCGCCACCCTGGCCGCGAATGGCTGGACCGTCCCACCAACGCGCACGCATCGCACGCAGCACGGCGGCGCACATTACCTGTTCAAGATGCCTAGCGGCATACCGCTGCGCAGCACGGCAGGCACTCTAGGCGATGGCCTGGACACACGCGCCGACGGTGGCTTTGTCTATTGGTGGCCGGCGAACGGCTGCGAGGTAGAGAACCCCGATACGCTAGCCGATATACCGGGTTGGTTGCTCGCTGCCCTGGACAAAGGTGGCTCACGCCGCGACACCACGACACCACATCCAGTAACCAACTCGCTATCGCCAGGGCTTACCGTCGACAACAACGACCTGGGCGGCGGCCCGCTGGGCCTGAGCCAGCAGCAGATTGGCGAGCTGCTTGCGAGCCTGGACCCGGACATGGATTACCAGAGCTGGCTTGCTATCGGCCAAGGCTTGCACCACGAAACCAACGCAACGCAGGCGGGGCTTGATGCTTGGGTTAAGTGGTCGCGTGGCAGCGACAAGTTCCCTGGCGATGCAGAACTGGCAGCGAAATGGGCGAGCTTCGGCAAGCGCGACGGCGGCCCAGAAGTGACTATGCGCAGCGTCGCGCGCATGGCCCGCCACGTGGCGCAAGACAACCTGTTGGGTGAACCCGAGCAAGCGGCGGCGCAAGTCTCGGCCACTCGGTTTCATTACGGCGATGGGGTCTTTGTCGCAGGGCGCGACGGCTTGACATTCGATACTGTCGACTCGAACAATGAGCCCCATTCTTTGTGGATCTGCTCCGCATTGAATGTGCTGGCTAAGACCCGCGACGACCGCAGCAATGCATGGGGGCGCCTGGTCCGCTGGCTCGATGGTGACGGCAAAGTACATGAGTGGGCGCTGCCACTCGCAGAGTTGCAGGGCGACGGCCTGGACGTGCGCCGCGAACTCGCTCGCCAAGGCTTGGTTATCGCGCCAGGCAAACGCGCCCGCGACCTCCTGGCCTCGGCGCTGCAAGTGTGGCCGGTGGAGAGGCGCGCCCGATGTGTCGAGCGGATAGGATGGCACGGCGATACCTACGTGGTACCCACCGAAGCCATTGGGGCAACGGATGAAACAGTGGTGTTTCAAAATGCCCATGCCCTGGAACCTGCGTTCTCCACTGCAGGGACGGCCGAGCAGTGGCGCGATAACGTGGCCCGCTTGGCCGCTGGCAATAGCCGTGTAGTGTTCGCGGTGTGCGTGGCGTTCGCGGGCCCGCTGCTTGATGTGGCGGGCGAGGACTCCGGCGGATTCCATTTGCGCGGCGCCAGTTCCACGGGCAAGACCACAGCGCTAACCGTTGCGGCGTCAGTGTGGGGCAACCCGCGCGAATATGCCCGGACGTGGCGCAGCACCGTCAACGGAATTGAAGGCCTGTCGTCGCTGCATAACGACGGCCTGTTAGTGCTTGACGAACTTGGGCAGTGTGATGGCCGCGAAGCCGGTTCAATAGCGTATTTACTAGCAAACGGCCAGGGCAAGGCCCGTGCTTCACGCATGGGTACAGCCAGGCAAGCAGCCCGCTGGCGGCTCCTGTTCCTGTCCGCTGGTGAAATTGGCCTCACCAACCTAATGGGGCGTGCCGGCCACAGGACCACGGCGGGGCAAGAGGTACGGCTTGCCGATATTCCAGCCGACGCGGGCGTAGGGCTTGGAGCATTTGAGGCGCTGCACGACCAACCCACCCCCGCAGCGCTGGCCTTGGCTTTGAAGGACGCCGCCGCAAAACACCATGGCGCCGTCGGCATGGCCTGGCTGCGATTCATTGTGGCCAACCGCGGCAAGCTCGGCGATGCATTAGCGGCCGGTGTGCGCCGTTTTGTTGGTGGGGTGCTGCCGCCGGATGCTGCCGGCCAGGTGCAGCGCGTGGCACGTCGGTTTGCCCTGGTCGGCCTGGCCGGGGAGATCGCCACCAGCGCGGGGCTTACTGGCTGGGCCAAGGGCGAGGCTCTGATCTCGGCGCGCAAGTGCTTTGCCGCTTGGCTGGAAGGGTTCGGCGGCGCAGGCAACAGCGAAGAACGCGCCATCCTGTCGCAGGTCCGGGCATTTTTCGAGGCGCACGGCTCCAGCAGGTTTGCCCGGTGCGGAGGCCAATACCCCGACGATGCACGCATCCCCAACCGGGCCGGGTTCGTCCGCGATGACAACTCCGGCAACCGCGAGTATCTGGTATTGCCAGAAACCTTTCACCGGGAAGTATGCCAGGGGATGGACCCGAGACTCGTAGCCCGGACCCTAATGACCGCCGGCTGGCTAGTACCGCCAGCAAGCGGAGGGCGTAATACGCATTTGGTGAAAGTCCCTGGAATCGGTGCTACACGCTGCTACATCTTCGCGGGGGCATGGGCGGCATGAAAAATCAAACCATGACATCTTGCGCGGTTACCGCGGTTACCGCGGTTACCCCCAATGTTTATGCGGCTCTCCGGGTAACCGCTGAGGTAACCGCGTGCGGTTATGGCGGTTACCGCCCAGTGCGGATGGGTGGTGCAGGTAACCGCGGTAACCAGAACCAACCACGCCGCGGTTACCTGGAAACCCGCATGAATCCTAGCGGTAACCGCGGTAACCGCGGTAACCGTGCAAAAACTATGGGTTCAACATTTTTTCCAGAATCACACCGCCGCGCAACGAAGGCAATACAAGCCCGCGAGGTTTCCACAATTAAAACGGCACTACGCCGGACTACCAGGGAGCAGTCATGGCACCACCCGAAACTACGGCAAAAGATATTCTAAGTCTGATAGACACCTGGCAGGCGAAGCTGCCACGCAAGGCCGAACCGCAGCCGCAACAGCGTGCCATCGCGCTACAACCCCGCACCGAGACTATGCCACTGGCCGGCCGGGTGGCGGCGCAGATTGCCGACCTGGATGAGGTCTTTGTCGAGTTGACGCGCCGGGCGCTGGAGTGCAAGGCCCCGGAGCAGGTCGAACTTCTATCCTCCCTGGCGGTCCGCTGTGCCAGGCAAAGCGCGGCATCACTCAAGGCGTTGGCCGAGGCTGGTTTGTTGCAAAGCCTCGCGGCCGGCGCGAAACCCGAATAACCACCACATCTTCTCTCTCAAAATAGGAGAACACTATGGCAAATGCAGCAGGATCGTTCGCCGCTGGCCTGGTCAACGGCTTCATTAGCGGCAAGAAAATGCGCGCCGAGCAGCAGCTACGTGATATGCAACTCACCAAGCTCAAGCGTGAGCAGGACATGCAGGCTGAGCTGCAGGCCACTAGCCAGCCCGTTAAGCCGGTGCAGACCTATGTGGTGACCACGCCTGACGGCAGCAGCCAGACCTACGTGGATAAGAAAACCGCGCAAGCAGCCCAGGAAGCCTATGGCGATAGTGCCCAGATGACACCGGCATTCTCAGTGGCGGGCCAGACCTTTGCCGACAAGGACCAGGCGACCTCCGCGGCGGCAATCCAGAACACGCCGGTCATGCAGATGCAGCGCCGCATGGAGATTGCCAACCGATACGGTAACCCTCAACTGGCTGACGCTTATGGCAGGGCATACTCGGATGCACTGGCTACGGGGCGCTCGGCGCTCTACGACACGGTGGCCCAGGCGCGAGCAACGGGTGATCCGCAGGCGGTGATCCAGGCGTACAACGCATCGCTCGCGCCCACGGGCAGCAAGATTGCGCTGGTGGGTGACGGCAACGGGACCATGGTGCTCCGCACCACCACGGCAGCGGGCAAGACTTTTGACCAGCCGGTCAAGGACATGAACTCGTTTTTCGACATGGCCGAGAACGCCGCCATGAGTTCGTCGGCCAACGCTGTAGCTCTGCACCAGCTAGCGCAGCAGAAGGCCATCGCCGACCAGCAGAACGCCACCACGCAGCGTGGCCAGGATCTGGCGCACCAGGCGGCGATGGCCAACGTCGGTGTGGCACAGCAGGGGCTGGCCCTGCGCGGCAAGCAGTTTGGTTTGCAGCAACAGCAATTCGATTGGACGAAGAACCACCCGACAGGAATTGCACCGCGTGTTGTCAGCGGAGTAGATGCCAAGGGGAACGCAATGCTCGCCGTGGCACAAGGGGTACAACAGCCTGATGGCTCGTATGGGATGAGCGTAAGTTCGCCCACGTCGGTGCCTGGCATGACCCCCATGGGGGCTTATAACAAAGACCCGCTCTCTGCGGCAATCGCTGCCGGGGTAGGGGGCGGCCGCGGTGGGTTCAATGTATCGCCAACGGCTGTTCAACAGCTCAAGAGCTTGAACAACGCCAAAGCCCAGCCCGGCAATACCAGCAAGGCGCCGGTTGCTTCTGTCACTTCCGCGCTTGGCACCACGCCCGCCACCAGCTCCGTGGCACCCCCACGCCAACCGCGACCAGTGACCGGCATGCCATGGGTCACCGTGTCACCGGGAATAGTCGAGGGAGTGCTTGGTGCAAATGCCGCGGCCCCCGGCTGGAATGGGTTCGCCGCACGCAAGCAAGCACCTGCATCATT
>Ga0164242_10007728_pt1 | contig 11743 bp, 6 predicted proteins | sample OricomgcompostMG_FD_108783 | JGI IMG/M metagenome (GOLD analysis project Ga0164242, IMG submission 108783) | Miracle-Growth compost microbial communities from Emeryville, California, USA - Original compost - Miracle growth compost (MG) ... | reverse complement strand
TTCCGCTTGAGGAAATTTGTAACCCTCAGTTATAATAATGATTACTCTCATGATAAATTGCAAGTATCCCCGCCTAATAGTTTTCTTAGTGTTGATCGCGTGTCTGGGCACAGCGCGCGCCGACGGTAGTTTCAGCGGCGGCGATCTGGCCAGCGCGGCCGTTGTTTCGGGCAGCGCTTATACGTGGGGAATCAATCTCGCCGGCGGCGCGGGAGCGAGTTTCAGCGCGCCGCAAAAAGTGCCGCAACTGATCGGCGTCAATACCGTCGCGCTGGGACGCGGTTTCGCGGTGGCGCTTAAAAATGACGGCACCTGCGTTTCGTGGGGAAATAATTTCAGCGGGCAATTGGGAAACGGGACGGACAAAAATAGTCCCGTGCCTGTGACCGTGAAAAATCTGACCGATGTGACGGCAATTTCCTGCGGCGAAAAATTTGTGCTGGCGCTGCAAAAAAGCGGTCTCGTGGTCGCCTGGGGCAGCAATGAATACGGCCAATTGGGCAATGGCAACACCATCGACAAAAGTACTTTTACGCCCGTCAAAAATCTCACTCACGTCATCGCCATCGCCGCCGGAGCCAATCATTGCCTGGCCTTGAAATCGGACGGCACCGTTTGGGCGTGGGGCAAAAATATCGACGGGCAATTGGGTGACGGCACTGATGAAAACCGTTCGATTCCCATTCAGGTAAAAGGGTTAAATAATGTCATCTCCATCGCCGCCGGTTGGGGACACAGTCTGGCCGCGAAAAAAGATGGCACCGTTTGGGCATGGGGAAACAACGGCGCGGCGCAACTGGGCAACGGAAATAATACGCGCCAGAACACGCCGGCGCAAGCGCGCGGCCTGACAAAAATCACCCAGGTGGCGGCGGGAAAATGGTTTTCGATGGCGCTCAAAAGCGACGGCACCGTATGGACATGGGGCAGCGGCGGCGCCGGACAACTGGGCGACGGCACCCGCAAAGACCGCAGCACGGCAGCGGCGGTTCCCAAACTAACCGGCGTCACCGCGATTTCTGCGGGCAACTGGCACGCGCTCGCAAAAAAGAGCGACGGCACATTATGGGCGTGGGGCGATAATTCGATGGGACAACTGGGGACAGGAAATACAACGGATCAATTAGCGCCGGTCGCGGTGCAGGGATTGTAGAAGTACTTTGCATTGTGATTGTGATAGATTATTGAAAGGCTTATGAAACTCTTTTCTTTTCTATTACTTCTGACTTTCACCGTTCTTTTTCCCGCTTTTGCACAGGATGCCGTTCGTCCCAATCCACAAGTGGAAGCCGCGGCGGCGCAGGCGTTGTTGAATGCGGAAGTCAAATTGCAAAAAATGATTCCCCTCAATTCTGCGCGCAAAAAGTACTTTTACTGGCAGCCATTCCCGCAATGGCTGGAATATCCAGCGCCGATCCGCTTGCCACGAACCACACCAATAAAGTTGCCGCCAGTGGCGTAGCAGCGTTAGATCTCCAAGTCATTCAAACCAGTGCACGGCTTTTGCATCAGCCCACTTCCAAAACCACGTTGGCGGATTTGCAATCATTAGTCGCTCTGGCACAAAAGTACTTTTTAGCCAGAAAGAAAATCGAAGAACCATTGTTTCGCCAGCAGCTGCAAAGTCAGCATCATTTTGGGCATAGCGACGATTATGAAGATCAGGTTGTCCTGGGCCAACAGCAATCACCTTCCGTCCAGCAAACATTAATTACCGTTTTTCAACAATACATTTCCGCCCATAACGCCACGAACCACGCCAGTAGTGGCGTGGTCGCCAGTGACGTGGCCACATTAACCCAACTTCGGAATCTTCTGCGCCAGTTGCAGGCAATGAATCAAGGCCATCTTTCGGGAAGCACTTGGTTATACAATTCGCCATTGCCGGTATTCGCCGCGCAAAATCTGTTGCAATTGGATAAACGCATTATCGAAACCACGCTGTCCAGCGCCGCCGTTTTGCGCAAAAAGCATAAATACGCACCTGCAATAAAATTATATAAAACATTGCTGGCCGATTATGTGAACACACCGTACGAAGCGCCAGTAAAAGTACTTTTAGATGCCGCCATTGTGGAAGATTATAATTATCAAGCAAAACTGGCCCTGGCTAAACATGATTACAAAAAAGCTCGCGCCGCGTTAAAGAAAATTGTCGCACTCTACCCGGATAGCGATTACGCAGCCGCAGCCGAAAAGGCCATGCAAGCCACCGTTTCTCAAGCGGTGCGGTATTTCAAACATGAAGGCGATGCCAACTTCCATCCACAGGGACATCCCGGAGTTCCGCAGAAAAAGGCAGCTCTATTTTATAGCTCTATGTTCCAAGAGGATCCGTCGGGCCCAGTAGCCGATTATGCGCTGTATTATTGGGCGCGGTCATTAGGCACGGAAGGCAATACCAAAGAAGCATTAACCCATTTGCAAGACTTCGCCAAAAAATTCCCACGTAGCAAGATGCGCCCCGACGCGCTATTTTTGCAAGGTTTTCTGTTGGCCTCACCAGGAATCAATCAGTACTCCAAAGCCGCAGAGATAATGACAGAGTTCGTTCGCCTTTATCCGCATCATGCATTGGCAGGTGATGCATTGTGGTATTGCGCATTTTACCACGCCTACGGCAATCATTTCAAAGAAGCATTGGCATGCCTGGAACAACTCAAAAAATATCCCAAAGATAAGCATCAAAAGCACATCGCCCAATGGGAAAGTACTTTTCGCAACAAGATACAAACAGGAGAAAAATGGCCGTGAAGGACATTGATATCTGAATCGTGGCTCCGGCGTCCCCGCCGGAGGGAAAATGCCAATTAAAAATTACAAAGGAGAATCATGAAAACACTTTTTAAATTAACAATGCTGGGCATCATATTAGCGTTCTTTCCGGGCGTGTCCCACGCGCAAACCGGTCCGCAATCCATTTACATCGATTGCCAATCTCCCAGCGGAAGCCAGGGCGGACTAAAGCGTCCGCGCGGAGATTCCAATGTATGGGTATTTCAAATCGTCCCCGGCGCGTCGGTGCATTGGGTGGAAGGGCCAAACTGGAGTTATCCCGGCAAGAGTGGTTCTGATCCCAGTTGGGGACAATGGAGCGGCGGCGATGGTTCGCTGTCATTAAGTTGGATTTCGCCGGAACACACTGGCGCGTTCAGTGTCGGAGTGACTGGCAAAATCACCTGCGGTAGCGGCGGCGATGGCGCGCCGATTGATATTTCCGCGACGTGGTCTGGCGATGTGTTGGCAAAAGAGTGGGAAGCGGATCCAGATATAGAGGGCGGCAAAATGATGAAGCCGCAAAACCAAACAGTCAGTCCGGCCACGCCCTCAGTGGTGCTGGTGAAGACAAATAGTGAAGTGGATTGCGAAGTCACTGAAGCAACCGATAAAGATAAGTGGACGGCAGGCGAGGATGAAGGTGAAGATGATGATACCGTCAAATATAAATGGACGGCATCGGGCGGTGGCTTTGTAACAAGTGAACATCCCACCGGCGACGCGCCTAATGCGGAAACACGCACCGCCAAATGGAAAGCGCCGGCGGAGCCGGGCGATTACACGCTGGAATGCACCATTGACGATTTGCCGAAAGAGCTGAAGGAGAACGAAACCGGCACGCGCGACGACGAACCTGTGCAACGAGTGTTGCAAGTTAAAGTAGTGAAGATGGAATTTGTGCCTCCCGTGATCCGCCTATATGCGGAAGATACCAAAGAGGTGGATGTGTTGATCACGCCGGAGGACGCCGGCAGTCTGTTCACCTTTGCGATGCTGGATACAGATGTGGCGACTCACAGCGGAGCGCCGGTCACATTTACCATAACCGGCGTCGCAGCTGGTAATACAAAGTTCCAGGCCAAATATGAGGGTAAGGTTTTTGGTGAAGCGACAGTCATCGTGAAGGAGCATATAGACGATGAAACAGATGATCTGGATGACGACGGCCTTCTTGATATATTCGATGACGATATTGACGGTGACGGCATCATCGATAATACGCCGGCCAAACTCTGGTCGCCTGACACAGGTATCAGCGGCGGCAAATTTGCTGTTAGTGAAGTGACGGTGGCGGCCGGTGGAACAATCGGCTTGGAAGTCAGCCCGGCCAGCGATACGGATAAATGGCGGAAAGGCACGGAGTCCGATCACGAATCGGATACCGTTCATTACAACTGGAGCGGTGGCAACGTCACGGCGAACAGTGCTGAACCCTGGAAAAGTACTTTTACCGCGCCCAGCCAAGCCGGTGAATATTACGTGCAGGTGAAAATCGACGATGAACCGGCCGCGGTAGTATCGCCGGATAGAGGTAATCGCGATGACAGCGCGGTAACGCGGACGATTAAAGTCATTGTGACGCAGAAGAAATGGGATATTGATCTGGCCATTGGCAAATATCACCAGGAAGATGGCACAGTGAAAGAAAACGGGCGGATGGTGTTGCCGCAGGATCAAACCGGTGAGAATCCGATGCCGGAACATGTGAAAGTGTTCGCGGGAGCAACGATTGATTTGTCGTTGGAAGAGGCGACCGATGTTGATCACTGGAAATTGGAGCCTGATTCCGCTGGTGAAGAGGGATATGATAACGATACGGTCATTTATTTATGGGAAGCGCCATCCGGTCAAATTGTCGGGGATGCCCATCAGCGTAATGCGAAGTGGCAAGCTCCAATGGAGGCTGGCACTTATACCATCACCTGCACCATTGATGATACGCCGAAAGCGATTGATGAAGGGGAAGATGGCATACGCGATGACTCGTCTGTGAAACGCACCGTAGAGGTGGAAGTGGTAAATGGCGAATCTTCTGCAACGCTAAAGCTTTATAAAGATGAAGAATTGACGGAAGAAGCGGATGATGCGGTGGGCGGCACGGCTTATATTGTGTTGGAAGTGAAATTGGGCGAAGGACAGCACATGGTATCCAATAGCGCGACATTGCGTGTGGAAGAAAACTATGCCCAACACAGTGATACAGAGAAACGTTGGGATAGCGCCGTGAGTTTTGCCAGCGGTTGGCAGAAGAAGGATGCTAATGGCGAATGGCAAAATAGTGTGAGCAGTCCACAATCCACGAATAACAGCGATGACGACGAATACTACCGGAAAGTGTGGCCGTGGGCAACCACTTCAACGCCGTTGGGGCATAACGAAAACCATTCCATCAAGCTGGTGAAAGTGGATGGCGGCGAAGAGACGGAACTGAAATTCGCTGGAGCTATTGGTGAAAGTGAGACCAAGGGGACGAGTGGAATTAGTGCAGATGTGAAGAATTTGGTGATTACGGAAGCAAAGACAAGTGAAGGAAACGAGGATTATTTAGTATATGATCCTAACAGTGAAAATTCACAACACACAAATCCTAGCGTGACGTTTAAGTTTGAAGACAAAGGTGGTTTCCAGGAAGGAGATGAGTACCGCTGGACAGTACTCTTAATAGAAACGAGTGGGGCTGTTGCGTGGTCGCAATCGGATATTGCCTCTGAACCAGGGAGCGTCCCTGTGGATTTGACGCCTTCTGATGCAGGTGTTTTCGGTTTTGATGTTTCCATCAAGCATTATCGAGATGGCGTATTGTTAGAAGGAGTTAGTTGCAAATCCTTATTTGTAAAATTTGATGACGATAACTTGACTGTCAATGATAATAATCAATTTGAGTTTCAATATCACATTGCCCCAACAGGAGCTGTGAATGATGTTGACGACCTATCCGAAGCTAACATAACGATGTTAGCAGGTGATTGGTCGGAAGAGACGCAAACAAGTGGCCCCAAAACATTAAACCCGTTGCCTGCTCCAGCGCATACTGTGATATTGCCAGATCCAACCAGCAATGAGCCCGGCGAAGGTCGTGTTGTTTTGACTGGTGTTGATAGTGAGACATTGAGCTACCGGGATCACAAAAATAGACGGGTATATCCTAAGAATGATGTAGGACCACGCACATATTATTTGTTGACTGGAAATGGTCCCTACGTGAATACTGTGGATTCAGGACAATTATCTCAACTTCGCATACCAAATTTAAAATTGTCGGATGGCCTTGCGGTTAGGATTTTAACTTTACCTTTGGATACCCACCAATCGCCAGAAGCGATTTGGATGCGCTTAGCAAATATAAAACGATATCCGAAATCAGGAGGTGGCACTTATCAGCATGCGTTAGTAACAACTTTTGGACATTCGTCACAAACTTCTCATGATTTGTCAACACTTCCAGGTGGACTTCATCCTGGAGGAGAGCATGCGTCGGCACCACAATATCCCGCATGGACTGTGGGAAATGGCTTTCCTGCGGGATATGCCTATCCACTTGATAACAATCCAAACTATGAGACATCTATTGCAGACTACAGCATAGGTGCACAATCCACACCACATCTGAATGGGGTTTCTTTTTACAACATGATGGGATGTGATTCATCAAAATCTGCGCATCCGCTGGAGTTCATCTAGCCACATCTTTTGCTCCAATTGCGCAAGTAGTTTCCCATCAAAAAGGAGCTGGAAATTCGATTGGGTACCAGACAATCGTTTATAGTTTTAGTGTGCCAGTGTTAATGTTGCTCAGTATTGGTTTGAAGCTCTCTTTTTACCGGAAAACTTATCGCCCGCAAACGGTCTTACAAGCGGCGCATATGCTGAATCCAGTTATATAGAGCATCTACAATAATGGTTTTTGGATAATAGATGCACAGACACAAAATCCACGCCTAATTGGGGCTGGGATTCTTGGGTCGTTACCAATACGAATCCAATCATGGATCGTGGAAGCAATTAAAAAACAGGTGAATTTATGAATATAAGAAAAAGTAAACTTTGCGCCTTTACGCTGTTACTCATAGTGCTCTTAAGTGGCTGCCTCAAGCAAACGAGTCAAGCTGCATCTAAGCAAGAGGCACTTTCCCTTGTGCAAAAAATTTTATCTGACCCTATGTTACCTAATGCGTATCAAAAAGCGACGATATCAGAAAAAAGCAGCCATAAGCCATCAAAAGAAGAAGGCTGGGAGTCATACAGTATCATCGTCAAGAGCAGCACGGAGTCTCCCTCAAGAATTTCACTGTTTGAGCGTGACTCCAGCACATATGACTTTAGCCTTTTCCTAACGGGATCCGATGATTATAGCAACTTACTAGTGCCTAATTGGAACGAGATGGTGCCTAAATGGGATGCATTTGTAGAACGTTACTGGCCAGGTATGCATCGAATCTCTGACTGGAAAAGTGAAATTTGGAGGCGGTCAGGAAGTGGGACATTTACCATACAGTACGTCTTGACAAAAAGAGAGTTGGTGTTATTCAAGGTTTCTTTGAGAATCCGATTGAGTGATGGAAAAATAGGAGGGATCGATACTAGAGACGTTAGATTCTTATTCAAAGACAAGGAAATTCCCCCTCCGCCTACAGCGGAACAAATTATTTCCTCAGTGCGAAATGACTTTAAAGAAAAACAATACCCTACGCCCCTTGATTTGACAAATGCAAAATTTTCTATTCATGATGTGGAGCGCTTGGCGCAACCTGTCCCTAACATGGAAACGCAAATATTGGACAGTGGAAACATAAACGCGTTGGACGATAAAGGAAACGCTTATATTATCGTGTTTAGTTATCTTGAAAGCAAACATACTGCAAAAATTCTAAATATTGAATCCCAACAAGAAATTGATGAATTCCGCCAGAAACCTTTAACTCAGGTTGATGACAAAGAACCTTCCTGGAGTCCTGACGGTAAGCAACTTTACTTCGTCACATCGCGCCGCGCCAATGATCAGCCGTGGTGGACGCCAGTTGCTTTTCAATATGCAATCGCAGTAAATCAAGTTGGAACGAATAATCTTCAATATATCAGCCCAGTCAAAACAAAACATGGAGATTATGGCTTATATCAATCTCCGCAAATTTCACCGGATGGTAACTACCTGGCAGCGGGTCTTGGAAACGATGAGGCATATCTGTTTATTCTGGATTTACAGAAAGGTCTATTGCACATTCCACAGCGCGATCCAGCCTTCTTGGTGCGCCAGCAAAAGAAACTCGGTTTACCGGACACATTCCTGCACATGACACAAAGCATGTTCCGCAGTGACGGTAATAAATATCCGTGGATTTCCGAAGGACTTCAATGGCTTGCCAATGGCGACTTTCTTTATCTGGGCTGGCTAAATGGCGGCGGTGAGCAGATTTTTTTGGCGCGAAAAACATCGGCTAATCCAGGGCAGATTTGGGATGTGTGGCCTGTCTATCAAAAGAGGGGAGACGATACTTTACTCTGCCTTTCTTCCGATGAAAAAGTACTTTCATGGGCACATCAGGAGCCGCCACTTCCAAAAGCAAAAGATAACAAGGATACACCGGCGGAGCCACAACCGTGGCAGTTTGTCACAGCAGATTTTGATGCGGCAAAACCTAATGTCAGCAATCTAATTGAAATTGATTTACCGGATAAACCTGCGAGCATTTCCTGGGATTCTCAACATAAACGGTGGTTAATTGCGACGGAAAAGAACGAATTGCTATGGATACAAAAAACGGATGGAAAGCTGACCGCGACAAAAGTACTTTTATCGCTGACATGGAACGATAGTAAATTGCGTCCCACCAGCGCGGCGGTTTCTCCTGATGGAAATCATATTGCGCTGGCTGCGGAATTGGAAACGCCGGTGGCATATTCCCAAACGGAATGTGTGGTGCATTCCATGATTTTTGATTGGGACGGGAAAAGTACTTCCGTCAAGCCGTTTTACGATCCGTCACTCAACGGCATTCCTCGCTTCACCTTTCCGATTACTAATAGCACCTGGGCAAAGGTTGAAGGAAATTTAAAAGGACTTGGATTACAAGATGTCGTCGATCCTGACTTTGTCGTATCGTTGAATGCGCCAGCCAAAAACTGACAACGCGAATATTGTTTTGTCGCTTGTTGATGTCCGGCAAAAGTACTTTCACTCCAACGTCACCATCGCCACCGCATGCGGCGGCAGTGTCACGTGCAGGATGACATCTTTATCTTCCTGTTTCCAACTTTGCGGCGCGGGCGTGACGCTGGAGGCTTCGATGAGGCGTTCCGCTTGATACGGTTTTAGATATGTTGGCTTGCCCATTGCTTCCCACAAACGCAGCGGATTGGCGTGTTCTTCATCGATGCGCGCAGTCCAGGCGCTTTTGGACGGGGCGAAGTTTTTCAGCGTGAATTTGATTTCGTGTGAATCGATGGGATGCCGGGGCAGCGCATGATTTGTCAGCACCAGCTGCACATTGTTTTCGCCGCGCCACACCCACGCGTCTACGGTTCCATGCGAGCCTTCCACTTCCAGCCGTTCGCCGCCCAGCTGGGTGAGCAATTCGTAAGCGCGGTAAACCGGCTTGGGAACGCCGTTGATGGTGAGCATTCCAAAGCCGCCGTGAAACGGTTTTTCCGGAAAAAAGTTTTCATCGAAAATATCGGAGAACGTCCAATACGAATATCCCTGCACGTGTTCGCACACTTCCATCAGCGTTTTGACGACGAAGGCCGCCGCGAACGGTTGATCGTGCAGGCTGTCGCGCGGATTGGAGGACGTACTCCATTCGGTATAATAGACCGGTTTTCCGGCGGCGTTCTGGACAACTTCTTTGGCGTGCGTTGTCATGATGGAGCGTTCCGATTTGGAAAGCTGTGTCACGGTGTCGTCGCCGGGACTGCCAAAAGCGTCGGTGGGATATTGATGGGTGCTGATGAAATCGGCAGGCAAATTGTGTTTATCGCAGAACGAGACAAATTCCGGAATCCAACTATTGGCTGCCGTGGCCGGGCCGCCCACGTGCAATTCAGCGTCGATATTTTTGATGGTTTCTGCGGTGACTTGATACAACTGAAAGTACTTTTCCTGCCCGCCCGTCCAGAAATTTTCCAGGTTCGGTTCGTTCCACACTTCAAAATACCATTGGCGGACTTCGGCTAATCCATAGCGATCGACCCAGTTGCGCACCAGTTTATCGATCAGCGTCGCCCAATCTTTATAACCGCGCGGCGGCGTCACGTTGGCCTGATATTCAAAAACTGTTGTGTCGCCGGACGCCAGAGCGCGTGGCATGAAACTGAGTTCCACAAAAGGCCGCATGCCGATTTCCACCAGAAAATCCATGATGTTGTTGGCGTTATAAAACGAATAGCGCGGCTTGTCGATTTGAATGGTCAGCGTGTCCAACGGCTCGGATAAAATGCCATGAAAGCGTACATGCTTAAAACCCAGTTCGCGATGACATTGTTTTAATTGCCGCCGCCAATCATCCCGCAACGCCAGCGCTGCGTGGCCGCTGCCGACGGTGTGTTTCCAGGACGGCAAAATTTGTTTTCCTGATTGTTGTGTGTCGCACGTAAATTCCAACATGTAGCTCCTTAAATATATTGTTTTTGGAGAGTGCAGATTTTGTTCCTTTGTAGGGACACGCCTCGGGCGTGTCCCAGTTTGGCCATTGCGTTTTGGGCACGCCAACGGCGTGCCCCTACATTTTAGGCGCCATTTGATTTACACTGCTAACATGGAACAAAGCACTAATCCCGTTCTGACTTTCCTTGGGTTTTGGATGTTCTTGCAGTTGGCGGCCAGCACCATTTTGATCCTCGGCGGCATTTATGTGTTGTATTGCCTGGGCCGCGCCGCTGCCAGTATGGACCGGCTGGCCAGCGCTGTGGAATATTGGGTGGAATTACAGAAACCCGCAAATACCTACGTGCCGCCAGCTCCGCCGTCACCTGCAATCGTCCCGCCGCATGAGGAGAACGCATGAGCATTCTGGCGCCTTCGATGATCGCTGCCAATTGGTGGAATATCTCCCAGGATGTGCAGGCTTTGGAAAACGCCGGTTGCACGTGGCTGCATTTTGACGCCATGGATGGCAATTTTGTCCCAAACCTGACGCTTGGGCCGATGTTTCTCGAAGCGGTTCGCCCGTATACAAAATTGCATTTCGACACGCATCTCATGATCGATAATGCCGGAAATTACGTGGATGATTTTCTCGAAGCGGGCGCGAACAGCATTTCCGTGCATTGGGAAAATAATCCGCATCTGCAAAAAGTACTTTCGCAAATCCGCGCTGGCGGCGCGATGGCCGGCGTGGTGTTGAATCCTGCGACGCCGGTGAATGTGCTGGACGCGATTTTGGAAGAAGTGGATTATGTATTATTGATGAGCGTCAACCCGGGTTTTTCCGGCCAGCCGTTTTTGCCGCTGGTGATTCCCAAGATGCAGCGATTGGCGCAAATGCGGCAGGAGCGCGGTTTGAATTTTCTGATCCAGGTGGATGGCGGCGTCAGCGCAAAAAATGCCGGACAACTGGTGCGCGCCGGCGCGGATGTGCTGGTTTGCGGCAGCAGCATTTTTAATGAGCGCCCGCTGGCGGAAAATGTGGCACAATTAAATCAGAGCATGGCAGCCGCCAACGCGGTGGAGATTTAATTCACAAAAGTACTTTTGTATGAAGAAGATTGTTTGCCCTTCCTGCGGAAAGGTCAATTTTGAAGCCTTCGTCACTTATCCTCATTGTGCCGAGTGCGGCGCACTGTTGCCCGATGCCGTAGAAACTTTGCCGAAGTCATTCTGGCGGCGTCCGGTGGGGGCGCTGTGGTGGATCAGCCTGTTGGGCGCGGCGGCGGTGGCGGTGGCTATCAGCGTCACGTTGCTGGGCCACGCTGATGTCGAGCAGGATCAATTATTAATTTACGGCACGCTGCAACGCCATCTGCATGTCGG
>Ga0164242_10007727_pt1 | contig 11745 bp, 5 predicted proteins | sample OricomgcompostMG_FD_108783 | JGI IMG/M metagenome (GOLD analysis project Ga0164242, IMG submission 108783) | Miracle-Growth compost microbial communities from Emeryville, California, USA - Original compost - Miracle growth compost (MG) ... | reverse complement strand
TTAAATGACGATTTTGTTTTAATAAAAAATAATAAGAAGCAAAAAAAATATGCTGAAGACTCTACTGGTATCGGGTTAAAAAACCTGAAATCACGGTACCAGCTTTCGTGCAAAAAAAATATAAAGATTGAAGAGACCGACAAAGAATACATTGTACAATTGCCCATAATCTACCAAAATGCATAGCCATGATCAACGTAATTATTATCGAAGATGAAGCCCGGGCGATGGAAGTAATATCGCGCCTGATTTTACAAACATCCAACGAGGTAAATATCGTCGCAAAACTTACGTCGGTAGAGGAAAGCCTGGGATTTTTCAGGAATACTTCTTACGAGGCGGACATTATTTTCAGTGATGTACAATTGAACGATGGCTTAAGCTTTGAAATTTTTAAACAGGCAGGTGTGAAGACCCCGGTGATCTTTACAACCTGCTACGACAAGTTTATGCTGCTGGCATTTGAGAATAACGGCATCGATTATATCCTGAAACCCATTGAAAAAGCGGACATTGAAAAGGCCATCTGGAAATATAAGAATCTGAAAAACCATTTTGAAAACCATGGTCAACAAACGTCAATGACCAGGCTGATGAGTTTTGTAAATGGAAGATCAAAATCGCGGATCCTGGCTAAAAGAGGGTTGGACAGTATTTTATTACGGCTGGAAGACATCATCTTGTTTTACACCGAAAATAAAGTGGTATTTGTAATAGATCGTTTTTCTAAAAAGTATATGTTGGACAAAACCCTAACTGAACTGGAAGAAGAACTGGACCAGCAACTGTTTTTCAGGGCCAACCGCCAGTATATCATCAACCTGAATTATGTAAAAGGATTTAAGCCCTTTGAAAAAGTGAAGTTATTGATTGACCTGAATGTGCCTGAAATAAACCATTCGATCATTGTGAGCCAGGAAACAGCACAAAACTTCAGGAGGTGGATCCGCGATGCATGATGGGAAGAATGTTAGTCTTGCATGAATGCTAACAGCGCCTCCAGGTCTTGTTCATCTTTATAATTGACCTTATTTTTTCCCAGGTATTCCTCCAGCTTTTTTTCCTGTTGATGAAAAAGCTTTTCAAAATTCTTTTTCATTGCCAAAACATATTTTCCTGCCGGTGCAGCGAGGTAATACTTCAATTAAACCTTTTAGGTTTTTCCTGGGATAAATTTTTTCAAACCTAATCGTGTCAAAACCGAACGCCTGTTGTATCAAAACCGTACACTTTTAAATTGAGGGAAAGTATAACCTGTTCAAAAACAATGACTTCCTAAACGGCATTATCTTAGTGAAATAATCAACGGCTTTCTTCTATTCAAATCCTTGGATTCTTGAAAAGTAATTCTTTTACCCAGGGATTTCTTTTTGTTTTTTCTATATGGCCTACTCTTTTATGCGGCTCGAGACCAGGGTTCCAGGCAATAAAAGCAGCGATGGCAAATCCGGTGAAGAGTTTGAGAAGTGAATGATTGCAAACGTGCAAATTGGAAAATGCGGAAATGTGAAAATGGAAATTCAGATTATTGGTTGGTTTACTATCTATAACAGTCATCCATAAACGAAAATAATAAGCCCATGCTCACAAACTATTTCAAAACCGCATTCAGAAATCTTGCACGCAACAAGATTTATTCTGTCATCAACATTGCTGGTTTAAGCATCGGGCTTGCCTGCGCCATGCTGATTATGCTTTACGTAAAAGATGAAGCGAGCTTTGACAGGTTTCATAAAAATGTAAACAACATTTACCGCGTTGTATCAAAGTCGAATCAGCAAGGACAGGAGAAAGAGATAAGTACCACAGGCTTTTTGCAGGGACCCAGATTTACGCAAAATGTTCCGGGCATAGAATCTTTTGCTCGTGTACAGAACGGGGCAGAAGACATAAAAAAAGGAACTGAAGTGCTATCGCAAAGCCTGTTGTATGTTGATTCAAACTTCTTTTCAGTATTCACTTTTCCTTTATTGAGCGGTAATCCTGAAACCTGCCTGACTGAACCACATTCAGTTGTCTTGAGTGAAGATGCGGCAAATAAATATTTAGGTACAACGGATGCTGTCGGCAAAACACTGATGATAAAAGATGACAGCACATTTGTTCCATACCAGGTAACTGCTGTTGCAAAACGTTGTCCTGAAAATTCTTCTTTACAGTTTGATGTGTTGCTTCCTTTCAAACAATCCGTTGCAGATGCAAGTAATACAGCAAATTGGTTCCTCGGCAGTTTTCTGAACACATTTGTGGTGTTGAATAATAAAGCACGCTTGCAAACCGTGGAAAATCAAATGCAGTCTTTTTTTATAAAAGATGCAACACCAACTTATGAAATACTGGCAAAAAAATTTGGCTTTGCTAATGCTAAATTGGAAACTACCTACTTTTTACAACCTTTTCTTAATATACATTTGAATACAGAATTGCCTGCGGACAATGGTTTAAGCAATGCAAGTAACCCGATGTATGCCTATATACTTTCAGGTATTGCCTTATTTGTGTTGTTGATTGCCTGTATTAATTTTGTAAATCTTACGGTTGCACGTTCTGTCAGAAGAGCCAAAGAAGTAGGCATTCGCAAAGTAATTGGCGGCAACAGAAAGCAACTCATCTTACAGTTTCTTGGCGAATCATTTTTCTTGTGCACGATAGCATTTGTGTTGGCAATTGTGTTGGTGCAATCGCTGTTGCCTTTGTTTAATAATCTTTCCAATAAAGCATTGTCGCTTTCTTATTTATTGGATGCAAAAACAGTGGCAGCATATTTTATTTTGTATATTGTTACGGGATTGCTTGCCGGTTTTTATCCTGCATTTGTTTTATCCGGTTATGATCCTGTGCAAACATTATACAGCCGTTTTCAAATTCCAGGGAAAACTTATTTACAAAAATCATTGGTCGTTTTGCAGTTTACCCTGGCTTCTTTTTTAATCATTGCCACATTTACCATTTATGCGCAGTTTAATTTTCTTACTACCCAAAAGTTGGGTTATGACGATAGTAATCTTATTCTGGTAAATACAAAAGATACCAAACATTCAGAAGCGGCTACATTTAAAAATGAATTACAGAAAAACCCGAACATTGTTGGTGTTAGCGCAAAGAACACAGGCTCTGAACAAGGAGCAGCTAGAAATGCTGTCGATTCTCTGATACAGTTTGCTTATGAAACTGTGGATGAAAATTATTTGCCTTTATTAAAAATTCCGTTAGTTGCAGGAAGGAATTTTTCAACTGCTTTTCCTGCTGATTCTTCACAATCCGTTATTGTCAATGAAAGTTTTGTTGAGGAAGCAAACTGGAAAAACCCGCTTGGCCAAACCTTGAAATTTTCTTTTGATAACAATAAAATGTATCGTGTAATCGGCGTGGTAAAAGATTACCATTTTGCTTCATTGACCGAAAAAATAAAGCCGCAGTTATTCACTATGAATAATGATAATTTGTATGGAGCCTATTACATCAGGATAAAACCGAACACTGCCACTGCCAGTTTGAAATGGATCCAAAAAACATTTAAACAATTTTATCCTTTAAGCCCGTATTCATACACTTTTAAAAATGATGACAACCGAATGCAATATGCCGAAGTTGAAAAATGGAAGCAGATTATTTTGTTCGGTGCCATACTAACTATCTTTATTTCCTGTATTGGCTTGTTTGGCTTATCTGTCTTATCAGCAGAAAAAAGAACAAAAGAAATCGGCATCCGGAAAGTGCTTGGTGCCTCCGTAGCACAAATAGTTGAAACGCTTTTAACTGATTTTATAAAGCTGGTAATAATTGCGCTGGTAGTAGCATCACCGTTGGTATATATCGCTGCAAACAAGTGGTTACAAAACTATCCTTATCGCATTTCAATAAGCTGGTGGTTGTTTGCTTCAGCAGGAATATTAGTGATGTTGATTGCGTTGTTTACCGTCAGTTTCCAGGCAATAAAAGTTGCTGTTGACAACCCGGTGAAGAGTTTGAGAAGTGAGTAGTGAAATTTGAAAATGAGAAAAAGGATTATTTATCTGTTTACAGATACTAAAAACTAAAAACTAAAAAACCTATGTTTAAAAATTATTTCAAAACAGCATTTAGAAACTTCAGGAGAAACAAAGTTTTTTCTTTTATCAATATCATTGGCCTTGCAATAGGACTTACGTGCTTTATGTTGATTGCAGTGTTTGTTTATAATGAATTGAATTATGACAAATATCCTGCAGATGCAAAAAATATTTACCGGGTGAATTTATCAGTAACAGGAAATGGTGATGTTGCTGTTTATCCAAATGTAGATGTTGCGGTTGGGGCCGGAATGAAAGATGCTTTTCCTGAAATAAAAGCTTTTACAAGGATCTCTCCAGCCACTGATTTTGTAAAGTACGACAACAGGCAATTTAAAGAAGAACATCTTGCTTTTGCTGATTCAAATTTTCTTCAAATATTTTCTATTCCTTTAATTGAGGGAAGTAATAAAAATGCATTGACGCAGCCCAACAGTATTGTTATTTCAAAAGCATTTGCAAAAAAATATTTTGGAAATGATGAAGCTGTTGGTAAATCGCTCGCGATCGGAACAAATAATGGTCTGTATAAAATAACAGGAGTTTTCGATAAGGTACCTGATGATTCACATTTTCATTTTGATGCTTTTTTAAGCTTATCTACTTTTCATATCACCAATCCAACGTGGAGCAATCTTGGCTTCTTCACTTATCTTGTTTTAAATAAAAATGCTGACCCAAAAAAATTGCAGGCAAAGTTTCCGCAACTGGTTGCAAAACATGTTGTGCCGGAAGTGCAGCATGATATGGGCGTTAGTCTTGCCGAAGCACAAAAATCTGTAAACACATTTGTCTTCTCCCTTCAGCCACTTACGGATATTCATTTGTACTCTCATACGAAATATGAGTTAGAACCAAATGGCGACATACAATATGTGTATATTTTTTCGGCATTGGCGATATTTATCCTTTTGCTTGCTTGTGTAAATTTTACCAATCTGTCAACTGCCCGTGGGGTAAAGCGTGCAAGAGAAGTGGGTATTCGTAAGGTAATGGGTTCTTTAAAAAAACAATTGATATTTCAATTCATTTCAGAGTCTGTTTTGCTTACTTTTTTTGCAATGTTGTGCGCTTATCTTTTAATATTTATTTTCCTTCCTTACTTCAACCAGCTTGCGGAGAAAAATATCAGTTTCACTTATTTCTTTCAGCTTCCTGTCATTCTCGCAATGGTTGCGATAAGTATGCTTACAGGCATCCTGGCAGGCATTTACCCGGCTTTCTTCTTATCCTCATTCAATACAATTAAAGTTTTAAAAGGCTCGTCATCCCAGGGCTCGCAAAGAACACCTTTGCGAAGCGGTTTAATTGTGTTCCAGTTTTTTGTTTCAACGGCATTGATCATTGCAACAATCATTGTCTATCAGCAACTGCATTATATGCAAAATAAAAAGTTGGGTTATGATAAGAACCAGGTTTTGTATTTGCCCGATGCAAGATTATTGGGCAAAAACCAGGATGCATTTGAACAGGAAATTTTAAAAGACAGCCGCGTGGTTTCAGCAAGCATTTCACGATATGTGCCAGGCGGTAAAATGTTGGATGGAACGCAAATCTATCCCAAAAATGAAACTGCTAATGAAAACTCAGCAGAGATTCACAGCAATATTTATCACATTGATTATGATTATGTCCGCACTTTAGGAATCCATATGATTAAGGGAAGAAATTTTTCTAAAGATTTTCCTACAGATTCATCTGCTGTAATTATTAATGAAGCAGCGGTTCGTCAATTAGGATGGAGTGGAACGAATCCAATCGGCAGAACAATTGTGGCTTCAGGACAGCACCAAATGAAAGTAGTAGGTGTTTTTGCCGACTTTAATTATGCTTCCGCCAAGCAGGAAATTGCCCCGATGATGATGATGCTTGGCGGCAATTATGGTGGATTAATCATAAAAATTAAAACAACTGATGTGAAAGGTTTTCTTGCTGATTTGAAGAAACAGTGGAGCTCTTTTAATCCTGCCGGCCCGCTTGAATATAATTTCCTTGACGAGCAGTTTGCCAAATTGTATGCAAGCGAACAGCACACTCAAAAAATATTTACTGCATTTGCTGTTCTTGCGATCATTATTGCAAGTCTTGGTTTGTTTGGTCTTTCAGCATTCGTAATCGAACAGCGTACAAGAGAAATCGGCATTCGTAAAGTGTTGGGTGCATCCGTACAAAATGTTTTGTTGTTGGTCTCAAAAGAGTTTTTGGTGCTGATTGCAATTGCATTTTTGATTTCGATTCCGGTTACATGGTTCGCCATGCACAAATGGTTACAGGATTTCGCATATCGTATTCACATTAGTATTTGGATTTTTGGAATAACGGGTATTGCTGTTCTTTTAATTGCTTTAATAACGATCAGTTTCCAGGCAATAAAAGCAGCGATAGCGAATCCTGTGAAAAGTTTGAGAAGTGAGTAATGTAATAATGTGGCGATTAGCTAATGTGCTAATGAGAAAATTTTAAAACAAAAATTGACATATTATTTGTCGGTTTACTAAGACCTAAAAACTAAATCAGACATCAAAAAATCAGACATCAAAAACATCTTTTATGTTCAAAAATTATTTCAAAATCGCTTGGCGCAATTTGTACAAGAGTAAAGTGTACTCCATCATCAACGTGCTGGGGCTAGCAACAGGAATGGCGGTTGCTTTGCTAATCACTTTCTGGATTTGGGATGAAGTTACTTTTGATGATTATCATGCCAATCACAAAGAACTGGCGCAGGTAATGACGACCGAAATTGACAATGGCATAAAACATACAGATAAAGCAGTTGCTATGCCATTGGGAAATGAACTACGCACAAAATATGGCAGTGATTTCAAAAATGTTTCTATGGCTTCATGGAATTTTGGTCACATACTTTCGGTCGGTGATAAAAAAATTACCAGCATGGGCATGTGGGTGGAGCAAAATTTTCCCTCTATGTTTTCTTTAAAAATGCTTAAAGGAAGCCGCACTGGGTTGAGTGATCCAACTTCTGTTTTATTAAGTGCTTCAGTCGCAAAGGCTTTATTTGGCGATGCAGATGCAATGAATCAGACGGTAAGGTTTGATAATAAATACGACTTCAAAGTAGCCGGTGTTTTTGAAGATCTTCCTCATAATACAACCCTTTATGAGGCAAAATTATTTTTACCGTGGAACAAATATATTACTACAGAAAACTGGCTGAAATCTGCTGCCACACAATGGAACAATCATTCGTGGCAGGCTTACGTGCAGGTAAATGATCATGCAGATATTGCCAAAATATCTGACAAGATTAAAAATGTTTCGATGGCGCACAAAAATGCCATAACGGAAGGCATAGAATCTTTGTTGCTTCATCCGATGGACAAATGGCGGTTATACAGTGAATTTGAAAATGGAAAAGTTGCTGGTGGAAGAATACAATTTGTTTGGTTGTTTGCCATTATCGGCGTGTTTGTATTATTGCTCGCCTGTATCAATTTTATGAATCTTTCTACAGCACGTAGCGAAAAAAGAGCAAAGGAAGTAGGCATCCGGAAAACAGTTGGTTCATTAAGAAGCCAACTAATTGGACAATTTTTAATTGAATCAGTTTTAGTCGCCTTCATCTCATTTGTTTTGTCTGTTTTATTGGTTGTTTTATTAATGCCTGTATTCAATAATCTTGCTGATAAAAAAATGCAGCTTCCATGGAATCACCCGGTATTCTGGTTGCTGGCAATCCTTTTCACTTTAATTACCGGAATTATTTCAGGTAGCTATCCTGCATTTTATCTTTCGAAATTCAAACCGATTAAAGTATTAAAAGGAAATTTTCGTGTAGGAAGATTTGCTTCGCTTCCGCGAAAAATTCTTGTCGTAATTCAATTTACTTTTTCCATTGCATTGATTATCGGAACCATCATTGTTTTTAAACAAATACAATTTGCTAAAAACAGGCCTGTAAATTACAACCGTGAAGGTTTGATTACGATACCGATGACTACGCCGGATTTGTATGGACATTATGATGCGCTCCGCAGCGACCTCCTCTCAACGGGTGTTGTAGATAATATGGCGGAATCTTCAAGCCCTACAACAGCGGTTTATGCGAACCAGATTGGATTCAACTGGCAGGGAAAAGATCCGGGCACCTTGCCGGCATTTGGAACAATCGGTGTAACTGCTGACTTTGGAAAAACGATCGGATGGAAGATAAAAGAAGGGCGTGATTTTTCTAAGGATTTTGCAACCGATACTTTAGGAATGATTCTGAATGAATCTGCTGTAAAACTTGTTGGACTTAAAAATATTGTGGGCAAACAAATTCAGTTTAATGATAAAAATTTTTCTGTTGTTGGTGTGATAAAAGATATGATTATGGAATCGCCGTATGAGAAGGTAACACCGACTATTTTTTTGTATGATCCCAATTGGGCAAACCTTGTTACTGTACGGATAAAACAAGGTGCACCTTTGCAAAGTTCGCTTGATAAAATAGGAAATATTTTTAAAAAATATAACCCGTCCGCGCCATTTGATTATTCTTTTAATGATGAAGAATATGCGAAAAAGTTTTCTGATGAACAACGCATTGGAAACCTCGCAACCTTCTTTACCATCCTTGCTATTTTCATTTCCTGTCTTGGCTTATTCGGCCTTGCTTCATTTGTAGCAGAGCAACGTACCAAAGAAATTGGCGTACGCAAAGTGCTGGGAGCATCAGTCTTTAATCTGTGGAGAATGTTGTCAAAAGAATTTGCACTCCTTGTTATTTGTTCATGCATCATCGCTATTCCGTTGGCCTGGTATTATTTGCATCACTGGCTTCAGCATTATGAATACAGAACTTCGATATCGTGGTGGGTTGTTATTCTTGCATGCGCTGGTGCAATGATCGTAACATTGATAACGGTAAGTTACCAGGCTATAAAAGCAGCGATAGCAAATCCTGTGGAGAGTTTGAGGAGTGAGTAATATGCTTTGGGAAAATGAAGATGGGTTATCGATTTGTTTACTGTATAACGGTTGTCTATAAACGCAAATTAAATGATAAAAAATTATCTCAAAATTGCATGGCGCAATCTTATTAAGAACAAAAGCCTAAGCATTATCAACATTACCGGACTTTCTGTATCGGTTGCTTTTTGCCTTCTTTTGTTTTTCTATATCAGGTATGAACAATCGTATGATTCTTTCCAGGCAACAAAGGATCACCTGTTTCGCCTGGAGATGAGCAGAACCTTTCCTACTTCTGATACAGCAAAAAAGAGCATCTTCTCTTTCCTTACAAAAAATGATGACGTAAATAATCAATTGGTTTTTCCGGTAATTGTTGCGTCTGATATGCAAAATGAATTTCCGGAAATAAAAAGTATTACACGCTTTAAAGACAATGGGGATCTGTTAGTTAAGGTGAATAATCAAACTTATAAAGAGAAGCATACTTTATTTGCCGATAGCAATTTCTTTAGCAATTTTTCTTTTCATCTTTTAAAAGGAGATTCCAAAACCGTTCTTGATTTGAACAATAGCGTTGTTATATCGGCATCTCTTGCAAAAAAATATTTCGGTAATGAAAACCCAATTGGCAAAACGATAGAATTGAATTTAGATACTATGTTGCTTTATACAGTAACCGGCATTGCTGAAGATGCACCACAAAATTCAAGCATCCAATATGATTTGGTCGTTCCTATTGAATCTGATCCGGATTATGCTGAGGCGATTAAAGAAGTTTTTAACCAGGCCAGCACTTTATATATGGTTGAACTTGCTAAGAACGTGGATTATAAAAAATTTGAAGTAAAAATGAATAAGTGGGTCGTGGATTATTACACGAAGCCCTACGCCGCGGAATATAGCAAGTATGTTAAGGATTATGATTTCTCAAACTTTCAATGGTATCTGAGGCCTTTTACAGAATGCCATTATAATATTTCACAACCCTGGGGTCATTATACGGATGCAAAAAGCATTTACCAGTTATCATGCCTGGTGGCAATCATATTATTGATCGCTTCACTGAATTATATTTTACTTGTCATATCGAATGCAGCGGCACGCACCCAGGAGATAGGAATACGAAAAGTACTTGGTGCCAACAGAAAAAAAGTAATCCTTCAATTCTGGATAGAAACTCAATTGGTAATAATTGTTTCAATAGTTTTCGGATTAGTATTATTACGTCCATTACTGATCTTATTTAATCATGTAATGCAAACAGAAATAGTTCTGGCAAACTTTTCATGGAAAGAAATCATAGTTCCTTTAATCGTTCTGGCGCTTGTTTTAGGTGTGATTGCAGGGTATTATCCGGCATTGATCTTATCAAAGATGAAACCCGTTTCTATCATCAAAAGCTTTCAGACATTTAAAATTAATCCACGCTTTTCAAAAATAATGGTTGCCATTCAATATACCGGTTGCGTCGTACTGATGTTTGCAGCATTTGTTATTAATCGCCAGATGCGCTACATCAACAATAAAGATTTAGGTTTTGATAAAGACCAGGTACTAATGGTAAGAAATCCCACCTGGGATTGGAACTTTACAAAACGTGTACATGATCGTTTAAGCATCTATGCGCAATCACAACCTTCTATCTCTTATTTTTCCGGAATGAATGGCGGGTTAGATGGTAGCTACAATTCCAACGGATTTATTTTGAACGGTGAAAGAAAATGGCTGAAACAACTTACAGTAGATTACGATTATTTTAAAATGCTGGGAATAAAATTTGTTGCTGGAAGGCCGTTTTCAAGGGATATATCATCCGATACATCTAAAAAAATGAGGCCAAGTATTGTAAATGAAACATTGTTTAACATGCTAGGTAAAGATGCCAAACTCGGAGTGTATAATGAAGCAATCCGCTCGAGAATTATCGGCGTGGTAAAAGATTACAATTTTGAAACACTGGCAAAAAAAATAGAACCCGAACAGCATGTCCTGGCAACAGGCTATGAGGAATATTTTATGTTTAAAGTAAAAGGTGGTGATATGCAGAATACGATTGCAAAACTGCAAAAAGAATGGAAGCAAATAAGCGGGAACTATCCTTTCGAATATACTTTTCTTGATCAAAGTATTGCAAAAATGTATGAAGCAGATAAGAGCTGGCAAAGGATCATCCAGGCAGCTTGCTTCTTTGCTATTTTCATTGCGTGTCTTGGTTTATTTGGGCTCTCATCGATTAATGCCGTTAATCGCACCAAAGAAATAGGGGTAAGAAAAGTACTTGGTGCAAGTATCAAGGATATAGTAGCCGCATTATCATCCGGTTTTGTTGTAACCTTTATTATAGCTATAGCGATTGCCATACCATCGGGGTATTGGATAATGAACAATTGGCTAAACGATTTTGCATACAGGATTGATTTAAACTGGTGGTTATTTCTAGTAGTTGGGTTGATTGCTATAACAATCGCGTTGGTTGCAGTGAGCATCCAGGCAATAAAAGCAGCATTTGCAAATCCTGTGGAGAGTTTGAGAAGTGAGTGAATGTGGTGATGTGAAAAATAGAATTAGGATAACAAGTGCGGATATTGTATAACGGTTAGGAACAAACGAAAACAAAAGTTTAATTATGTTCAAAAATTATTTCAAAATTGCCTGGAGAAATATTATTAAAAGCAGATTTTATTCTGCGGTAAATATTATTGGCTTGTCAACCGGCATCGCATTTACATTATTAATTGGCGCTTATGTGTGGAGCGAATTGCAGGTAAATAAAAAT
>Ga0164242_10007726_pt1 | contig 11746 bp, 15 predicted proteins | sample OricomgcompostMG_FD_108783 | JGI IMG/M metagenome (GOLD analysis project Ga0164242, IMG submission 108783) | Miracle-Growth compost microbial communities from Emeryville, California, USA - Original compost - Miracle growth compost (MG) ... | reverse complement strand
GGCGCCGGAGCATCGAGCTGCCATTCCATGTCGGCGGCGAGGCGACGCACCAGCGAAAACCCGTTCGAATGCACGCCGGAACTGGCGAGGCCGAGCAGCACGTGCCCCGGCGCGACCCGCTCCCCGGTCACCTGCTCGCCGCGTTCGACGGCGCCGACGCAGAAGCCGGCGAGGTCGTAATCGCCCGGTGCGTACATCCCCGGCATCTCGGCGGTCTCGCCGCCGATCAGCGCGCAGCCGGCCGTCTTGCAGCCTTCGGCAATGCCGGCGATCACCCGCTCGGCGACGCCGGTCTCGAGCTTGCCGGTGGCGAAGTAGTCGAGGAAGAACAGCGGCTCGGCGCCCTGGACGATCAGATCGTTGACGCACATCGCCACCAGGTCGATGCCGACCGTATCGTGCCGGTCCCGGTCGATAGCCAGCTTGAGCTTGGTGCCGACCCCGTCGTTTCCGGCGACCAGCAGCGGGTCGGAATAGCCCGCCGCCCTGGGATCGAAGAATCCGCCGAAGCCGCCGATCTCACCGTCGGCGCCGGGCCGCCGTGTGGCTTTGACCAGCGGGCCGATCGCCCGGACCAGCGCGTTGCCCGCGTCGATCGAAACGCCGGCGCGTTCGTAAGTATAGCGGTCGTCCGTGGCCATCGTGCGTCCGCTTTTATCCTTTCGCGCTTGGATTTCCACTCGCCTTTCGGCAAAAGGCGCGCGGTTTCCCCAAAATGACGGCCCTGACGCTCCCCTTCGCCCCGCTTTCCCGCCGCCTGCTCGCCATCCTGGCCGGCGGCGTTGCGCTCGCGGGTGCGGCGGCTCTGATCGCGCAGGTCTCCGGCGATCGCGGCATCGCCCCGGTCGCCACCAGCACCGACATTTCCGTTGGCGGCGTCGAGGTCAACGTCGTCGGCAAGAACCCGGAAGACGCTCGCGAGCAAGGCTGGAAGCAGGCCGAGGTCCTCGCCTGGAAAAAGATCGGCGGACCCGCCCTGCCGCAAGCGCAGATCGAATCGATGGTTTCCGCCGTCCTCATCCAGAGCGAACGGGTCGGACCCAGGCGCTATGTTGCCACGCTCGGCGTCGTGTTCGATCGCAAGCGCGCCGGCGCGCTGCTCGGCGCGGCGGGCGAGAAGGCCCATTCGCAGCCGATGCTGACACTGCCGGTGCTGATCTCCGGCGGCACGCAGACGATGTACGAGGTGCGCAGCCCGTGGCAGCGCGCCTGGGCCGAGTTCCAGGCCGGGACCAGCGAGATCGACTATGTCCGCCCGACCGGCTCCGGCGGCGAATCGCTGCTGTTGACGTACGGCCAGACTACTCGCCGCAGCCGCGTGTGGTGGAACAATATCCTCGACAGCTACGGCGCGTCTGACATCATCGTGCCGATCGCCCGGCTGGAGCGGCAATGGCCCGGGGGGCCGGTGAAAGGGACCTTCACCGCGCGTTATGGCCCGGACAACACCTACCTCGGTGAATTCGCCATGACCGCGCCGAACGAAGCCGCGTTGCCGCAGATGCTCGCTCAGGCGGTCCAGCGGTTCGACCAGATGTTCACCCAGGCGCTGGACGCCGGCAAGTTGCGGCCCGATCCGACGCTCGGGCGGCAGAACGTCCAGATCAGCCCCGCGGTCCAGGCGCTGCTCGACGCCGCCAAACAGCAGGAAGCGGCGGCCGCGGCGGCGCAGGAAGGCCAAACTGCCATCACCGCCCCCGGCACGGCGTCGGCCGCTCCCGCGCCCGAAGCGCAGACCGTTAACGGCTTCACGGTCCAGTTCGTGACCCCGAATGCCGCGTCGGTCGATGCCTCGGTGGCAGCCGTGCGGGCCGTGCCGGGCGTGCGTGGCGCGGCGACCAGCAGCATCGCCATCGGCGGCACCTCGGTTATGCGGGTGAGCTTCGCCGGTGACGTAAACGCGCTCGCCGCGGCCCTCAAGGCGCGCGGCTTCCAGGTCAACAACGTCGCCGGCGTCCTCGTCATCCGCCGCTGAGGCGCGCAGGCATGTCGCAGATCGCCCTTCCGCTTTCCCGCATCGGCAGCGGCCCGGCGCGGATCGTGCTCGGTGAAGGCAACGCCCACATCGCCGAAGCGCTCGCCCATCCCGAGAAATGGCCGTTCCGCACCGCTGTGCTCACCGGCCCGCCGCGTTCCGGCAAGTCGCTGTTCGCTCGCTGGTTTGCGGAGATGGGGCAGGGCGATGTCATCGACGACGCCCAAGCGCTCGACGAAGCCGCCCTGTTCCACCGCTGGAACCGCGCGCAGGAGCAGGGGCGGCCGCTGCTGATCGTCGGCGGCGAGCCCCCGTGGGAGATCGCCTTGCCTGATCTCAAGTCTCGCCTCGGTGCCGCGCTGCAGATCGAGATCGGCTCGCCGGACGATGCGATGATGGCCGATCTCCTGCGCGCGATGGCCGAGGAGCGTGCCTTGCCTTTGACCGAGGACGCCGCACCATACCTTGTCCCCCGCGCCGGGCGTTCCTACCTGCAGCTTGAAAAGCTGGTCGAGGCGATCGATCGCCTCAGCCTCGAACGCAAGGCGCCGCCCACGCTGGCGATCTGGCGCGCGGCACTCGAAGCGGTCCAGGGGCCGGAGGAACCCCGCCTGCTTTGAGCGGGCAGACGTCCAAGCCTTGCTTTAACGTGGCTTTTGCGGAAGAATCACGGGGGATATGTTGGATAAACTGATTGCCTACCTGGATTCGATCCGCGCCCGCGATCCTTCGCCGCGCAGTCGCTGGGAAATCCTCATCTACCCGGGCGTATGGGCGCTTGGCCTGCATCGTGCGGCGCACTGGCTGTTCGAGGCGGAGCTGTTTTTCCCAGCTCGCCTGGTCAATCACATAAGCCGCTGGCTGACGGGGATAGACATCCACCCCGGCGCGAAGATCGGCCGCAATTTTTTCATCGACCACGGCTTCACCGTGATCGGCGAGACGGCGGAGATCGGCGACAACGTGACGATCTACCAGTGCGTCACTCTCGGCGGCACCAATCCGACCAACGGCATTGCCGGCAAGCGCCACCCGACGCTGGAGGACAACGTGATCGTCGGCTCGGGGGCGCAGATCCTCGGGCCCATCACGGTCGGCGAACGCGCCCGCATCGGCGCCGGCGCGGTGGTTACGGACGACGTGCCCGAAGGGGCGACGATGGTCGGCCTCAAGGCCCGCTCGACCCTCGTCCCGGCGGAGACCTGGCTCCGCGAATTCATTCCTTACGGCACCCCGTGCGAAGAAGCCTGCGAGCCGACGACGCAGCGTATCGACGAACTCGAAGCCCGGCTTGCCCAGATGCACGCCGAGCTCGAGAAGATGCGTCCGGCGGGCGGCGAGCCGTGGCCCGACCTTCCCGAGCCTGCGCCCTCGCGTTCGCGCAAGCGCAGCGGGAGCCATAGCTGATGAGCGCCGGGCCGGGCAGCGGCACGATCGTCGCGTTCCCGGCCCGAGTTCCCAACCAGGTCGGCTTCGAGCGTTTCGAGCTGAGCAAGATCCTCGATCTCTACGGCCGCATGGTCGCCGCCGGCGAATGGCGCGACTACGCGATGGATTTCGCCAGGGATGTCGCGGTCTTCGCCGCCTTCCGCCGCACCGCCGAAGTCCCGCAGATGCGCCTCGAAAAACGCCCGGCGTTGCGGGCGAAGCAAGGCATGTGGACGCTGTTCGGCGAACACGGCCAGGTGCTGAAACGTGGCCACGAGCTGGCCAACGTGCTGGCGCCGGTGGAGCGGCGGCTGGTGAAGGTGGTGGAGGGATAGGAGTGGGGCGACTAAGCCCGCTCCCACTCGATCAGTTCCAATCCCGGCACATCCCGGAAATCGCGTCCATTTAGGGTGATCAGCGGCAAGTCATGGACGAGCGCGGTCGCCGCGGTCATGCGGTCGGCGGTCTTGCGGCGCGAATAGCCGGTCGCTTCCAGAATTCGCCGATACTCGACCAACTCGAGCCGCCCGAAATCGAGCGTCGTTATGGTTTCAAGCATCCGGTCCAGCCTCGCGCGCTTGAGCGCCGCCCCCGACGGCAAACGTTGCACGCCATTTTCAAGTTCGATGCGAGTAATCGCGGAGATATATAGCGGTGCGACGAGTTGCCGAACCTGCTCCTTGATCCACAAGGCTCCATCGCGAAGTTCAATCGCGACATCGGTATCGAGCAGAGTCGACAAGATTCAGAGGCCGCGACGCTTCGGAAAGAGAATCGGCTCGCGTTTTTCGACATGTGGCGGCTTGGGCATTGCGGCGAGATCGTCGAGCATCTTCAACATCCGTGCCTTTTCCTTCGCCGGATCGTGCGTAAGGCGAAGAGTGACAATATCGCCGGACTTGTCCAGTTCGACCTCGACGCCTTCGGGAATCGCGAAACCCTTGGGCAGTCGCACCGCGACGCTGTTGCCGGACTTGAAGGTTTTGGTGTGAACGGGCTTTGTCATACTCCCGTATATACGGGACATACAAAGCCGTTCAAGGTCTGGGCGCGATCTCGCGGCTGGGGATGTTTCGGCTTGGCCCTAGCCCCCGTTCGCCGCCTGCTGCCGTCCCGCGCCCGGCTGCGGCGAGCCCGGGGCCACCGGATCGAAATCGAACGTCTTGGTGAACCGGCTGCGCGAATCCTTCTCGATCGTCTCCGGCTTGCGGGTGCCGGCGGCGATCTGCGCCCGCGCCGCGCGCGAGGCGCTGATATAGCCGCGGATCTGCACGTCGCCTTCGAGGCAGGCGTATTCAAACATCTGGTACTTGTCGTTGCGGTTCCATTCCTCCTGCGCGGTCCATGGGGCGGTGAACACGTCCGGATCGTCGTAGGTTACTTCGTAGAGGATCGAATCCGGCCCGGTCATGGTCAGTTTCTCGACGGCGTGCGCTCTGGTGCTGACGGGGATCGTGTCGAGCGGCGCGCCGCCGATCATGGTGACGATCACCGGCGCGGCGGCGCGCTTCTGGATGTCCTCGGTCACGCTGTCGCCGGACTTGATGTTGCTCGTCTCGATCACCAGCGTCTTGCCGTCCCAATAAGCACGCGAATTACCCCACCAGGCCTCGACCTGTTTGGGCCAGTGCTGGCCGACCTGGTCTTTCGGCACGATCGGGATCACGCGCCGGCCGAGCATCTCGTTGACGATCACGATGTATCCCGGCGACTGGAAGACCTGAATCCCGTGGTTGTAGCGGTTCGGCAACATCGAGGCCGGGAAGCCGCGAGTGATGCAGCGGTCCCATGTGTCGAAATCGGCCGGTGAGTCGTATTCCTGACCCGGCACCCAGCCGGAGCGGCCGGTCTCGAATAGTTTCTGCGCTTGCGGGGTCAGCGGCGGAAGCTGGCCGTCCTTCGGGCTTACCAGCAGCGAGGTGCGCCAGGAGAAATCGGACGTCTTTGTCCACTCGGCCTGGCCTTGCGTGCCCGCCTGCTGCTGTATTCCGGCATCTTGGGCCGAATAGCCGGCATCGGATTTGCTGGCGTTGGCAACGCGCTTGGCGTGCTCCTCGTCGGTCAGCCAGACGCGGTCGCCGAAGCCCTTGGGCCGCTGGAACAGGATGCGCGCGCCCGCGACATGATCCATCGGCCAGGTGCCGCGGAAGTCCCAGTCCCCCCACGGTGTTTTACCGGGCGTATAACTGGTGGGGGTCGGCGGCAGGACGGTGAGATCGGCCGGGCGCTTCTGTGCCAGGGCGGGGCCGGCCGTCGCCAGCGTGGCCGCGAAAAGAGTGAACGCGACCGCGCGCCCGCCGGTGGTCCATGAATTCGCCATGCCTTGTCTCCCCTTTGGGCACGCGAGCGCGAAGCTCTCTCGGCGGAGCTTGTCGCGCATTCGGACGGCGTTTGTCTAGGATGCGGATTCCGTGCGGTTTTTTTTAAGCGAACTTACGGCTCGCGAGTTGTGCTCCAGCACGGCGGACATGGCAGGTAATGATTGGCACACGCGACATTTTGACAATGACGCTTGACAACCTCGGCTTATTGAGTAAAGTTACCTTTACATCAAATTGAGGAAGCTTGACCAATGAACAAGAAACTCAACGCCCTTTGTTGGGCCGCCGCCATTTTTCTCGTCGCGCTCGGCGGCTGGAGCGGGCTGATGGACAAGGATGCCGTGGTGACGCTGCTCTGGGTCCTGCCGGTGCTGACGTGGCTGTCGATCACCGGGCGTATGAACTGCTCCATCGGATGGCGGGAGGCGCAACGTGACTGAACCGACGAACTCGGGCCGGGCCCCTCGCGCCTGGCCGTGGGCCGTCGCGTTCGTCGTCGGTATGTTCGGCATGGCTGCGGTGCTGTCCAGCGGCGCAATCCCGCGCGACATCGGCTTTCCGCTGATGTTTCTTCCGATGATCCTGCTTGTGCCGATGGTCCGAGCGGCAGAGCGAAGCCAAGTGGCGAAAGGCTGTGTAAGCGCCGCCGTCGTGCGCTACAATCGCTGCTTCATGCTTGCGGGTTTCGCGTACATGGTCGCGCTCGGCGCCGCGATCCACCTTCACACCCACTTCACGCTCGGCACTGCCGTAACGTTCCTGCTGGCGCTGCTGCCAGCCTTGGCGATTTTTGCGATGATCTGGGTGATGGCGCGCTATCTCCGGGAAGAAACCGACGAATACTTGCGCCATCGCGCGATCATGGCCGCGCTCGGCGGTCTTGCGCTAGTGCTCGGTCTCGGCTCGTTCTGGGGATTCCTCGAAACCTTCGGTCTCGTATCGCACGTGCCGGGCTGGTTCACCGTGCCGGTGTGGGCGATCGGCATGGGCCTGTCGCAATTATGGATGAAGGTGCGCGGGGCATGAAGAACCGCCTCAAGGTTTTGCGTGCCGAACAAGACTGGAGCCAGCAAGACCTCGCCGAGCGGCTCGAGGTTTCGCGCCAGAGCGTCAATGCGATCGAGACGGGGAAGTACGATCCCTCGCTGCCGCTCGCCTTCCGCATCGCTGACGTGTTCGGGCTTGCTATCGAGGAGATATTCCTGCGCGATTGAGGCCCTCGAGCGTTCCGACGAGTTCGCCGTAGTGGTCGATCAGCGCATCGGCGCCGAGCTGGTCGGCCGGTATGTCGTGATAGCCGATGCTCAGCACCACGATCGGGACTTCCGCCGCCCTCGCGGCGCGCACGTCGAAGCTCGAATCGCCGACCATGGCAAAGCGTTCGCCCCCGCAAAGGCGCAGGGCTTCGTCGAGCATGTCGCGGTTCGGTTTTGACCGGCCGGGGCCGAGGGTGTCACCGCCGAGGATGCAGTCGAAGCGGTGGGTGAGGCCGAGTTCTTCGAGCAGCTTGCGGGCAAGATATTCCTGTTTGTTGGTCACCACTGCCAGCCGGCAGCCGCGCGCTTCCAGCGCATCGAGCGCGGCGAGGCAGCCGGGGTAGGGCTCGCTGTGCTCGCTGGTGTGCCGTTCGTAATGCGCGATAAGAGCTGCGTAGAGTTGCTGGTAAGTTGCCTCGTCGACCGGGCCGCCGGTGCGCTCCAGAGCGCGGGTCAGCATGGCCCGGGTGCCGCCGCCGATCACTTCGCGCGTCGCCGCTTCGGTGAGCGCCGGGCGGCCGATCGTCGACAGCGCGTGGTTGACGGCGCGGCACAAGTCGGGCGCGGTGTCCACCAGCGTGCCGTCGAGGTCGAAGCCGATGGTGTCGAAGGGAAACTGGGTCATCGCGCCGGGCCGTGCCAGAGCGATATGGAAACCGCAATCGATTGGTGGCATGGCCGCGCCCGATGACCGAGACTTCCCAAATTTCTGCCAGGCCACTCGCTGCCGTGGTCCTTGCAGCGGGCAAAGGCACCCGGATGAAGAGCAGCCGCCACAAGGTACTGCACGCCATCGCCGGGCGGCCGATGATCGAGCACCTGCTCGCCTCCCTCGCCGAGCTGGCGCCGGAGCGGACCGTCGTAGTCGTCGGCGACGGACGTGAGCAGTTGGAGAAACAGCTAGGCGGCCGTGCGGCGCTGGTGGTGCAGGAGCCGCAGCTCGGCACCGGCCATGCCGTGCTGCAGACGGAAGAGGCGCTCGCCGGATTCCAGGGCGACGTACTGATACTTTACGCCGACGTGCCGTTCGTGCGGGCGGATACGATGCGCGCGATGATCGATCGGCTGCACCTCGAAGGCGACAGGGCCGATATCGTTGTATTAGGTTTCGAACCCGAAGATCCGCTCGAATACGGCCGGGTGATCGCCGACGGCGGACGGATCAACTGGATGGTCGAGCACAAGGACGCCAGCGAGGACGAGCGCCGCTGCCGGCTGTGCAATTCCGGCCTGATGGCTGTGCGCGGCGAGCTTTTGTTCGACCTTCTGCGCCAGGTCGGTAACGACAACGCCCAGGGCGAATACTACCTGCCCGAGATCGTCAATATCGCAATCGGCAAGGGCGGCGCTTGCGCGGTGGTCACCACCGGGAATCCCGACGAGGTTGCCGGGATCAACAGCCGGGCTGAACTGGCAGCCGCCGAAGCCCGCTGGCAGCGCGCGCGCAGGGCAAGGGCCATGGCCGAAGGCGTGACGCTGGTCGCGCCGGAGACAGTGTTCTTCGCCTGGGACACCACCCTCGGCCGAGATGTGACGGTGGCGCCGAACGTGGTCTTCGGTCCCGGCGTCAGCGTGGCCGATGGAGCGACGATCCATGCCTTCTCCCACATCGAAGGCGCGGCGATCTCGGAAGAGGTTGCGATCGGCCCCTTCGCCCGGCTGCGCCCCGGAACGAAGCTGGCCAAAGGCGCCAAGGTCGGCAACTTCGTCGAGGTCAAGAACGCCGAACTGGGCGAGGGGGCGAAAGCCAACCACCTCACCTATCTCGGGGACGCGACGGTTGGCGCAGGGGCAAATATCGGCGCCGGCACCATCACCTGCAATTATGACGGTTACTTCAAGCATCGCACGGTGATCGGCGAGCGCGCCTTCATCGGCTCGAACAGCGCTCTTATCGCCCCGGTGAGCATTGGCGCCGACGCTATCGTCGCCGCCGGCAGCGCGGTCGGCCGCGACGTGGCGGCCGGCGAATTGCGGATGGTTCGCGCCGAACAACTGGTGAAGCCCGGATGGGCCGACCGTTTCCACGACGCGATGAAAAAGAAAAAGGCCGAGGCGAAGAAGGGTTAGAATGGCACTCGACGAACAACAGCTATCCATCCTTCTGCAGGCCGGAATCGAGAAGGCGAGCGAATTGCTCGAACATGACGGCGGCTTTCTGCCCTTCGGCGCCCGGGCCAAGCCGAGCGGCGAGATCCAATTCATCCAGCTCGGGATGGAGGAAGGCGAAACCCCTGGCTCCCTGCATCGCCGTTTGGGTGAGATGCTGGCGGCCGAGGCTGGCCGGGGCGAACTCCTCGGTTCCGCGCTTGTCGCCGAGACCCGAATTTCGGGCGAAGCCGACACACCGGCTCTAGCGGTCCTCATCGAGACGATCGGCTTCAGCCGCTCGGTTGTGGTTCCTTACCGCGCGGCTGCGGGCAAGGTCGATCTGGGCAGCATGGTGCCGGCTGAAGCCGAACCTGTCGTTTTTCGCAATTGATCTGCCGAAGTCTTGTTTTCGATATCACGAGGTGATATCTATATATCGTCATGACTCGAATCCTTGCGGACCTGCCCGACGACGACATCAAATGGCTCGACCGCTTGGCGGAGCAGCAGGGCAAGTCGCGCGCGGCGGTGTTGCGAGAAGCGGTCAGCGCCTATCGCGCGGAGGGCGATCAGGACTGGATCGAAAGGGGCTTCGGTTTGTGGAAGGATCGCACGGATATTGGCGATGCGGTCGAATGGCAGCGGCGCGAGCGTGCCTCGTCGACCCGCCCGTGGGACGATGATTACGAAGAGATCAAAGCCGAGTTCCCCGACTTGTTCGACGAGGAAGATGATCGACAGCGGCAAATCTATCTCGATATGCTGGCTGGAAAGTATCCGCCTGCTGGCAAGTCGAACTGAGTATGAGCGGCTTCGCCTTTGACGCAAGCATCGTGATTGACGCACTCGCCGGTTACTCGCCCGCCAAGGCCGAGATCCGGCGCGCCATCGGCGGCGGGAGCCGGGCCTGGATCAGTCGCATGGTGTGGATCGAGGTTATGTCGAAGGGTTCGGTTCACAACCTGCGTGACGCTGAAATCTTCCTGTCGGGTTTTGCGGTGGACGAGATCGACGCGGAGATCGCCGACCGCGCGGCCGCCCTGCGCCGCGAACGTCTGAGGTTGAAGTCGCCCGACGCGATAATTCTGGCGACCGCGCTGATCCGCGGCCGCGTCCTGGTTACACGCAACATCAAGGATTTCCCGGCGCAGATGCCCGGTATCCGCGTTCCCTACGTTCTCTAATCGGAAGACCTGTCCATGTGCGGAATCATCGGCATCGTCGGCAAAGAGCCTGTCGCGGAGCGTCTGATCGACGGCCTCAGGCGGATGGAATATCGCGGCTATGACAGCGCGGGGCTGTGCACGATCGATAATGGGGCGCTGGTCCGCCGCCGCGCGGAAGGCAAGCTGATCAACCTCGTTCTGGAGGTCGAGCGGCATCCCGCTCCCGGCAGGATCGGCATTGCCCACACCCGTTGGGCGACACACGGCGCGCCGACCACCAATAACGCGCATCCGCACGCCACCGGCGAACTCGCGCTGGTCCACAACGGGATCATCGAGAACTTCCGTTCGCTGCGGCAGGAGCTCGAAGCTCGCGGCCGCATGTTCGAGAGCGAGACCGATACGGAAGTCGTCGCCCATCTTGTCTCCGAGCAAGTCGAGAGCGGCAAGTCGCCGCAGGAGGCGGTTCGCGAAGTCCTTCCCCAGTTGCGCGGCGCCTTCGCCCTCGCGATCGCCTTCCGCGCCCATCCGGAGCTGCTGATCGGCGCCCGGCTGGGTTCGCCTCTGGTGGTCGGCTACGGCGACGGGGAAACCTATCTTGGCTCCGATGCCCTGGCGCTGGCGCCGCTGACCCAGCGGATTGCTTATCTCGATGAAGGCGATTGGGTCGTCATCACGCGCGACGGGGCGACGATCTACGACAAGGATAACAACGAGGTGACGCGCGAGATCACCACTTCGGGCGCCTCGGCGGCGGCGATCGAGAAGGGCAACTACCGCCACTTCATGCAGAAGGAGATCTTCGAGCAGCCGACCGTCGTCGCCCAGACGCTGCGCAGCTACCTGCGTCCGCTGGAGCAGGAAGTCGCGCTCCCGCAGATGGATTTCGACATCAGCGGCGTCGAGCGGATCACCATCGTCGCCTGCGGCACTTCATATTACGCGGGGATGGTCGCGAAGTACTGGTTCGAGCACTTCGCGCGCGTGCCGGTCGACATCGATTACGCCAGCGAGTTCCGCTACCGCGAGCCGGTGCTCTCGCCGGGCGGGCTGGCGCTGTTCATTTCGCAGAGCGGCGAAACTGCCGATACCCTCGCCGCCCTGCGCCACTGCAAGGCCGAAGGGCAGACCATCGCCGTCGTCGTCAACGTGCCGACCAGTTCGATGGCGCGCGAAGCCGACCTGCTGCTGCCGACCCATGCCGGCCCGGAGATCGGCGTCGCCAGCACCAAGGCGTTCACCTGCCAGCTCGCGGTGCTCGCGGCGCTCGCGGCGCATTTCGCCGTGCGCAAGGGCCGCCTGTCGCGCGAGGAAGAGGCCGGCATCGTGCGCCATCTGCTCGAAGCGCCCGCGTGTCTCAACGCCGCGCTCGATCATGACGACGAGATTGCCGCGATGGCGCATCTTATCGCTCCGGCGCGGGACGTGCTTTACCTCGGTCGTGGGCCGGACTTCCCACTAGCGTTGGAAGGTGCGTTGAAGCTCAAGGAAATCAGCTATATCCACGCG
>Ga0164242_10007725_pt1 | contig 11746 bp, 14 predicted proteins | sample OricomgcompostMG_FD_108783 | JGI IMG/M metagenome (GOLD analysis project Ga0164242, IMG submission 108783) | Miracle-Growth compost microbial communities from Emeryville, California, USA - Original compost - Miracle growth compost (MG) ... | reverse complement strand
TCGCTTGTCATTAAGCCTAAAGCAAATGAGCGAAGACCCATGGCTAAAAGAAGTCAAAGCATTTAAGAAAGGCGAAACAGTAGAGGGTAAGATTACCCGTATTACTCCCTTTGGTGCGTTTGTACAGCTCAGTCCTAGCGTTGAAGCTTTGGTGCACGTATCTGAAATGGGCGACGACGACAATGTTGACCCTGAGAAGCTGTTCCAGCTGAACGAAAAGAAGCAGTTCAAGGTGCTTGATATAGACACCGACGCTCGCAAAATTTCTCTATCTTTGAAGCAAAAATAGAGATGTAGTAAATATAACAACGCCTCAAGTGGCAAGGAGTACCGATGGCAACAATCTTACAAATAGAAGACCACATTACCGTCGGTGCTCTAGCCGAGGAGTTGAAAATACCCGTAACTCGCTTAATAGGCGAGCTAATGAAGAACGGGATTATGGCTACGATAAACGAACGTCTGGACTTTGACACGGCGCAAATTATAGTCGGCGAACTTGACTTGGATATAGAACTGGAACGCAAAAAGGTGGAAGCGGCTGCTCCGGTAAAACGCGAAAAGGTAACTGGTGCTAACGCTACACCGCGCCCGCCGGTGGTGGCAGTCATGGGGCACGTCGATCATGGCAAAACCAGCCTACTGGATGCCATACGTGGTGCTCAGGTAGCCAAAGGCGAGGCTGGCGGAATTACTCAACACATCTCGGCCTATCAGGTAGAGCGCTCGGGTCGACAGATTACTTTTCTGGACACTCCAGGCCATGAAGCATTTGCGGCCATACGCGAACACGGAGCTCATCTAACCGATATAGTTATTTTAGTGGTGGCAGCTGACGATGGAGTTAAGCCGCAGACACTGGAAGCCATTCGCTACGCCAAGGGTGCCGGAACGCAAATTGTCGTAGCCATCAACAAGATTGATAAAGAAGGCGCCAACTCGGGGCTAGTTAAGGGGCAGTTGGCTGAAAGCGGTGTCGTAGCCGATGATAAAGTCTGGGGCGGCGATGTGCCAATGGTTGAGGTTAGTGCCAAGACTGGTCAAGGCATAGATGAACTGCTTGACACGGTTCTGTTGGTTGCCGATGTGGAAGAGCTTAAGGCAGATGCTACTGTGCCAGCCCGTGGCTTGATAATTGAAGCGCACGTTGAAACGGGGCGCGGCCCCATTGCACATGCTCTAATAGAGGAAGGTACCTTGCGCCCGGGTCAATTTGTGGTCAGTGGCGGTACTTATGCCAAAATTCGTAATCTTGAGAACACTAGTGGCAAGGCGGTAGCATCAGCCGGTCCGTCAACTCCTGTGGTTATGACTGGCTTTAAGGCTCTGCCAGAGTTTGGCGATGAATTTACAGTTGTAGCCAATGAAAAAGAGGCTCGAACCCAGGCTAACACTGTCGCAGTGGAACGAGCCAGCGGTCAGGGCCGCAGTGATCTGTCTAGCTCTGAACTGCTACGCATAATCTCCAGATCTGATCAGCTACAGGAACTGCCGATTATTATTAAGGCTGACGTCCAGGGTTCTTTGACATCGGTAGCCGATAGCCTAAAGAGTATTGAAACAGAAGAGGTGGCCGTGCGCATAGTTAGTAGCAGCGTCGGTGCTGTTAGCGAGAATGATATTCACTTAGCCAACAGTGCCGGTGCTATTATTTATGGGTTTAACACCTCTGCGCCGACTAATATCCGTCGTCTGGCAGCGCGCGACGGCGTGCCGATTCGTCTCTATAACGTAATATACGAGTTGATTGACGACGCTAAAACTGAGCTTAGCAAATTGCTGGCTGACGAAATTGTCGAAAAAGATATGGGTGAGCTTGAAGTGAAGGGAGTATTCAAGACTACCAAGACCGAGATCATTGCTGGCGGCGAAGTTCTGAGCGGCATACTCAAAACGCCGGCTTTAGCACGTATTTATAGGGGTAAAGAGCAGATAGGCGAAGCCGAACTAACCGGTCTGAAGCGCGGTCCTAACGATGCGGCCGACCTGGCAGAGGGCGAGCTGGGCGGTATTTCTTTGTCTACGTCGAGCAAGCTGCAACTTGAGCTGGGCGACAGGATTCGGTTCTTTACTAGAGAGATGGTAGAGCGTACACTGTAGCTATGTTGAAACTAGATAACAATTTGCTTAACGAATTAGGCCTAGGGACTTTACCTGAAGATCAGAAGCGTTCAATGTTGCAGCACATTTACGACACGTTGGAGCTGCGCGTAGGCACTAATTTGGCCAACCAGATGACCGATAAACAACTTGAAGAGTTCGAGAAGTTTATTGATAGCGGTGGAGACGCTGACCAGGCGCAGGCGCTACACTGGCTAGAGACTAACCTGCCCAATTACAAACAGGTGGTCAATGACGTATTTGAGGCGCTTAAATCAGAGATTAAGCAAATGGCACCACAAATTTTGGCTAGCACCGCTGGCCAACCGGCAGCACCAGCTCCACAACAGTCTCAGCCAGAGACTCAACAAGCGCAGCAGTTTGTCTCACAGCCAGCAGCTGGCCCTGCGCCTGTAGAATCGCCGCAGCCTAACTATGATTCGCTTCAACCCGTGCAGAGCGGTACACCCGTAGCAGCGCAGCCATTGCAACCGGTACAACCTCCGCTGGATCCGATCCAGCAACCCTACGGACAAAACCCAATGGCAGCCGCCGCTCCCGTACAGCCTGACCCAGTTCAGCAGCCACTACAACAGCAGCCTCAGCCTCTCCAGCCCATCCAGCCAGATCCGGCCGTTCAGCCTCAGTCATTAACTCCAGACCCGATACAGCCTGACCCGGCTGCTAATCCTATGCAACCGCAGCCAGAGCAAATCATTTCTCCAACCAACATGACCCCGCAACCGCAGCCATACCAACCAGCTCCAAGTTTTCAGCAGCCAGCTCAGCCGCAGTTCCCGACCGAACAGCCACCAGCTGGCCCGGGTTTGTGATAGTTCTAGACGGTATAACCGTTTAAGAATGACTCAATGGTCATTTCGGCTTTGCCAGCCGGCTTTAGTCTCTTTATCATTAGTACGCCCTTACTGGTGTATATGCCTAAATCTTTGCCCTTACGCCAGAGTGTGCCAGGGTCGCCCTCGCCGTCGGCTACTTTGGCCTCAGTAACGATAACAGCATGATCTCCTAGGGTTGTGCGACTTTTTGGCCACTCGGCATAGGCTCTTATTTCGCGCTCTAATTGTTCGGCTGGTTTACGAAAGTCCAATATGCCATCTTCTTTGACTAGCTTGCGGCTGTAGGTGGGTGTAGAACTGTATCCAAGCATGTTGGCGACTTTTTCTTGAGGAGCGCTTTTAAGGGTCCCGTCGATATATTTAGGCAAAGTGTCTTTGAGTAGGGCATAGCTAAGGCTAATCAAATATTGAGTTAACTCAGGTGCTGTAATGGTACGCGGTAGATCATACTCGCCGACTGCCAATAGTGGACCTTCGTCCATAGCTTCGACCAGCAGCATTAGGCTTACACCAGTTTTAGTTTGGCCGCTTAGGATACTAAAAGTAATCGGGTCGGCGCCGCGCCACTCTGGCAAAAGGGAAAAGTGACTATTTACTATACCAAGTGGGAAAGCATCTATGACTTCCTGCTCAATTATGATGCCGAAATCTATTAGAACGCCCAATCTAGATTTAAACTTAGCCTCTACAACAGAGGCGGTTGTACTTTTTTTATTCACTACCTCTACGACAGGCAGGCCAAGTTTATTGGCTACATCCAAAACCGGGACACTGCCATGGTGGTGGGCTGGGCGAGGCTTAGTAACTACCGCTTCTATGCTAAAGCTTTGGGCTAGCAGCCTAAGCGATTCGGCCGCTACCGGGCCGCTACCAAAGAAAACCATAGAATCGTTCATCAGTCGTTCCATAGATCTTGGTTGTTTTTTACGTCTTTATCATAATCAAGTTGTTGTAAATTTCCCGACACGTCAAGTACGTAAAAGGCGTTTGGCATGTTTTTAATATGGTCAATGAAGACTTTTCCGTTGGTGTGATCTATCTCGTGCTGGAATACTCTAGCCAGAAAACCTTCGGCACTAAAACGAACTTCTTCCCCTGTTAGGCTGGTAGCTTTTATACGCACTTTACTGTAGCGGGGTACCTTGCCGTAAATATCTTTTACACTCAAACAGCCCTCAAAGTCTTCTACTAAGTCGCCCTCATATTTGGTAATGACTGGATTTATAAAAACCCGAAAAGATTTATCTTCTTTGTTGTCAAAATCACTACGTACTACTACCACTCGAAGAGGCACGTCTATCTGAATAGCCGCCAATGCGACTCCAACTTCGTGCTCACGAGCTGCTTCCCACTCGAGCGTAATGTCCTGCATACGGCTGACAAGTTGGGCAATGTCGTCATTTATGATGCCCACTTTTTTGGATGATTGGCGTAGGTGGGAATTTGGAAGAGTAATGAGTTTGTTTTGCATACATTTATTTTACTACAAGAGGTTGATCGGGTCGATATCATATGTCCAACCGGACGGCAGGGTACTAATAATGTTCACAAGCGTACTGCGGCGAGACGATTTAACCAGTAGCTGCCAGCTAAATTTACCTTTTTCTCTAGGATGAAATGATGGCGCCGGACCGTCGACGGTTATACCTGGATTATTCAACTCCAAACTTTGGCACAGATCCAAAGCTGCCTTTTGAGCCGAGGCGTCACTGGCGCGTAGTACGCGTAGTTTTAGCAGGTAGGCAAAGGGAGGAAAATGAAACGTCCGGCGCTCGTTTAACTCCACATCATAAAATTCCTGCCACTGTCGATGAACTGCCGCCAGCAGGGAGGGATTACCAGGATTGTATGTTTGAACAACAACTGTACCCGGCAGGTGGCCACGCCCGACCCGTCCAATTACCTGAGCCAGTAGCTGAAAAGTTTGTTCGCCTGCAGTGTAGTCAGGAATTAATAACGAGGAGTCGGCATTAATCACGCCAACCGTAGACAATTTGGGAAGGTCTAAGCCTTTGCCGATCATTTGTGTGCCTACTATTATATCGGCGCCGCCTACTGCCAGATTGTCCAGATGATGCTCGAGCCGTTCATCTTTTCGTGCATCGGTATCAAAGCGTCGTATGCGTGCTTCCGGAAAAATTTTCTGTGCAGCCGATACAATCGCTTTAGTACCAGCGCTTTTAAAAAGAATGTCGGTGTTGCCACACTCGGGGCAGTTGGTAGGTAGATGAGTGTGGTAACCGCAAACATGGCATCGTAACTGATGCGAATCGCCATGATAGGTTAAAGTCAGATCACAGTTTGGGCAGACTGACTGCCAGCCGCACTGGTTGCACAGAACTACATTGGCTGTACCGCGCCTATTTAGGTAAAGCAGGGCCTGCTCGCCACGTTGGATAGACTTAGCGATCTGAGTGATGAGGCGATTGCTAAGCAGGGGGCTGCGGCTGAACTCGTCGCGCGATTTCATATCGACCAACTCAATGTCTAGACGAGAAGCTTCTTTGGCCAGCGAGCTCATAGTAATAATAGGGCGAGTTAGCTGAGTTGCTAGGTAGTAGTCCTCTACTGAAGGAGTGGCGCTACCTAACACTAGCGTGGCTTTATGTAGTTCGGTTAGCTTGGCAGCCACCCGGCTGGCTTGATAGTTCGGTGCCGACTCATTTTTGTAGGCCGTGTCGTGGGCTTCGTCAAGTACTACTAGGCCCAAGTTTCTAACTGGTGCAAATAGGGCCGAACGAGGCCCCATTATAATAATGGGCTTGTTTTGAGCTAATATCTCGTACCAAGCGTCACGCCGCTCAGCGGCTGTCATATGCGAGTGCAATATATAGATTTCGCCAAAACTTGCCTGAAACGTTCTGGCTAGTTGAGCTGTTAGTCCAATCTCTGGCGTCAATATTAGTGCCGACTTGCCGGTGGACAGAACGCGTTTTGCCAGCTCAATGTAAACTCGTGATTTGCCACTGCCAGTTATGCCATGGAGCAGGAACGTGCCTGGTCCATCTATGGCCTGAACGGCGTTTTGTTGCTCTGATGTTAGAGGTGGCAAAGCGGCGGACCCAATCTTTATGTCTTTGAGCCTTAGGGATTTGGGTGGGGCGTCAACAGGCGGAACAAACTGCCTGACAATGGCGCCCAAAGGAGCTGGGTAGTAAGCTTTTAGCCAATCCATAAGCTTTAGACTCTCGATAGGCAGGGCAGGAAATGACGTAACTGCTTTAATGAGCTTAGTCTCGAAATCTGGTTTAGAGACCTGCTTTACGACTATCCCGAGCAGGGTCTTCTGGCGCAAACTTATCCTTACGATACTACCGATTGCCAATTCATCGGGCCACTCATATGTTAGGGCGCCACTGCCATGATAAGACAAACTGGCCACAAGAACCTCGTAGTATTTCATAAGTTAAATCATAACCCGCTATGATTCAAAAGAGAAAAGGTCAGGCTATCCTCATGTATAAAAAAGCAGTTGAAATTACAACTATAGTGTTCTACACTGATGATATAGATACGTTGTTGTTAGCACAATAACGTGCCGAGAAGGAAGTTTTAAGGGAAAGACTTTATAGAACTCTATGCTAGACGTTTTTATTACATCACGAGTCAGGCGCAAGATAATAGTTATCTATGCTAAATATCCTGACTTCAAGACTCATGTGCGCGGTCTAGCTAAGCTTATTAAAGAAGATGCTGGTAATATCCAGCGCGAACTAAAGCGCCTAGAAAAAGCTGGTTTCTTGGTTAGTGAAAAGCAAGGCAACACCAAAATGTACCGCACTAACAAGCAGTTTATTATCTTCAAAGAGTTGCAGTCTATTGTCTTGAAGTCTCAGCGTACCACTCAGAAGCGCCCAACGGCTTAGACGGCCAACGCCTTTAAGGACAAGCCTGGGCGGTACTACCACCCCCGGCTTCCTTACGCGCAGGGCAAAAACCGCGTTTTTTGCCCTGGCTATTCTTTTACCTTTAGGCTATTGCATTCAGTACCCCTGTTAAGGTATACTGTTTAACATGATAGAAGTAACTCGTAAAGACAGCAAAGAATCCACCGAGAATCTGGTACGTCGCTTTAACCGTCGTGTTCAGCAGAGCGGTCTGGTTCTAACCGTTAAACAAGGTCAATATTTTGCCAAGCCAATGAGCAAGCGCGATCGTCGTGCTAAAGCCATCATTCGGGCTGAGCGCAAGGCCATCAAGCTTAAGAAGATTAAGCTCGGCCAGCGCTAGACAACTTTTGGGCGGCATATTTTTGCGGACATACTACATATGTCCGCTTTTTGTTTTTCTGGTACACTATAGAGGTGAGTCTAAGACAACAACTGGATGATGACATAAAAACCGCATTACTGGCGGGTGAATCTTTGCGCGTTGAGACGTTGCGCGGGCTTAAGACAGTTATTACCTACGCCGATGTAGCTGCTCGAAAGCGTGACACTGGTGGCATATCTGACGACGAGGCACTACAGCTATTTGCTAAGGAAGTAAAAAAGCGCCAAGAAAGCGCCGACTTATACATAAAGGGTGGCTCCCAGGAGCGAGCCGATAAAGAACTGGCTGAAAAAGCCATAATTGAAGCATATTTACCAAAACAAATGAGCGACGAAGACCTAGTCGCGCTTATAGATAACATAATTGTCGAGCAGAATGCCGAAGGCCCTCAAGCCATGGGCAAAGTTATAGGCGCCGTTAAGGCCAAAGCTGGTACGGGTGCGGATGGAGCTAGAATAGCTCAGCTGGTCAAGGAAAGGCTGAGCGCGTGATAATTCTAATGGGGGTAGCTGGTAGTGGTAAAAGTACCCAAGGACGCCAGCTGGCTGACGACTATGGCTACGCCTACCTTTCGACTGGCGATGTCTTTCGGGTGCTTATAACTGGCCGCCGCCGCAACGAAATGCTCGAAGGCCGCTTGCTGAGTGATACTGAAGTTATTGACATGATAGATAAAGTCTTGCAGCTTATTGACACAAAAGAGCAATTTATTTTAGATGGTTTTCCGCGTACCAAGGTACAGGTTAATTGGCTGGAGAAGCAGTTCGAGGCTGGTCGGTTCGACGGGGTACCAGAAGTCATTAATCTCGAAGTTGCCGAGAAAACTGTTCATGATCGTCTAAGCAAGCGTGGTAGACTTGACGACAATGAAGAGGCCGTGTCGCGTCGATACGACGAGTATGAACATACCACGCGTCCAATCTTGACCTATATGCGCGAAAAAGGCTGGAAGGTTACCGATGTAGATGCCGACCGGAGTACGCCTGCAGTCTATAAAGACATATTAAAAGCTTTAAAACCAGGAAATTAAACCATGGCGGCAGTTCTAACGGCTACTGAAATATTGGCAATGCGCAAAAGCGGGAAAATCTTGGCCACAGTGTTGCAAAAAATACAACAGGAAGTCAAAGCTGGCATGACCCCTAAAGACGTCTCAGCGCTGGCGGCGGCTGAGCTGGAGCGTTTGGGCGGCAAGCCATCGTTCAAGGGCTTCGAAGGTTATCCGGACATAATATGCATATCAACTAACAACGAGGTACAGCACAGCATACCGAATGACCGGCCGTTTCAAGATGGCGACATCGTTAACTTTGACTTCGGAGTAACCTATAACGGTATGGTAACCGACGCTGGCATAAGTGTTAGCATCGGCGGCAAGGACAAGACCGATCAGCCTGGCCGACGGCTCCTCGAGGGCACCGAACGAGCTCTTTATGCTGGGCTCGATCAGGTTAAGGACGGGGCACGCACTGGCGATATATCGGCTGCCGTTCAGGCAGTTCTCGAAAGTTACTCTCTAGGTATAGTGCGCGAGCTGGTTGGGCACGGTGTAGGCCATGAGTTGCACGAGGATCCTGAAATACCTAACTATGGCCGAGCTGGCACAGGTGCGCTGCTAAAGGCGGGTATGACAATTGCTGTTGAGCCGATTACTACCTTGGGAAGTCCGCGTATTTTCCAGGCTCATGACGGCTGGACGCTGCTAACGCAAGACGGCTCGCGGGCAGCTCAGTTTGAACACACTGTGCTAGTAACCAAAGACGGCTACGAGATTTTAACTCAAGTCTAAACAAGTTTATGCTTTGTTGCGCTACTTTGTTATACTGACAACATGAATGAACCAGCCAACCCTATTTTCGTTGGGCTTGATATTGGTACGTCAACGGTTCGTTGCGTGGTCGGCATGCGTGACTCTCGTGATCAGTCGGCTCTGTCGGTAATTGGTCATGGTTTGGCCCCAAATCAAGGTTTGCGCAAGGGGGTGGTGGTACACATAGACGATACGGCCGAAGCCATCGTGCAGGCTGTAACCGAAGCGGAGCGCATCAGTGGCGTGCAGATCCACAACGCCACTGTAAATATAAATGGCAGCCATGTTACCGGCCTAAATAGCCGCGGTGTCATCGCTATCTCAAGCCCAGATCATGGCATTACGGCCGAAGATCGTGATCGTGTCGAAGAGGCTGCCACCATTGTGAAGCTGCCGCCAAACCGTGAAATAGTTCAGGCTTTTGCCAAGAGCTATCGCCTGGACGGCCAAGATAATCTGAAGGATCCGGTAGGTATGCATGGTGTACGCCTGGAGGTGGACTGTCACATGGTTACGGTAGCTACGCCTAACTTGCGCAATCTAAATATGGCCCTCGATAAAGCCCAAATAAATCCGCGACACCACACTGTTAGCTCATTGGCCGCAGCTGAAGCAGTGTTAACGCGCCAACAAAAAGAAGCCGGTACTTGTGTGCTAGATATGGGCGCAGGCACAACAAATCTAGCCATCATTGAGGATGGCGAGATTCAGCATGTAGCAGTTATACCAATGGGCGGCACGCACATAACCAATGACCTGGCTATTGGACTAAAAACAGATCTAGATATAGCTGAAGCAGTTAAGCTCAAGCATGCCAAATTAGGCGAAGAAAGCGATAAGCCTTTGCATATTACGGTTGATGGTAAGTATCACACCTTTTCGGGAGCTGAAGTTAATATGATCGTTGAAGCCCGCGTAGAGGAACTGCTAGAGTATGTTGAAAAAGAGCTGGTCAAAATCCATCGCAGCCGTAAATTGCCTGGCGGCGTGGTATTGATTGGTGGCACGGCAGGGCTACCAGGCCTAGCTGAGTACGTGAAAGACAAGCTGCAATTGCCGGCGCGCATTGGTAAAGTTCAGGGTCTGGCCGGTTTGGTAGACACAGTAGACACACCAGCTTTTGCGACGGCTGCTGGGCTTATGATGTTAGACGTTCTGCTGGGATCATTTTCTGACCAAGCCGTTCCGGCTCAGGCTTTTGGCTCCAATATCGGCACTACACTAAGCAGCCTTTTATCTCGCTTGAAGTCTAAATAACAGGGGTAGTGAGACCCAAATGTGTTCAGATAAAGTCTAATGTTTGTTCGCCAGAAAGCCGGCTCAAAAAATATGTATGCACCGACTTGCACGTTGGCGTTGTAGAGACTATAATTTATTCAACATAACCTAAGAGTCATGAGGGGCTATTAAATGGCACAAGCAGTTGCACCAGAAATTGAGACATTTGCGCGTATTAAAGTAGTGGGCGTGGGGGGCGCTGGTGGTGCGGCAATTAACCGCATGGTTGAGGCCGGTATTGATAGCGTTGACTTCATCGCCATAAACACAGACTCTCAGGCACTTCAAAACTCTAAGGCTGGCATAAAAGTCCACATTGGCAAAGACGAAACGCGTGGCTTAGGCGCAGGTGCTGACCCATCTGTGGGCCAAAAAGCGGCTGAAGAGTCAAAGGACGAAATCGCTAAGGCACTTGAAGGTGCCGACATGGTGTTTATAACTATTGGTGCGGGCGGCGGTACCGGTTCGGGTGCTGGCCATGTAGTTGCCCGGCTCGCCGAAGAGCAGGGTGCGCTGGTGGTTGGTTTTGCTACCAAGCCATTTGCTTTCGAGGGCGAAAAGCGTCGCCGCAATGCTGAATCGGCTATCGACAATCTGCGCGAGAGCGTCGACACTCTCATTGTTATTCCTAACGACCGCCTACTGCAAACCATCGACCGCCAGACACCCCTAATGGAGGCATTTAAGGTCGCTGATGATGTCTTGAGGCAAGGAGTTCAAGGCATATCCGACCTAATCACTGTTCATGGTTTAATCAACCTGGACTTTGCTGACGTTAAGGCTGTTATGAGTAATGCTGGCAGCGCACTTATGGGAATTGGCCGTGCTAGCGGCGAAGGACGCGCCGTCCAGGCTGCACAGCAGGCTATCGATAGCCCGCTATTAGAAGTTTCTATTGATGGAGCTCGCGGCATCTTGTTTAACATCATTGGCGGTAACGATCTGAGCATGCACGAAATTAACCAGGCTGCCGAGGCTATTACAACTGCGGCCGACCCGGATGCTAACATTATCTTCGGTGCCACTATTAGTCCGGAGCTGGAAGGCGAGGTAATCATAACAGTGGTCGCTACGGGCTTTGATGCGTCTTACTTCTCTAACCGCTCGGTAGCTCAGCCCGCTAAAGACAGTGTGCCAGCAGAGGCAACTGCCAGTGAAAAGGAAATGAACGATATCGACATGGAGCTTCAGGATCATGTCGATCAGGCCAGCGACTTTACTAATGACAGCGAAACGCCAAACATCTGGTCTATAGACGAGAAGAAGTCCGAAGAGGCTGGAGAAAAAGAGGACACCGATAAACCTGTTATATCAACTAGCGAAGAAGATGAGCTAGAAAAGCCATCTTTCCTAAGGCGCCTGAGCAAAATCGGCCAAAAAGATAAGGCTGACAACGAAGATAAACTAGCTGAATCAGACAAGTAACACC
>Ga0164242_10007724_pt1 | contig 11747 bp, 18 predicted proteins | sample OricomgcompostMG_FD_108783 | JGI IMG/M metagenome (GOLD analysis project Ga0164242, IMG submission 108783) | Miracle-Growth compost microbial communities from Emeryville, California, USA - Original compost - Miracle growth compost (MG) ... | reverse complement strand
TTGAGGAAGATGGAGCGCATCTCTCCTCGAACATACTGGGCTGTACCGTAGATGTTTTTACAAATAAACAAGAGAACTGTCTGGAGTTGGCCGAGTCTCTTCTGGCTGCGATAGAATCTTTGTTGGCGACCTCGACACTTCATCGTGCGGCGGCAAAAGAACAATCGGCACAAGTCAACGTCACTTTCTCATCGTCTCAAAAAGAGATGGTAACTCATACAGTAGAAGACGATAAAGGCTATCCTGTTATAAATGTAGTTTGCGGTAAGTTTAATCCACACAAACTTACATCAAAAGAGCAGTCTGAGATGGCGGATAATATTCTCAAAGTTGTAGCCGACCTAATGGCTCGTATCGTCATGTTCAGTGACTTCAAAAAAGAAATGGGAGTAATTCTAGAAGAAGGGGCCATGGATAGGGCGTTAAACTTTACCAGTACATTTGTCCGTTTGGGAAATATACTTGGGTATAAGCCCATGCACACTATGAATGCTTGGACCGAGGGTAAAGAAAAATATGCCTTTAATCGACCAGGCGATTATCAAGGCCTAGCAACCTATACTAAAGGAGGTCAGTCTGTTGTTAAGGAAAAACCAAAGAGCAGGAATGACTTGCGTAGTACCCTGAAGCATACGGATATTAAAACAGTTATCGTAATTAGAGACCAACTTTGGAATGATGCTAAATGGGAGGGTGCTGGATTTGCAGGGTCACTTAACCAGCCTCCGATATTCATGTTTTTATTTAAGAATATTGAAGCTGGTAAAAATATCTTCAAAGCATGGCGTGAGAGGTTTGGTGGGGCGGACGAGAAAGACGAGCTGAGGATAACTATCGTAAGGGGTATAGAAAAGAAAAATCCATACTACTACCGCATAGGGGTGGGGGCAAATATTGAGAAGGCCGCATCGTCTACAGGGCTCGTGTCCACTATGGTTCGGATGAATACGATGACACCAACAAACTCAGTGAATCTAGATAACTTTCTTGAAGATTACGCCAAGTATGGCTGCTACTGGTTAGTGCCTGCAACTTTTGGCCCAGACGGTCAGCCTATTATGGAGTTGGACCTCGCAGTGTTAAAAGAAAAAGTAATTTTGAAAGATGCGTGGGAGATAGGTCCTAATACGCTTGACTCAACGCTTATTCGTGAGGATGACGATCCTATAATCCCTCAAGAGGAGTTGGCGAAAGCACCTGTGATAGAGCTATTGCAATTGAGAAGAGGAGAACAGTCGGACAACTAAGGGGGTGATAGCTTTATATAGCCCTCTTGGCATGGTAGTTGTACTTCCGTATGTTTCTTTTGAATTGACTCGGATTTTTTAGCCAATACTCACTATTTCTTTTCTGTTCTTCTTGATTGAAGTTGTTAATGATTAACTGGCAGGTCTTGCATATCCACTGATTAGTTCCTGATGGTGACTCAAATAAGCTTATACACATGAGGCCATCCTTATGGTCCTGAAACTCCATGTGAGCGCAATAGTGCTGAGCCTTTCTTGCATGTCGTTTTTTTCGCGCCTTGAGAAATTCGTTCAGATCAAATTGAACGCTTACTTTAAAGATAGCAATTATCGATAGCGTTAATACAACGATGATTGCTATTACTGCACCTACATTCTCGAATAGTAACCTTGCTAATTCACCCATTGGATAAATTATACAGCCAAATCATTTTTGGGCATAAAATATAAAACTTCGACTATAAATGAGTATTGATAATTAAGGTTATATCCAAAGCTTTGCGCTGAGTCCATAGAACGTTACGTTTTAAAGTCACTCCCTGAGTTTCTCTTCTGCTATCATGAGAGAATTATGAATGATAATCAAATCCTTGCAATTAAGCTCCTAATAGAGAAGGCGAAACTTCAAATTACCCGGGTTGGAACAGAAAAGGCATTTGCGTTGCTGCACCTGCATGATGCTCTTGACTGGACCATGCAATATCTTCACCATTCAGCTGAGCGTAAAAAGATAGAATGGACATTTTCGAAATATTCAAAATATATATCCGAGAACGAAGATAAATTTGGCAGCTTCGATAAGCTAAAGGCGGATGAGTTAGATGGGATGCGTAACTCCTTCAAGCATAGTTTCAATCTGCCGAATGATACTCGACTAAAGTATCTATGCGTATGGTGTGAAGAGCAAATAGCATCATTGCTCAAAAACTACAAACAAATTGACCTAAGTAATTACACGCTAGTCGATGCAATTGCAATTACCGATGCTAGAGATGAGATATTGTTGGCCCAAGCAGCCCATAGAGACAGTAAAATGGATGAAGCCGTTCATCACCTCGCAGTTGCATTTCAGATTATAGTTCGCGAAGTTGAAGATTCTATCGAAGAGGCATCTGGCGAGAGGCCAGCTATAACTGCCGATTTTACATTTGCCAGTTCGTTTTTCATGAAAGTAAAACCCCTGGGTGACTTAGTAGGAAATGGCAATGCATTTGCAAGTAGTTGGGATAGGTTAGTCCAGAGTGTGGCACATTTAAATGCGAACGCATTAATAAATATGCTCGGACTTGACCTTCATGAGTACTATAAGTTTAGGAAATGGACACCCAGGCCGCAACGTACATTAGACGGTAAGTATCACAGTGATATTATGCCAAGATTACAGAAGGAGTTGCCTAGTGTTGATTATGATTTTTGTGAGAGCTTTGTTATCGAAGCGGCGATTAATGCGTCGAGTCTAATAACTCACCCTAAAGGAAGCGCAAGTCTCTAGTCCACTATAGGTGAATGGTTTCGCAGTGCGTCCACAACCTCGAGCCAAGTAAAAACACCTTTCTTCGGGAAGGTGTTTTTACTTTGTCGTAATATAGGATATAAAGAAAGTAAGTAAGGATGACATCCTGTCGGTTATATCCTCACTAGCATGGCCATATCGATGAGTTAGGTTAATCTTCCTTAACTACTCGGTAATGAAGTCTCGATAGCCCGTTTGAAAATTGTTTTGTTTGAATCAGTTCCAGTTGGTGTCTTGTTTTACTATCGTTTGAAAATAAGGGAATCCCTTTCCCAAGAAGGATAGGCACGTAGTTAAGGCGCATTTCGTCCAGGAGACCTTTATCGAGTAACTGCTGCACAAGATTAGGGCCGCCAAAAACATACACATTCTTTTCGCCTGCTGCTTCTATCGCCCGATCGTACAGTTCATCAACCCCTGATGTCACAAACCTAAAATCAGCATCTTGAGAGGGTACTTGCGGGATTTCATTGCAAATCACTAAAATGGGCGAATCACCGTAACTGTCCCCCTTAAACCAACCCCGTTTAACGCCAAGATCATACGATCGCTTACCCATAATTATTGCGCCTGTGTTTGCAATAAACTCATCAAATCCAAACTCGCTTAAGTTATCAAAACCTTCCAACCAGTCTTGTTCGTCATTCTGTCCTGCGACAAAGCCATCAGTAGTCAGTGCTATTTCTAGAATCGTTTTGCTCATAAATGATATGTTCCTTTGAACTTAATTATAGCTCAGCCGGACTTGCAGTATTACATCATCTTAATTTTACTCTAGCGGGCGCCACTATAAGTGCTGGTGCGCATGATGCACTTCGCAGATTTCTAATCCGGATTGGCAGCACATTTTCCCAGAAAATCTGCACTAAACCAGCTAGGGCTATCACACCGCCTGCAATCAGTGTACTTACCGGCGCCGTGCCATAGTCAGCATCTTCATTTGGTATAGTAGACATATGGCAAGAATACGGCACACGGTAGTTTTTACGTGGTACGAGACAACTACAGAAGATCAAAAGCAAGAAGTCATTAAGCGTCTCAACAAAATGGGTGAATGGCTGAAAGAAAATGTCGGCGTGACTGACTGGGTGGTTGCAGAACATATCCCAGAAACGTTCAAATCCCGCAGGGCGCATTTATTGCAAGATGGAATCTTTCCGAATATTGAATCGCTCAGTTCTCATGCAGATTCTGAGGCACATAAACGCGTCGTCGAATTGACTCCATTAGTTTGTGATTGGATGACTATTGACACGGTTATGCCCGAAGCCGAGTAGATTCAAGCAGCGGCCTAGCTAAGGTTGTATAATTCTCTACATGGAGCAGAATAACGGCAGCGGTAATAACATTCCAGAAGATATCTCTAATTTGGTTGAAAATATATACGATCGCGACGAGCAACGGCAGAAGGCAATTCGAATTAATTTAGAAAACGCTCGCGCCGCCGAATCGCAACAAGAGCGAGATTACTGGCTTACAAAGGCAATGGAGATGGGCGAAATTGCCAAAGAGCTCAGAGATCAGTTCCCTGAATTATTCCCAGAAGACTAAAGGACGATCTATTGTTAGTGGGCTTGGTATAATAATCCTGTGATGACCTATGTTTCTTGTATTCTCGTCTCTAAAACTGGCGAACTTATTCTGCAATTGCGGGATGATAACCCTGCGATAAAAGATCCGAACTGCCTATCGCTATTCGCTGGTGCTGTCGAAGAAGGCGAATCTCTAGAAGAGGCGATAGCGCGTGAAATTCAGGAAGAGACAACTCTCAAGTTTGAGAAGTTCACATATTTATTTACATGGGACAACGGCGACGGTAGAGTGAGTCATGTTTTTTACCACGATAACGTAAACATGGCCGACATCGATGTAAAAGAAGGTCAAGGGTTTCGTATAATACATTCTCAGGCCGACCTAGATAAACATGAGTTTGCGCCTATATCAAAATCGATACTCACAAAATTCTTTCAACTAGATATTGCGAAGGCTGGTTATTAGCGAAGAGGAGATGGTAAGTAATAATCTCTTTAAGATTACTTTTGTTATACAATGAACGTATGATTAATGGTTGGAACAGTAAGTAGTGATAAACACATGAAAGAACTTCAATTTGCCATTGAGATTAACGCTACCAAGCAAAGAGTATGGGATACGCTGTGGCAAGATGCAACCTTTCGCGAGTGGGCAGGGATTATTGACCCCGGCACCTATATGGTTGGCGAGCTGAAAGCTGGTAGTGAAATCCAATTCATTTCTGCGGAAAACGGCTACGGCGTAACAAGCTTAGTTGAGCAAGTAGTACCTGGAGAATTCTTATTGCTTAGGCACCAAGCTGATACGCAAGATGCCGGTGCTCGTGCACGTGAGAGCGAATGGACGGGCGGCGCAGAAACTTATTCTCTGGTACAAAACAACGGCACCACCACACTTACCGCTACATTTGACGTGCCACCCCAACAAGAAAAATATTTCAAAACTGCCTACCCCAAAGTCCTCGATTGTATTAAGGAACTAGCCGAAAAAGACTAAAAATAAACGGTCCGGCATAGCTCAATCTCATTTTTATGAGAGATTTTTCACATACCTACATTTTCTCTTAAGCTAAAGTTGACAGTGTCATAGAGCGACAGAAGGGAGGGTCACCATGGCGAGGCTTGTATCGGTATTGAGGCATCATCCGCTCGAAAGCGGAGGATCGTCAAGGCAAACGAGTAGCCACACTCTGTCGTTAAAATGGGGAGCAATAGCGCTCCTCTTTTTGTTGGTAATTATTGCCGCAATCGTAGTGAGTATATTGCAGCATCAGGCGGCCGCCAAGCGCGATGCACGACGTGACGTACCCGTATCGCAAAAAACTGAGGCAACGCCCGCACAGTCGCCAGCACCAATAACGTCAGGTGCCAATAGTGAATCAAGCCAATCGGTAAGTACGCAAATTACCAGTCGCGGCTCTCATGCTACAACCAGTGTTACCGTAAACGGCAAGCAAGTACCCGTGCCCGCAAACGGAACGGTCCATAAAGAAGTTACTGATGATGATGGCAATAAGGCCGAGGTGAATATTTCAAGCAATTCCAGTCAATCGGGCACGTCAGTAGACTCATCGATCAGCGTGAATGTGTCGAGCCAGCAATCCACGGAAGATAACTCAGAGTGAGCAAGTGGTCGGTCGACGGAGCTGGTCACCACATCATCTCCGTCGGGTGAACACCCGAAATATAAGTAATAAAGGGAGGAGTAAAAATATGAAAGTAGTACGCAAAGTAGCAGCAGGTGTTACCTCGCTCGGCCTAGTACTCGGTATGACGGGTGTCGCATCGGCAATGAGCGGCAGCAATACGGGCACGGGACCTGACTCATATAATTCGGTGAGGAACAGGACGCATACATCTGCACGCGTTACAAATAATAACGACGTCAGCGCGGCGAACACCAATCACCAGTCTGCCTACACGGGTCAAGCTGGTGTATACCACAACACTACAGGTGGTGGCGCATCGACAGGTAGTGCTGCGAACGCAAATAGCCTGAGCGCTAGTGTGAATGTTAATAACAACGGTGCGGTCAACGCCGCTGCAAATGCTACAAGCACAGCGCCAGCCGGCAGCCAATCTGGCACTAATTCAAATACCGGCCCAGACTCAACCAATGTCGTACGCAACACGGTTGATACGCACGTAAGCGTGACAAACAACAACGATTTGCACGTTTACAACACCAACTCGCAAACTGCAATGAGTGGTAGCGCAACGGTTGCTGGCAACACGACTGGTGGTTCGGCAACAACTGGCAACGCCAGCAATACTAACTCATCAACTATGAACTTCACGGTTTCTAACTAACCTGAGTTCGAGCGAGGTGAGTTTTGTGCGTGTTCTCGGAGAGGAGTGAGGGTTCCTCTCCGGGCACACCGAGGCATATAACGTAAGGGAGGTGACGATATGCGCGCAGTAAAGAAACGGTTTCAATCAGTATTCCTGATTGCGACGGCAGCAATTTTAGTAGGTGGAGCGCCACTTGCGGCATATGCAGAGGATGTGCCGGTGACTGACACTCCAGCTTCAACTACAGATACGCCTACAGGTGAGTTGCCTGCCTCGTCAGACGTACAGCCAGCCGTGTCGCCAGCGCCAAAACCAACCTATATATATGACGGCGCAACTGGCCATTGGAATACTGACCAGTGGCAGTACGATGCAACTTCGGGCACCTATAAACCAAAAGTACAACCAGTCACGCCCGTCATTCCTCCAGCTCCAGAGGCATCATCGGCCACTACCTCAACGAGTACGACTAATTCCGCCATCGCAACAGCGCTTGATTCTGTCGCAGTAAGCGGTGATGCTTCGGTGCTAAATAACACGACTGCAGGCAGCGCAACTACGGGTAATACAAGTAGCGCGGCGACCATCCTGAATAATGTAAACTCAACTATGTCGAATGCCAACAATACGCAGGCGGCAAGCTTTGTATCTGATGTGATGGGCGACGTAAACGGAGATATTATGTTGCAACCGATGTTACTTAAAGCCATGCTTGAGGCTAACGCCGCAGGCTCGTCATCTCTGGCAGCAACTAATAATACAGGAATTACGAATAACCTAAGTCTCAGCGCGACAAGCGGTGATGCGCAAGTTACGGGTAATACCAGCGCGGGTAATGCGACCACCGGAAACGCTAATACCGTAGCCAACGTCGTAAACGTCATTAACTCACTGGTCGCCGCAAACCAATCGTTTATTGGCACCATCAATATCTACGGCAATCTCAATGGCGACATTTTAATCGCTCCAGATTTTATTCCGCAGTTAATCGCGGCAAATGGCTCAGCACCCACAACAGGTAGCTCAGCCACGGTGACTGACACGTCAACTCAGTCTGTCGTTAACAATATCGCTCTCGCAGCACAAACTGGTGCCGCAGTAGTGACTGGCAATTCAAACGCAGGTAGCGCCACAACCGGCAATGCCACTACAAATACCGTCATCTTTAATCTCACAAACCATGCAGTTGTCGCAAGCAATAGCCTGTTGGTATTTATAAATGTTCTTGGTCGCTGGGTTGGTGTAATCGTCGATGCGCCTACCGGGGCAACGGCCGCGGCAATTGGCGATGGTGTAATATCAAATTCAGTGAGCCCAAGCATGACAGTTAACACAACAGATAATGCACTGCTCGTAAACAATATAAACCTTACGTCTCAATCGGGTGATGCGACAGTAGCGCACAATACAAATGCGGGCAGCGCTACAACAGGCAACGCTACCGCATCGGCAAATATCGCAAATATCACTGGCAGTCAAATCGGGTTGAGCGGATGGTTCGGGGTGCTCTTCATTAACGTCTTTGGCAGCTGGCTCGGAAGCTTTGGTGTCGATACTTCAGCTGGCAACCCAATCGTACAGCCACCTTCACAGTCGGGCGGAGCGAGCCAACCAAATACACCACTGCAGGTAATTGCGTTCGTGCCACACGGATTACACCCGACGTCTACAGTTGTTCAAGGCGGATTCGCGTCACAACTAGATTCCTCAGGCGACACCGCCCCACTCGACTCAAATGGCGCCGTACTTTCTCAAATGACAACAAGTCCCCAAGACCCACCCGCATCCACACCAGTAAGCAGCACCCCAATGATGCAAAGTATTATCAGTATCCTTATGCTACTCGGCACACTTCTATTATTTGGTGGAATGATGAGCCGCTTCCGCAAGGTAATCGCCTAGAGATGTTTGTGGAATATACAAAACCGGCGTATAGTTTTAAGCAGGCAACAGCGTTGTCTCTCGGTAAGGAGAACATGAATGGAAGCGTCATTTGCTGAATTCATTAAACGCTACCCGTCTGAAGTGTATCTAAAGGGTCAGACGATTCTCTTAAAAGAGTACACGCCTAAATCAGTGTACGTTATCGAATCCGGTATAGCGCGCGCCTATATGATTACGTCGGGCGGCGCCGAGCATTTAGTCGCAATCCATCTAAAGGGAGACGATATCCCAGCAGGATATAGCTTAGGGCTCCGTGAGACGGCCTTGTATTTTTATGAAGCGTACACGAAATGCGTCGTTCGTGCAGTGCCGCGAGCAGCGTTTATCCGGTTTTTGCGCTCCGACCCCGAAGCGCTCTTTCGTCGCCAAGCGCGCGTCGAAACCCTACTGATTACAACATTCTCTCACATCCATGCGCTCGAACAGCCGCGCGCGGGTGATAAAATTGCCTTCGCACTACTCTATATGGCAGATAATATCGGTGTACGGCTTAGGCCTCATACATCAAGATTGCAACTTTCTATGACCCAGCAGGAAATGGCCGATACGCTCGGCCTAACGCGCGAAACGATCGGTGTGGAGCTGAGAAAATTAGAGCTCAAACAAATCATAAGCCATTCCCGAAAAAACTACATTCTTTATATGGAGCGATTGCAGCGCTATCTTGACGAGCGCTCGTAGTGGTACAATAGCACTATGCAAAAGTTAGCAACACGGGTATTTATCTACGCTTCGCTCACGTTCGGTGTTATCGGGATACTAGTTGTTTTGACAAGTTCAGGGCCAGATAAACCTGATTCTGCGCTGAGCGAAACACTCATAAAACTGCTATTTATTAATGTATTTATTATCTTGCCATCGTTCGCCTTAAGTGTGGCAGGTAAGTACTTAAACGGTAAGTCAAAGTAGTTACAAATTGCTTAACCACTAAATTAGCACTCTTGACACGAGAGTGCTAATTTACTATAGTGGATGTAGAAGCTTCTGCTTCTCTCAGTAACTTATTAATTACTAATAAATGAAAGGAGATATTATGAGCAATCTTGTAAAGTGGGATCCATTTGCAGAACTCTCTCTGCTACAAAAACAATTCTTTGGCGACGATTGGATGTCCTCAGTAAAAGGCGTCAATATTCCGACTACCGATGTCTACACGAAAGACAACGAGCTAGTGGTCGAAGCGCATCTGCCAAATTTCGAGCAAAAAGATATCAATATTGAGATCGAAAACGGCGCGCTTGTCGTGAGTGCAGAACGCCATGAAAAAGAAGAAGATAAAGGCAAACAATATGTTGTTCGCGAAAGCTCAAGTAGCTTTTACCGACGTATCGCCCTGCCGAAGCGTGCAGATACCGAGAATATCAAGGCGCATCTTGATGAGGGTGTGCTAAAGGTTGAGGTACCACTGACGCCGCTTCCTGAGCCAAAGCGAATCCCAATCGACACAAAGAAGAAGTAGCTACTTGCCGCAAAAGGAGGCTCTCGGACGGAGCCTCCTTTTGCTATAATCACACTATGAATGTCCTATACGCGACAACAAATGAGTATAAAGTCCTTGCTGCAAACTTGGCGCTTAAAGATTTTGAAATAACGCTCGACAAATTGCCAGCCGGATCGCCGGATGTTCCCGAAATACAAGCAAACAGCCAAACTGACGTTGCCATCGATAAGGCATTGAAGTACTACGAACTGCTTAAAGAGCCACTTATTGTCATGGATTTTGGCTTCTTTATTGATGATCTCAAAGGTTTCCCTGGTGTATACACAAAGCATGCTAATGAAACGATCGGTACTGAAGGTATGGTTGCTTTGGTACAGTCATTTGATAACCCAACCGCCTATACGCAGCGTACTATCGTATATATCGACGGTAGCGGCTATAAGGCATTCTCATCGCGCTGTACCGGCGTAATTCTCAAAGAGCCGCGCGGCACGCACGGCAGAGACTATGACTTCATCTTCCAACTAGATACGACAGGCAAGACTTTGGCAGAAATGACCGACGAAGAAAGGGCTGCAGAATCAGGCGAAGCCTGGCGCGAGTTAGGTCGGTGGCTAGCTGCTCGTAACAATTAGGAATATTGCGCTATACATAATTATATTGTATAATATGATTATGTATTCACCAGAACACAATTCACCGTCTGAGCCTAATAGGGGGCTTACGGAAGCGGATAAAACCATTCTTTCTGGCGACCTTGATCCCCTGCGCGAGATGATACGATTTCGTGAGCTCCTTAGGTTCACTGTACTAGCTCTCTCACTGGAAGACGACGATGAGGAAGAAGAACCCGAAGAATATTAACGAATCTCGTTAGTAATCACTGCTAGAATGTAAAGATGAAAGAAGTTGCAAAACTCATTATCGTTGATAAAGATAATAAGTATCTCCTAATGTACAGAAGTAATCACCCAGTATTTGGCGATGACCCCGATTTGCCTGGTGGCACTATCGAGCTTGGCGAGTCGCCACTTGATGGAATGGCTCGCGAGGTGCAAGAAGAAGCAGGTATTATTATCGATAAAGATGCGGTCGAAGAGATTTACTCCGGTATAGATTACTCGGAGCACGGCACGTTCTATACGCTCTTTATCACAAAAATGGGAGATCGGCCGGTAGTGAATATGAGCTGGGAGCATTCATCGTACGACTGGATCAGTCGGGATGATTTCCTTTCTAAAGCTAAAAGTGCCAACGATACGTACATGCATATGGTCGGCGACACGTTAGCTAAGATGGGGCTGTAATGTTACATCACCTTAAGCTTGCAACAGTACCTTTTAATGCAATCATGGACGGTAGTAAAACTATCGAGTCAAGATTGTTTGACGAAAAGCGCCAGAAAATCGCAGTCGGTGATGAAATTATCTTCACAAATCGCGAAGACATAGCGCGGACAGTAAAGGTAAAAGTAATCAATCTGCATCGCGCAGCCACTTTTCATGATCTTTTTATGCGGCTTAGTCCTGCTAAGTTTGGTGGCGAAAGCGTAGCGTGGTTAGATAGCCAAATCAACGAGTTTTATACCGTAGCCGACCAGCATAAAAACGGGGTACTTGGCATCGAATTTGAGAGAGTCTCATAGTTGACCCGTCTACATTTATGCTTTTATGTTCGTAGTTTGCTACAATAAAAGCAATAACGAGTGGAGGGGTAATGGGCAAATTCTTGCGATCCGTCGGCAATGGCGCGTATCGACATAAATGGCTGGTGATCGC
>Ga0164242_10007723_pt1 | contig 11747 bp, 13 predicted proteins | sample OricomgcompostMG_FD_108783 | JGI IMG/M metagenome (GOLD analysis project Ga0164242, IMG submission 108783) | Miracle-Growth compost microbial communities from Emeryville, California, USA - Original compost - Miracle growth compost (MG) ... | reverse complement strand
AGGATTGCTGGGGTTGGGCAAACAAACTTCCTTTAAAGAACTGAATCGGAAAACGGATAAGTTTGGCATGACGCATATTGCCTATCAGCAATATTTTAAAGGCGTTTTGGTGCAGGATGGTATGGTGCTGGTACATCTGAAAGATGGTATGGTGACTTCTGCAAACGGTGTCGTATTGCCTATTTCAGACGATTTTGCCCTGCCGATAAATCGGATGGATGCCAAACAAGCTATCGCGACAGCGCAAAAGGTATTAAATATCAAAACACTTATTCATCAATATCCAGCCGAGTTGGTTATCACTAAAAACACAGCCGAAGGACAAACCGGTTTTGTAGCTGCTTGGCAGGTGCGGATTGATGGGCGCGATGCAGATGGACGCGTGAAAATGAATAAGGTGTTTATCAATGTCGAAACCGGTGCTTTAATCAATACTTACCCGTTGATTCATGAATCTGATGTTACTGCCAACGCGGAAACCCTTTATCAAGGCACAAGAGCAATTACTGCCGACAGTTTTCAGGGGGGCTATCGCTTAAGAGATAATGCTCGTAAAATTTATACTTACAATGCAGGTGGGATAGAGCCGACAGGCAGCTTTTCTCCAAACCCATTTGTAGAAGATGTGGATTATATAAGTGCGACACAGGATTGGGGAAAAGTTCTAACGCTTAATACTTTTTCGGTTGATAGTTTGGGCTCTCCAAGCTTTACGAGTGGCGTTGGTCAAAATGCGGTTTTGGTTACAGCTGTGGCACACGGTGGATTGACAAGCATTGACAATGCCAATGTGTTGACTATGGGTTATTCTTTCAGTGCTGCTATGCCTATTCTGGCGCAAGGCTTGCAGGTGCAGGTTGAAGATGATTCTTTGTTTGGCGCCATTGTAAAGGTAGATTTTAATTTTAACCCGTTAGACTCTCTGGCTTTCCCGATGCCCGATACTTCCATTGGCGTGCATTCTTGGAGTGATACTGCCGGAAATGGCGGTACTTATACTATGGAAATGGCTAAAAACCCGGCTTTGGATGCGCATTGGGGTATGGAAATGACGCATGATTATTATAAAGAAATGTTTAATCAGGATAGTTATGATGGCCAGGGAAGCAAGGTTAGAAATTATGTTAACGGTACGATGATGATGATGGGAACACAAACCAACGCAGCGGCATTACCAGATCCATACAATAGCATGGTGTACGGCATGGGCGATGGCGTAACAATGGGGCCTGTTGTGGGTCTGGATGTTATGGGGCATGAATTTACGCACATGGTAACGGATCATAACGGCTTTGGCGGACTGAATTACCAAGATGAATCCGGTGCATTAAACGAATCTTTTTCTGACATGATGGGTACGGCCATTGAATTTTTCACTGATAGTACAAATGCTAACTGGACAATCGGCGAAAACGTTGTTTTAGAAGCCCCGGATTATATGCGTTCCATGTCCGAACCAAATGGGCCTTCCAATGCCGGTAACTCATTTACCCGCCAGCCGGACACTTATCATGGCGATTATTGGTATTCCGGTCAGCAGGATAACGGTGGGGTACACATCAACAGTGGTGTACCTAACAAATGGTTTTACTTATTGTCTGAAGGTGGTTCAGGGACTAATGATAACAACTATCAATACCAGGTCGCCGGCGTGGGACTGCCCAAAGCTGAGCTGATTGCCTACCTGACTTTTACGCAATATCTGACGCCTTCTGCTACCATGATAGATGCTTATTACGGTTCTTTAGATGCGGTTACGGATAAGTATGGCGCTAATTCTCCCGAATATACTGCTGTAAAGCATGCTTGGTGGGCTGTTGGTGTACCGAACAATGATGACACGACCACGTCTGTAAATGATGTGAAAAATCATAGTGAGTATGTGTCCATTTTTCCAAACCCGGCCAGCAGTACCGTTACCATTTCCTCAACTTGGCAACAGCCTTTAGAAATGGTTATTTACAGCATTACCGGTGCTAAAGTACAAACCATTAAAGTAAAACCCGGCCAAAAAACGGTGGATATTTCCGCGTTGAGCAAAGGGACTTATTTTGTGAAATATCGGGTGAATCATCAGACCTTCGCAGAAAAACTGACGGTCATCTAAATAAAAAACGGCACTGATTTTTTTAAAAAGAAGGGTGCTCATTGCCCTTCTTTTTTCTTTAACTGATTTTGAAGGAACGTTCGTAAAAATTACATTTGCCCCATGACGGCTGATTTAATGGAACAAATACGGCATTATTGCGCCTATCAGGAACGTTGCCATAGTGAAGTGCGGAAGAAATTATACGAATTGTCTTTTTCCGGCGGGGATTTAGAAGAAGTTATTGGCACGTTAATTGAAGAAGACTTTTTAAACGAAGAGCGTTTCGCCCGTTCTTATTGTAGAGGAAAATTTGGATTGAAGCATTGGGGTAAGCGAAAAATTTTGAATCATCTCAAGCAAAAGCAAGTATCTGAATATTGCATTCGCAAAGGTCTTGAAGAAATTGAAGAAGATAAATATGAACACGTTTTCCTGGAATTGTTTCAAAAGAAATGGGATTCTTTGTCTGGAGAAAAAAATCACTGGATAAAAAAGAAAAAGACAAGGGATTATTTATTGGCAAAAGGCTTTGAGTCTGAGTTGATTTATGAACAATTTAAAAAATGCTGATGACCGAAAAGATACATTTTTAAGAAGTAAAAATTAGTGTTATGGGAATTATTCAGCAAATAACAGATGGGGTAAGTATTTCAGTACAAACAATGTTTCAGAAGAACTACAGCAATCCAAAGGCTTTGGATTTCTTGTTTTCCTATGAAATTACTATCGAAAACCTATCCATTTCACCTGTTAGGTTGTTGCGTCGTCATTGGTACATTCTTGATAGCATTGGCTCAAGTCGCGAAGTGGAAGGAGAAGGTGTTATTGGCGAACAGCCTCTATTGCATCCCGGCGAACAATTTACTTATACGTCAGCAGTCAATATTCAAAGCGAGATGGGGCGCATGACCGGATACTACACCATGGAAAATTTGCATGGTGGTAAACTGTTTAGGGTCACAATTCCTGAATTTGAGCTGATAGCACCCTTGAAAATGAACTAATCTAATTGATGTTTTTTGTTTTGAAGCACGTTTTCCATTGTCCATTTAATGGTTTGGCTATGAGGTTGTAGTCGTTCCGGACAATTTTTTAAAGAACAAATAGCACAGGAAAAAGGTTCGCAATTGTCCACGTGGACAAAAATTTCAATAGTGTCGCCAAATTTTTGACGAATCAACTGGTCTAAAGCCTTGATTTCTTCATGCGCTTCTTTGACATTGTAATACCAAGGTAGGGTCAGGTGGCCATCTAAATGTAGCACACTGCCATATTGAATCAGTCGTAGGTTGTGGAGGTCTGTCCATTGTGGCCGACGGTGTTCATTCAGGTAATCAATCAGCTCATTTAATAATTTAAAATCGGCTTCGTCCATAATGCCCGCCAAAGACCGACGCAAAACTTTATAGCCAGTAAATAAGATAATGGCAGCAACAATCAGTGCAATGGTAGCATCTAACCACAACCAACCGGTAATTTTCAGTAAAATGAGCCCGATAATGACGCCAGTGGTGCTATAGGTATCGGTTGTTAAATGCCGACCGGCGGCTTCTACAGCGGCAGAGCGTTTTGCAATACCGTGTTTGACAGCGAAAATGCCCACTAAGAAGTTGATGGCCGCAGTCAGGCCGATTAAAACCAGCCCAAAGTCTAATTTATGAAGAACAATAGGCTCCCCGATTTTCCGTACAGCTTCAAAAACGATGATTAAGCCTGCGATACAGATGAGCGTTCCTTCAATAGCTGCAGAGATAAACTCCACTTTGCCATGACCATAAGGATGGTTGCGGTCTCTGGGCTTTGCGGCCAGCCAAACGCTGTACCAACCAAAAAAACCCGTGGCTACATTGACGATGCTCTCCATAGCATCGGTAAAAATAGCTACCGAACCAGTGTACCACCAAGCAATGGTTTTGATGATAAACAAGCCCGTGGCTAAGAAAGCAATATTTCTTTGTAATTTGAGGGTTTGGGGCATTCTGTTGAGCGGTTGTTATTGAATAATCGGTTTTTTTTCTTGTCTGAAGGTGAATTTTATACATTTAGCCGTCCAGCCTCCCAAGCCAGCACTGACAAAGCCTAAAACTGCTTCAATCAGCCAAAGTAATTTAGAGGATGGCAAATGGAACAATTCCGCCATTTTTGAACTTAACAGGAAATTATTCTGAAAATCCGCCCATGCACTTAAGCCAAACCAAGCCAGAGCGCCTGCCAGCCCGCAAAGCAAAAATGCAGAGTATTTCTGGTTGTTTTGCAAACACAAAACGGCCACAAAGCTGACCACGATTGTCCACCACCAAGGCAAGTATAAAAGACACAGTCCGGTGCCGAGCAAAACAATAATAAATAAGATAAACTCCCGCCTTTTCATAATTGCACTCTTTTCTTAGGCAATATTAAAACATATTTTTCATTTTTCGTTCTATTTTTACTTAATAATGAAATGTTAGTAAGCTCTGATTTTGAAATTAGGATAGTCAAACAATATTTTACTTGTTGACTGTTTAGCAGATAAGCTTGTATCTTTGTTCCGGTGTCTTTGAAAAAAATAGCATCATCTCTGAACAAATTATGAATCCGATTGCTCATTTTTTTAAGCTGCTGCGCTGGCCGAATTTATTAATCATATTCCTAACGCAGTTGTTGATTTGGGTTGATGTTATCCACCCAATGGCCAAGCTTTCCGGCAGTTCTGAACACTTCCTTCAGGGCTCCCATTTTGTATTATTGTCGCTCACAACCATTCTTATCGCCGCCGCTGGTTATGTTATCAATGATTATTACGACCGGGCGATTGACCAAATTAATAAACCAGAGAAGGTAATTATCGGACGAATTTTTAGCGTTCGGCTGTGCTTATGGCTGTATGCGATTTTGAATCTGTTAGCACTTGCTCTTTCAGTTTACTTAAGCCATCAGTTGCAAATGGTGGATTTGGCGGGCATTCAGTTGTTTTGCATATTCTTGCTTTGGTTGTATGCGGCAGTACTTAAAGCCAAACCTGTATGGGGCAATTTAGCGGTGGCTTTACTGACGGCCTTGACCATCCTGATTTTGGTGGCTTATGAGCCTTTAATGTATCCCTTTTCTTCATTGTCATTTTTGATTGCTGAGCCTCAACGCTTGTTCATTAATCCTTTGTGGGTCATCAGCGTCTATGCCTTTTTTGCATTCATGACCACTTGGATGCGCGAAATTGTCAAAGATATGCAAGATGTGAAGGGAGACGCTGCGGTGGGTTGCCGCACTTTACCTATTGTAGCCGGCGTCAAACTGGCTACACTTATGGTGGTGCTTTTAGGAATAGTCGCTATTTTGGTTTTATTGTTGGCGGCGATGGCGCTGATGCGGTCGGAGTGGATAATCTTGTCCATCTATTTGCTATTTGCTTTGGCTTTGCCGGTCTTATTATTGATTGTGCGGATTGGGCAAAACAATACGCCGGAGCATTATGGGAAATGGAGCAGTCGGTTGAAATTGATGATGCTTTCGGGTATTTTTGCGCTTCCGCTATATTACTTGTTGACCTTTGTTTGATGGCCATCATGTTCTTGGAAAATGTGGTAGTTTTGCTCCATAATTCTCTTGTATTCTAAATGAAAAGTAATGCCTCTCTGTTGCTGGCCATTGAGTCCTCCTGCGACGAAACCAGTGCCGCTGTTTTTGAAAATGACGTGTTGCTTAGTAATATAACCGCCACACAAAAAGTGCATGAAGCTTTTGGTGGGGTGGTGCCTGAGCTGGCTTCCCGGGCGCATATACAGAACATCGTTCCAGTGGTTTCTGAAGCGCTGAAAAAAGCCGGAAAGGAGGCCACCGACTTAACAGTCATTGGCTTTACACAGGCACCGGGTTTGATGGGCTCTCTGTTAGTGGGGCTTTGTTTTGCCAAAGGCATGGCACAGGCTCTGAACATTCCGCTAATTGCGGTCAATCATTTGCAGGCGCATGTTCTGGCACATTGGATTGAAGATCCGAAGCCGAATTTTCCGTTTTTGTGCCTGACGGTTTCCGGCGGGCATACGCAGATTGTGAAAGTGAATGATTATCTGGACATGGAAGTCATCGGAAAAACCATTGATGACGCTGCTGGCGAAGCTTTTGATAAAATTGCCAAGATGCTGGGTTTGCCTTATCCCGGCGGACCATTGGTAGATAAATATGCGCAGGAAGGCAATCCTCATGCCTTTGTTTTTCCCGTTCCGGAAATGAAAGGTTACGATTTTAGTTTTAGCGGTATCAAAACGGCGGTGTTGTATTTCCTTCAGAAGCAAAAACAGTCTGATGCGGATTTTATAACCAACAATCTCAAAGATATTTGCGCATCCGTTCAATATACCATTGTACGCGCGCTGATGATTAAATTGGAAAAAGCGGCGAAAGATTTGGGCATAAGTGAAGTAGGTATTGGTGGCGGCGTGTCGGCGAATTCAGGCCTGCGTCAGGCACTGGTGACTTATGGCGAAAAAAATAACTGGAAAACCTATCTCCCTGCTTTTCAGTTTTGCACGGATAATGCGGCCATGATTGGTATCACGGCTTATTATAAAATGCAACAAGAGCAGTTTGCCAAATTGACGGCAGTGCCGGCGGCAAAAGTTTCCTGGCAATAAAGATTTATGGCAAATTCCTGGTTTCAGTTCAAGCGGTTTAAGATTTGTCAGGAGCAGGCCGCGATGAAGGTCTCTACAGATGCCTGTATTTTCGGAGCCTGGTTGAATAGCTTATTTACGGATAAACAATGGAATGTTTTAGATGTAGGTACGGGAACGGGATTATTGTCGCTGATGTATCTGCAGGGAAATCCGGAAAGCAGGGGCTGTGCTTTGGAGCCGAATGCCGCTGCTGCCCAGGATGCCCGTGGTAACTTTGAGGCTTCCGACTGGAAAAATAATATTATTTTAGAGTCCGCTACTTTTCAGAAATTCTCAGAGAACAACAACCGGTTGTTTGATTTAATTATCTGCAATCCGCCTTTTTTTCAAAATCATTTACAAGCAGAGCAAACCGACCGGAGCATGGCCCGGCATGACGCGTTGCTGCCTATGGAACTGGCCGAAGGTGCCCGCCGATTAACCAATAATCAGGGCTTGCTGGCGGTTATCTATCCCGAAACAGTTTGGAAAATCTGGCTGAGCGCCGCAGAAAAATCTGGCTGGTATTTGCGGCATCAATTGAATATTCAGCCAACTGTCGATAAATCGGTTAACCGGATATGCGGGGTTTTTGGCCGGGACACTACCGCGGTACAACCTGTGTTTCAACATCTGCTGATTCGGGAAAATAATGACTATACACCCAAATTCAAGTCATTATTGCAACCTTACTATTTGAATTTGTAATTGAGCATAATGTAATATTTGGGTTATTTCACAATTTCAGAAACGGTTTGTAATTTTATTTTTATTACTTTTGAAAGTTGATAAAAATAGTACAACTATGTTGAAAGGTATTTATCCTATTGTCGTTGCGGGATTGTTATTGAGTCTGGGTTCCTGCAAGGAACAGCCGGTAATTTTAAGTCACGGTGCCAAAGGTGTGGATTCAACTTATGTGGGCGCTGTGGAAACACCACAAGCAAAAACTGTTTTAGCTACCGAATTAACCGGTGTGACCTGCCCTAACTGCCCGGAAGGTGCCGAATTTTTGGAGAGCCTCAATCAGCAGCATGGGGGCAATTTGATTGTTGTTAGTCTTCATGCCGGCACTTTAACCACGCCTATTGACAAGCCTGAGGCCCATAGTCAATATGATTTTCGCACTGAAGATGGTAACGCAATTTTAGATCAAATATTTGGTGGCGACCCGAATTCCAAGCCCTCAGTTGCTTTCAACCGCTTGCCCATTGGCAATAATCAATCTGCAAGCAAATACTTCATTGATTCTTACATTCTGAATTGGGAACCGAAGTTAAGTGATGCTTTTGCTCAAGAACCCACCGTAAAGGTCAATGTAACGGTAAGCTCCGAATATAACAGCAGCACCGGTAAATATGATATTCAGGCAAAAGTGGCCTATAATCAATCTGTTTCCGGAAAACAGCGTTTAAACCTGTATCTGCTTCAGGACAGCATTATTGATGTGCAACAAACGTCAAACCCGAGTGAGACTTACAATGACCACTATGTTTTTATGAATGTATTTCGTAAGGCTATTACAGGTATCAGCGGCCAGCCGATTTTAGATTCTTTGACTACTAAAGAAGCCGGCAGAGTGTATATTTTCAATACTTCTGTGGTTTTGAATCCTGAAATTAATCAGGACTGGGTGGCCAAAAATATGCATGTGGTGGCTTTTGTCAGTGAGAAAGCTACGGATGATATTCATGTTTTCCAATCGGCTAAAACAACATTAGAATAAAGCGCTGAAAAGGAATTATTGAAAAATGGAAGCAAACCGGCTTCCATTTTTGATTTATACGATTAACCGATAGTGATGAAAAAAACTAAGGTTATGATAAATAAAGGTATAGGGAAGGATTTAGTGGAACTGAGCATCTGTCTTTTCTGAAACGTTTTATTTTCGATGCTAACTATTTATTTAAAGGAATAGTTACCTAAGGGCATAGCACATAAAATAAAATCAAGAACTTTGCCGTTTTAAACAGCTATTCCAAAATGAAGTTTTCCGTAGGCGACGATGTGGTGATTCTGGCTACCGGACAGGAAGCCGAAGTCTTACAGATTCTCCATCCCAAAATTCTGGAAGTATCCTGCCGTGGCGATGTTTTTCCGGTATTTACCAAAGAAGTAAAGTTGTTGTCTGAGGCCATGGCGGAGTATCGGGAGCTGGAGCCAACGGTTACTAAAAAAGAGCAGGCCATTAAAAAGCCGGAGCCGCCGGTGGCACAAACGCGGAAGAATGGTTTTTATTTGTTGTTTCAGCCAATATATGCGGTAGATGACCCGGAGAAAATTCAGGAATTGAAAGTGAGTTTTGTCAATCATACGCCGGTGTCGGTCATGCTGCACTATCAATGCCGCGTTAACGATACGGTAGTTTCTGAGCAAAAAGCTATTATTAGCCCCAAAACTAAGAGTATATTCCTTCATAGCCTGCCATTTGAAGCCATGAATGACCTGCCACGGTTTCATTATAGTCTGAAAGCTGTTGAAAATGAGGTAAACTGGACAGAAGATGCAGGTTTCTACTTTTCAGATCAGCTGAAACTAAAGCCTAAAAGGCTTTTTGAATACTTAGCAATAATGGGTCAAAAGCAGGAAAAAGCTTTTGAAATTAAACTGGGGACGCCGCCTGTTCGTTCAGCTGAACAGCGCAAAAAAACAGATGTTTTACATGAGGCATTTGAAAATAAAGATATCTCCAAAAGGCCTAAACCACCAAAAGTTAAAAAGCAATCAGCCGCTTTGGATGAAATTGATTTGCACACAGAAGCGCTGGGCATTTCCACTAAAGGATTAGATAATTTTGAAATTTTATCCCGGCAATTACAGGCTTTGCAAGTGGCCATTGACGCAGCCGTTATGGGCAAACAAACTTCCTTAATTATTATTCATGGGGTAGGGAATGGCCGTTTGAGAGAAGAGGTGCATTTATTATTGAAAGGGCATCCTTCGGTAACATTTTTTCAGCACAGCTGGCGACCTAAGTATGGCAATGGCGCGACAGAGGCGTTTTTGAAGTAAGGGTGGCCATTTCGGCTCCGCTCAATGACCCCAATTCCGGCTTCTCTCAATATCTTAATGACTTTGGGTGGCTGAGCGAAGTCGAAGCCACGCTACGAGTTAAAAAAAACGTCTTAGTTTTTGCGCTTATAAACCGGCACGGTTGAGCAGGGTTCTCCGTACATCAGACTTTTGACAATAGGTTGTAAACGCAGGCTCATGGCCAGATAAGCGGTTGCTGGAACCGGATCAGTGCCACAGCCTTTCAAAATAATTTTCTGATCCGCGTATTGGGTGATATTAAGGTTTTCAATGGCTTCTGAAAGCATTTTTTCTTTAAAAGCTTCTGGTGTTCCTGAAAAAACGGATTGGGTCATTGGCGCTAAATAGCTGGCCACGAGCATAAATGCCCAGGCCGGAATAATGGCATCGGCACTACAAAAAACAGCCACAGCTTTATCTTTATAGGTTGACCAGTCGAAAGCGGCAAGGGCTTCGCGAAAATCCTTTTCTTTCAAAATCATTTCCCGAAATAAAAAAGGTTTCAGGTCAAAAGGCTCAATAGGTAAATCTTTTGGGAGTAACTGTTCTAAATCAAGAGTGATTAATCCGCTTTGGGCGATTTTGTTGACAATGGGTTCCATAAGCATTTAATAGTGCAAAGGTAGTCAAAATGCGGCGTAAGCCGCTTGGTGAGATAGCCTAATAAATAGCCACATAGCCGTTAGCAAATTGTTCTTTATTTTTCAATAATTTGAACTTAAAAACGCCTGATTTTTGAAAATTGCGTCGGTCTAAAACCACGGCTGTGTCGTTTATCCGGGGAATAAATAAGGCTTCTTTGCCCTGTTCGTCATAAAAATAAAGGGAATAATTAGTTTCAAAAGCATCCGCAATTTCGATGTCTATATTGCCCGTAAAGGGGTTGGTAAAGACATATTTTGATTTTGGATAAACAGCCTTCGTATTAATGTTGTTTACCGCATCTTCGGGCGATTTTGCCGGCATGCTACTAATCAGTTTCTGAAGTGAATCGCTCGGTGGAAGCGGTTTTCTGTTGGCCACGTCGGCACTGTCTAAATGGAGTTTGACGACATTGCTTTTCCAGTCTGTTCCTGATGTAAAAAGCACTACCACGCGATACCAATTATCGCCCAGCATCGGGCGGGTGTCAATATAACTCTGAGTAGTTTCGGTAATGTTTTTGAGCACACCAATGGTTTGATAATTAAAGGTGCTGTCTGCCGAACGTTCAATGCTGACGGAGCTGACGCCACTTTTGTAAGGATTAACCCAGCTAAGCACATTAATGCCGTCTTTGGTCAGTGCCGCAACCTCCGGAAGTTGCGGCTGCGCCATAGATATTCCGGGTAATAAACAAACTAAAAATAACGTACTCAAAAAAATTTTGGAAAAATTCATCTGGGCTTTTTATTAAAATTAATGGCCAAACTTACGACAATCCAACCCATCATTGGTTTTATAAAAATGCTAAATCGTTGGAAAGGGCTTTTATTTCTGGCTGATAAGATACATGAGTCTTATGGCAACGGTATTGTTGAATTGTTGGTCGCGGCCGCCGAATTTTGCGCTATTATTGTTCCGGACGGATATTAAGGAATATTCAAACCTCGGACTGACAAATAAGCCGTGAAATACGTGAATATTGGCCGTCAGCACATAGCTTAAATCAAATTTATGAAAGGGTAAAGCATTTTTTAATTGGGTATGGCTGCCTTCGGTAATGGTTTCTTCGCTAAACCCCAAATAGCCGACCGCCAGGCCCATGCCGAAATTGCTCTTGTTGGTGCCGCGGAACAAGTTGATTTGAATAGGCACTTCCGCATAATGCAGCCGGATATCCTGTGCTGTAACACTGGTATAGCCCACCGCGCCGGTACCATGAGCGCCTTTTTGCTCATACAGTACTTCCATACTGAGGGCAATGGTGGCATCAAAAGGCAGGCCTACATTATTCCCGAAGGGCAGATAAAGAATACCGCCGCCGCTAAACCCTGATTTATGATAACCTT
>Ga0164242_10007722_pt1 | contig 11747 bp, 10 predicted proteins | sample OricomgcompostMG_FD_108783 | JGI IMG/M metagenome (GOLD analysis project Ga0164242, IMG submission 108783) | Miracle-Growth compost microbial communities from Emeryville, California, USA - Original compost - Miracle growth compost (MG) ... | reverse complement strand
TACACGGTAAAGCTGCGCAAGGACCTGAAGTTCGCGAACGGACACAAGCTCACTTCATCCGACGTGAAGTTCACCTTCGACCGCATGCTCAAGATCAACGACCCGAACGGCCCTGCGTCCTTGCTGTCACAGCTCGTCAAGACGGATGCGCCTGACCCGTTGACGGTGAACTTCACGCTGAAGGCACCGAACGACCAGACCTTCCCGCAGATCCTTTCGAGCGCTGCGGGCCCGATCGTGGACGAACAGGTCTTCTCCCCGAACAAGATCACTCCGGACCAGACCATCGTCAAGGCGAACGCGTTCGCTGGCCAGTACATGATCACCTCGTACGACTTCAACAAGCTCATCCAGTACAAAGTGAACCCGAACTACCAGGGTTTGCTGCCAAAGCCGAAGACATCGACGATCAACGTCAAGTACTACTCGGATGCATCCAACATGAAGCTTGACGTGCAGAAGGGTGACATCGACGTCGCGTTCAGAAGCCTGTCCGCCACCGACATCGCGAGCCTGCGCAAGGACAAGAACGTCAAGGTCGTCGACGGCCCTGGCGGCGAACTCCGTTACATCGTGTTCAACTTCGACACGATGCCGTACGGCGCGAAGACCCCTGAGGCCGACCCGGCCAAGGCGCTGGCCGTTCGTCAGGCCGCGGCGGACCTCGTCGACCGGTCGCAGATCGCCAGCCAGGTCTATAAGAACACGTACACGCCCGTGTATTCCTTCGTGCCACAGGGTCTCACCGGCGCAACCGACGTATTGAAGTCGTTGTACGGCGACGGCAACGGCGGGCCGGATGCCGACAAGGCGAAGGCGGTTCTTGAGAAAGCCGGCGTCACGACCCCGGTCACGTTGAACCTGCAGTACAACGGCGACCACTATGGTCCGTCGTCGGGCGACGAGTACGCCCTCGTCAAGGACCAGCTCGAGTCGAGCGGGCTCTTCAAGGTGAACCTGCAGCAGACCGAGTACGTGCAGTACAGCAAGGACCGCGTCAAGGACGTTTACCCGGCGTACCAGCTCGGCTGGTTCCCCGATTACTCAGACGCAGACAATTACCTGTCGCCGTTCTTCGTCAAGGACAACTTCCTGGTCAATCACTACGACAGCCCCCAGGTGCAGGCACTGATCGCCAAGCAGGTCGGCACCAAGGACAAGGCGGAGCGCACGAAGGTCATCGAAGAGATCCAAGCGAAGGTCGCCGCGGATCTGCCGACCCTTCCGTTGCTCCAGGGTGCCCAAGTCGCCGTCGTCGGAAAGAACGTAACGGGCGCGCAGCAGACGCTCGACCCTTCGTTCAAGTTCCACTACGGCGCACTGGCCAAGGGCAAATAGTCCGAAGCGGCTAAAATCGCCATCGCCGCCTTGTGGCGGGGACGATCCGTTGAAGCGGGTCGTCCCCGTCCATGTCGGCAATAGCAAGTGATTGGCAGATATGACAACGATTGTCACGGAGCCAGGCCTCCTCCCAGACGGCACGAACACTCCACAGGTTGCGGCAACACGCAACAGCGGCGGTGGGTTTCTGCGTTATCTGGTTGTGCGGGCGCTCCTCATCATCCCGACCGTGTTCATCTTGGTAACGCTCGTCTTCTTCCTGATGCGGTCAACCGGTGACCCGATCACGGCAGCGCTCGGCGGCCGGCTCACCCCCGATCAACTGGCGGCACGGGTGCATGCAGCCGGATACGACCGGCCGCTGATCGTTCAGTATTTCGACTACATGGGCAAAATCTTCACCGGCGACTTCGGAACGACGCTGAGTACACACCAGCCGGTGACGCAGGTGCTGCTCACGTACGGAGCTGCGACGCTCGAGCTTGCCGTCTACGCGCTCATCGTCGCGTTCATCGTCGGTATCCCGCTCGGGATGCTCGCAGCATACTTTCGCGACAAGGGGATCGACGCGTCTCTTCGAGTGTTCGCGATTCTCTGCTACGCAACGCCGGTGTTCTTCTCCGGCCTGTTGTTGAAGCTCATCTTCTCGATCTGGCTGGACATCTTGCCAGTGTCTGGGCGAGCATCCACTTCGTCCGAGCTGACGATGCAGCTTCTGCCGCACAAGACGGGCATCTATTTGATCGATGCCATTCAAACCGGTGACCCGGAAATCGTCGGTGACGTGCTCCTGCACGCGGTGCTCCCCGCGATCGCGCTCGGGCTGCTGACGGCAGGTGTTTTTCTGAGGTTGGTCAGAACCAACGTGATCGGGACACTGTCGACCGATTATGTGGATGCCGGGCGCTCGCGCGGCGTGAGCGAATTCAGGCTGGTGCGCAAACACGCGTACCGACCTGCCCTGATCCCGATTATCACGGTCATCGGTCTGCAGATCGCGTTGCTGCTCGGCGGTGCGGTGCTGACCGAAACCACGTTCGGCTGGGACGGACTCGGATTCCAGTTGGCCCAGTTCCTCAAGGCAAGAGACTTCGTTGCTGTTCAGGGCATCGTGGTGTTGCTTGCGGTGATCGTGGCTATCACCAACTTCGTCGTCGACATCATTGCGGCGCTCATCGACCCGAGGGTGAGGTACTGACATGAAATTCGTCAGGCGCCTTCCCATCATCAAGCAACTGCGCCAGAGCGTCGGTCTGCAACGCGGAATGCTCATCGCCGGGCTCATCATCACCGGGATATTCATCGTTGCCGCGATCTTCGCTCCCTTGCTCGCGCCATATGGCTTCGCCCAATTGCGCGACGGGAATCACCTGTTCGGCGCGCAGCAGCCACCGAGCGCGGCGCACCCTTGGGGTACGACCGTCGGCGGGTTCGACGTACTTTCCCGGGTCATATGGGGGTCACAGACGGCGCTCGGCGTCATCGTGGTCGCCGTGATCCTGTCGATCTTCGCCGGTATCTTTCTCGGCCTAGTATCCGGCTACCTCGGCGGATGGCTCGACAGGGTGCTGGTTGTGATCTGCGACGCGATCTACGCGTTCCCGTCGTTGTTGCTTGCGATCGTGATGTCCATCGTGATCAGCGGAGGGCAGTCGAGTCTTCTCGGCGGCATCTTCGCCGCGGCGATCTCTATCACGGTCGTCTTCATTCCGCAGTACTTCCGCGTGATTCGCGCTGAGGCTGTGCGGATCAAGGCCGAGGCGTATGTGGAGTCTGCAAAAGTGATCGGGGCGTCGAGCCCTCGAATCATGTTCAGGCATGTGCTGCGCAACTCGACTCGGACCTTGCCGCTGATCTTCACCCTGAACTGCTCGGAAGCAATCCTGACGCTGGCCGGCCTCGGCTTTCTCGGCTTCGGGATCGAGCCGACCGCCGCAGCGGAATGGGGCTTCGATTTGAACAAGGCCATCTCCGATGTCACGAGCGGCATCTGGTGGACGGCGTTGTACCCAGGACTTGCGATCGTCCTCACGGTGCTCGGCATGACGTTGGTCGGTGAGAGCCTGAACGACCTCGCAGACCCGCGGCTGCGCGGCAGGCGAGCGGTTGCGGAGACGGCCGGTGACGTCGGAGACGTTTCGGTTGTTCCAGGTGGTGCGCTCACGGCGGGCCCAGGTGGTTTGGAAGGACTCGAGGACGGCGAGAGCTTCGACGAGCACGGAATCGAGGTGCGCTCATGAGCAGCGCGGGAACTGACAAGGTCGTTGACATCCGTCGCCTCGGTGTCTCGTTCGCAACGGATGCTGGCACCGTGCGTGCGGTGGACGGCGTCAGCCTATCCGTCGGCCGTGGCGAGGTCGTCGCGATCGTCGGCGAGAGCGGCAGCGGCAAAACCGTGACCGCGAAGACGATTCTTGGTCTGCTGCCAGAGACCGCTCGTGCGTCGGGGACCGTCGTGTTGCGCGGGTCGGGAAACCCGGACGGCGTCGACGTCGTTACGCTCGGGAAAAAAGGCATGCGTGCCGTGCGCGGGCGCGACGTATCGATGGTCTTTCAAGAGCCGTCGGCTGCTCTGAACCCTGTCTATCCTGTTGGCTGGCAGATCGCAGAGGGCCTCAGGGCACACGGCAAGTACAGCAAGAAGGCTGCAAAGGCCAAGGCGATCGACATTCTGCGCCGGGTTGGCATACCGGACCCCGAGACACGCGTGGACTACTACCCTCACCAGTTCTCGGGTGGCCAGAAGCAGCGGGTGATCATCGCGATGGCGCTCGTGCTCGATCCAGGTCTGATTGTCGCAGACGAGCCGACTACCGCACTGGACGTGACGGTGCAAGCGGAGATTCTCGACCTGCTCCGTCGTTGCCGTGATGAGTTCGGCGCATCGATCGTCTTGATCACCCACAACATGGGTGTCGTGGCCGACCTGGCCGATCGTGTCGTTGTCATGTACCAGGGCAAGGTCGTAGAAGAGGCTTCAGCGACTGACTTGTTCGCGCATCCGCAGAACGCATACACAAAGGCCTTGCTTGCGGCGGTTCCCCATGTGGGGCAGGGCAGGGCGCGCACACGTCAACGGGCAACGCAGCGTGCCGCTGAGTGGGCCGAGCAGGCTCCGGTCGTCATGGCATCCGATCTGCGCATTCAGTACCCGGGCAGACTGGGTAAGCAGGGCTTTGTCGCAGTGGATGGCGTGAGTTTCCAGATCCGTCAGGGCGAAGTGCTTGGACTTGTCGGCGAGAGCGGGTCAGGCAAGACCACAATCGGCCGCGCGATCGCCGGACTGACTCGAGTGACCGGCGGTTCGCTGAAGGTCCTCGGGAATGAGATGAATGGTGTGTCTGAACGGCGGTTCAGGGGCGTGCGCGGCCAGATCGGGTTTGTCTTCCAGGACCCAGGCTCGAGCTTCAATCCGCTGCTCACGATCGCCGAATGTGTTGCAGAGCCGCTTATCGTGCATGGTCGTGCCGGCGACGCCGCAGCCGCGCGATCGCGTGTCAATGACCTGTTGGAGGCCGTGCAGCTGCCCAAGGCATACGGCGACAGGTTCCCGCATGAACTCAGTGGGGGACAGCGGCAGAGAGCTTCCCTGGCTCGCGCACTGTCCCTTGAACCTGATTTGTTGATCGCAGACGAACCAACATCGGCGCTCGACGTCTCGGTGCAGGCGCGAGTGCTCGAGCTCTTCGCCCAACTTCAACGCGAGTTCGGGTTCGCGGCCCTGTTCATCAGCCACGACCTCGCCGTCGTTGACCTGCTCGCCGACCGCATCGCCGTGCTCTACAAAGGCAAGCTCGTCGAAGACGGCACAGGCGAAGAGGTGCTCGGTGCGCCGAAGGACCCGTACACCCAGAGGTTGCTCGCGTCCCTTCCCGTCCCAGATCCCGTCGAGCAGGCCAAGCGCCGCGAGGTTCTGCACGCTCTCGCCGCCTCCGGTGCGGAAGGCGAATCGGCATGAGTGACGAGACTGGCCAGCAATCACCGCCCATCGTGGTGAGCGATCTATCTGCCGAATATCCGGCACATGGAGCGAGCGCGTCGTGCGTTGCATTGCACGGTGTCTCACTGAAGGTGGATCGGGGTGAGATTCTAGGGATTTTAGGCCCAAGCGGGTCTGGAAAAAGCACGCTGGCACGCATCATCGCTGGGCGCGCTGTTCGCGACTCGTCGAGCAGTTTGGCCCCGCGCATCACGGGAGGTGATGCGATCGTGCGCGGATACGCAATGCGCTCGTTGGGCAAACGAGATCGTGCCAGGCTGACCTTCCATGTCGGATATCTCGCTCAGGATGCCGCTGCGACGCTTCCGTCTTCTTCGACGGTTTCCGATGTGATCACCGCCCCGATCTTCGAGCGCGACAAGCACTACAACCGACGGTCGGCCGAAACCCGTGCTGCAACCCTTCTCGACGCGGTGCACCTGCCACTCGGGTTGCTCGACAAATATCCGTACGAACTCAGCGGCGGCCAACGTCAACGCGTGGCATTGGCACGCACGCTCGTGCTCGGGCCATCCGTGCTGGTTGCGGACGAGCCAACCGCAGGCATCGACGTGACGGTGCGGGAGGCCGTCGTCGAACTGCTCGGCGACCTGCGGCATCATCCAGACTTTGCAGCACTCGTTGTCAGCCACGATCTCGCGGTACTCCAGCACGCCACCGCTCGGATAGCAGTTCTCGACAACGGAGCGCTTGTCGGTTACGGAGACATCGACGCAGTGCTCTCTGAACCGACCCACCCATACGTCGCTGGTCTCGCAGACACCTATCGTGCGCAGCACGAACGGGAGAACAACGCTTAGCGGCCAGCGGAGGTGTTCGCCGATTTGGTCAGCGCCGAACCTTTGATAAAGTAGCTAAGCCCCACAAAGCATTCCTCGATAGCTCAATTGGCAGAGCAGCCGGCTGTTAACCGGCAGGTTCTTGGTTCGAGTCCAAGTCGGGGAGCGAAAGGCCCGTAAGACTCCACTCTTTCGGGCCTTTTTTGTTGCCATCGCGTACTCCATGCGGAGTAGTCGATCACAGCCGCGGGGCGGATCCGCCTTTGGCCGACCCTGATTAGCATTGGTTGCATGCCGAGCGAGGATCCGGGTGAAGACACGCGTGTCTTCGGCGATGCCGGATGGCGCCCAGGAGGCCCGCCTTGGCACAGCGGCTGGGGTCGGCGTTCGCGGCCACCGCGCTGGCTGCCTGTGGTGATCAGTGCCGTTGTGCAGGTGATTTCAGTGGCGATCGCGGTGCACGGCGCACACCCGCTTGTAATCATTGCGGCGCTTGCGGCATTCGGCGCGAGCGGCCTGCTTTTGCTGTCTTCCCGCGCACCCGGGCCAGCCGTCGCGGCGATTGCTGCGCTCTGCACACCTGGGATCGCACTGAACGGCGGACCGCCGCTGGCCGCAGCGCCCCTCGTCTTCGCCGTTGTCATCGCAGTCCACGCTGGTGAACGGGTGTGGGTGTGGTCATCGCTGGGCGGCATCGCCCTGATCGGCGGTATCGGCGGATATCTGCTTGTCGATTCGAGGTTCGTCAGCATGCGCGTGCTGATCGTGGTGATCGTGCTGTGCCTCGTCGTCGCACTGGCAGAGGGAGCTCGCTCACGGCGGTCGCGCTACCGCGCGGCATCGCGTGCAGTGGCCGCGCGACGGCAGAGCGCTGCCGAGGCTGAGCGGATGCGCATTGCCCGCGAGCTGCACGATGTGCTTGCGCATTCGCTGTCACAGATCAGTGTGCAAGCCGGCGTCGGGCTTCACCTGTTCGACGCCGAACCGGAGCGCGCCCGGGAGGCGCTCGCGTCGATCAAACAGGCAAGCGGACGCGCACTCGACGAGGTGCGTGGGGTGCTCGGCGTGCTGCGAGCGGACGGCGAGGAACCTGCGCGCGCGCCTCAACCCGATCTCACCGCGATCACAGAGCTGGTTCGCACCACACGAGAGGCGGGAGTGCATGTAACGGTTCTGGATGGACTGAGCGAACAGGTTCCATCGTCGGTGCAGTTCGTCATGTACCGCGTGGTGCAGGAAGCGCTAACGAATGTCGTGAAGCACTCGAGGGCTCGAGTCGCAACGGTGCGATTGTCGGAAGGCGTGGACGGCTGGATGGTGGAGGTTATAGATCCAGGACCGAAGACACCAGCGGCGTCCGATCTGCCCGGTCGCGGGATCGTCGGCATGCGCGAACGTGTGCAGCTACTTGGTGGACGAGTGACCACCGAACAGGCAGGAGTTGGCTTCAGGGTCGTGGCCGAACTGCCGCGACAGCGTTCAGGCACCACCTCATCACAACCGCCGGACGAGCAGACGTCATCATGATCCGCGTTGTCTTGGCCGATGATCAGAAACTGGTTCGTGCCGGGTTCCGTGCTCTTCTTGCCGCTGAACCGGACATCGAGGTGGTTGCGGAGACTGCGACAGGAACCGAAGCCGTTGCGATGACGCGCCGCGAGCATCCAGACGTCGTGCTCATGGACATCCGCATGCCAGACGGCGACGGGCTCTGGGCGACTCAACAAATCGTGGCGGATGCTGCATTGAGCGGTGTGCATGTGGTGATCGTGACCACATTCGAGCTCGACGAATATGTGGCGGAGGCGATCAGGGCGGGGGCAAGCGGCTTTCTGGTCAAAGACACGGACCCGGTCGAGTTGATCCGCTCTGTGCGGGTCGCGGCGGCGGGTGAGGCGCTGTTGTCGCCCGGCGTTACGAAGCGGTTGCTCGCCAAGATCGCCGGCGGCCTGAAGCCTGCTCAGGATGCTGCAGTGCTTGCTGTTCTCACCGACCGTGAACGAGAGGTGCTCGCGTTGGTTGGTCTCGGGTTGACCAACACGGAGATCGGGGCGCGCCTGTTCATGAGCCCGCTGACGGCGAAGACGCACGTCTCACGCATCCTCTCGAAACTGGGCGCACGTGATCGCGTGCATCTTGTCGTCATCGCCTACGAGACGGGCCTTGTCCAGCCTGGTTGGCAGTAGATCGGTCCGCATTCCGTGCTCCTGTGGGAGTACTCGAACTCGCTCCCGTCGGCGGATTCGCGCGAATCGAGTGCAGGCAAGACTCGAAGTACTGCCGCAGACCGCGGCGGAACCGAAGAGAAATGGACACATCATGCTCACCACACTGTCGGCGGCGGCAACGCACTGGGGCGGCCCGTGGATCGGATTTCACTGGTTCTTCTTGCTGATCCCACTGTTCTGGATCGCGGTGATCGTGCTTTTGGCCGTGTTCATCGGGCGTCGCCGCAGGGCGGCTTGGAACGCGGGTGGCTATGGACTCGGTTACGGCCAAGGCCCATGGCGCGGCGCCGCGCGATCGGCCGAGCAGACCCTGGCCGAGCGTTTTGCTCAGGGAGACATCGACGAAGTCGAATACCGGGCGAGACTCGAAGTGCTGCGGGCCAACGACGTCCCACCACAGCGGTAACCCCGTCAGTCAATCCTCGGGATGGTCGACACCCGGCAGCCAACTGGCGCCGGGTGTTCCCCATCCGTTTTTGCGCACAGCCTTAACCGCGGCCTTCCCGTGCGGATGTGCCAGGCGATCGGCGTACAGAATGCCGTCAAGGTGGTCGTACTCGTGCTGGAAGATGCGGGCCAGCCATCCGTCCGCGTGAACCTCGAAAGGCGTGCCGTCGGCGTCGAAAGCCTGCAGAATCGCCGAATTCGAGCGCCGAAGCGGAAAGCGTTCGCCAGGCAGTGACAGGCAGCCTTCCGACTCCTCGTCTTCGTTCAATTCGCCGATGGACATTGGAGACAGCCAGAGCACCGGGTTCGCGGCGACACCTCTGTGCTCCTGCCCATTCTCATCCGTCCAGCCGTACACGAATAAGCGCAGAGGCACCCCCACCTGCGGCGCGGCGAGGCCGACACCCGGAGCAGCCGTCATTGTTTCGAACATGTCGGCAACAAGTGCCCTGATTTCGTCGTCGAATGCGGTGACCGGTCGCGCCGGAGCGTGCAGGACGGGGTCTCCGGTAATCCGGATGGGGAGGACGGCCATTCATCAAGAATATCGACACGATTGTCTGTAGTGTCGTTGCGTGGACTTGGCAGCGGGGACGGCAGATCTGAGCCTAGCGTTGGACCCGATCCAGTTCCTCGGGATTCCGTTTGCACTTGTCGGCGCGGTGTTCTTGTCCTTCGGCGCGCAGTTCCAGCACCGCGGAGTGAAGAAGGTTGACGCGCGGACCGAGCACGCGGCGCGGTCCGGCATCAACATGGGCCAGTTGCGGCTGCTGCTCGCCAGACCATCGTGGGTCATCGGCACGCTCCTGCTCGGGCTGGCGATCGTGTTCCAACTGATCAGCCTCAAGTTCGCACCGCTGATCGTCGTGCAGCCGCTCGGTGCCGTGGCTCTCGTGATCACCACCATTCTGAACGCGCGGATCAGCAAGATCAGTCTCAACACACAGTCGATCGTTGCAGTGTGCCTGTGCGTCGGCGGTGTCGGGTTATTCGTCACGGTTGCGGCGTTCAACGCACGTGAATTGCCGGTGACCGACGGCGACCTGGTGACGATCCTGATTGTTCTGGGGATTGTGCTGATACTGTTCGGCCTTGGCTTCGCGTTCTTCCGTGAGCGGTTCAAAGCGCTGGTTTACGTGATTGCCGCTGGAGTACTCTACGGGTTCGTTGCAACACTCGCGAAGGTCGTCATCGCCAGAATCACCCAGGGTGACTTCGACTGGCTCACCATCGTGTGTATCGTCGCTTTGATCGCAGCTGTGGCACTTGGCGCATACTTCGTGCAGAACGCATACTCGTCCGGTCCGCCCGACATGGTGATAGCCGGCCTGACAGTGATCGATCCGCTTGTGGCCGTGACGATCGGAATCGTCGTGCTCGAAGAGGCGGCAGAAGCCCCACTGTGGGCGGTCGTCGCGTTTGTCGTCACCGGCCTGATCGCGATTGTCGGAGTCTTTCGCCTTGCGAGGTACCACCCGCAGATTCAACCCTGACGGTGGGTCGCGCTCGCGTTTCTTTCTGCGCACGCGGCGGCTCATGCTTAGACTAGGGTGCTGTATCAGCCTCCGGGTGACAATTTCTGGCCACCGACATAAGGGATCACATCACTTGTCCGATTCGAACGGCTCGTCATCTCATGCGCCGTCAATGGGGGACCATCCCGCACCGCTGAAGATCCTCATCGGCTGCGACACGTTTCCACCGGATGTGAACGGCGCCGCGCGCTTCGAAGAGCGGCTTGCGGCTGGTCTGATCGCGCGCGGCCACGACGTTCAGATCATGGCGCCTGCGGCATCAAGCAAGCACGGCACCTGGGTCGAGGAACACGGCGGCCAGAAGATGGTTGTGCACCGGTTGCGCAGCTACCGCTGGTACCCACACGACTGGCTGCGATTCGCGTTGCCGTGGCGCACCAAACAGAACAGTGCGCGTGTGCTGGACGAGTTCAAACCGGATGCTGTGCACTTTCAATCGCACATCGTGGTCGGCCGTGGGCTGTCGATCGAGGCGCAGAAGCGCGGCATCCGCATCATCGGAACGAACCACTTCATGCCTGAAAACCTGCTCGAGTTCACTGGCATCCCCAAGCGCATGCAGGAATGGGCGATCGGGCTTGCCTGGAACGCGGCACGGCGGTCGTTTGTGCGCGCTGAACGCGTGACGACGCCGACCAAGCGCGCCGCAGAGTTCCTCGAGAAGAACACGGGACTCACCGGGGTGCTCGCGATCTCGTGCGGTATCGACGCGAACAATTACACGCCCGATTTCGAACCGCGCACCGAGAACCGCATCCTATTCGTCGGACGTGTCACGGGTGAGAAGCAGATCGATGTGCTGCTTAAAGCCGTGACACTACTGCCGAAGGATCTCGACGCGAAACTCGAGATCGTCGGCGGTGGCGATCAAAAGAAGAACCTCGAGAACCTCGCCGTGACGCTCGGCATCGCCGACCGCGTGACGTTTACCGGATATGTCACAGACGACGAGCTGAGACAGGCGTACACACGCGCCACCGTGCTCGCGATGCCGTCGATCGCGGAGTTGCAGTCCATCGTGACCATGGAGGCAATGGCATCCGGTTTGCCGATCGTGGCCGCCAATGCGATGGCACTCCCACATCTGGTGCACGACGGCGAGAACGGCTACCTGTTCGAACCGAGCAACGCGCAGGCGTTGGCCGATGCACTCGAAAAGGTGTTGACGGCGTCACCGGACGAATTGAACGCGTTGAAGAACGGGTCGCTCCGATTGATCGCTGCGCACGACATCCAGCGGACACTGTCGACGTTCGAGAGCCTGTATCGTGGAGAACCGGTGTCGGATCCGCTCGAGGATGCGGCACAGACCTCCCACGCTGACGAGTAGAAAAGCTCGACTGCACGGGTGGCTAGGGGCGGTAGCTCAGCTGGTTAGAGCATCGGACTCATAATCCGCCGGTCACGGGTTCAAGTC
>Ga0164242_10007721_pt1 | contig 11748 bp, 12 predicted proteins | sample OricomgcompostMG_FD_108783 | JGI IMG/M metagenome (GOLD analysis project Ga0164242, IMG submission 108783) | Miracle-Growth compost microbial communities from Emeryville, California, USA - Original compost - Miracle growth compost (MG) ... | reverse complement strand
TTTAATTCACCAAAACGCCAACGACGCCAACGCCGATGTGGCGATTATCGAAATCGGCGGCACCGTCGGCGACATCGAATCGCTGCCCTTTACCGAAGCCATTCGCCAGATGCGCATCGATCACGGCCACGAAAACGTGATGTATGTGCACGTGACGCTGATCCCGTTCGTCGGCCCGCGCAACGAGATGAAAACCAAACCCACGCAGCACAGCGTGCGCGAATTGCGCAACATCGGCATCAAGCCGGATCTTCTCATCTGCCGCACGAAATTGCCGATGAGCGATGAAATGAAACGCAAAATCTCGCTTTTCTGCGACATCGAGCCGGAAAATATCATCGAGGGCATGGATTCGGAAACCATCTACGAATTGCCCATCGTTTTTGAAGAACAGCACTTTGCGCGGCTCGTCACTAAGCGCTTAGGATTGAACAGCAAAAAACCTGATCTGACGGAATGGAAACGTATTGTCAAAGTGGTGAAAAATCCCGCGCGCAAAGTCACGGTTGCATTGTGCGGAAAATACATGGCGGATAACGATCAGCCCGATACTTATATTTCCGTGCTGGAAGCGCTCAAACACGGCGGCATCGAAAACGACGCCGAAGTGGAAATCAAATGGATTGACGCCGAAAGCGCCGGAGCCAACATTGCCGATCAATTGGGCGACGTGGACGCCATCGTGATTCCCGGCGGATTCGGCGTGCGCGGCATCGAAGGCAAAATCGCCGCTATCAAATACGCGCGCGAAAATAATATTCCCTTCCTGGGATTGTGCCTGGGATTACAATGCGCGACCATCTAATCCGCCCGCAACGTGGCCGGAATGTAAGGCGCCAATTCCACCGAGTTCGACGAAAAAGCGCCTTATCCCGTGATCGATATTTTGAAAACCCAACGCGCCATCGACAAAAAAGGCGGCACCATGCGATTGGGAACTTACACCTGCGTCGTCGCGCCCGATTCGCTGGCCTGCAAATTATACGGCCGCGACATGGTGCTGGAACGCCATCGCCACCGCTATGAAGTGAATCCCAAATACCACCGCCAACTCACCAAAGCCGGATTAAAAATCAGCGGCATGAGCCCGGATGGGAAATTGGCCGAAATGGTGGAATTGCCGGAACACCCGTATTTCATCGCAACGCAGTTTCATCCGGAATTTAAATCGCGGCCAATTAAGGCGCATCCGTTATTTAGAGGTTTAGTGAAAGCGGCGTTGGAGTTTGCAGAGAAGAAGTAGGCGGACGCTGAGCAAAATCGAAGCGTAAAAGTACTTTAGACAATTTTTACATCGATAGATATGATGAATAGGATTGAAGTTCGATATCCTACTTATCCTGTTTATCGATGTTTTATTTTTGTGGTAAAAGTACTTTTACGAGTTAGTCCTGTTGTAAACATTGCTCTCACGGATGGTTAGATATGTCCACATTTGTTTCTCATTACAAAAATAGGATCATCTTCTTCATTCTTCTGCTCGCATTATTGGGAGCGGGAGCGAAAATATATTTGACGGTGGCCCAAATGGTTCATCGCGTGGGACTTAATATTGAATTGAGCTACGCCATCAATGATAATAACTTGCACCGAGTTGAGACTCTGCTTAAACAGGGGGCAGGTCCTAATGCGGCTGACGATTATGATTCGCTCATACTCGCTTGGAACAATAAACCCATGGTGAAGTTGTTGATGAAATATGGCGCAAATCCTAATGTATCACTTTTAGCTGCCAATGATGTTGAATCAGCAAAAGCGATGCTTCACCTGGGAGCGGATGTAAACTGCCGAGGTGCATATGACGGCGAGACGCCACTCATGAACCAAGCATTCAATGGAAATATCGAAATGGTGAAATTTCTTCTCGCACACGGAGCTGATTCAACCATGAAGTCCGACGTACCAAGACGACAAGGTGGAACAATTGTAGATATAGCCCAGTATGGCGCAAGTTTGCATCCCGAAAACCTCGCAAAATACCAGGCAATTATAAAAATGCTGACACAAGCAAGTGCTAAACAATCTGCATCAAGGAAGCACACCTCAAACTAATTGTCGAGATAATGCCAGCGACAATACTTTTGATTACGTGTATTCCTATTGATGCAACTCATAATGTATTCTTTGGCAGTAAAAGTACTTTTGCCTTTAATCCACGCAGTGCCCAAATTACCGCGACAACTTATGCGAAACCAACCGATTGAGACTCACACCAGATTCCGCCGCTTCGATTGCAAGATCACGATGCAACTGCGGCGGCACACGCACCACAAAACGGCCACTAAAGGATTTGGCGGACAACGGCTCAGGCACCTGTTCTCCCGATTTATGTAAATCAATAACGCAATCGGTAACCACTTTGCGCAATTTCGCCAAGGCCTTTTCAGGAATGGCATCCAGCCAGCTCAAGCTGGGAAATCCCGCGCAAGTGGCAACATATTCCTGATCCTCTTAAGCATAGGAAACGTGATACATATATTGATCATTAAATTTTGCTTTCATCTATTTTGTGATAAAAGTACTTTCGTACAACCTCCATGATAAAACTAAAATTTGCATCAATGCTGGGATTTGGTCTTCTTCTGATGGCTACCATTTTAGCGCCCGCATCAGCTTCACAAGTTCCCGCACCAGCGCCGCCTCCACCTGACAATCCTCAAAAGCCAGATAAATCACCCAACCAGCATATTGATTGGGCAGCATCCTATGACGCAGCTTTACAAATGGCATCCGAACAACACAAACCCGTTATGGCTGATTTCTATGCAGATTGGACTACAGCCAGTCATTATTTGGACGATCATATATTGAATTCACCGGACGTCATCAAAGAATCGCGCAAATTCATCAATGTGCGTATCAACACTGACAAACAGACAAGTCTCACCAATCTTTACAAAGTTCACGGAATCCCAACCGTCATTTTCATGGATGGAAATGGCAATGTGCTGACGCGGATCGAAGGCGCGCCTGCTGAAATTTCCTATTTCGTGGGGGTTATGAAGAAGGCAATGCAGAAATTTGAAGCAGAAAACAAAACCGGCTCAGGTCAGCAATAAAAGTACTTTTCATGGATTCAAAATTCGCATGGGCAAAAATCAACAGAAGCCCGTCTGCTATAATTAAAAGTACTTTTATGACAACAATGACGTCGCCATTAAACTCATCTTCCACCAATTCGCAACAATCTTCTTCCGAAAAAAACATTTTAGGTTGGGAAGGTTTCACTTTGACATTGCCTGCTTACTGGACGCTGGCGTCCTTTGCCGGCGACCGTGACAAGGGCAACTTCCGCATCACCGACGAAGACGGAACGCGCGTTGAAGTGGTTTGGGAAACTCCCAAAGGCACGCCGAATCTGGAGCGCAGCATCGAGAATCTTTCTAAAGCGTGGGAAAAAGAAGCCAAGAAAAAGAAGCAGGATTTTCACCTGGCCAATAATCCGCCCATCGTTTCCAAAACGCGGCAGAAGAAAGAGCAGCTCATCAATTTTGGCTGGAAAGGCGACAACAAAGATCCGATGGCCGCGCACGGCTGGGGCGTGGGCTGGCATTGCGCCGAATGCGGGCGCGTGGTGGTAGCGCATTTGGTGGGACGCGGACGCGAAACTTCCGGCACGGCGCAGCGGCTGGCTTCGGAAATTTTCTCTTCCATGGAATGCCACAATCACGGCGGCTGGAATACCTGGAGTGTGTTTGGATTCCAAGTGGATATTCCCGAAAACTTCGCCATGAAACTCGGCAAATTGCAAACCGGCAAGATAGAAATGGAATGGGAAAACCCGCGCCCTGCCGATTGGTGGATGACGCCAAAATGGTGGGGACGGCGGCCAGAACGTCTGGGCGTGCAGCGTCTTTCCGCCGCCAATTTGGTATTGATCGATCAAGACATGAAAACCTGGGCAAAGCGCATGGTGCCGCGTTGTAATAAAAAGTACTTATTTACCTTCGATGAACATAATAGCACCGACGACCAGTTATGGTTTACCGGAAAAACCTGGAATCTGCGCCAGCGACTTTCGGAAACAGCATGGAGATTCGTGCTGCGCCGCCAACATCAGGAAATCCGCGCCACCGTGTGGCGAGATGAAAAAGATAATAAGTTGCTCTTTGCATTTTTCGATTTGACTTCTCAAAATGAACACGTGCAGGATGATGTGCTGAATTCTATAGCGACGCATACGCTGGTGTAAAACTCGCTGGAAGCCGCTTAACTTCCAGCATTTTTCTTGAAACGACCACACATTTCATGTAATATCAAACTATGAATTACCGCGATTACATCACCATTGAGCCGGACAAGCGAGGCGGAAAACCGTGTATTCGCGGGATGCGTATCACGGTGTATGATGTCCTTGACTACTTGGCGTCGGACATGACGGAAGAAGAAATCCTGACAGATTTCCCCGATCTCACTCGCAATGATATCCGAGCCTGTTTAGCTTTTGCTGCTGATCGCGAGCGCAAGTTATTTCTGGTTGCGGCATGAAACTTTTATTTGACCAAAACTTATCTCATCGCTTGGTGCAAATATTAGAAGATATATATCCTCATTGTCAGCACGTTCGAAACATTGGTTTAAAAGAAGCTCCCGACACACAAGTTTGGGATTTCGCGCGCAACGAAGGTTATACAGTCGTTTCAAAAGATGCCGATTTTCATCAACGGAGTTTAGTATTGGGCTTTCCGCCAAAAGTGATTTGGGTCAGATTAGGCAACTGCTCCACCCAAGATGTTGAACACGTTTTGCGTCATCATCTTAGGGAAGTGGAGCAGTTTGAAATCAATGAAGTAGCAACTTTTCTAATCCTATCTTAAAGCCCATTTAAAGGAATAATCCTATTCCCCTTTCGCCTTCTCAATCACATCCGCCACATGATGCCAATCATTCTGTTCCAAAAGTACTTTTGTCGCCGGAACAATAGTAGCAATATGATCCAGCGTTTTAATTCCCACGATGGTGCTGGTGACGGCTGGCTGCGTGAGAAGCCAGGCGATCGATAATTGCGGAATGGTTAATTCATATTTTTCGGCAATTGGCTTAAGACTGTTCAGCGCTTCCAACATCTTTTTAAATGGCTCGCCGGAAAAGTACTTATTGCCGGCGCGGCTGTCTTTGAATTGGTGATCTGGCGCGTATTTTCCTGTCAATAATCCACGATACAACGGCGAATAGGCAATGACGCCGATGCGGTTCTCCAGGCAAAATGGCAACTCGCGCGCTTCAATATCTCGCGCCATCAGATTATATTGCGGTTGCAAACATTCGATGGGAAAGTACTTTTGCAACATGCGCATCTGATCGCTGTTCCAATTGGAAACGCCAAACCAGCGCACTTTGCCCTGGCGCTTCAATTTGGCAAAAGCCTCCGCCACTTCTTCGGGACGAATCAACGCATCCCAGGCGTGGATTTGATACAAATCAATGCGATCAGTTTGCAAGCGTTCCAGCGACGCATCGCATTCGCGCAAGATATAATCGTGACGCGTGTCGGGAAAGCGTTGATCTTCGTCCGTAAAATTCCAATAGAATTTCGTAGCGATCACATACTTATCGCGCAAATTATGTTTGGTCAACACTTCGCCCAAACGCGTTTCCGCATAACCATCGCCATACGCATCAGCGGTGTCAATAAAATTAACGCCATTATCCGGCGCGCCGACCACAGCCTTTTCCCAAGCGTCCTGATCGACTTCTCCCCAGAATTTGGGCGATTGTTGCCAACAGCCAAAACAAATCCGTGAAACAATTAAATCAGTTTTTCCCAATTGTTGATATTGCATGAATGTAATCTTACGCGCATCGGATAATTGATTCAAGCATAAAAGTACTTTTACGCGGAAACTATTTTTAGCAATTAATAAACTTCACCGGCAACGTATACTTATTCCTTCCATTTTTAAATTATTCGCGATGACAAAAAAATCAAAATTAGCCCGCAGTTTCGATCACGAAGCGCAGCTTTATCATGAAATCAGGCCGCAATATCCGAAAGAACTTTTTGATGAATTAATTAAGATTACTCATCTTGCCGCAGATGCAAAACTGTTGGAAATCGGCCCCGGCACGGGCCAGGCAACTAAAACATTAGCCGCCAGAAATTATGCAATTACGGCAATCGAAATCGGCGCGGCTTTAGCGGAAATTGCGCGTCATGAATTGCGAAAATATCCAAATGTCAATATTATCACCGGCGCTTTTGAGGAAGTGGAATTGCCGTTGCATTCGTTCGATTTAGTTTTCGCCGCTACGGCATTTCACTGGATTAACCCTGCATTACAATTTCGTAAACCACATCAATTATTAAAATCGGATGGACATTTAGCGATTATACATACTCACCACATTTCCGACGGCCAAGGCGACGTATTTTTTCATATGTCGCAACCCATCTACCAGCGCTATTTTCCTAAGAGCAATAATGTTAAGCCTAAGCTTCCTGAACAGCATGAAATTAAACTCGGCAAACTTGATAATAAATTATTTCAACAAATTCATTTTCAACTTTTTCCGTTAACCATTCGCTATTCCGCAAAAGAATATAGGCAGCTAATAAATACCTATTCGCCCACTCTAAGATTGCCACCAGAAAAGCGATTTACTTTTTTAAATGATATACAAAATTTAATAGAAGAGAAGTTTGAAGGCTACCTTGAAAAGTACTTTTCCATATCGTTATTAATCGGCAAAAAATATTGTCTCGATAAATAAGTACTGTGGAGAAATTATCACTTCACAGTTTCGGGCTCTTTCTCCGCCCATGCCCAATTCTTGGCATCCAGAGCTGCGTTCGCTTTTGCAAAATAGCTTATCATCGCATCATACCATTCACGCCTATCAGTCCAGGGCTTTGGCGTAACCCAATCTGTCCAAATCCAATAACCTTCACCAAAGGCGGCACTTTGAAAAGCCTGTTTAGCGGTGAATTTGAATTGCGTTCCATCTTCCGGACCGGGAGATTGCGGATAATGACCCGCAAGAAAAATGACGTTATCATAACGTTGATGCGCTCCAGCGATGCCTTTTTTCACCGTATCCAACGACCATTTTAACGCTTCATGATCCGGGCGATCTGCATCATATCCACTGGCAAAAGCATTACTATAGGCAGAACGCCCATATGTCTGCGCGTCTAAAATTAATGCCGGTGCTTTGGGCGTCGCCAGCTGATGAATGATAGGAGGAACTAACACGCCCCAACCATAAATGCCAATTTGAAAGTTTGGGTTAATCTTATCAATCGCCTTACGTAAAGCTTGTGCTTCTTTTGATATTTGATCTATTTGAAATCCAATATACATTTGATACATTTGACGCTTGATCAAATATTGTTGCCTTTGATCCGCGACGGGTAATGGATCAGGAATATCAAATCCCATGTCAGAAAAGAAGTCGCGAAATGTCTGATCATCATACGATTCACAAAAGCCATCCGTTTTGTGGGGGCGATCATAAATTTCATAATCTAATAATACGCCTCTAAAATTATGCTGTTTTAGCGACATCCGTGCATATTCAAGTAGATGATCAGTTAGCTGCTGCCATCCTACTTTGCTGGAAGGTATGGTGTATCGAGTTGGCTTTCCTAAACGATTAATAGTGCGATCCGTATCATTAGTCGCATCAACCAATCCATAACTCCATTTCATGACAGACAATCCACAGCTTGCGGCACGACTTACATATTGATTTAAGTCGATATCGCGACCTCGCAAATCCTTTGCCCATCTGTTGACGACTACGGTAAAACCGGCATCGGTCAGTTGCTTAAAATCAGCTTCAGAAAGATCGCCGTGAGCTGGGTGTGCCTTGTCTACGAAAACCCGAGCACCTTTGGTGATATATGTCCTAACAGCCGGCGAAGTTGTGGATGTTTCCGCAAAGGTCGTTTTTACATTAATCCCGATTGCTCCAGCTATTGATATTATCAACAGAGAAGAAGATATTAATCGCTTTCGTAATTTTGTATTCATTGATAAAATCCTTATTCGATAACAATATTGACTGTTATTGGGTTCCATCAGCCAGCCAGTAAACGCCACGATTTGCCTGAGGATTTACTGGATTACCAGCACTATCACGCGAAATGGAAAGCCATTTCACATGACCGTCAGCAAAAGCGATGACGCCGCCATTAAGATGCCGGTCACTGACAAAGCCACGAGTTGCTGTAGTCGTGAAAAATTGTGAAATAGTATAGTTGCCAAGTGTAGAATTAGTCGTATTTTCACTATCGGCTAAAAGTAAAGTCTGCGAAGGATTATCAATGGAAGCCAACGAAGGGCCGATATCGGTGGCGCTGTAGAACAAAATAGAATTGACTCCGTAAGTAATACCGGAATCGGGACCACCTTTCCATTGATGATCAGCGCTGGGACAACTAAAAATTTGAATACTTTTTACGTAGGGATAAATCTTTAAATTCCAGTAAGATCTCGCACTTACCGTTCCATCCGGCCACGTAAACGATCCCGCGGCATTATTGGTAGAAGTCGGCAATCGCTCATCGTAATCCTGAACATACATCATAAAACCCAATCCAATCTGCTTCAGGTTGCTCTGGCAGCTCGCACGCCTGGCATTCTCTCTTGCTCGCGCAAAAACAGGAAACAGGATAGCTGCGAGAATTGAAATTATCGCCACGACGACTAATAATTCTATCAATGTAAACGCTTTTCTTTGCTTCATTATCCTTAGCTTTACTTTTGTTCTCATTTAAACTCCTCTGAATTCAAGATACTTTATTATACCCACATCCCGGCTAAATATAACTCCGGTTTTGTTCAAGACGCTCCGTTTTTAGACATTTTTGTGTTGTTTGCGGAATTCCATCGGTGTCATCCCAAAACGCTGCTGAAACAGTAAGTGAAACTGGCTATTTTTCAATCCTACAAATTTACACACTACCTCAATAGAACAAGTTTCACGAAGGAGCCAATGTTTCGCTTCTTCAAGGCGACGTTCTGTGAGATAAGCGCGAAATGTCTGTCCAGTTTCCTGACGAAACTGTTGGGTAAAGTTAGTTTTAGCCATAAAAACGGCTTGAGAAACGATCTCTATCGTCAGCGGGTGATTGAGATTTTTGTCGATGTATTGTCGCGCCATCTCAATGGGTGAATCCGCTGCTGATGCAGACTTTGGCAAATTGTCTACGCCGCGATTATGAAAACGCCCACCTTTAATCTCGCGCAAGAATAATCGTAGAAAAGCTTGCAACAAGGCAGAAGCAGTTTTGGCATAGTCCACGGTTTTGTCCATGACTTCTTGAGCAAAAATATGAAATAGCTGCGATACATACGGAGAGCTCACAATATAATATTGTCCGCTATTCATATGATGGTCTTCAACTGAGTAGCTGATCGAAAGTGCAACAAAATCATTATTGCCGGTAGGAGTAAACCACCAAATCTCACATTTTTTACCTCTCCGTGGCTCTTCTAAAAAAGGCGTTTCGCCAGCAGGACGTGGAACACCGGGACGGAATAAAAGAAAATGCTCCTGAGGGCATTGAACAACATAATCACCAATGCGTACATCTGCGTTTCCGCCACGCACATAAATGAGAGCCGGTAAACGGATACTGTGTTGGTCGTCATCAGGCCATGACTCGATAATCCGGCTGCTCTTTGCAGCCTGCCGATTTCTAATACTCTTATAGCTTTTGCGCTTTTTCTTCCAAGTGTTCACTTGCTCCGGCAAAGGTTGGCTGCGAAATTCCATAAGTGTCATTTCACTAACCGCCAAGTGCTCTGTACCAAATCGCTCCCACGCGGGAATCATCTGGCGTTCGAGGCAGAAAATTACTTCCTCATCAAAATTGCCTGCCTTGGAAAAAGTACTTTTGTTCATGAGCATCGTCCTGCGCCACGTTTCTTAATTATTAAACCACAAATCTACGGTTCAAAATTCTGGAATCAGCTATAATGGCTTATTATGAACTATTCTAAATTTTTGTGCTACTACAATCCGGCATTAATTCCTGCCGATGATCGGCTCATTGAAACCGACATTTGCGTTTATGGCGGCAATGCTGCTGGATGCACGACTGCAATCCAGGCGCGTAAAATGGGATTAAATGTGATCGTCCTCGAACCCGGCGGACACGTCGGTGGCTTGACGGCGGGCGGACTTTCGCGTACCGATCACGGGCGCAAATACGTCATCGGCGGATTGTCGCGCGAATTTTATCAGCGCTGCGGCGCGCATTATGGCGTGGATGAGGAATGGTATTTTGAACCCAAAGTGGCGGAAAAAGTACTTTTGGATTGGCTCGACGAAGCCGGCGTAGAAGTACTTTTCCGACGTTTCCTTTCGAAGATCAACAAAGAAAATAATCGCATCACGGAAATAGAATTAGAAGGCGGCTTAAAAGTACGCGCCAAGTATTTTGTGGATTGTTCGCATGAAGGCGATTTGATGGCGCAAGCCGGAGTTTCATATCATGTCGGTCGTGAAGATAACAGCGTTTATGGTGAAACATTAAACGGCGCGCACGTGCGTGAATATCATCAATTCGATATTCCTGTTTCTCCGTACATCATGGAAGGCGATCCCAACAGCGGACTTTTGCCCGGCATTGAAACCAGCAATTATGTGCTGGGCAAAGGCGACAGCCGCGTGCAGGCATATAACTTCCGCATGTGTTTGTCGAAAGATCCCAATAATCAAATCCCTTTTGAAAAGCCGGCCAATTATAATCCGCAGGAATATGAGTTGCTCTCGCGCTACATCAAAAACGGCAACGGCTGGGAAAATTTCATGAGAAAATATGATGACATTCGCGGCGATAAATGTGACATGAATAATTATGGCGCGTTGTCCAGCGATTTCATCGGGCGCAATTTCGATTATCCCGAAGGCGATTACGCCACGCGCGAACGCATTTTTCAGGAACATGTGACTTTCCAAAAAGGCTTGATGTGGTTCCGCTCCAACGATCCCAGCGTGCCGGATGAATTGAAAGAAGGTTGGAATAAATACGCATTGGCCGCAGACGAATTTCCCGATTGCGGCGGCTGGCCGCATCAACTTTACATTCGCGAATCGCGCCGCATGATTTCGGATTATATCGTGACCGAAGCCGATTGCCGCGGCGATCGTTCTTGCGATGATCCAGTCGGAATGGGAAGTTACACACTCGATTCGCACAACTGCCGGCGTTTTGTAGATTATGTTAATGGCGAAGCGCAAGTGCGCAACGAAGGCGATGTGCAGGTTTCCACGCCGCCGTATAAAATTTCTCGCCGCTCTATCACGCCGCGCAAATCTGAATGCGAAAACTTGCTGGTGGTTTATTGCGCCGCCGCTTCGCATATTGCGTACGGTTCATTGCGAATGGAACCCGTTTTCATGCTGCTTGGCCAAAGCGCCGCCACGATTGCCGCATTGGCGATTCAAAATAACAGCGCGGTACAAGATGTTCCGTATTCGGAAATCCAGCCGCTACTGCTCAAAGATGGACAGGTGCTGGAAGTGCCGGAAGAGAACCGAGAATAATTGCCACATGAGGCTCTTAAAGAAAGACGCTACAAAAGTACTTTTGTAGCGTCTTTTTATTTATATCTTCGTAGCAATTCGATGTAATGTGATAAAAGTACTTTTAAGGAGCCAAATGAAAAATCAATTAGCCATTTTTGAAGAATTTGAAATTCGACGCATCTATGACGAATCCGATGAAACCTGGTATTTTTCTGTGGTGGGTATCATCCAAGCGTTGATTGAGCAGCCTGATTATCAAACTGCTCGGAA
>Ga0164242_10007720_pt1 | contig 11748 bp, 12 predicted proteins | sample OricomgcompostMG_FD_108783 | JGI IMG/M metagenome (GOLD analysis project Ga0164242, IMG submission 108783) | Miracle-Growth compost microbial communities from Emeryville, California, USA - Original compost - Miracle growth compost (MG) ... | reverse complement strand
GGTGCGCCCCGGCGAGACGCCGCCGGTGATGCCGGCACTGGCAAAGGAGCACACACCGCAAGGCGCCATGGCCTTCGCCGCGTACTACTACCACGCCCTCGACTGGTCCATCGCCACCAACGACGCCTACCTGCTGGCCGAGATCAGTTCGGTGGATTGCGTGACTTGTCGGCGGTTTATTGACCAAATGGCCGCGAACCGAGAGTCGGGCACATACGTCACTGGTGGGCGGATCGACATACTCGGATCCGGGCTGGCCACCGGACACGATGTCGATGCTGACCAGGTGCTCCGCGTGCGCGTGCGACAAGGCCAGGAAATCATTCACGAGTCCGGCACTGAGTCATCGACAGCCGGGCCTGCTCGAACGACTTCATCGCTTGTGTACACGTCGTGGATCGATAACGCATGGCAGGTGCGAGGTGTCTTCGTACTTAAGAGTTAGCAGCGTCCTTGTGCTCGTTTTCGTCAACCTCGCTTTTCCGACATCACCAGCGATCGCAGGTGAGGCGCCCATCCCAAGCACCTCGGCCACTGCTGGCGGCGGCGCGCTACTTGTCGACGGGACCTCCGAGATTTCGTCCGAACCCTCCAACCCCGGTCATGAAGCGGAATCCACGGTCGAGTGGATCAACTGCGGGGTGATTTCAGGCGTCGACTCCGCGGGTAGCTACTGCCAACAAGCCGCACAGACCTGTTATGTGGACCGACTGGCGCACGGGCTGCCGCTACCAGGCGTTGACGATCACACGCACTACGAGGTTCAGCTCACTCGTCAGGCCGACGGCAGTTGGCGGGTGACCGATACGCGGTGCCTGATCCCGAACCAGGAGGAGCAGGCCGCGCCGGACTATGCGGGAGCGGCGTACCAGGAGGTTCGCAAGCTGGTGCCGTCACCGAAGATCGGGATCGCACCGGCCGGTGGCGCCAGTCTGGTCAACATCGAAACCCTGCTGTGGCTGAACACTGACGCCGATCTCGACCTGGGCACCACGACGTTGCTCGGCGCGCGGGTTTCGCTGCGCGCGCACCTCGATCATGTCGTCTGGGACTTCGGCGACGGAGCGGGCGCGACCACGCACGGTCCGGGACGGGCGTACACCGAGTCCGACCCGTGCGACACCAAACTCTGTGACGGCTACTGGGGCCACGTCTACGCCCACCGCGGCCCGATCACGATCAGCGCCACGGCCACGTGGAGCGGCCAGTACCGGCTCGGGGACGGCGCCTGGCAAGCGATTCCCGGCCGCGCCACCGCCGCACCGGCCACGACCGGCCTCACGATCAAGCAGGCCCGCGGCGTGCTGGTACCCAATCCGGGCGACTAGTTCGGCGGTCAGAAGCCGAGGTCGAAGGCGGCGTCGAGGTCGTGCTTCGAGTACGCGCGAAAAGCGATGTGCGTGTCGGTGTGGAGCACGCCCGCGACCTTCGACAGCCGTCCGGCGATGGTCTGCTCGATCTGGTCGAACTCGCGCACCCGCACGACGGCGATCAGGTCGACGTCGCCGGCCACCGAGTAGACCTCGCTGATGCCGTCGAGGTCGGCGATCTGTGCGGCGACCTCGGGGATGCTGTCCGCCTCGACGGACACCATGACGATGGCGGTGATCACGGCTTCACAGCCTACTGGCCCACAGCACCGGCCCGCTCCGGCCGTGGCGGGCGACCAGTTGCAGCAGGACCTCCACCGTCGCGTGCGCGTCGGCCAGCGCGCGGTGATTGGGCGCAGCGCGCACGCCGAAGTACGCCGCCAGTGTCGCGAGCTTGCAGTTGATCACCTCGCCGGGAGTGAGTACGCGGCGGGCGAGCATGACCGTGTCGAGCACGGTGAAGTGCGGCCACGCCAGCTCGTACGCCGACGCGGCCTGGCGCAGGAACCCGACATCGAACGGCGCGTTGTGCGCCACGAGCACCGTGTCGTACGCGAACTCGAGGAACTCCGGCAGCACCTCGTCGATGCTCGGCCGGCCGGCCACCATTGCATCGGTAATGCCGGTCAGTGTGCTGACGAAGGCGCCGATCGGCCGTCCGGGGTCGACCAGCGTGCAGTACTCGCGCTCGACCCGGCCGCCCACGACCCGTACCGCGCCGATCTCGGTGATGCTGTCCAGCCGCGGCGAGCCACCCGTCGTCTCGAGGTCGACCACCGTGAACGCCGCTCCCGCACGGATCAGCTCGACGACGTCCTCCATGCCGAGCAACCTACGGACCCGCACCGACGATTCCGCGCACGGCGCGCCTACGCTGCCCGCATGAATGCCGACGAGAGCGTCGAGCCGACGCTGCCGCCCGCGATCCGCGGGCAGCTGCTCGAGGTCGCCTCCGCGGTGCTGGGGCGCATGGCCCCGGACGACGTGCCGCCGCCGCTGCGTCCGATCGCCCGCTTCGCGCCGGCCAAGCGGCGGCGTCTCGGCGCGACGGCGATCTTGGCCGCTGTGGACGCCGATGACTCGTTCCGGGGGCGCGTCGCCGAGGCGGTGGAGCAGGCCTCGCCGCAGTTGGCCGAGACGGTGGCGTCCGGTGGTTCCACCGCGGCCTCGGCTCCGGTGGACGTGGCGCTGCTGGCGTACCTGACCCGTCCCGACGGGTGGCGCAGTACCTGCGCGCAGGCGATCCGGCGGTGGGAGGTCGAGCAGGGCGAGACGGCCGACGCCGACCAGCTGGCCACGGCCCGCGCCGAGGCGGCCGACCTGCGCGCTCAGCTGAAGGCGTCGGGCAGGGGCGAGGCGGCCCGGATCAAGGAGGCGGTCGCCGCTGCCGTCGCCCACGGCGAGACGCAGTTGGCCGAGGTACGCCGACGGTTGCGTACCGAGACCGAGGCGCGCAAGGCGGCTGAGCGCGAGGCCGCGGGGCTGCGTGATGAACTCGCCGCGGCGACAGCGGACAGCGCGCGGGCAGTCTCGGCGCACGAGGCCGAGTTGCGGCGACTGCGGTCGCGGATCACCGACCTGGAGCGGGCGGGTGAGTCGGTACGCCGCGAGCAGCGCGCCGACCGGGACCTGGACGATGCCCGGTTGCGGCTCCTCGTCGACACCCTCGTCGATGCCGCCGCCGGTATCCGCCGCGAGCTGTCGTTGCCGGCTTCGACGACGCTGCCCGCCGACGCCGTGGCAGGCGGCGCCACCGGTACCGGCGCCCGCTCGCTGAGCGACGCCGCCGCACTGATCCGTACGCTCGCGCTGCCGCGTGTGCATCTGATCGTCGACGGCTACAACGTCACCAAGACCGGGTACGGCGAGTTGCCGCTGGCCGCGCAGCGGCAACGCCTCGTGCAGTCGCTGGCGGCCCTCGCCGGGCGGATCGACGCCGAGATCACGATCGCGTTCGACGGCAGCGACGGTGTACCGGTGCAGATGCCCTCGCCACGCGGCGTCCGCGTGCTGTTCAGCCGACAGGGGCAGATCGCCGACGATCTGATCCGTGACCTGGTGGCGGCCGAGCCGACGGGCCGCGCCCTGATCGTGGTCACGAGTGATCAGGCGATCGTCACCGACATGCGCCGGGCGGGCGCATGGACGGCGCCGTCCACTGTCCTGCTCGCCGCTCTCTGAAGCAGCGGCGCGGATTCTTGTCGGACCCCGCTCGTACCGTCCGCTGCGGTTACTCCATCACCGAGGGAGAGCGGATGAAGATCGACTGCGATGAGTGCCCGGTCCGGGGCCACGCCTGCGGCGACTGTGTCGTCACGGTGCTGCTCGGCGTCCCGGAACACGCACCGGTGGAGTTCGACGGCGCTGAGCAGGTGGCGATCGCGCGGCTGGCCCAGGCAGGCCTGGTGCCGCCCCTTCGCGCCAGCTCGCACCCCGCGTTGCGGGTCGTCGGTCAGGACGGCCAGATCTTGAGCGCATGAGATCAATCCGACAGCACTATCGGCGCGTATACCCATAAATCGGGGGAACTCGGACAGGGGGGTCGTTGCGTCGGGGTTGGCCGGTCCGTAACCTTTCCGTGACGTTCCGGTTCCCCTGGGAACCACCACCGGTTCTCCGCCGGGGCGTCACCGCCGAATCGCACTTCCTGCAGCCGGAGACTTCGCGTTCCGGCCGCAGGCGAACCGGGGACCCAGGGTCCATTGGGGTGAATCGGCCGACGTGGCTGTGCTCGACGAGTACAACACCGAGGCCGTAGGGCTTCTTCCGGCCCGAACCCGTCAGCTAACCCGGTAGGCGGCCGATGGAAGAAGGGTTTCGCCGACTCGTGGCGCATCGACTCACCCGCCGAGGACGGTCCCGTGCCGTCGCCGCGGCACTCGTGGGACTCATCGCAGCAAGCGCAGCAGGATTCACGGCGGCGACCCTCGCCCCGACCGTGGCCTCGGCTGATCCGGCGCCGTCCGTCTCGGACGTGGAGAAGCAGCTCGGCCATCTGGCCCTCGAGAAGACCCAGATGGTCGACAAGTACGACCAGATCCAGTCGGACGTCGCCGCCAAGCAGCGCGCGGCCGACGCGGCCCAGGTCGTCGCCCGGCAGTCGCAGCAGAAGTACCTCGCGGCCCGTGATCAGCTGGTCAGCGCCGTCGTCTCGCAGTACGAGAGCGGTGGCTTCGGATCGGCGAGCGCCCTGCTGGGCAGCCCCGACAAGGACGCGTACCTCGACCAGGCGCAGCTGCTCTCGCTGCTGCGCGGGCACAACGACGAGGTCGTCGCCACTGCAACGGCCGCGCTGCGGGACGCCAACGCCGCGCAGGCCCACGCCACCACCCTCCTCGGGGTCGCGAAGGAGCGTCGCGACGCGTTGCTCGCACAACGTCAGGACGTCGACAAGCAGATCTCCAAGTACAAGACCCTGCTCGCCACGTTGAACGCCAACGAGCGGGCCCTCGTGCAGCACAACCTGAACCCGCGGGTCAGCGCCAACCTCGTCGTCCAGCAGCAGAGCAAGTACGCCAAGGCCCCGAAGGGGACGCCCGCGGCGGCAGCCCAGGCGGTCAAGTTCGCGCTCGCCCAGGTCGGCAAGCCGTACGTCTACGGGGCGGCGGGTCTGGGCAGTTACGACTGTTCCGGCCTGACCATGGCCTCGTACGCCTCGGCCGGCATCAGCCTGCCGCACTCGGCTGCCGAGCAGTACAACTACGGCACCCATGTGTCGGCCAGCAGCCTGAAGCCCGGCGATCTGATGTTCTACTACTCGCCGATCGGACACGTGACCATCTACATCGGTGACGGTCTGATGGTCTCCGCCCCGCAGGACGGTGAGGACGTCTCGGTCGTCCCGGCCAACACGGGCAGTAGCTACGTCGGCGCCACCCGGCTGGTCGGCTGAGCCGGGCGACTGATCGACTCGGCCGTCCGTTTGCGCAAGACGCTCGTCGTCACGAACGACTTCCCGCCGCGCCAGGGCGGAATCCAGTCCTTCGTACACCAGTTGGCGATCCGCCAGCCCGAGGAATCGGTCGTCGTATACGCCTCCGACCACGACGGGTCGGCCGCCTTCGACGCGCAGCAGCCGTTCCCCGTGATCCGCCATCCCGGCGGGATCATCACGCCTACGCCGCGAGTACGCGGTCGGGTCGTGGACGCCTTGCGCGAACACGGCTGCACCTCGGTGTGGTTCGGCGCGGCGGCGCCGCTCGGGCTGCTGGCGCCGGCGCTGCGCACAGCCGGGGCCGAACGCCTCGTGGCCACTACGCACGGCCACGAGGTCGGCTGGGCGATGCTCCCCGGCGGCAGGCGGTCGCTGCGCCGCATCGGCGAGGGCTGCGACATCGTCACCTACCTCGGCGAATACACCCGCAGGAGGATGGCCGGCGCGTTCGGCCCGCGGGCGGACCTGCGTCAGCTCACACCCGGCGTCGACATCGACACGTTCGCCCCGACGGATGCCGGCGAGGTGATCCGGGTCCGGTACGGACTGATGGGGCGTCCGGTGATCGTCTGCGTCTCCCGGCTGGTGCCGCGCAAGGGTCAGGACAAGCTCATCGAGGCCCTGCCGGAGATCCGCCGCCGCGTCCCGGACGCGGCGCTGTTGCTCGTCGGCAGGGGCAAGCACCACGACGACCTGCTCTCCCTCGCGCAACGGCACGGTGTCGCCGAGCACGTGGTGCTCACCGGTGGCGTCCCGTCCGACGAGCTACCCGCGCACTACGCCGCGGGAGACGTCTTCGCGATGCCGTGCCGGACCCGCCGCGCGGGTATGGACGTCGAGGGCCTGGGCATCGTCTTCCTCGAGGCGTCCGCGGTCGGCCTGCCGGTCCTCGCCGGTGACTCCGGGGGAGCGCCCGACGCCGTGATCGCCGGCGAGACCGGTTTCGTCGTCGACGGGCGCAACGTCGCGGCGATCACCGCCCGGCTCGTCCAACTGCTGCAGGACGCCGAGCTGCGCCGGCACATGGGGCAGGCCGGACGTGCCTGGGTGGAGCGCGAGTGGCAGTGGGATCAGCTCGCCACCCGGCTGCGCGGCTGGCTGGACGAGTAGCTCAGGCGTTGCTGGCGGCGGCCTTGGTGCCGCTGTAGAGCTGCGCGATCTGCTCGGACTGTTCCTTCAGCACGACGTTGCGCTTCAGCTTGAGCGACGGGGTGATCTGGCCGCCGGCCTCGGTCCAGTCCTCGGGCAGGATCGTGAACTTGCGGATCGACTCGGCATGCGAGACCGCCTTGTTCGCCTCGTCGATCGCAGTCTGGACCTCCGCGACCAGCCGCGGGTCCGCCGCCATCTCGGCGACCGTCGTCGTCGCGGGCCTGCCGCGCTGCTGCAGCCAGGCCGGCCACGCCTCGGGGTCGATCGTGATCAGTGCGGCGATGAACGGCTGGGCGTCGCCGACGACGAGGCACTGGCTGATCAGCCAGTGGGCACGGACGCGATCTTCGAGCACGGCCGGTGCGACGTTCTTGCCGCCGGCGGTGACGATGATCTCCTTCTTGCGTCCGGTGATCTTCACGAAGCCGTCGGGGTCGATCTCGCCGACGTCACCGGTGTGGAACCAGCCGTCGTCGTCGATCGCGTCCTGCGTGGCGGCCTCGTTGTTCCAGTACCCGTCGAAGACGACGTTGGACTTGAACAGCAACTCGCCGTCGTCCGCCACACGCACCGTGGTCGCCGGAACCGGCCGGCCGACAGTGCCGATGCGCAGGTGGTCGGGGCTGTTGACCGTGATGCCGGCGGTGGTCTCGGTCAGGCCGTAACCCTCGTAGATCGTCACGCCGACGCCACGGAAGAAGTGGCCCAACCGGCTGCCGAGCGGTGCGCCGCCGGAGACGGCGGCGCGGCAGCTGCCTCCCATCGCCGCGCGCAGCTTGGCGTAGACGAGCTTGTCGAAGATCGCGTGCTGCACGGACAGGCCGAGCGGTGCCTTGCGCCCGTCTGCCGTGGCCTCGCTCCACCGGATGGCCACCGACTCGGACAGGTCGAAGATCTTGCCTTTGCCGTCGCCGTGCGCCTTCTGCTTGGCGCCGTTGTAGACCTTCTCGAACACGCGCGGGACGGCGAGCACGAACGTGGGCTTGAACGAGGCGAGGTCATCGAGCAGGTGCTGCACCTCGGAGTGCCCGAGAGTGCAGCCGGCGGCGATCGCGCCGATGTGGATCACCCTGCCGAAGACATGCGCGATCGGCAGGAAGAGCAGTGTCGAGGCGGTGTCGTTGAAGAACGAGCGCAGGACGGTGAGGAGCTCGTCGACCTCGCTGACGAAGTTGCGGTGCACTATGCGGCAGCCCTTCGGGCGTCCCGTGGTGCCGGACGTGTAGATGATCGACGCGAGATCCTCCGGGCCCACCGAGCGCCGGCGGAAGTCGGCCTCGGCGTCGGTGACCGAACCGCCCAACCCCGCGACGGTCTCGATGCCGCCGTCGTCGAACTGCCAGATCGGGCCCAGTGCGGGCGCACGGTCGCGGACCGATCCCATGAGACTGCCGTGCTCGGCCGTCTCGACGAAGGCGGCCTTGGCCCCGGAATCGGACAGGATCCACTCGATCTGTTCGGCCGAGCTGGTCTCGTAGACCGGAACCACGACCGCGCCGGCGGCGAAGATGGCGAAGTCGACGAGCGACCACTCGTACCGCGTCTTGCTCATCACCGCGACACGCTCGCCCCGGCCGATGCCGGCGGCCATCAGCCCCTTGGCGACAGCGGTGACCTGGCGGGCGAACTCGGCGATCGTCACGTCGGCCCACCCACTGCCGTCGTGCCGCCGCAGCGCGACGGCACTGGGATTGGACTCGGCGCGGGCGTACGCGAAATCGGCGGTGTTGGACTTGGTCAGCGCGGGCATCTCACTGGGCACGTGGTATTCGAGCACCCGTCCAGGATCCTCTCTCGCCACCCGCACCGCTACGCGGCGGCCCTCGCTACCGGCCGGTAACCGTAACGCCCGGCGACCATCCCGCGCGAGCGGCCCGCGCATCCGCCGATCTTCCCGCGCTGCCCGGTAGCCTTCGGCGCGTGACGGAGAAGTCCGAGCAGTCGATCGTGATCGCGGCCGAGCCGGCGGCGGTCATGGCGGTGATCGCCGATTTCGACCGTTATCCCCAGTGGGCCAGCTCGCTCACCCGCACCGAGGTGCTCGAGCTCGGTGCGGACGGCCGTGCGCGCCGGGTCGCCTTCCGGCTCGAGTCCAGTGTCGTGAACGATGTCTACGAGCTCGTATACGACTGGCGGGGCGACCACCGGGTGATGTGGCACCAGGTGCGCGGCGAGACGATCAAGGCGCAGGACGGGTCGTACACGCTCGTCGCACGACCGGACGGCGGGACGCACGTGACGTATTCGCTCTCCGTCGAGCTGGCCATGCCCATGCTCGGGGCGCTCAAGCGCAAGGCCGAGCGAGTGGTGATGGACACCGCGTTGAAGGAGCTGAAGAAGTACGTGGAGTCGCGCCCGAGCGACGACTCGCGTGGGGAAGAGCGGTAGGACACGCATGAGGATCGTGCTGTTCACCGGTAAGGGTGGGGTCGGCAAGACGACGACGGCCTCGGCGACTGCGCTACGCCTGGCCGACCGCGGACAGAAGACGCTGCTGCTGTCCACCGACATCGCGCACTCGCTCTCGGACGCACTGGATCTGCCGCTGACCGGCGAGCCGCGCGAGGTGTCACCGAACCTGTGGGCCGTGCAGATCGACACCCAGGGCCGCTTCGAGGTGGCCTGGCGCGACGTCCAGGCATTCTTGATCGACATGTTGGCGCGCGGCGGGGTGGACCCGATCACCGCGGACGAGCTCACCGTGCTGCCGGGCGTCGACGAGGTGCTTGCGCTGCTGGCGGTGCGCGAGATGGCCTTGTCCGGCGACTGGGACGTGCTCGTCGTGGACTGCGCGCCGACTGCGGAGACACTGCGCCTGCTCGCGTTGCCCGAGGCGCTCGGGTGGTACCTGCAGAAGGTGTTTCCGGCACAGCGCCGCTTCGTGAAGACCGTGCGCCCGCTCGCGCGTGTCATGGGACGCGGCGACGTGCTGCCGCCGGACAACCTCTTCGAGGCGCTGGCCCGGCTCACTGACGAGCTGGCCGGCGTGCGGCAGATGCTCGGTGACCCGAAGCTCACCTCGGTACGGCTCGTGCTCACGCCGGAGGCGGTGGTGGCGGCCGAGGCGCGGCGTACCTTCACCGCGCTCGCGCTCTACGGCTACGGCGTCGACATGATCGTCGCGAACCGCGTCTTCACCGCGAGCGAGGACACCTGGCGCCGGGGCTGGGCACGGGCGCAGCAGCGGCACCTGGCGGCGATCCGCGACTCGTTCGTGGGGCTGCCGGTACGCGAGCTGCCGTACTGGCCGAGCGAACCGGTGGGCACGGCCTCGCTACGGGCGGTCGCCGACGCACTGTACGGTCCGCTGCCGGGCGCTGATCCCGCGCCGCAGGAGGCGCCGCGCAACGACCTGCTGCGGGTGGACGCGGACGGCGCGGACTTCGTGCTGCGGATGCGCCTGCCGCTGGTGGGCCGCGGGGAGGTCGAGGCCGCTCGGGCCGGCGACGATCTCGTGGTGACCGTGTCGGGCAACCGTCGCGTACTCACCCTGCCGAGCGTGCTGCGTCGTTGCACCGTGGTCGGCGGCAGCTTCGACGGGACCTACCTTGCGGTCCGGTTCCGGCGTAACCCGCTGCTGTGGCCGCGGGTGAGCGGTGGCGCGCACAGGCGTCCGAAGCCCACGCCGCGCCCGGAGCCGGACATGGAGGAGTCGGTGGTGTCGTGAGCGAGCAGCAACAACCACATCTGCGCCTCGGTGAGGACCTGGCCGGGCTGGTCGAGGCCGCGCGCTCGGTGGTCGACCCGGCACAGCAGTGGGCGAAGCGGGCCTTCGGCGAGCTGAACTACGAGCATCGTCCCGAGGACTGCACCTGGTGCCCACTGTGCCAGTTCGTCGCCCTCGTCCGCGGTGAGGCTCCGGAACTGGCCGAGCGGCTCTCCGAGGCGGCGGCAACCTTCGTGGCGACGGTGAAGGGGCTGCTCGAGCAGGCCCAGGCTCCGTCGCGTCCGCGCCCGCGTCCCGCGCCGGCCCCTGCTCCGCCCGCATCGACGCCGGCGCCCGATCCGGGGGCCCGTGAGACGCCCGCGCGCGGCGTACCGAAGGTGCACAAGATCGACCTCGGGGACACCGCGGAGTGAGCCTCGCGATCGGCGTCGACATCGGCGGCACCAAGATCGCGGCCGGCGTCGTGGACGAGACCGGCCGGGTGCTCGATCGGGAACGTCGCGACACCCCGGGCACCGACGCCGGGCTGACCGAGGACCGCATCGTCGAGGTCGTCACTGCCCTGGCGTCCCGGCATGAGGTCGGGGCCGTGGGTATCGGTGCCGCAGGGTGGATCGCCGCCGACCGCGCCACCGTCCTGTTCTCGCCGCACCTGGCCTGGCGCAACGAGCCGCTGCGTGAGGCCCTTGCCTCCCGGGTGCCGCACCCGATCGTCGTGGACAACGACGCCAACGCGACCGCCTGGGCCGAATACCGCTTCGGTGCCGCGCAGGACCATCCGGTTGTCGTCTGCGTGACGCTCGGCACCGGAATCGGGGGCGGCCTGGTGCTCGACGGCAGCGTCTATCGCGGGGCGTACGGGCTGGCGCCGGAGTACGGCCACATGACGCTCGTGCAGGACGGGCGGCTGTGTGCGTGTGGCAACCGCGGCTGCTGGGAGATGTACGCCTCGGGCCGGGCGTTGGCGCGCGACGCCCGCGAGCTGGTAGCCGAGTCGGCGGTCGCGGGCGCGGGGCTGTTGGAGCGCGCCGGCGGCGTGGTCGAGGCGATCGACGGGCCGATGGTCAGCGCCGCGGCGGCGGAGGGCGACGCGGCCGCGCTGTCGATCTGCACCGAGATGGGCCGCTGGCTCGGCCGCGGCCTGGGCAACCTGGCGGCGGTGCTCGACCCGTCGTTGTTCGTGATCGGCGGGGGAGTCTCGGCCGCCGGGGAGCTGCTGATCCGCCCCGCGCGCGAGGAGTTCGAGCACACGCTCACCGGCCGCGGCTTCCGCCCGGTGGCCGGAGTCGTCGCAGCGGCCCTCGGGCCGGAGGCGGGCCTGATCGGGGCGGCTGATCTGGCGCGTGAGAGTGTGTCCGGGTGAGTGTGCGCCTGCTCGTCGTCGATGCCCGCAGCCAGAAGGACGCCGCCGCGCTCGGCCGCTTCATCGCCGACCGATCACCGCACGTGGTCTGCGTGCAGCACGCCCCGCACCGGCTGCGCTGGCGGTCGCTGTGCGGTCGGTTGGCCCGGCTCTCCGGGTTGGTGGTGGTCAGCGGCGGGCGTGCGGCCGGCGCGAACCTGATCCTGTCGACGTTGGGGGTCGACGTCGTGCAGACGTGGGACACCAAGGTGGGCGCGGTCGC
>Ga0164242_10007719_pt1 | contig 11749 bp, 4 predicted proteins | sample OricomgcompostMG_FD_108783 | JGI IMG/M metagenome (GOLD analysis project Ga0164242, IMG submission 108783) | Miracle-Growth compost microbial communities from Emeryville, California, USA - Original compost - Miracle growth compost (MG) ... | reverse complement strand
TGACGATGCGTACCTTCCACCAGGGCGGTACCACCGGTGCGGACGACATCACCCAGGGTCTGCCGCGCGTCCAGGAGCTCTTCGAGGCCCGCACCCCCAAGGGCGCGTCCCCGATCGCCGAGGCCGCGGGCGTCATCAAGATCGAGGAGACCGAGAAGAGCCGCAAGGTGATCCTCACTCCCGACAACGGCGACGAGCCCCACGTCTACCCGGTGCTGCGCCGTTCGACGCTGCGCGTCGAGGACGGCCAGCGCGTCGCGCTCGGCGAGCAGATCATCGTCGGCTCGGTCGACCCGAAGGAGGTGCTGCGCGTCATGGGCGTCCGTGCCGTGCAGGAGCACCTCGTCGGCGGCGTCCAGGGCGTCTACCGCTCGCAGGGTGTGCCGATCCACGACAAGCACATCGAGGTCATCGTGCGCCAGATGCTGCGCAAGGTCACCGTCGTCGAGCACGGCGAGACCGAGCTGCTGCCGGGTGAGCTCGTCGACCGCTCGCGCTTCGTCGAGGTCAACCGCGCGGCGATCGCCGAGGGCAAGAAGCCCGCGGCCGCCCGCCAGGAGGTCATGGGTATCACCAAGGCCTCGCTCGCGACCGAGTCGTGGCTGTCGGCGGCCTCCTTCCAGGAGACCACCCGCGTCCTGACCCAGGCCGCGATGGAGGGCAAGAGCGACCCGCTGATCGGTCTCAAGGAGAACGTGATCATCGGCAAGCTGATCCCCGCCGGCACCGGTCTCGCGAAGTACCGCAACGTGACCGTCGAGGCCACCGAGGAGGCGAAGGCGGAGCGCTACCCGAACCGCATCTTCTCCGACGACTCGGTGTTCGACGAGAACTCGCTGTCCTTCGTGGACTTCGACTCGTTCTCGAGCGACGACTACACCCCCGGCACCTACAACTAGGCACCGGCAGCCCCTCTCGAAATGAGAGCGGCGAACAGCTAGCACGACACGGAAGGGCCCCCGCGAGCGGGGGCCCTTTCATGTTGCTCCGTTATCGTGGACCGACGTTCTGACGAGGAAGGGGAGCAATGGCACACCGGCCGCCGTCACAGCCGCCTGTGCTGTCGGGGTACGACTACCGCTTCCCGCTCGGCACCGGCGGCTTCGCCGACGTCTTCCTCTACGAGCAGGACATGCCGCGCCGCTCGGTCGCGGTCAAGGTGCTGCTCGCCAACCTGGTCGACTCCGACGTCCTGCGCATGTTCAACGCCGAGGCGGATGTCATGGCCAAGCTCAGCCCGCACCCCTCGATCCTCACCGTGCACGCGGCATCCATCTCGGCCGACGGCCGCCCCTATCTGGTGATGGAGTACTGCCCGTCCCCGCTCATCCGCCGCGACGAGAACGGCGTCTCCGAGCGCGTCGCGGTCGACCGCGCGCTGCACGTCGCGATCAAGATGGCGAGCGCCCTCGAGACGGCGCACCGCGCCGGCGTGCTGCACCGCGACATCAAGCCGTCGAACATCCTGCTCACGGCCTTCGGCGCCCCCGTGCTCGGCGACTTCGGCATCGCGACGAGCCTCGTCTCGAGCCATCACGAAGAGGTCTTCGCGATGAGCGTGCCGTGGAGCGCGCCCGAGGTGCTCAACGAGGCGACGACGGGCACGGTGGCGAGCGAGGTCTGGTCGCTCGGCGCGACGATCTACACGCTGCTCGCGGGCCACGCCCCGTTCGAGAAGGCCGACAAGAGCGAGAACTCGCGGCAGAAGCAGCGCATGCGCATCATCAAGGAGCGCCCGCGCGGCCTCCCCGCCGACATCCCCGAGGCGGTGCAGAAGGTGCTGATGACGGCGATGGCGAAGTCGCCCGAGCTGCGGTACCCGAGCATGATCGCGTTCGCGCGCGAGCTGCAGCAGCTGCAGGGCGAGCTCGGCCTCGCGGTCACGCCCCTCGAGCTCGCGGTCGACGAGTGGGCGCCGCAGTCGAGCCCCGAGGACTTCGGGAACACGAGCGTGCGCGGCGCCGTCGTGTCGACCGTGCCCGTGGCATCCGCACGCAGCCGCAGGAAGCAGCAGGCGCACGTCGGCCGCACCGCGACGGGCGGCAACACGCTCGTCGCGACCCGCGGCGAGCTGCAGACCGAGCGCAGCAGGCCGAGCGCCGCGACGGTCGCCGGCATCATCGGCGGGGTCGTCGTGCTGGGGCTCGCGGCGGCGGCGGTCCTGCTGGTCCACGCGGGGGTCCTCTAGATGGCTGCCCCCGGCGGCCGCGCCCGGTGGGGTGCGACGTTGCGCAGCACCTGGTTCAAGGCCGCTGCGGCGGTGACGGCCGCCGCCGCCCTCGCGGCCGGCGCGTTCCTGTCGGCCGGCTACGACACGGCGCAGACGAAGGTCGACGACAGCTCGGTGTGGGTGCTGCAGGCGGGGCAGGGCCAGCGCTACGCGCGGGTCAACACCACGCTCGGCCAGGTGGACACGGTCAAGAGCGTCACGAGCCCGAGCGATCTCGTGCAGGCGGCGGGGCGCGTCATGCTGTTCACCCAGAACAACGCCCGCGTGGCCGATGTCGACCCCGCGCAGCCCGCCGACTTCACCTCGCAGGCGGACAACACCCTGCACTCGACGCCCGACGGCACCGACGACGTGGTGAACACGGGCGACTTCGTCGGGTACCGCTCGAACACCGGCGAGGTGACGGCCGAGCGGATCGAGAGCGGGCCGAAGTCGGCGCTCGCGCCCGTCCCCGACCCCGGCAGCGGCGGCAAGCGCCCCTTCTCGGCGGATGTGATCGCGATCGGCACCGACGGGATCCTGTACGCCTATTCGCACACCTCGAAGACGGTGCTGCGCTTCGACATCGCCGCAGGGCGGTCGCTGGGTGCGGATGCCGTGCGCGGCGGCCCGACGAATGCCGACGGTCTGCAGCTCACCGTCGTCGGCAGCACCTGGGCGCTGCTCGACCCGGCGAACGGGCGGCTCTGGGTCCGCGGCCTGGCCGCGCCGGTCTCGACGGGTCTGAGCGCCGGCGCGCTGCTGCAGCAGCCGTCCGGGCGGCAGAACGCGGTCGTCGCGGCCGACGCGACGCAGCTGCTCGCGTTCGAGCTGAAGACGGGGGCGAAGGACGCCCCGCTGGCCCGGCTCGGCGACGGCGCCGTGCGGGTCCCGGCCGCGCCGATCTGGCAGGGCTCGAAGCTGTACGCGGCCTGGCTCAACCCGGGGCGGGCACCGGGCGAGATGTGGGTCGGCGCAGCGCGCCTCGACGGTCCGCCGCGCACCAGCCAGGCGCTGACGCAGCTGGGCAACTCGTCGACGCCGGCCAGCCTGCCGTCGAACCCGAAGCCCGTCTTCCGCAGCAACGGCTCGCGGGTCCTGCTCAACGACGCCTCGAGCGGCTGGGCCTGGTCGGTGCCGAGCGCCCGGGTCGTCGAGGGCTCGCAGAACTGGGACATCGAGAGCGATAAAGGGAACACCTCTCCGACCAAGGACCAGACCGCCCCGCGCGAGAGCGACCCGAAGCCGCCGACCGCCGTGGACGACCGGTTCGGGGTGCGTGCGGGCGCCCTCGTCACGCTGCCGGTGATGCTCAACGACACCGATCCCAACGGCGATGTCCTCTCCATCGTGCCGGGTTCGGTGACCGGCCTCGACAAGGCCTTCGGCACGGCCACGATCGCCAACTCGAACCAGACGGTCACGGTGCAGGTCGGGCAGGACCCGCCGCCGACGGCGACCTTCCAGTACACGATCACCGATGGCACCACCGCCGACGGGCTGAACTCCTCTCCCGCGACGGTGACGCTGAGCCTCGCCACCGGCGCCGACCGGGCCCCGGTGTGGTGCAACGGGGTCTCCGACTGCCCGTATCCCTGGCCGGGTGACGCCGACGGCGGCGTGCCGGTGGCGCCGGGCGGCGCCCTCGAGCTGCCGATCCTGCGCGGCTGGGTGGACCCGGACGGCGACCCGATGTTCGCGACGGTGACGTCGCCGCCGACGAGCAGGGGCGCGGCGAGCGTCTCGCCCGACGGCGACTTCGTCTACAAGGCGAAGGACACCGCCCCGGAGGGGCCGGACACGGTGATGATCACGGTCACCGACATCTACGGCAAGTCGGCGTCGAGGCAGCTCGTCATCCGGGTCACCCCCAGCCCGAAGATGACCGTCCAGGACTTCGGCGTGATGACCGCGCAGGGCGTCCCGATCACGGTCGACCCCTCGTCCCACATCTACGGCGCGAAGGGCACACCCCAGATCGTGAACGCGGCGCTGCCGACCACGACGACGGGCGCGAACGTCAGCGTCGACAGCTCGGGCGCGACATTCCAGTTCCAGGCGGCGAACCCCGGCAGCTACGCCGTGACGATGACCGTCAAGGACGCGGTCGCCGCGGCTCCGGGGCAGTCCGATGCGGGCGGCGGCACGACGGCGACGGCGATCGTGCGGGTGACGGTCGTCTCCGCGAAGCAGCCGCAGATCTCCACGGCGCCCGTGACGGTCTTCGTCCGGCCCGACCGGGACGCCTCGGTCGATGTGTTCTCGGCCGTGCAGAACCCGACGGGGCGCGTGCTCCTGCTGTCGAACCCCCTCCCGCGGCCGGCGGCCCAGGCATCCCTCGACGTCGACGTCGTCGGCCAGTCGCAGCTGCGGGTGCGCGGCGACACGGGCGACAGCCAGCCCGGGCTGCTCGGCACGGTCGACTACACGGTGAGCGACGGTGCGAGCGTCTCGGTGCAAGGAACGGCCACGGTGTACCTGCTCGCCGCCGCGGTGCCCGTTGCGCCCGTCGCGATCGACGACTCGGTCACCGTCCGCGCGGGCGCCCAGGTCGACGTCCCGGTGCTCGCCAACGACGTCGGCGTCAGCGGCGATCTCATCGAGCTGGACCCGACGCGGGTCGGGAACGTGACGGGCAAGGGCATCGCCTTCGCGTCCGGGCAGCTGCTGCGCATCCTCGCGCCGGCGACGGCCGGGACGTACACGCTGACCTACTGGGCGTACTCCGCGGGGAACCCGCAGCAGGAGGTCGAGGGGCACGTCGAGGTGACCGTGCTCGCGCAGGGCAGCGACCGCGCCCCGCGCCCGGTGACCCTCACCGGTCGGGTTGCGGCCGGCGCCACGGTGCGGATCCCGTTCGACTCCTTCGGCATCGACCCCGACGGCGACATGGTCGCGCTCGACCGCGTCGGCACGCCGCAGCGTGGCACGGCGCAGATCACGGCGGACGGCACCGCGATCAGCTATACGGCCCGCCAGGGGGATGCCGGCCAGGACTCCTTCCAATACCGGGTCCGCGACGCCGAGGGCGAGTACGGCACGGGCACCGTGATGATCGGCGTGCTCGGCGCGAAGACCGACCCGGCTCCGGTCACCTTCAGCGACTACGTCCAGGTGCAGGTCGGCGCGGACAACCACGTCAACGTGCAGCCGACCCTGAACGACGTCGACCCCAATGACGGGGCGCTCACCCTGAGATCGGTGGACCCGAACGCGCCGAGCCAGAACCCGCGGTTCGAAGAGCTGCAGCGGCACCTGTCGCCCATCGCGGACAACGCGATCACGATCGCCTCGAGCGACACCGTCGAGACGCTGACCTACACGTACACGGTCGAGAACGACCTCGGCGACGTCAGCGCCGGCCTGATCGTCGTCGACGTGGTGAGCGGCAAGGTGCCCGACTGGCCCGTCGCGCAGGACACCATCGTCGACGCGCAGAGCCGCTCGCATCTCGACCAGGGCATCGACGTCGTGTCGGGCAAGGTGTCCTGGGCGACCGGCGATGCGGCATCCCTCAAGCTCTCGCTCCCCAACCGGGCCGACGGCGTCTCGCTGGGCTCGGACGGCCGTTCGATCAAGGTGGCCCGCGTGCCCGCGGCCGGCCTTATCGTGCCGTTCCTGCTGAGCGGCCCGCAGGCAGAGGACGGCACGACCCCCCGCACCTACGGCTTCCTGCGCGTCCCCGCGGCCGCCGAGGTGATCCTGACGCTCAAATCGAGCTTCCGGCCGTGGCCGGTGCGCGAGGGCGAGCAGTCGACACCGGTCGACCTGGTCGACGATGCCATCAGCGCCCCGGCGGGGACGGCGCTCCAGTTCGACAAGGCGGCGCCGAAGACGACCGGTGCTCGGCCGGGGTCGAGCTGCGCCATCGAAGACGGCGGCAAGCTCGTCTACACGGCCGGCAAGGAAGCGCCGTGGACCGACGCCTGCGTCGTCGGGGTCCGGCCCGCAGCGCAGCCGCAGGACGACTTCACCTACATCGCCGTGCCCTTCGCCATCGAGCCGATCGACCCCGAGCCGCAGCTGCTCGAGTCGGCATCGCTGACCTCCAGCCCGGGCCTGCCGGCGGTCGTCTACAACCTCACCAAGCTCGTCACCTGGCCGCGCCATACCGCCGCGGACATCGCGAAGCTGCGCTTCCAGGTCTCCGTGACCTCCGGCGACCAGCAGTTCTCGGTCGTCCAGAACGGCTCGGCACTGAGCGTGAAGGCGGCGGACTCGGCTCAGCAGGGCCGCGAGAGCACGGTGACCGTCACCCTCGTCGATCACCCGTCGACGCCCAAGGCGACCATCGATCTGCGCGTCGGCCCTGCGCCGAGCACGCTTCCGACCGGCGGCTCCGCGTCGCTGAGCTGCTCCGAGGCGAGCGGCACCAGCTGCGACGTCGCCGTCGTCGGCCTCCCGAACGAGACCAACCAGTTCCCGGGGACTCCGCTCAAGGTCGTCCGGGTCGCCGCCTCGGTGGCCGGGTGCCCGAACGTGGCCTTCTCGGTCGAGGGCACGGACAGGGTCAAGGCGACCTGGACGGGCACCACGCCGGGTGGGACGTGCACGGTGCCGTTCGACGTGATGGACGCGCAGGGCAGGCAGAGCGCGACGGGCTCGGGATCCGGCAGGCTCGCCTTCGAGCTCAAGGGCTTCCCCGCGGCGCCGGCCTCCGTCGCGCAGGTCGCCTACGGCGACGACAGCGTGACCCTGGCGGTCTCGCCCGGGGATGCCGCGACGGCCTACCCGCCGATCGCCGGCTTCGTCGTCACGATGGACGGGAGCCCGGTGTCCAAGCCGTGTTCCGCGCAAGGCGTCTGCTCGCCGATCCGCGATCTCGCCAACGGCGCCAAGCACACCTTCCAGGTGCGCGCCGTCAACGACGTCGGCTCGTCGAAGGGGGCGGTCTCGACCGTCGGGTGGGCGTTCGCGCAGCCCTTCGTCGCAGGCGTGACCGCGGAGCCCGTCTACGACTCGAACGTGACGAGCGCGACCTCGGGCGCCTTCGACCTGACGATCCCCAACCGGGACTCCGCCGTGAAGAGCTATCACGTCGCGTGGGCGGGCTCGTCCGTCGACATCCCCGCGACCTCCCAGTCAAGCGTGACCAAGCGCCTCTCCGCGCCGACCGGCGGCAAGACCCAGGTCAGCGTGATCCCGGTGAGCCAGTTCTCGGTGCCGCCGGGAGACCCGCTCAACGGGGTGACGGGCAGCGCCGAGGTCACGACCGCCGGCACGCCGTCGTTCACCTGGTCGGGCGCCATCACGACGACGAACGACTCGATCGCGATTGCGCCCGAGATCACGACGAACGCGAACGGCAGCGCGAAGTCCCCGTCGCAGCCGGTCCTCTACATCGCGACCGAGAACGGCGACCCGCAGTGCTCGAACGCGGGCGGCGACAGCATCGACACGAACGGCAAGGGGGTGCAGTCGACCAGCCCGACCATCGGCGGACTGACGCAGTTCCACACCTACGACGTCTACGCCTGCTACACGAACGAGTACGGCATCGCCGAGAAGCAGCTGAAGAGCGGCGTCACCGTGTGGAACAAGCCCCCGGCCCCGCAGGGCTGGACGTTCGACATCCGCAACCACCCGAGCCGCCAGTATCTGATCGACTACGACTACTCGGGCCGCGCGCCGGGCGGCGGCGCGGTGCCGCCGAACTACGTCGCACGATTCCAGGACCCGGCGAGCGGCGGCTACCAGCCGCAGTCGAGCTACCGCTACCCGCAGAGCGTCTGGGGCCAGGACCCGGCTATCCAGGTGCAGTACTGCGGCAACGGCTTCGCCTCCCTCTGCACCGATCCGGCCGATGTCGTGCCCGCGAGCGGCTCCGCGCCGTATCGCCTGCGCGTCTCGGGCGTCGCGGCGGTCTGCACGGCGACCGAGTCCAAGGCCGACCCGGACGCGGGTGCGGATGCCACGCCGCAGCCGACCCCGACGGGCGGCTCCACCCCGCCGCCCGCCCAGCCCACGACCGTGACGACTCTGAGCGCGACCCTCTCGATGCAGGGCGACGGGTTGAACGGCTCGACGGTGCTGATCACCGCATACTCGTATCTCGACAGCAGCAACCTGCCGCAGAGCGTCGTGCTCGACAAGGGCTCGTACAAGAAGACGGTCACGCTCAAGCCGGGCGAGACGAGCCTGCAGATCACGGGGTACCAGATCACGCTGCCGAGCGGGTTCGGCCAGCCGTTCACGGGCGGTGCGGGCCAGATCACGCAGGACCCGGTGTGCGCCGGATGACGACCACGACAGACAAGGACTGACCAGCCATGGCGATCAGCTCAGAACAGGCCACCTGGTTCCACTCGACCTTCCAGGCGCTGGCCGACAACGTCGAGCAGGTGGTGCTCGGCAAGCGGCACGTCATCGAGCTCGCCTTCACCGCGATGGTGAGCGAGGGGCACCTGCTGCTCGAGGATTTGCCCGGCACGGGCAAGACGAGCCTCGCCCGCGCGATGTCGCAGACCGTGCACGGCACGACGACGCGCATCCAGTTCACGCCCGACCTGCTGCCCGGGGATGTCACGGGCATCACCGTCTACGACCAGAAGAACGGCGAGTTCGAGTTCCACGCCGGCCCGATCTTCGCCAACGTCGTGCTCGCCGACGAGATCAACCGCGCGAGCCCCAAGACGCAGTCGGCGCTGCTCGAGGCGATGGAGGAGGGCGCCGTCACGGTCGACGGCGTGACCCGCTCGACGGGCGCCCCGTTCCTCGTGATCGCGACGCAGAACCCGATCGAGCAGGCGGGCACCTATCCGCTGCCGGAGGCGCAGCTCGACCGCTTCATGATCAAGACGAGCCTCGGCTACCCCGACCTCGCGGCGACCGTGCGCATCCTCGAGGCGACCAACGAGGTGCCGCACGAGCTCAACCCGGTCATCACGCCGCAGGCGCTCGTCGGCATGGCGGGCATCGCGCGCGCGGTGCACGCCGACCCGGTGATCTTCGACTACATCGGCCGCGTCATCGAGGCGACCCGCACCGCGAGCCAGACGCGCGTGGGTGTCAGCGTGCGCGGCGCGCGCGCCCTCACCAAGGCCGCGAAGACCTGGGCGGCGGCGCAGGGCCGCGGCTACGTCACGGTCGACGACGTCAAGTCGCTCGCCGTCCCGGCGCTCTCGCACCGCCTGGTGCTCGACCCCGAGGCGGAGTTCGACGGCGTGACCGCCGAGGCCGTCATCGGCCAGATCCTGCTCGACGTCGTGCCCCCGGTCAGGAGCACCGTGGCGTGACCGTCGACTCCACCGGCACGACCGGCGCGACAGCGACCGGCACGGCGACCAGCACCCACTTCCTGTCCGGGCGGTACAGCGCCCGCACGCGTTTCGCGGTGTGGGCGGTGCGCTCGTGGAACGAGGTGCAGTCCGCGGCATCCGCAGCATGGTCGCGCATCTCGAACACCGTCACCCCCGTCGGGTGGCTGGCGCTCGCGTGCGCGCTCGTGCTGCTGCCGCTCGGCCTCGTGCTCGGCTGGATGGAGTTCATCGTCGTCGGCGTCGCAGCGGTCGCGATGCTGCTCATCGCGATCCCGTTCCTCGCCGGATCGCTCGCCTACCGGGTCGGGTTCGCGCTGCCGGTTGAGCGGGTGGTCGCGGGCTCCGAGGTCACGGGCACGCTCACGATCACGAACGAGTCGCGCCGCATCGAGCTGCCGAGCCGCATCGACGTGCCCGTCGGGAGCGGCTTGACGGATGTCTGGATCCCGCTGCTGCGGCCGGGCCACACCCACGGCGAAGAGCTGATCATCCCGGCGTTCCGGCGCGGCATCATCGACATCGGCCCCGTCACCACGGTGCGCACCGACCCCCTCGGCACGCTGAAGCGCGAGGCCGCGTGGGCCGACGTGCACCGGCTGTACGTCCACCCGAAGACGGTGCAGGTGCCCTCGACGAGCTCGGGCTTCGTGCGCGACCTCGAGGGCACGCCGAGCCGCGACATCGTCGCCGAGGACATCTCGTTCCACCAGATCCGCGAGTACCAGCCGGGCGACGGCCGCCGCCACGTGCACTGGAAGTCGACGGCGAAGACGGGCCGGCTCATGGTGCGCCAGTTCGAGGAGACCCGCCGGGCGCGCCTCGCGATCGTGCTCGCGATGCACGAGGACGAGTTCGCGAGCGACGACGAATACGAGCTCGCGGTGAGCATCGTGGGCTCGCTCGGCGTGCGCGCCGTGCGCGACGGCCGGCAGATCGCGGTGGTGGCGAGCGACGAGATCCTCGAGGTCGCGAAGCGCTCGGTGCGCGCGATCCGCTCGCTCGCGGTGACGACGCCGACGACCCTGCTCGACGACCTCGCGACGGTCGAGCGCTCGACGGCGATGATGGCGTTCGAAGAGGTCTGCACGATGTCGGCGAAGGCGATGAGCGACCTGTCGATCGTCTTCGTGGTCTGCGGCTCGAGCGTCGACCGCGCGCGCCTGCGCGAGCTGCCGCTGCGCTTCGAGACGGCCGTGCGCGTCGTCGCCGTCGTCGCGGACCCCGGTGCGCGCCCCAGCTTCCGCCATCTCGGCGACATCGGCGTGCTGACGGTGCCCGTGCTCGAGGACTTCCGCATGATGCTCGCCAAGGCGGCCGCATGAGCGCCGCCGCCCGCCGCCGCGGCGCCGTCGTCGCGGATGCCGCCCTGTTCGTCGACGCGGGCTTCGTCGTCGCGCTCGCCGCTGTCGCCGCGTTCGCGGCGTGGCCGATCTATGCGACGCCGTACATGTTCGTCACCGTCGGCGGCGCGCTGCTGATCGGCGGCGGCATCGCTCTCGCCGGCCGCCTGCGGCGCTGGTCGTGGCCGACCACGGTGGGCGCCGTGGTCGCGGCGTACCTCGTGCTCGGCGTCCCGCTGGCGGTGCCGCGCGCCTTCGCGTCGCGGACCGACTTCATCCTGAGCTACCGCGACCTGGCGGTCGCGACGTTCGGCAGCTGGCGCAAGCTGCTCACGGTCGACGCGCCCGTCGGGCACTTCCAGACCCTGCTCGTCCCGCTCTTCATCACGATGCTCGTGTGCTCGGCGGCGGCGTTCGCGCTCGTCTTCCACCGCTCGCGCGGCTACGGGGCGCTCGTGCCGGTGATGCTCACCCCGGTCGCGTTCGCGATCGCCTTCGGCACGATCTCCCAGGGGGCCCCGCTGCGCGTAGCCGGCCTCGAGATCGCGGCGCCCGCGCACATGCTGGTCGGCATCCTCTCGATCTGCCTCGCGGGGGGCTTCCTCGTGTGGCGCGCCCAGCATGCGCGCACGGCGGCGCTCGCCGCGGCATCCCAGGCATCCGGCATCCGCCGCGCGGGCGGCTCGGCGGGCAACACGGTGCGCCGCATGGCGGGAACCGTCGCCGTGGTGCTCGTCGGGCTCGCCGCGGCGGTGCCGGTCTCGGCGACCGCGCTCGCACCCGACCGCCGGCATGCGCTGAGCGACACCGTCGACCCGGTGCCCGAGCTCAGCCGCTACGTGAGCCCGCTCGTCAGCTATCGCGCGGCCTTCGTGCCCGGCACGTACAGCGCCCCGCTGCTCACCTACAGCGGCGATGCGGATGCCGTCGGCCGCCTGCGC
>Ga0164242_10007718_pt1 | contig 11751 bp, 11 predicted proteins | sample OricomgcompostMG_FD_108783 | JGI IMG/M metagenome (GOLD analysis project Ga0164242, IMG submission 108783) | Miracle-Growth compost microbial communities from Emeryville, California, USA - Original compost - Miracle growth compost (MG) ... | reverse complement strand
GCAAAAAAACCGATAAAAAGCCCACCAAAATTGATCTTGCCAAACATTTCCTGAGAGCCTTCGGCCATCATGGACAGCTCGTTGAGCGCAAAATTATCTTCTTGTGTCGGCTTCAGGTGACGAATGGCCCGCATCGCACCCCGCAATTCTTCTTTAAGTTCGGGGACGCTGACATGGGCGGCCGTTTTGACCATAATGTACGGTTCCACCCAGCGACTACGATCATTTACAATCGACCTTGCGGCTGAATAGGGCACCAAGACACTATTGTCATAATCAAAACTGCCTATCATGCTTTGGCCATAGGTCTTCAACACGCCGATAACGGTGAACTTTTTACCCGCAAAGGCGACCTCCTTGCCTATTGCCTCAGAAGCCGACTTAAAAAGACCCTGCCAGATATTAGCACCCAGAATAATCAGCATACTATTACCCGAACTTTCCAACGGCGTAAAAAATCTTCCTCCTGTCAGATTTACCTGTTGTATCTGGTCGAAACCGTCAGTTACGGCGAGCATTGTCACACTTTCCATATAATCATCGCCTCGCGTAATAGTCTGGCCGCTCAGGTCGTATACATAAGCGAATGCGCTTGCATTATGAATTCGCTGCTTAAGATCTTGATACTCAGTATAATTTGCCTCAGGACGTTGTACATATTTCCACCAATCGCCACCGGTATTACCCCACGGCCAGCGTTGAACAAAGATTACATTGTTCCCCAGTGACTCCATTTGGCTTCTAATGTTCAACTCCAGGCTCTTGGTCACTGTAAAAACCGCTATAGTACAAAAAATACCAATGGTTATGCCCAAAAGAGAAAGAAAGGTACGGATTCGGTTCACCCGTAATTCATTCAGAGCCATTAGAAAAGAATGCCAGAAAATTTTCAGTCCTTTTAGCATGAAACAAATTTAGCACATGTTGTTCATAACAAAAGGGAAAATATGGACGACACAGGCAAAAATCAAGTCGTCACCCGGGAGAAGCGTTTCCCTGACTCCCCCCGGTCACAGAGACAATAAAAAAAGCTCCCTTAGACCAGTTGAGCTGCCTTTACCTGCTTGTTAATCCAGTTATAGGTTTTCTCAATTCCGACATGAAGCGGTTGGGAAGGTGCCCAACCTAGTTTTTCCTTTATCAACTTGTTATCAGAATTACGTCCCCGCACTCCCAGTGGACCAGGGATATGCTTAATCTGAAGCCGCTTACCAGAAATGTCAATAATCATTTGGGTGAACTCATTAATGGAAACCATTTCATCTGAACCGATATTTACGGGGCCGCTGAAATCCGATTCCATCAATCGCCGGACGCCCTCTAGGCATTCATCTACAATGAGGAAAGAACGGGTTTGCATGCCATCCCCCCATATCTCGATAGTATCTCCATCCTTTGCCTGAGCCACCTTACGGCATATAGCAGCGGGCGCCTTTTCCCGGCCGCCATCCCAAATACCTTCAGGACCGAATATGTTGTGGAACCTGGCTACTTTTACCTCAATGCCGTAATTGCGCTGATAAGCCAGATAGAGCCTTTCAGAAAACAACTTTTCCCAGCCATATTCACTGTCTGGATTCGCCGGATAGGCAGAATCTTCCGCGCATTCGGGATTATCAGGGTCCAACTGATTATATTCAGGATACATGCAGGCAGAAGAAGAATAAAATATCTTTTTTACCTTTTTATTTTTGGCTTCCTCTAGCACATTGAGGTTGCACATACCGGAATTATGCATAATATCCGCGTCATTATCACCGGTAAAGACAAAGCCAGCACCTCCCATATCTGCTGCCAACTGATAAATTTCATCCAGATCTGAAGTAATAATTTCGCTGCAAATACGAGGATCACGAAGATCCCCGATCACAAATTTATCCGAATCGTTTATACCATATTCATTTTCCTTAAGATCTATACCAGCCACCCAGTATCCTTCATTCTTTAACCGTTTGGTCAAATGGCTGCCGATAAACCCACCAGCACCACAAACAAGAGCTTTCTTCATACAATTAATTTTACTTTACTTGGATGCAAATTTAGGAATTCGGAGCATCATTTCTTACAAATAAGATAATTATTTAATATGGAGGTTAACTTCGAAAGTTGACCACCATCACTAGTTTGTCATCGAACTACTGAGGTATGCAAATATATTGCCACTCTGCGGGTTGAAATCATCGCTTATTTTCTGGTGAATAAGTAGCGGAATGCAATAAACCCATGATGAGCCATATTGGGGACCCTGCCATAGTGCTTTCTCAGGATCTGATATCTTTCCTTCCAGCCGGCTTTACGCTTGCTTTCCGAAATTCCACCTACCCTGAACTTAGAAATGATTTGCCCACTATTGCATATGGCATGACATTTCTTAAGGCCTGAAATCATCCAGTCTATGTCTGCGCAGACGGGGTACCGAAGATCAAAGGACGGCGCGAGCGCCCTCCTGATAAGGAAGGCCTGGTGGGATACCGTCATTCCATATTTGAGGCTCTTCCAGCTCAATTGCTTTGGGGTCTTGTGAGGAGTCTGCTCAGAACGCAACCCCAACGACTTCCCTTGTTCCGTAATAAACAAAGCCTCTCCATAAATAGCATCTGCATCCGAACAATGTGACATTAGCTTTGCCAGGGTATCCGGTGTGTATAAGAGGTCATCTGCGTTTAAAAAAAGGACATATTCCCCCGTGGCCAGCCCGAGCCCTTTATTCATAGCATCATAAAGTCCTTTATCCGGCTCAGAAATCACGTTTGCCAGATAATCCCGGTAACGCTCGATGATCCCAAGCGTACCGTCTTTCGAAGCACCATCAACGATAATATGTTCAATATCAGGATAGGTTTGGGTAATCACACTCTGAATGGTCTCTTCAATATGCTTTTCAGCATTAAAGCAGACTGTAATAATACTGACAAGTGATCCTGGCATTCAAGGTAATATTAAGATACAAAAACGACGAGTGAAGTTAGCGGAGAATAAAACAGACGTCGATAAAAAAAAACTATATAAATTTTATAATCCATCAATCATTCCTATTACATTTGCCTTAAGAAAGCAAGCTCCGAAATAATTCTTCATACCGAGCCGCCATAATCCGAATATCAAACTCCTTTTCCGCTCGCATACGAGCCTGTCTGGAGAGAATGCTTCGGTGCGTATCATTATGAAGCAGTTGCCGAACGCGCTCAGCAAATAGAGTATAGTCGAACGTTGGGACAACATAACCGTTTTCCTGGTCCAATATAATCTCTGGGCAGCCTCCCACTTCGAATACGACGCAGGGGGTACCACAGGCAATGGCTTCAATTAACGTGTTAGGGAGCGTATCAGCCTTGGCCGGATGCATGTACACATCCGATGCTTGCAGGCAACGGATATATTTTTCTTCATCTGTGACATATCCCATCTCCAGGATCTTAAGAGACTGGAAAATATCCGGCAGATGCCCTCCTCCAATAGTAAGCAAGCAGACCGGCACCGCTCCTTCATCTAATGCACGGAGCACATTCAAAAGTATATTGCCTCCTTTATGCTCACTGGCCATGAGTTTCTCCGCTGAAAACGAAATAACTTTCATTTCCGGGTCTATGCCCAATGATCTTTTGGCTGATGCTGTATCACCGGGACAATACTTCTCAAGGTCAATACCATTATAGATTTGAACCAAGCGTTTGTGCTCCAGTAAGGGACTTTGACGGGCAAGGTCATACAACCATTGGGAAGGCGTTACAATTGTAAGGTTGCTATTTTTATACAACCGCATTTTCCGTTTTAAAAGCCGTTTTCCGGTAGGCAATCCTATAGAGGGATAGGAATGATGTTCTCCTCGACCCGGCTGCAGCCTTTTCCAACTTTCATCGCCAAAGGCATGAGCTGCATTGGCCATAAATGCCCACATATCGTGAAGCGTCCAAACTACCGGAGCAACTTGTGAAAGCTCTTGGATAAGAGCAGTTGAAAAGTAGCCACCATGTATATTGTGCAAAGAAATAATATCAGGTTTTATCTTTTGCACAAAATGTCTAATCCTCGAAGTGGAGAAAGGAAACCAAAAGTATTGCAATCCCACCCGGTTCAACGCAAAATTGAATCCTCTTTCCAGAAAGTTCTCTAGGCCAGCCTTCCTTGTCTCCATCACTTTGGGCGAATCAGACCGCTTGATCCCTACCAAAAAGAGATCCTCATTTGCATAGGCCATTTCCAGACGCTCATGTAGCCTCCAAGCTGCAATGGCGGCCCCTCCTGCGACATCGTACTTATTGATAAAAAGTATCTTCATACTGATTAGGATCGAAAAAAGTGGCGAATCTTATCGCGGAACTCCTCGGGTTTCCAATTACGCACCAATATCCTGGGCAGTACATAAGGATTACTCCAACGGTGAACCTGCCCATAATAGTTGGCACATGCCATCTCAAAGCCTAGTTCTTTCACGAGTCGCAGACTATCCTTGTTATAATAGCGCCGGTTACCCAGCATTTTCCTGGCTCCATAAGGATAAGAAAAATATACAATCTTCTTGTCTAAAAGAGACTCCAGAATTTGCTGAGATTGTAGAATTTCCTGCTTCTGATCTTCATACCCCAATACACCTAGTGCCGCATGACGGTGGGTATGCGCTCCTATGGCTACGACAGGAGAGTTCGCCATCTGCTTAAGTTCGTCAAAACGCATCATCCGATTCCTATCTCTGCCTTCTTCCGGAAGTGCAGCCCAGATCTGAAGTTGCTTGACTACCGAGGCGATAATGTCCGGATGGGAAAGGCGCAGCCGTTCCTGCAAGTCATAATATATCTCCCATAGGGTTTTCTCCTGGGACGTATCATAACGGAACTTTTCGGATTCAATATGCAAGGCAAGTGCATGCGGCTTTATCTTAGTTCCCAATAAAATGCGTTCCAGGTCATCCCACCACAGTTCACGGCGAGTATTGAGAAATGAAGTCGTGATGAAAAAGAGTGCGTGGGCCTCCAAACTTTCCAATATGGGAACGGCATTCTGAAAGTTATCTGCATACCCGTCGTCGAAGGTAATCAGTACCGTGCCTTTCCGGAATTTCTTCTTCCTCTGCAGATGATCAGAAAATTCTTCTGCCGAGATAGGATGATAATGCTTTTTCAACAAGGCAACATGGTCATGAAAATAATCTGGCTGTACTGCCAATTGCTGTGGATCCGAAGGAAGATCCAGTACACGATGATAAAGCAGGATAACGGCCGGGCTACCTACCAGATTGGCGGCACCACGAAACGGCTTAAACACAGCTTGCTGAGTCAATGGCATTAGTGAAGAGGTTTTTGAGCAACCACAGTAATCAATAACTGGTAATCATCATCCGAGTGATCTAATTCTGAATGGGTTAGTTCATCAGCAGAGATTCCCTGCAGGAAAGCTGTGGCTGCAAGCACATTCCCATATGCAGTCACTTTTACCTGCCCCGTTCCAAACGCTTCGGAAAATATCTTTTCTGCCGAAAGAGCGGTAAACCGCCAATAATCGCCCCAGCGATCCATATCATAACGAGATATTTGGGAAATTCCGCCCAAAGTGGCTAATAGTACCCCTCCCGGCCGTAGCAGTTGAAACGCGCCGCGAATGGCAGCTTTGAAATCATAAATAAAATTAAAGGTCTGCGTACAAATGAAACAATCGATCTCATCCGTCGGCAACGCTGCAGGATTCGTCAGGTCTCCTACTATGGTTACTTGCTTGCCGGGCCTGGTATGTAGTACTCCGAAACATGACACGCCTTGTCCAAACTTATGTGAATAGGTGCTTTCCGCAATTTCCAATGCAGAGCCCCTAATATAATGGGCATTTTCCGCCAGGAACTTCTCAATATAATAACGGTCTACCGGTATACCGCGGTCCAGACCAAAAGTTCGGGAAATAGGCGCCAGATTTCGCAATGATCGCCAGTCCACAGGATCTGCCTTCCTACGCCATTTCCGTTTCAGTTTCCTAAATTGAGACATCCCCAACATGGAGCAATATTAATCATTATTCTTAATTGTTAGAAGCGGAAAATCACCCCGGCATAATCTATCTGTTGCGTTGATATTTCCTTGCACGTTATCTAAATGGCAACTTCAGAGCCCTTTCATGACGAGCGAAGGCCAAATAAATATTCTCGCAGCCCTCGGAAAATGAGGTCACTATTAGCCAGGTTTTTCGTCTCAACCGGGAAGTTTTAACCATGATAAAGTAATTTTAATCCTAATTTTGTAGTAAAACATCCCAAAAGATAAAATACTCAAGGTAACATAATCAGGCTTCTATGCTTCAGTTAAAAAGGCTAACGTTTTTATTATATTATTATTATAAAAAATACCTGATTAGAAATCGCTCAGCGAATGATATTTTCTGGAATTGGTATTATAGATTACTCACCCGCCATCATGGACTGCGAATGCTCGACCAAAATGAGGAGGAGATATTGGTTAAATTTCAAAGGCCAGGCTTTCTATCGTTAATGTGCTATTTGAGGATCGGCAGTAGCGATCCAATCCCCTATGATCAGGTTTTTATTCAAAGTGAATATTATCCCCTCTTAAGTCTCATTGAAAAAAACAAGGACATGGGAGATATAAGATATATCATGGATGCGGGCGGAAATATTGGATTAACGACTTTGTACCTGAAGCAATATTTCCCGGCAGCTAAAATATTGATCATTGAACCAGACGAGCGCAACTATTACCAAATTCAAAAAAACATTTCGGTCAATAAACTAGCTGGAGTAAATCCTGTAAAAGCCGGCATTTGGTCCCATGACGCATACCTCTCTATCAACCATCCGGAAGGCTTGATGAACCAGACAGCCTTAATGGTAGCAGAATCTTCTACCCCTACTGGCCTAAAAGGGGTATCCGTGAACAGCGTAGCGGACAGTAATAGCTTTCCCGAAATAGATATCCTCAAAATGGATATTGAAGGGACAGAAGAAATTCTTTTTAATGATCCAGTCTTTCGTCAAACGCTTATCAAACAGGTCAGATACCTGGCGCTCGAGATCCATGACCGAGCAAAAAATGCTCCCTTAATCCACCGTTTTTTTACTGAAAATGGTTTTGCTTTTAATGAAATCTCAGAAACCACCTTTGCTGTAAATACCAAGCTTGCCGGCAAATAACATTTCCTGACATGAATCTATGTATAGCAAAACCAAACAAGAATTGTCTTATTGAAACATTCATCAATAACCATGTTACATACCTCCATCCTTCCGAAATCGTCTGCAACGGTTATTTTCCAGGAGAGTTTGAAACCAGGAAGGGAAGCATTTATCCGTTTTTACTTTCAAATAAATATGTAAGAGGAATCCTAAAAAGGATATCTCCCACTATATTTCGTCACCTATATTCAACGGCTTTCGCTAATTTTTTAAAGACTAAAAAAATTTCAGTCGTCTTCGCAGAATATGGGTTGGTAGGGGCTAACATTACCAATGCCTGTAAAATTGCCGGTGTCCCGCTTGTCGTAATCTTCCACGGATTTGATGCCTCCGACCATGATACTTTAAAAAAATATGCCAAACGCTATCAAGTGTTATTTCGTTATGTGAAGTTTATCATTGCGGTCTCCAATCCTATAAAGTCAAAATTGATATCTCTGGGGGCACCTGAACAAAACATACGTTGGAACCCCTATGGTGTCGATATACGGAAATTCTATCCTTCTCAACACACGCAACAAAAAAATACTGTCAAGCTCATTTTCATTGGAAGGCTTACCCCAAAAAAGGCGCCAGATTTGCTTATTCGGGCATTTCACCTAGCACAGGAAGAATGTCAAAATATCACTTTATCCATCATCGGTAGCGGTGAAATGAAAAAAGAGTGTAAAGCGCTTGTATCGCAGTTAAATTTACAGAATAAAATACATTTTTCGGAAGAAGTAACACCTAATATGGTTCCAGAGTTATTGAGAAATGCAGATATCTATGTCCAACATTCTATAGTATCGGCATCTGGAGATTCAGAAGGCACCCCTAATAGTATTCTGGAAGCTTCAGCCTCTGGTCTTCCTGTAATCAGTACGATTCATGGGGGCATTCCAGACGCGGTCCTCCATGGAAAGACAGGATTTCTCGTCCCTGAAAAAGACATCATTGGGATGGCCCATTACATAAAATTACTGGTCAGGGATCCGGATTTGAGGAGGCAATTAGGTATGTCAGGACGACAGAATATCGAAGAAAATTTTGTCATCGAAAAATCCATTGCTGTTATTCAATCCCTTTTGCAGGATGCAATTAGTAAAAACAGCCAGCTATAAAACAGCTTGCAGAAATTCCTGAAAACGACTTGCTCGTATCAAAAAAGAAAAATGCTTAAGCACCTTCTCCTGCCCTTTCTGTGCAATTGCATTTCTCAGCCCTTCATCATTGGATAGCGCAAGAATCTTTTCAGCCGCTTCCGCTTCTGACTTGAAAACCACTATTTCTTCATCAGGGATAAAATAATCGCTGATATTGGGCTTATAATCCGTCAAAAGGCATGCGCCACTTCCGCAAGCCTCTATTAAACGCATATTCCCAGCTTCTTTCACCCCATCTCCATGTATATTCAGCGTCACGAATGAGTCATGAAATATATTATACATTCTAAGGCCGAACGCCTCACCCCGGTTTCGTCGTTCGAAGGCATAAATCTTATTCCAATCGGAAATTCTAGCCTGTCGATAATAGTTCAAACGCCTTTTCCAGTCAGAAGCCTTATCAGAAAAATTAGATATCCAAACCTCAATATCGGAAGATTTATAAATATTAAACAAGGTTCTCAACCTGTAGCTATGGATTTCCGGTATAATATTACCCACGAAAGTCGTTTGATAGCTACCCGCTCTTGACATTCTGTCTAGTATTGCCGGCTCGAATCCAAAGGGAAGCACTTCGCATTTAAATTGTCGGTTCAGATATTTTTGTCGGATGATCTCCACGCATGTCAAGATAAGATCACACCCCTCAAATCTGCTCACGTCAGACTTGATATAACCGTCCCAGGCTATGAACCGTTTAATAAATGGAAATTTTTTCTTAAGTGCTTTGCGCCATATGGGATTCAGGTAGGCAGCGTCATCTTCATAAATAACATCCGGCTTAAAAGCTTCAATCTGGTGTTCCAATATTTCTTTTAACCATTCTCTGGTAAATGGAGAATTGTTTTCGAGCGCCCATTTTTTTTGTAATATTTCATAATCGATATAACTTTCGCTCACTTCATAGCCACCTAATTTTTCAAGGTTGAGTTTCCAAAAACCCACCTCTGCATAACTGTCATATTCAAAAATACTTTTATGATCCTCATAATTTAACGAACAGACATTAGTATGCATGTCCTGAAAGTACTTTAAATACTTACTACTGATGGTGGTAACCTTTAGAATTCGAATCACGCTAGTCAAAAATTAGATGGCCAATATCAGCGTCCTCCCTGCTTTAACGAATAAATGCGCTCAATAATATCTACAACCTTCATTCCCTCCAAAGCATTTGTATTGATAGTTGATCCATTTCTGAGAACGTCTACGACATTTTCAATCACATAATGATGGTTGGCAGCAGATCCTTTATAGGGGCCATAGTCATTTCCCGGGTTGGTCTTTGGCAACTCCGGCATCTGATAGTCCGCAACATTACAATAAACCACTTCATTCATGTATTGCCCTCCTATTTTAACGGTCCCTTTCTCGCCAATCACAGTCATACTACTCTCCAGATTTTCACTCCATACCGAAGTCGAATAATTTATAGAGCCTTTGCCACCATTTACAAAATCAAAACTTATAATACCGCTGTCTTCGAATTCAGTCAATCCGTCGTGATTAAAATTCGCAAACGAAGCTTTGATATTGTGTATATCTCCAAACAACCAGTACATAATATCAACAAAATGAGAAAACTGCGTAAACAAGGTACCTCCATCCCATTCAAGCGTTCCATGCCATCCTCCCGCACGGTAATATCGTTCATCACGATTCCAGTAACAATTCACCTGAACCAGGAATATGTTGCCTAATTTTCCGGTCTCAATCATTTCTTTCATCCAAACCGAAGGTGGCGAGAATCTATTCTGCATTACCACAAAAACATTAAGATGCTTCTGCAATGCTTTAAAAATGACACTTTCCGCATCTTGCTTATGTAAGGCCATCGGCTTCTCAATAACCACATTCATACCTTTATCCAGGCAAGCAATCGCTTGTTTTGCATGATATCCGTTCGGGGTAGCGATATTTGCAACATCGACCGATGTACCGCTATCCAGGAATTCTTCCAGAGAACTAAAATACGGTACGTTGCCATAGTTTAGTCCTAAAGACTCTTTGGGCTTCAGATCAACTATTGCAGCCAATTCACAATGATCGTCACGGAATACCATTTCTGCATGACGTTTACCTATATGGCCACAACCAATAATAGCAAACTTCAGCTTTTTATTTTCTTCCATTTATGAAATCTTTTTTACCTCGTTATTCTCCATTAAATATGTCTGTCCGCTTTCAGGGCATACTGCCTGATAATGTTCATCAAATATCAATCTGTGACCATATTCACTCATCCACCCTATTTGCTTTCCGGGATTACCAACTATCAAAGCATAGGCAGGGACAGCTTTTGTAACAACAGCCCCCGCTCCGATAAAGGCATAGGACCCGATATCATGGCCACATATTATGGTTGCATTCGCTCCAATAGATGCCCCCTTCCTGACAACGGTCTTCATATATTGATCTCGCCGAACGATAGCACTTCGTGGATTTAAAATATTGGTAAAGACCATAGACGGTCCCAAAAACACGTCATCTTCGCATATTACCCCGGTATAAAGAGACACATTATTTTGCACTTTTACATTTTTACCTAGAATCACACCAGGCGATACAACCACGTTTTGACCAATATTTGAGTTCTCTCCGATAACGCAATCATGCATAATATGACTGAAATGCCATATTTTAACACCTCTTTCTATTTTACATCCTTCGTCCACGATGGCAGAGGGGTGCACAAAAAAATCATCCATCTTCATATGATTTTGTATAATTTAATCAGAATCAATCAGTTGAGCTTCTAATTTAATTGTCAAAATTATCGTTTTTTGTTCATACCACCCTAATTTAAAAAATAGTCTCTCTTGATGGACCGTTTCCCACCCTGTTGAAATAACCATAAAGAACTAGTCCTTTTCCGTTAAAGGCTTTAAAGGACTGATCTAGTTTATTTACATATCCTTCAACAAACAACACATGATAAACAAATATGAACATTGAATAATAAGGAAAAGATGACTATTACTTATAATTCGGTTATTTTTAGCATTGTTGTAAGTTTCGTTATGGCAAAAGGCCTCTCACCCGTTCCCTTCAAATGCCCCGTTCTAAATTTCGGCGCTGAAACTTCTCTCATTATCGGGAAGAGCCTGGTGCTATCTCCCGGGAATTATATGCATTACGAGTGGCAGAATCGGTCTGCCAACTCCACATATCAGGTAGAACGTCCCAGTATTTATTGGTTAAAAGTATCAGATTTATATAGTGAAGCTAGACTCGATTCGGATTAGCAATGACTGCCTTCCCACTGCTTTCATACCAAGCGCATTCACGCCAAACGGTGATGGTATGAACGACCATTTTAGAATATTAAATATTCATGCTCGAAAATTAAGTCAATTTGGCGTTATTGACCGCTGGGACAAGTAGTATTTCGTACCCGGAATATTACCGCATCGTGGGATGGAACAATCCATG
>Ga0164242_10007717_pt1 | contig 11752 bp, 5 predicted proteins | sample OricomgcompostMG_FD_108783 | JGI IMG/M metagenome (GOLD analysis project Ga0164242, IMG submission 108783) | Miracle-Growth compost microbial communities from Emeryville, California, USA - Original compost - Miracle growth compost (MG) ... | reverse complement strand
TGCGCGCGTTCCCGAAACGCCTCGGCGGCTTCGAGGATGCCGGCGGCAACCTCGCCGGCTTCGAGGAGCTCGTGAGCGCCGACCCGAGCCTGCAGATCAAGGGCGGCGTGCAGTGGGGTCTCTTCGCCGCCGCGATCCTGCACCTCGGCACCGCCGAGCACCACGACCGGCTGCTGCCCGACGCGATCAGCCTCGCGGTGCCCGGCGCCTTCGCCATGACCGAGACGGGCCACGGCTCGGATGTCGCGGCGATCGGCACCACGGCGACCTACGACCCCGCGACCGAGGAGTTCGTCATCCACACGCCGTTCCGCGCGGCCTGGAAGGACTACCTCGGCAACGCCGGCAAGCACGGCGTCGCCGCGACGGTGTTCGCGCAGCTCATCACGAACGGCGTCAACCACGGCGTGCACTGCTTCTACGTGCCGATCCGCGATGCCGGGACGCTCGAGTTCCTGCCCGGCGTCGGCGGCGAGGACGACGGCTACAAGGGCGGCCTGAACGGCATCGACAACGGCCGCCTGCACTTCGACCACGTGCGGATCCCGCGCAGCAACCTGCTGAACCGCTATGGGGATGTCGCCCCCGACGGCACCTACACGAGCTCGATCGACAGCCCCGGCCGCCGTTTCTTCACGATGCTCGGCACCCTCGTGCAGGGGCGCGTCTCGCTCGACGGCTCGACCACGATCGCGAGCGCGCTCGGCCTGCACATCGCGCTGACCTATGCGGCGCAGCGCCGCCAGTTCGCCTCGGCGACGCCCGGTGTCGAGCACGTGCTGCTCGACTACCAGCGCCACCAGCGCCGCCTGCTGCCGCGTCTCGCGCAGACCTACGCGCAGTACTTCTCGCACGACGTGCTGCTGCGCGCCTTCGACGACGTGTTCTCGGGCCGCGCCGACACCGACGAGAACCGCCAGAACCTCGAGACGCTCGCAGCTGCGCTCAAGCCGCTTTCGACCTGGCACGCCCTCGACACCCTGCAGGAGGCGCGCGAGGCGTGCGGCGGCTCGGGCTTCCTCGCCGAGAACCGGCTGACGGGGCTGCGCTCCGACCTCGACATCTACGTGACCTTCGAGGGCGACAACAACGTGCTGCTGCAGCTCGTCGGCAAGCGCCTGCTGACCGACTACGCCAAGCAGTTCAAGGGCGCCACGAAGGGCGACCTCGCCAAGTTCGCCGCCGGCCAGGTCGCGGGCAAGGCCTACAACGAGGGCGGCATCCGCCGCGTCGGCCAGAACCTGTCCGATCTGGCGGGCCTCGGGCACTCGATCGAGGCGCTCAAGGACCACGAGACGCAGCGCGCGCTGCTGCAGGACCGGGTCGACACCATGGTCGCGGCCATCGGCGCCGAGCTGAACAAGGTGCGCAAAGCATCCGCAGCCGAGCAGGCCGAGGCCTTCAACGAGAACCAGGACGCGCTCATCGAGGCCGCGCGCGCATGGGGCGAGCTGCAGCAGTGGCAGGCCTTCACCGACGGGCTCGAGGCCATCGAGGATGCCGGTACCCGGAAGATCCTCGGCTGGGTGCACTCGCTCTTCACGTTCACCCTGTTCGAGAAGCACGCCGCCTGGTACCTGTCGCACGGCCGCCTCTCGGGCCGCCGCGCCCAGGCCGTGACCGCCTACATCAACCGCCTGCTCGCGCGCCTGCGCCCGCACGCGCTCGATCTGACGGCGGCGTTCGGCTTCACCGAGGAGCAGGTGCGCGCGCCCATCGCGTCGGGTGCAGAGGCGATCCGCCAGGACGAGGCGATGGCCTACTACGCGAACCGGCGTGAGGCCGGCCAGGCGCCCGTCGACGAGAAGGCGGCGAAGAAGAAGGCGGCCGCCCGGGCCTGATCCGGCACCTGGCTTGACGGCGCCTCTTGCCGTACGGGCCTCAACTAGTGAGAATTACTCACATGTTGAAAACCCGTGCACTCGCGTGGATCGCCGTCGTCTCCATGATCGCCGCGTTCCTGGTCCTCGGCGACGCCCCCAAATCGGAGGCGGCGGACCCCTGCGGCACGGGCTCCAATCCGATCGTCTGCGAGAACAGCAAGACCGGCACGCCCCGCACGGTCTGGGACATCGGCACGACGGCCGGCGACGACGACATCCAGGGCTTCTCGACGACCGTCAGCGTCAAGCCCGGCGGCACCATCGGCTTCAAGATCAGCGCGCCCCAGGCATCCGCCTACACGATCACGATCTACCGCACCGGCTGGTACGGCGGCGACGGCGCCCGCCAGATCGCGACGGTGACGCCCTCGGCCAAGCTGCCGCAGACCCAGCCCTCGTGCGTCTACGACTCCTCCCTCGAAGAGACCGACTGCGGGAACTGGGCGCTCTCGGCCAGCTGGGCGGTGCCGGCCGATGCCGTCTCGGGCGTCTATGTCGCCGATCTGTACCGCGCCGACCGCGACGACAAGAGCCAGATCACCTTCGTCGTCACCGACCCGGGCTCGCACTCCGACGTGCTCGTGAAGACCTCGGACGCCACCTGGCAGGCCTACAACACATACGGAGGCGCCGACTTCTACCAGGGCGGCGGCCCGGGCCGCGCCTACGCCATCAGCTACAACCGGCCTATCGTCACCCGCGGCTCGCAGTACAGCGGCGCGGGCGGCCGCGACTTCTACTTCAACGCCGAGTACCCGCTCGTCGAGTTCCTCGAGCAGAACGGCTACGACGTCAGCTACACGACCGACGTCGACGTCTCGACCGCGCCGGCCTCGCTGCTCGAGCAGCACAGCGTCGTCGTGTCCGCGGGCCATGACGAGTACTGGACCGGCCCCGAGCGCACGAACTTCGAGGCCGCGCGCGACGCGGGCGTCAACCTGCAGTTCCTCTCGGGCAACGAGGCCTACTGGCACGTGCGGCTGACGCCGTCGATCGACGGCTCGAACACCGCGAACCGCACGATCACCTCGTACAAGGAGACCTGGTCGAACGCGAAGATCGACCCCAGCTCGACGTGGACGGGCACCTGGCGCGACCCGCGCTTCGCCTCGCAGGCGAACGGCGCAGGGCTGCCCGAGGAGTCCCTCACCGGCACCATGTACATGAACAACGCGACCGACAGCCCGGTGACCGTCACCTCGGCGCAGGGCAAGGGCGCCCTGTGGGCGAACACGGGCCTGTCGTCGATGAGCGGCGCCTCGACGGCGCTCGCGCAGCACACGGTCGGCTACGAGTCCGACGAGGACGTCGACGACGGCTTCCGACAGTCCGGGCTGCTGTACCTCTCGACCACCACCGCGACCACCGCGCAGGAGCTGCAGGACTTCGGCAGCGTCGTCGCCACCGGCACCACCACCCACCACATGACCCTGTACCGGGCCGCGAGCGGCGCGCTCGTCTTCGGCGCCGGCTCGATCCAGTGGACGTGGGGCCTGAACGCCAACCACGACGGCAACGACAAGCCGGCTGCGGATGCCCGCATGCAGCAGTTCGAGGTGAATCTGCTCGCGATGGCGGGGGTGCAGCCGCAGACCCTGATGGGCGGGCTCGTGGCGGGCGCGGGGCACACCGACACCACGCCGCCGACCGCGGTCGTCACCGCGCCGGCGGCCGGGGCATCCGTCGCCAACGGCTCGTCCGTCACCCTCGCGGGCACCGCGAGCGACGTCGGCGGCATCGTCGCGGCCGTCGAGGTCTCGGTCGACGGCGGCACGACCTGGCACCTGGCGACCGGCACGACGTCGTGGTCGTACACCTTCGTCCAGCACGGCATCGGGGCCGCGAAGGTCCTCGTGCGCGCCGTGGACGACTCGGCGAACTACGCGCCGACGCCCGTGTCGGCCGACTACACGATCACCGGGCCCTACTCGGTGCTCGGCAACGTCACCCCGGCCGAGATCGACTCGACCGACTCGAGCGCCGTCGAGCTCGGCATGCGCTTCACGGCCGCGCAGAGCGGCTCGGTCACAGGCGTGCGCTTCTACAAGGCGAGCACCAACACGGGCACGCACACCGGCCGGCTGTGGACGGCGGCGGGCGGCCTGCTCGGCACCGTGACCTTCTCGGGCGAGACGGCCTCGGGCTGGCAGACCGCGATGTTCGCGACGCCGATCGCCGTGACCGCGGGGCAGAGCTACGTCGTCTCGTACTCGGCGCCGAAGGGCCACTACTCCGACGCCGACTTCGCCTGGTCCTACCGCGGCGACAGCAGCGGCCCGCTCACGACCGCGGGCGGCTTCGGCACGACGACGAGCTTCTTCGGCTCGGTCGGGGCGTTCCCGACGAGCAGCTACCAGTCGACGAACTACTACGTCGACGCGCTGTTCCAGACGGATGCCGCGGCGCCGCTCACCGCGAGCAGCCAGTGGCCGGCACCCGGCTCGACCGGCGTGCCCGTCGACACGACGATCTCGGCCGCGTTCTCGAAGCCCGTGACGCAGAGCTCGATCGCCTTCACCGTGACCGATCAGAACGGCGCGTCCGTTCCCGGCTCCGTCTCGTACAACGCGTCGAGCCTGACCGCGACGTTCACGCCGACCGCCCCGCTGAGCAGCTTCGTGCAGTACGGCGTGGCGCTCGCGGCGACCGCCTCGAGCGGAGGCGGTGCGCTGGCATCCGGCGGCACCTGGTCGTTCACGACGGCGAAGACCGACCCGACGGTGTGCCCGTGCAGCCTGTACCCCGCCGGCGCCGTGCCGCAGGAGCTGCAGGACGGCGACCCGAACGCCGTGACCCTCGGCGTGCGCTTCACGCCGGGCGTCGCGGGGACGATCACCGGCGTCCGCTTCTACAAGGGCCCGAACAACACGGGCAGCCACATCGGCTCGCTCTGGACCACCGGGGGCGCCCTGCTCGCGAGCGGCACCTTCATCTCCGAGACGGCGAGCGGCTGGCAGACCCTCGTCTTCTCGACGCCCGTCGCGGTGTCGGCCGGCACAGCATACGTGGCCGCCTACCGGACGACGGTCGGCTCGTATTCGGTCGACACCGGCGACTTCCCCCTCTCCGCCGGCCCGCTCGCGGCCGACTCGGGCATGTACAGCTATGCGGATGCCTACCCGGGCACCGTCTCGGCGGCGAGCTACCTCGTCGACGTCGTGTTCGCCTCGGGCGGCTCCGGGACCGACCCGGGCGACGGCACCGACCCGGGCTCGGGCACCGACCCAGGTGACGGCGGCGGCACCCCGCCGGCCGACGGCGCCGAGCAGACGCTCTTCGGGGACGCCGTGCCCGACGTGCCCTCGGCGGTCGACGAGCCGTCGCCGCTCGAGATCGGCGTCTCGTTCTCGAGCGCGGTCGGCGGCGTCGTGGACGGCGTGCGGTTCTACAAGGGCTCCGCCAACACCGGCACCCACGTCGGCCACCTCTGGTCCCCGAGCGGAGCGCTGCTGGCGAGCGTGACCTTCACCGGCGAGACGGCGACCGGCTGGCAGACGGCGAAGTTCGCGACGCCCGTCGCGATCAGCGCGGGGCAGCAGTACGTCGTGTCCTACTTCGCGCCGAACGGCGGCTATGCGCACACCGACGGGTTCTTCACCTCGGATGTCGCGAGCGGGCCCCTGACGGCATCCGCATCGGACAACGGGCTGTACCTGTACACGTCGACGGGCGGCCTGCCGACCTACACCTGGAACGCGACGAACTACTACGTCGACGTGCTGTTCCGGGCGAACTCGACGAGCACGCCGAGCGCGCCCCCGACGCCGACACCCACGCCCACGCCGAGCGCGCCCCCGACGCCGACACCCACGCCCACGCCGAGCTCCACACCCACGCCGACTCCGACCCCGACCGCGACCCCGGCCGTCGTCGAGACGATCTTCGGCACGGCGGCGCCGGCGAACGCCAACGCGTCCGAGACGCGGGCGATGCAGCTCGCGGTGCGCTTCAAGAGCTCGGTGGCCGGCTCGGTCACGGGCGTGCGCTACTACCGCGCGACCGGCGACCGTGTCGCCGACACCGTGACGCTGTGGAGCTCGACGGGCACCAAGCTCGCGACGGCGACCGTGCCGGCGTCGGCGCCGTCGGGCTGGCAGTACGCGGCCTTCGCGACGCCGGTGAGCATCGCGGCGAACACCGAGTACCGGGCGAGCTACTACTCGTCGAGCGCCCGGCATGCGCTCACCACGGGCGGCCTCGCAGCGAGCACGGGCAACGGGCTGCACCTGACCGCGATCGGCGCGGCCAACGCGGTCGGGACAGGGGCGCCGACCACCGCGAGCACCAGCAACTACTGGGCCGACATCCAGTTCATCGCGAAGGCCTGAGCGCTCATGCCTCCGCGCCGTGCCGACATCCAGGGCCTGCGTGCGCTCGCCGTGGGGCTGGTCGTGATGTACCACGCGGGCTTCCGCCTCTTCCAGGGCGGCTTCGTCGGCGTCGACGTTTTCTTCGTGATCTCGGGGTTCCTGATCACGGGGCAGCTGCTGAAGCCCGTGCTGGCCGGCGACCGGATCGACTTCGCGTCGTTCTATGCGCGCCGTGCGCGCCGCATCCTGCCGGCGTCCTTCGCGGTGCTGCTCGCGACCATCGTCGCGGCGTGGCTGTTCGTGCCCCCGCTGCAGCTGCAGGCTGTGCTGCGCGGCGCGCTCGCGACGGCCCTGTACGTGCCGAACTACCTCTTCGCGAGCGACGGCACGAACTACCTGCTCGCGACGACCGCCCCGTCGCTGTTCCTGCACTACTGGTCGCTCGGGGTGGAGGAGCAGTTCTACCTGTTCTGGCCCGCGCTGCTCGCCCTCGCGTTCTTCCTGGCCCGGCGCTCGCTGCGCACCGTCGCGGCGGTCATGGCCGGCACGGCCGCGCTCTCGTTCGCGCTCTCGGTCGTCACGACCCCGGCCTCGCCGTCGTGGGCGTTCTTCGGCCTGCACACGCGCTGGTGGGAGTTCGCCGTCGGCGGCCTGGCGGCGGTCGCCGTGGTGCGGATGCCCGGGCTGCTGTCCCGTCCGATCGCGCGCCGCGCCGCGGGCGTGGCCGGGTGGGCCGGCGGGGCGGTGCTGATCGGGCTGCTGCTCGTCTTCGACGCCCACACCGTCTTCCCGGGTGCGGCGGCGGCGGTGCCGGTGCTGGCGACCGCGGCGGTGCTGCTCGGCTGCACGTGGGGCGGCGCCTGGTCGCCGGCGTGGCTGCTCGGGCTGCGGCCCTTCGTGTTCCTCGGCGAGACCTCCTACTCGCTCTACCTGGTGCACTGGCCCCTGTTCATGATCCCGGCGGCGTATGTCGGCGCGACCGGCGGCTCGCTGAGCGGGCCCGTGCGGCTCGCGCTCGTCGTGCTCGCGGTGCCGGTGGCCTGGGCGCTGTTCCGCTGGGTCGAGCGGCCCCTGCGCGACTCGGGCTGGGCTCGCGGCATCCGCCCGCGCGGCGTGCTGATCACCGCGGGGGCGCTCTCCCTCGCGCTGGGCGTCGGCAGCTCGATCACCGGCGCGGGGCTCGAGGCCCAGCAGTGGAGCGCGAGCCGCCCGGCGAGCGCCTTCGCGCTCGGGAGCGATCCCGTCGGCACGGCCTATGTGCCGCAGAACATGACGCCGACGCTCAACAGCATCGCGGCGCTGCGCTCGGGCACGGCGCGGTACTGCAAGAACCTCGAGCAGCAGGACTTCGTCTGGCGCTGCGACTTCGGCTCGAACGCGAGCGCGCCCCTCGTCGTGTTCTTCGGCGACTCGCACGCGGACCAGTTCCGCTTCGCCCTGCTCGGGCTCGCCGACGAGGGGCGGATCCGGCTGGAGACCTACATGATGGAGGGCTGCCCCGCCGCGCGGGTGAGCACCGAGCATGACGGGCAGCCCTGGCAGGCGTGCGACGACTGGCGCCGCTCGGCGATCGCGAGCCTGCGGGCGCGGCATCCCGCCGTCGTCCTGGCCGGCTCGTATCGCGACGACCACGATGCGGCCGACCTCGCCGGCTGGCGCGCCGGCGAGGAATGGACGCTCGAGCAGCTCTCCGTCTTCACCCGCGTCGCGATGATGGTCGACACCCCCTCGCCGACCTTCGATGTGCCGACGTGCCTGTCCGCGCACCTCGACGACGCCGGCGCGTGCTCCGTGACCCTCGACACGCGGTTCCAGGCGGCGCAGCTCGACGCGGCGCGCGCGGCCGGGGTGCCCGCGATCGATGTGAACAGCGAGCTGTGCGACGGCTCCGTGTGCCCCGCCGTGCTCGGCAACCTGCTCGGCTACCGCGACGGCTCGCACATCAGCTACGAGCTGAGCGCGGCCCTCGCGCCGGTGATCGTGCCCGTCGTCGAACGACTGCTCGGGACGGCAGCGCAATAGCCTTCGCGCTCTAAATGAGTAAAACTCACCCCCAGTACTGGGACGTGTGTCGCTCATTGAGAAATTATCACTATTGCTGTGGGGCAGGGAGAGCCCGACCGGGAGGAACTCACGTTCATGAACAACCGACTGCGCGTCGCCGTCATCGGCGCCGGCTACTGGGGACCGAACCTCGCCCGCAACTTCCGCTCCTCCCGCGACTGGGAGCTCGCCGCGATCGTCGACCTCGACCGAGCCCGGGCCGAGAAGGTCGCGGACTCCGTCGGCGGGGCATCCGTGCTCACCGACATCGACGACGCCCTGAACGACGCGGGCATCGACGCCGTCGCCATCGCGACGCCCGCCCGCACCCACCACCCCCTCGTCATGCGCGCGCTGCGCGCCGGCAAGCACGTCGTCGTCGAGAAGCCGCTCGCCGACTCGAGCGAGCACGCGCGCGAGATGGTCGACGAGGCGCAGCGCCGCGGCCTGGTGCTGATGACCGACCACACGTACTGCTACACGCCCGCGGTGCAGAAGATCCGCGAGCTCGTCGCGGACGGCTCGCTCGGCGACATCCTCTTCATCGACTCGACCCGCATCAACCTCGGGCTCGTGCAGCCCGACGTCGACGTGTTCTGGGACCTCGCCCCGCACGACCTGTCGATCATCGACTTCGTGCTGCCCGGCGGCCTCGCCCCCCGCTCGGTCGCCGCCTACGGCGCCGACCCGATCGGCGCGGGCAAGTCGTGCGTCGGCTATCTGATGATGCCGCTCGCGAACGGCGGCATGGCGCACGTGCACGTCAACTGGATGTCGCCCACCAAGATCCGCCAGATGGTCGTCGGCGGCACCCGCCGCACCCTCGTGTGGGACGACCTCAACCCGCAGCAGCGCGTCAGCGTCTACGACCGCGGCGTCGACCTGCTGCGCCAGACCGGCTTCGCGACCGACCGCCGCGAGGCGACGGTCTCGTACCGCCTCGGCGACACGTGGTCGCCCGCCCTCGCCGAGCGCGAGCCGCTCGGGGCCATGGTCGAGGAGTTCGCCGGCGCGATCACCGAGCGCCGTGCGGCCCGCACCGACGGCTACGCCGGGCTGCGCGTGCTCGACGTGCTCGAGTCCGCGAGCCGCAGCCTCGCCGAGACCGGCGCCTTCGCAGCGGCCCGCATCCCCGTCACCGCCTGATCGACCCGAACCCCACAGGACACAGACATGACTGAACTCACCGGCGCCCGCGTGCTCGTCACCGGAGGCGCGGGAACCATCGGATCCACGATCGTCGACCAGCTGCTCGCCGCGGGCGCCGCCCACATCGACGTGATCGACGACTTCACCCGCGGCCGCCGCGCGAACCTCGCGGCGGCGCTCGCGACCGGCAGGGTGTGGCTCGTCGAGGGCGACATCCGCAACCGCGAGCTCGTCCACGAGCTCACGCGCGGCAAGGACCTCGTCTTCCACGAGGCCGCCATCCGCATCACGCAGTGCGCCGAGGACCCGCGCCTCGCGCTCGAGGTGCTCGTCGACGGCACGTTCAACGTCGTCGAGGCGGCGGCCGACCACAAGGTCGCGAAGCTCGTCGCCGCGTCGAGCGCCTCGGTCTACGGCCTCGCCGAGGCCTTCCCGACGCCCGAGTCGCAGCACCCCTACGCCAACGACACCATCTACGGCGCGGCGAAGACCTTCAACGAGGGGCTGCTGCGCTCCTTCCGTGCCATGCGCGGCCTGAACTACACGGCCCTGCGCTACTTCAACGTCTACGGCCCCCGCATGGACGTGCACGGCCTCTACACCGAGGTGCTCGTGCGCTGGATGGAGCGGATCGCGAGCGGCCGCTCGCCGCTCATCTTCGGCGACGGGCTGCAGACCATGGACTTCGTCTGCGTGCCCGACGTCGCCCGCGCGAACATCCTGGCCGCGCGCAGCGACCTCGTCGAGGGCGTCTTCAACGTCGCCCGCGGCGAGGAGACGAGCCTGCTCGGCCTCGCCGAGGCGCTGCTGCGCGTCATGGAGTCCGACCTGCCCGTCGAGTTCGGGCCGGAGCGCGCCGTGAACGGCGTCACGCGCCGCCTCGCCGACACCTCGGCCGCGCGCGCCGCGTTCGGCTTCGAGGCGCAGATCGGGCTCGAAGAGGGGCTGCGGATGCTCGTCGACTGGTGGCGCGCCGAGCAGGCGCCCGACGCCCAGGCCGGCGCCGCGCTCGAGGGGGCGCTCGCATGACCCTGCGACAGGCTCAGGACGGCGGAGCCGCGGAGCCGCGCATCAACGTCATGAAGCCGTGGCTCGGCCAGGAGGAGGTCGACGCCGTCACGGCGGCGATCCGCTCGGGCTGGGTCGCGCAGGGGCCGCGGGTCGCGGCCTTCGAGGACGCCTTCGCCGAGGCATCCCACGCCGGCCACGCCGTCGCCACCTCGAACTGCACGACCGCGCTGCACCTCGCGCTGATCGTCGCGGGCATCGGCAAGGGCGCGGATGTCGTCGTGCCGTCGTTCTCGTTCATCGCCACCGCGAACGCGCCCGTGTACGTCGGCGCCCGCCCCGTGTTCGCCGACGTCGACGCCCGCACGGGCAACGTCACGGCCGAGACGATCCGCTTCGCGCTGACCCCGACGACCCGCGCCGTGATCGTGGTCGACCAGGGCGGCGTCCCCGTCGAGCTCGAGCCGATCCGGGCGCTGTGCGACCCGCTCGGCATCGTCGTCATCGAGGACGCCGCATGCGGCGTCGGCTCGACCTACCAGGGCAGGCCCGTCGGCTCAGGCGCCGAGCTCGCCGCGTGGTCCTTCCACCCGCGCAAGGTGCTCACCACGGGCGAGGGCGGCATGCTCACGACCTCGCGCGCGGACTGGGCCGCGCGTGCGCGCCGGCTGCGCGAGCACGCGATGAGCGTGTCCGCCGCCGACCGCCAGGCGAGCATCCTCGCCCCCGCCGAGGAGTACCTCGAGGTCGGCTTCAACTTCCGCATGACCGACATGCAGGCCGCGATGGGCCTCGTGCAGCTGTCGAAGCTGCAGGAGATGGTGGCGCGCCGCCGCACGCTGGCCGCGCGCTACCAGGCGCTGCTGTCGGCCGTGCCCGGCCTGCGCGCCGTCGCCGACCCGGACTGGGGCACGAGCAACTTCCAGTCGTTCTGGGTCGAGGTGCAGGGCGACTTCCCGCTGACCCGCGACGAGGTCATCGCGGCGCTCGCGGATGCCGGCGTCTCGGCGCGCCGCGGCATCATGGCCGCGCACCGCCAGCCGGCCTACGCCCACCACGCCGGCGCCTGGCTGCCCGCGACCGAGCGGCTCACCGACTCGACCCTGATCCTGCCGCTGTTCCACGAGATGACCGAGCACGAGCAGGACCGCGTCGTCGGCGTGCTGCTGCGCGCCGCCGAGGGCGCGCGCGGGGCCCGCGAGGGAGTCGGCGCGTGAGCGCCGACCAGGACGTGGTCCTGGTCGCGGCGAGCGGGCTCGCGCGCGAGGTGATCGCGGTCGCCCCGCGGGGCATCCGCATCATCGGCATCCTCGACGACGACCCGGCGAAGCACGGCACGGCCGTCGGCGGCGTGCCGGT